>Ga0247719_1000146_pt1 | contig 50019 bp, 48 predicted proteins | sample 41E_DmetaG_FD_189046 | JGI IMG/M metagenome (GOLD analysis project Ga0247719, IMG submission 189046) | Soil microbial communities from hillslope of Landscape Evolution Observatory, University of Arizona, Oracle, AZ, United States - 4-1-E_D | ecosystem: Engineered > Artificial ecosystem >...
ACCGCCGGCAGGGGGAGGTAGACGATCGACGCCAGCGCGGTGCCGGCGGTCACCAGGGGGATGGCTATGGCGACGACGAGGAACGTGGCGACTGCTTTCGCCACCCTGACAGGGTCGAAGTTCCAGTCCAAGAGTGACTAGCTTCGCGCGGAGCGGGGGCCGACGGTGCTGCGCCGCCCTATCGTCTGAGCCTGATGCCGGATCGCCCGCCCTCGGTCGACGCGCTGGCCCGCGAGCTGGCCGACGTGGGGCTGCCCCACCCGCTGGTGGTGGACGCGGCCAGGGCGGCCATCGCCGCCGGCGAACCCTCGTCGGCCCGCGCCCGGGCCGAGGCGGTGGCGGCGGCCCTGCTGCGCCCGGTGATCAACGCCACCGGGGTCATCCTGCACACCAACCTGGGGCGGGCGCCGCTGCCGGGGCTCCCCGTGGTCGAGGCCCGCCGGTACTCGAACCTCGAGTTCGACCTGGCCGGCGGGAAGCGGGCCTCACGGAGCGATCATGCCGCCCGGCTCATCGCCCGGGCGGTGGGCGCCGAGGCCGCGCTGGTCGTCAACAACGGTGCCTCCGCCCTGCTGCTGGTGCTGGCGGCCCTCGCCCGGGGACGGTCGGTGATCGTGTCCCGCGGTGAGCTGGTCGAGATCGGCGGCGGGTTCCGGGTCCCGGAGGTCATGGTGCAGTCGGGGTGCGGGCTGATCGAGGTGGGGACGACGAACCGGACCCGGCTGGCCGACTACCGGGCCGCCGTCGACGAGTCGGTGGGCCTCGTGCTGAAGGTCCACCAGTCGAACTACCGGATGGTCGGGTTCACCGAGGACGTGGGCGTCGCCGCGCTGGCGTCGCTCGGGGGCCCGCCGGTCGTGGCCGACATCGGCTCCGGCCTGCTCGACGCGTCCACGCCGTGGTTGTCCGCCGGCCCGCCGGCGTGGCTCGCCGGCGAGCCCGCCGCCCGCCAGACCCTCGCCGCCGGCGCCGGCCTGGTCACCTTCTCGGGCGACAAGCTCATGGGCGGGCCCCAGGCCGGGATCATCGCCGGCCGGGCCGACCTGGTGGCGCTGTGTTCCCGGCACCCGCTGAACCGGGCACTGCGGCCGGGCGGGCTGGTGCTCGCCGCCCTGCAGGAGACGGCGCTGGCCTACCTGCGCCGGGACGGCGACGCCATCCCGTTCTGGCGCATGGCCGCCGCGCCGGTGGAGGGTTTGCGAGCCCGGGCCGAGGCCTTGGGCGTCGGCAAGGTTGTCGACACCGTCGCCGTCGCCGGCGGCGGGTCGGTGCCCGGCCAGGACGTGCCGTCGGCCGGCGTGGCCCTCGACGGTGACTTCGCCGCCCGCCTCCGCCGCCACGAGCCGCCCATCGTCGCCCGGGTCCACGAGGGCATGACGGTCTGCGATCTGCGCACCGTCGACCCCCTCGACGACCCGGTGCTGGCCGGCGCCCTCTCCTCCTGCCGAACTGGTGACGATTTCCGGGGTCAGGACCCCGGAAATCGTCACCAGTTGGAGGAGGGGCGCCCGTAGATGCACGTCGTCGCCACCGCCGGCCACGTCGACCACGGCAAGTCGACCCTGGTCCTCGCCCTCACCGGCATGGACCCCGACCGATTCGCCGAGGAGAAGGCCCGAGGCCTCACCATCGACCTGGGCTTCGCCTGGGCCACCCTGCCGTCGGGCCGGGAGCTGGCCTTCATCGACGTCCCCGGCCACGTGCGGTTTCTGAAGAACATGCTGGCCGGCGTGGGGGCGGTCGACGCCTGCCTCTTCGTGGTGGCCGCCACCGAGGGCTGGAAGCCGCAGTCCGAGGAGCACCTCCGCATCCTCCAGCTGCTCGGTGTCTCCCACGGGATCGTCGCCCTGACCAAGGTCGGCCTGGTCGACGACGACTGGCGGGAGCTGACCCGCATGGAGCTCGAGGACCAGGTGGCGGGCACCTTCCTCGACGGCGCGCCCATCGTGGAGGTCGACGTGCCCGCCGGCCGGGGCGTCGACGACCTCAGGGCCGCCCTCGACGAGCTGCTGGCCACCACGCCGGCCTCCGCCGACCGCCGGCGCCCCCGCCTCTGGGTCGACCGGGTCTTCGCGGCCAAGGGCTCGGGCACCGTCGTCACCGGCACCCTGGCCGGCGGCTCGCTGGCCCTCGAGGACGAGCTGGTCGTCCTGCCGTCGATGAAGAAGGTCCGGGTCCGGGGGCTGCAGAGCCTCCAGCGCCAGCGGGAGACCGTCGAGCCGGGCAGCCGGGTGGCCGTCAACCTGTCCGGCGTCTCCCACGACGAGCTGGCCCGTGGGAACGCGGTGGTGAAGCCGAACCAGTGGCGCCCCACCCGCACGTTCGACGCCTCCCTCCAGGTGCTGGAGGGCCTCGACCACCCGGTGAGCCGCCGCGGCGCCTACCAGGCCTATCTCGGTTCCGGTGAGCATGCGGTGCGCCTCCGGGTGCTGGGGGAGGAGGCCATCGCGCCCGGGAAGGTGGGCGCCGTCCGCCTCCACCTGCCGGTGGCCGTGCCGCTGTTGCCGGGGGACCGCTTCATTCTCAGGGAGAGCGGGCGGGACGAGACCGTGGGCGGCGGCGAGGTGCTCGACGTGGCGCCGGTACGGGCGGCGTCGAAGGCCCGGCCGTCACGGTCGGTGGACCGGGTGATCGACGAGCGGGGCTGGGTGTCGGCCGACGACCTGGAGCGGATGACCGGCGAGCGACGGGAGCCCGACGTCGGCCGGTGGGTGGTGTCGCCGCCGGCGCTGGACGCCGCCCTCACCGAGCTCAAGGACGCCATCGACAGCGCCGGCCCCCTGGGCGTCGACCGGGCCGGGTTGACCGACCGCCAGCGAGCCGTCCTGCCCCTGCTGGACGGCGTCGCCACCGAGGGCGGGCGGATCAGGCCGGCGGCCGCGGTAGATCCCCTCGCCGATCACCCCTTCGTCGCCGCCCTGGAAGCGTCACCGTGGGCCCCGCCCGAGCCGTCGGCGGTCAACCGGGCCGAGCTGGCCGAGCTGGTCCGCCGGGGGCTCGTCGTCGAGCGGGAAGGGGTCTACTTCGGGCCGAAGGCGGTCGACGCCGCCGCCCGCCGGGTGGCCGAGCTGCTCGTCGAGAATCCGGAGGGCGTCACCGTCGCCCAGGTGCGCGACGGCCTGGGCACCACCCGCAAGCACGCCCTCCCGCTCCTTGCCCACTTCGACGCCACCGGCGTCACCCGCCGCCGGGGCGACCTCCGCATTGGGGGCCCCCGCCTGCCGGCGCTCTAGCCGGCCCGGGCGCTCAGCTGCTTGCGCTCCAGTTCGTTCATCCCGCCCCAGATGCCGTGCGGTTCACGGATGGCGATCGCGTAGTCGAGGCACGGACGCCGAACCGGACACAGTCCGCAAATCTCCTTGGCCCGGGTCTCCCGCGCCTCCCGCTCGTCTTTCCGCTCAACCTGGGATGGCGGAAAAAAGACGGCGGACTGCGGACCCTTGCAGGCCGCACGCTGCTGCCACAGCTCCTCGACGCGTTGGCTACTCAACGACGTCCCCCTTTCCTCCCGGCGGACCACCGTACGCCTCTCGTCGGCGTTCAACAAGGGGTCCTTTTACACATAGTGGCTGGTCGCAAGGGCCGGGGCCCGAAATAGGCCCGAGGGCAAATGCCTAGTGGCCCGCATCCTTGGCGCCACCGGTCTCCGGTTCAACCTCCAGCAGCAGGCCGTCGATGGCGACGACGCGTACCCGCTCGCCGGCGGGAATGGGGGTCGCCCGGTTGGTGCGCGCCCGCCACTTACCGCCCCTCAGGTCCACCATGCCCTCGGGGTCGATGCCCGTCGTCGCTTCGCCCATCTGGCCGATCATCGACTCACGCCCGATGGTGGGCGTCGAGAACCGGGCCCGCAGCATGGAGGTCATGCCCGACAGCATGAACAGGGCGACACCGGCAGAGATCAGCAGGATGACCCACCACGCCACCGACAGGTCTCCGGGGAACAACCGCCACGACCCGATGGCCAGCGCCACGGCCCCGATGCCCGTCCACGCCCGGGGCGCGCCCGACTGTACGTCCACCGAGTACCCGAACACCCCCAGGCCGATCAGGGCCAGGCCGAGCGGGTTCGTCGGCAGGACCGCCAGCCCGTACGTCGACAGGATCAGCGACGCCGCCCCTGTCACGCCGGCCACCCCCACGCCGGCGGTGAAGAACTCGAACACGATGAGCAGCAGGCCCACGATCAGCAGCAGGTAGGCCACCGACGGCTGGGTGGTGAGGTGCAGGAGCCGGGCCGTCAGCCCCAGCTTGGCGAAGCGCACCTCGCCGGCCTGCTGGCGGCGGGGGACCTCGCCGTCGGTGACCACCCGGGCGGTGTGCAGCACCTTGCCGCCGGCGTCCTTGCCGTCGAGGCCGACGACGAACTCGCCCAGGGTGGGGTCGGTGGTGGCCACCAGGCCGCGGGCGGCGGCGTCGTCCGGCCCCAGGCCGGCGACCTTTGTCCCCGGCGCCATGCCGGCGATGGCTGCGCCGGCCAGCATGGCCGCCGTCGGCCCCGAGGCCTCAGCGCCCGTCGGCCCCACCCAGATGGCCACCGGCACCGGCGAAACCCTGATCTCCTCGACCAAGCGGGCGAAGTCCGATGGGCCGATGAGCACTCCGGGCGAGTCAAGCTGGATGACCAGCACCTCGCTCTTGGCCCGGTCGGCCCGGGTGATGGCTTGGCGGATGAAGTCGGCGACGATCGGGTCGATCCGGCCCTTGATCTCCACGACGTCGACCGTCGCCGCCTCCTGGGCGCCGGCGGGAACCGGGGCGGGGAGGGCGAGGGCGACGAGCGCCAGCATGGAGAAGAGCAACTTGCGGATGGTCCACGCTACTTGGAGGGCAAGGAAGGGCTCCTGGCGGGGTAAGGACACCTCTGATGACGGAGACCCGCGCCGACGAGGATCTCGGGCGGGCCGTCGGAGCGCTGGCCGGCGGCGAGGCCGATGGCGGCAGTCTGGCCCGGGCGGCCAAGCTGGCGGCCAAGTCGATGAAGGCTGCCGGCGCCAAGTCGGTGGCGACGGGGGCCTGGCTGGCGGAGACCATGCTCGACGCCGTCCCCCACATCCCCGTCCGCGACGCCGCCACCCTCAGCGCCCACCACCGCTACCTCACCGGCGACCGGCTGGCCGCCGAGGTGGTGCGGGCCGCCTGCCGCACCACCGCCGGCCTGGGTGCGGTCGCCGGCGGCCTGGCCGGCGCCCACCAGCTGGCCCCACCCACATGGGCCGCCATCCCGGCCGAGCTGCTGGTGGAAACCCTGGCCGTGGTCGCCGTGGAGATGAAGCTGGTGGCCGAGCTCCAGGAGATCTACGGCATGCCGGTCACCGGCACGCCCAGCCAGCGCAGCTGGGCCATCGTGCTGGCGTGGGCCGAGAGCCGGGGCATCACGCCGGCGGCGGTGTTGCGGCCCGGCGGCCTGGCCCAGGTCCTCGGCCGGGGCTCCCGCCGGGAGCTGGCCCACATGCTCCAGCGCCGGCTGGCCCGCCGGGCCATCCGCAACATGTCGGCCCTCGCCCCGCTGATGGCGGGGGCGGTCGCCGGCGCCGAGTTGAACCGCCGGGCCACCCGGGCCCTGGGCGAAAAGGTCACCCGTGACCTGTCGAACATGCAAGGGACGGCGACCGGGTGACGATGCTCGACCTGATGGACCAGCAGTTCCGAATGGGCAACCAGATCTAACGTCCACAGGTGGACCCCCGCACCTTCTGCTACCAGTCGCGTCTTGTGGTGGTGGCGGGCAAGGGCGGGGTGGGCAAGACGACGGTGACCGCGGCCATGGCCCGCATGGCCGCCGGCCTGGGGCTGTCGGTGCTGATCGTGGAGGTGGAGGGCAAGACCGGCCTGGCCGCGGCCTTCGGTGCCGAGGACCTGGAGTACGAGGAGCGGGAGTTGGCCGCCGGCATCCGGGCCCGGTCGCTCACCCCCGACGTCGCCCTGGTCGAGTACCTGGAGGAGCACGGTCTGCGCCGCATCTCCAAGCGGCTGGTCAAAGGCGGCCTGGTGGAGGTGGTGTCCACCGCCGTACCCGGCATCAAGGACATCCTCGTCCTGGGCAAGGTGAAGCAGCTGGAGCGGGCGGGCGTGGCCGACCTGATCCTGCTGGATGCACCGGCAGCCGGCCACGCCGTTTCCTTCCTGATGTCAGCCCGTGGCCTGCGGGACATCGTGCGGGCCGGGCCTCTGCAGGGCCAATCCGACGAGGTGCTGTCCATGCTCACCGATCCGGCCCGGTGCCGGGTGATGCTCGTCACTCTGGCCGAGGAGACGCCGGTGAACGAGGTGGTGGAGACGGCCTTCGCCCTGGAGGACAGGGTCGGCGTCGACCTCGCTCCCGTCGTGGTGAACGGCCTGTACCCGGTGCTGGACGGCCTCGACGCCGACCCGGCGCCGGCCGGCGCCGACGCCGCGGTGCTGGCCGAGGCGGCGCAGTTCCGCCGCCGGCGCCAGGAGCTGCAGCAGGCCCAGGTGGCCCGGCTGGCCGCCGAGCTTCCCCTGCCCCAGCTCCACCTGCCGTCGGTGTTCAGCGTCGACCTGGGGCCGGCGGACATCGACGCCCTGGCGTCGGCGCTGGCGTCGGCCATCGAGGCCCTGCCCGTGCCGGTCGGCTGAGGATGGACGACCTCGTCACCGAGCGGGAGATCGTGGTCTGCTGCGGGCCGGGCGGCGTCGGCAAGACGACGGTGGCCGCGGCCATGGCCGTCGAGGGCGCCCGCCGGGGCCGGCGGACGGTGGTGGTCACCATCGACCCGGCCAAGCGCCTGGCCGACGCCTTGGGGCTGGAGGAGCTGACCGACACGCCCCACCGGATCGACGGCGACTGGCCCGGCGAGCTGTGGGCCCTCATGCTCGACCCCCGCAGCACCTTCGACGGCCTGGTCGTCAGGTACGCGCCCGAGCCGGGACAGGCCGAGACGATCCTGGCCAACCGCTTCTACCGGAACATCGCCGGGGCGCTGTCGGGCACCCAGGAGTACATGGCCATGGAGAAGCTGTTCGAGCTGCACAGCGACGACCGCTTCGACCTCGTCGTCGTCGACACCCCGCCCACCCGCAACGCCCTCGACTTCGTCGACGCGCCCCGGCGGCTGACCCGCCTGCTCGACAACCGCCTGTTCCGGCTGCTGATGATGCCGGCCCGCACCGGCATCCGGGCGGTGAACATCGCCACGCAGGCCTTCCTGCGGACCGTCGGCAAGGTGGTGGGATCCGAGGTTGTGTCGGACGCAGTCACCTTCTTCCAGGCCTTCGAGGGCATGGAGGACGGCTTCCGCCAGCGGGCCCAGCGGGTGCTCGAGCTACTGGCGGACCCCTGTACCGCGTTCGTCCTGGTCACCTCGCCCCGCCGGGATGCGGCGCGGGAGGCCGAGTTCTTCGCCGAGAAGCTGACCGAACACGGCATCGACGTCGACGCCCTGGTCGTCAACCGCATGCACCCCCGCTTCGACGTGGTGGCGGGCGACGTGCCCGCGCTGGCGTCGCTCTACCGGAACGTGTCCGAGCTGCAACGGCTGGCCGCCGGCGAGGAGGCCCACGTCGCCGCGCTCTCCGAACGGGTGGGCGCGCCGGCGCTGCGCGTGCCCGAGTTGGAGACCGATGTCCACGACGTCCCGGGCTTGGCCCGGGTGGCGGCGTACGTGTTCGCCTAGGTGCGGGTCTCGGCAGACTGATCGTCGCCGCTGGTCAGGGACTCGGCGGCCTCGGCGACGGTGTCGGTGACGGTGACGATCCGATCGAAACCGGTGGTGTGAAGCAGGCGGACGAGAGTGGGACGGTTGCAGCACACAGCGACGTCGCCCCCGGCCTCCCGGGCCCGGCGGATGCCACCGATGAGCGCCCCCAGCCCGGCCGAGTCCACGAAAGGGACCTCCGACATGTCGATGAGGAGCTTGGGCTCGGACGCCAACTCACCGAGGGCCTCCCGGAACTGGCCCACGGTGTAGGCGTCCAGCTCCCCAACAGGACGGCAGATGGTGTAGTCCTCACGCTTTTCAAGCTCTATGTGAAGCACGGCCACGATGCTACCCACGGGTTGGGGGCACTACCCTCCTCGACATGCCCGAGGTGCTCGTGGTCAGCGACTCCGCCCGTGTCCGTGAAGAGGTCATCGCCTCCCTCCCCGACGCCGGGATCACCGTGCGGGAGCTGACCCGAGGCGCCGACGTGCTGCCGGCGGTCCTGGCCAAGAAGCCCGACCTGATCGTCCTCGATCAGCAGATCGGCCGCATGGGCGGCATGGCCACGACCTTGGACCTCCACCTCGAGGCCGGTGCCGGTCGTGTCCCCCACGTCCCGGTGCTCCAGCTCCTGGACCGCCGGGCCGACGTCTTCCTCGCCCGACGGTCGGATGCCGAAGGCTGGGTGGTCAAGCCGATCGACCCCCTCCGCCTGGGTCGGGCCATCTCCACGCTGCTGGCCGGCGGCACCTTCGAGGACACGGCATATCGCCCTCCCACCGTCCCCGTCCACTGAAGTAGGCTGGGGGTTTCCGGGAAGTGGCGCAGCTTGGTAGCGCGCAGCGTTCGGGACGCTGAGGCCGCGGGTTCAAGTCCCGCCTTCCCGACAAGGAAAGGTGCAGGTCAGAAGGGGTAAGGCAGTCCGGCCACGGTGGTCAGACCACCGACAGACCACAAAAAGACCACATTCGTTCTCGGGAGACGGGTGGTCCGTCCCGGTTCCCGGTGGTCATCGATGGCGCCTGCAGCCGCCTGACACGGGCCGCTTGCCGCTCGGGTACGTGAGCCGAAAGGGGCGCCCGCCGGCGGTTGAGCCCGGCTGACGATGGCGGCCAGCCCCGGCGGTTACGTCGAGCGTGGCTACGCGGCGAGGAGTGCGGCGAACGCGAGCGCAGGGCTTCGGAGCGACCCGCTCACAAGCGCCTCGTCCAAGTAGAAGCGCAGTTCCTGACGCTTCTTGGCCGTCAGCCGGTCACGGAGCTGCTGAAGCGCACTTCGAATCACTGCTTCCACCGAGACAGCTGGCCCGAGCACCACCGAGATCTCTTCATACGTCAGCCCTTCGAAGTAGGAGAGCGCTAGGACTATCTTCGAAACCTCGTCCAGCTGGAGAATGGTGCTGGCGAGGAGATTCCGGAGCTCTTGTTCCTCGCGTCTGAACTCGATGGCTGCGGGGCTGCGATGTATCGAGCGCTCCAGCAAGGCGTCGACCTGCGCGGCAGCCGTCTCGTCCAGTTCCGGTCCATCCTGCAGGTACCGCGGCACGACAACCTCTCGTCTTCCTTGCGGGTCGACGATCCAGTGGAAGTCCTCGCCGTGGTCTTCCCCGTCCACTGCCACCCCAAGCGCTCGCAACAACCCCATCGCCGCGTATTGCTGTGGCCACTCGTCCTCGCGGAGAGTGTCGAGGGCCGCCTCCCGGATTCGTTCGACGTCTCTGGTCCTTGCCCAGGCGACCAACGCCTCGTGAGACGGGAAGCCCGGTACGGGGACGTCGAGAGGGTCGGCAGGATGAAGTAGCTCGTACAGGTCGTCGCGTTCGCTAGCTGTCTTCACGAGGCCTCGGCTTTCCTCAGTCGGAGAGGGTAGCCAGGCCGGGCTGGCTCGAGGAGAGCGAGCCCCGCGCCGGTGAACGCTGACGCGAGCTGGCGAACGTCGCAGGACGAGCACTGGAAGTCGGCCGTGCCGCCGTCACGGAGGACACGAGCGACCTCGGCCGCAAGTTCCACGATCGTCGGGCCGTCGACGAGGCGGCCGAACTGGATAGGGAAATGATGGGCGACCACGGCATCGACGACCGTGTTGCGGACGGGGAGCACTCCGGCAGAAGCGGCGACGACCACCTGTCCGAGCGCAAGCCTCCGCGGGAAGCTTGGACGTATGAGAAGGGGCGGATACATGAGGTTGACGTTCACGACGAGATCGCCGTCGAGCGGCTCGCCCTCACCGCCCAGATTGAGGACGACCGTACGCCGGAGGGACACGACGACACGCTACGGCGCGACGGGTCGCTCCCGGCCTGCCCGCACCCCAGAGCGGCACCGCCCGAGATCACTCGCTGGGCCCGACGCTGGCCACGCCGCGACAAGCGTTCGGCAACGGCCTCCTCCAGCCCGGCGCCCCGCTTACTGGCGCAAGCTCCTCGCTGCACTTGGCGCCCAGCGAGGCATCCGGCCATGCCGGATGAAGCGTTGCCGGACACCGCCCGTCCGATCGGCCAGCGCTCGGCGCCGGCACCGACCCGAGACTGACACCCGCTCCCCCCGGGATGGATGAACCGTGGGGTGCCGGCGTTATCGGGCGCGAGGTACGTGCCGAACTCGGGTGGGTTCGTGGTGCTAGCACCTAGGCGTCAGACCGAACACCTCGGATGCCGACACGCCGAATGTGGTCAACGTCACCGCTCGCCACGGGCTTTATCAATCGGGTTAGCCGGTCGAAGTTGTGGGACCCGCCATCTTGCGATCAGCCAAGTGACCGTATCGGCCTCGGTTTCGGATAATCCCATCTCGATTAGAAGGTTTCCTTCCAGGATCAGCTTTAGGATTTGAGCTAGCTTTTCGACCCGGGCACGCTCCGGTCCGAGCCTTCCGGGGCTCGGGTGTGTGAGGACGTTCCGGACCTCGACTGCCTCGCTTACCACCCGAGCCTCCGACCCATATGTTTCTATCGTCCGCGGTAGGCGCTTCGAGAGGTCGCGTAAGCGATTGCGAGCCGACACCTCGTTGCTCCAACGGAGCTTGTTCTTGAGCCAGTCCCGGTGCGTCGGGATCGCCTCGAGAACTTCGACGAGACGTCGCTCGTGTTCATCCGGCTCCGTCTCGAAGCCACCGATCGCGTACCGGTGCAGGCCTTCTAAAGCCTGGAAATAGGTGAGAAACGCAAATTCTGGTTTTGGATCCGCAATGTACATCACAGCTTCGTGAGCAGCGACTACTTCGGGAACCGCAGAACGCAAGCCTATCCAAGCTTGCATCAGATCGACCAGATCGTCTCGCCGGGTCGGCAGAAATAATGCAGAGGGAGCGGGAAAGCGCCGTCTTGCCATCGGGAGGAGACGACGTTGCAGTACGTGCACGACGCTGGGTGGGCCCTCGCGCCCAGACGGACCATCCAATGTGCCTGACATGTCGTGCACAACTACCGGGGAATCAATCGTGAACGCCAGGAATGTGCGGACGTCGTCGAATAGGCGGGTATGCTCTGTCCAGCTCTTGACTGATGCCGGCTCGTGTCGAACGAATGCCGTTTCCGTTACTGTAATTGTAGAGCTTGGAAGCGCTGGCAGCTTGGAGTAGAAATGAATCGCAACGGCCGGGTCCGCAAGTAGCGGGATGGGATCGGGACGACGATAGCGGATTTCGTAGCTGTCCCGAGCGAGCCAGTGCGCCTCAAGGCCTCGCGTACCCAAGGCCCAGGTCTCCCAATCGGATAGTGTAACTATCATTGATTGGAACTGGATGGCCTCAGGTGTTTCAAACGTGGCACCCAAGAACGCAACGAGCGCTTCGTAGGACACGGTAGTTCCGTGCTCGGTTATGTGACGTTCAGTCTCTCGGCAACCATGTAGGGTCAGCAGATGTCCGCTGGCTGCCTGGCCGAGGATGATGTCTCGCTCATCCGGTTCTGGTGTCGTGCGGGGTGCCAGCTCAGACGATAATGCTAGCCGCGGCGCGCTCTCTCCGCTGAACTCGAATATGCCTGGGATTCGGTGGTTGGACGCATCTGGGAGATACCACAGCCCCTGTATCCGTACGTTGTCAGTATTGCCGTGCCAGTACATTCGCTTCCAGTCCACCGTCGTCAGGGGAAGACATCTCTATTGCAAGGACGTCTTGCTGGCCGGCAGCGTAGTTGCCAACACCGGCTGGGGCGTCCGAGCGAGGCCGCCGAGCTGCATCCGGTGCACGCCGCCCGCAGATTCGGGGGTCCGTACAAGGGCGTAATGCTCTCCTTCGACCAGGCAGCCGATCGGCTGCAGACCGAGGACGTCACCGCCGCGATTATTGAGCGCACCTGGTTGTGCCAAAGTCGTGTGCCCGCGGGCGCCCGCCGTGCGATGAGAGCACGGCTTCGACCGATGTCAATGCCAAAGCACTCAAATGCGGGCCGTCGAGCGAAAACCCGATATGCGCGGATCCGATCCGAGCGGTTGAGGGTCAGCTACGAGATCAGTGCTCGGTTGCACCCTCACGCCCCAATGGGAATCTTCAGCACTTGGCCGGGAAAGATCAGGTCCGGATCGGTGATCTGGTTGGGATTGGCCCGCACGATCTTCAGAAACTCGCTCCCATTGCCATAGTTCACCTCAGCGATGGCCCACAAAGTGTCGCCTCGCCGAACCAAGTGCTCTCGGTAGCCGATGTAGTTGGTCACGATCCGGGGACCGAGAATCACCGGAAGGATGACCTTGTTAATCTCCAAGCCGTCGGCTGCGCTGAGTTCGAATACCTCGACGAAGACCCGGTCGAGGGTGAAAGCCGCGCCGGCGACGTCGACGTGAAGCTGGTACTGGCCGTGCTCGCCGGTGCCGCCACCGACGGTGAAGAAGCCTCTCACCTCGTCGTGGCCTTCATGGATCCGGTAGTTGAGGGTTGCCTCGAACCCGGCGCCGATGCCGCCAACCAGGATCGGGTTGCCGACAAGATCGAAGGGACGTGGCTGATCGATGCGGATGGTCATCCAGGTCCTCCAGGGTCGAGAGTGCTTGCGTTCGTCCCACGCCGGCTCGCTCGATGGTCGACATTCGACGAGGCGGTGAGCTGCTTGAACGGCGTAGCCAGCGGAGAAGGAGGGCAAAGGAGTGGCTGTTCGCCCACGACCGCGAGGCTAGATGCGCTGCGGTCATGCCGAACACCTGGCAGCCGGCCGTGCTACGGGTCTGTCGTTGAGCGCCATGCCGCCTTAGGCGGTCGACCTGCGGGGCCACTATTTCGTGCCCCCAGGCGTGCGCTTGCTCTCCACCCACCCGTAAGCCTCTTCAACCAGCGCCGCGTAGTCCTCGGATGGGTTGAACTCAACGGCGAGCCGCCGGAGGTAGTCGGAGTCTTTGCGCTCGTACTGGTGCTCCCCATAGGTTTCGACCACTACGGGCACCCTGGCCCCACGCAGAACACCCGCCAGCGCCTTCTCGATCGACTCAATGTCTGACAATGGTCTACTAGCCCGGACTTGAAGCATTCCATAGGTTCCCTCGCCGCCGAACTGGCCCCAGGCGTTCTCCAGGCGTCGGAACCACCTCGGTCTTTGGAGGTTCTCCACGACCATGAAGGCATGAACGAGGTCCGGTTCCGTTCCTGACTCTCCCGCCAGCTCGGCCGCTCGGCTCCAGATTGCATCATCGATCGACGCACGCGAGCGTTCGAGTAGGGAGTACGTGTCCACAGTCTGAGCCTGAGACACCTTCACGAGATACGCCCCAGCGATGGCCGCCAGCAACGCCGTCCAGAAGGTGCTGGTTATCTCGCTCAGAGGTGGAACGACATCGTCCAGCGCGCCGTCGAGAGCGACCGCTCCCATTGCGCTTAGCAGAATGCTGATACTGACGCCCACGTACAATCCAACCATCGCGACGGCGCGGGCACCCCCAAGTCTGACTGCGGCTACAACGGCGCGAGCCGTCGTCGTGGTGACGTGTAGCACAGCAAGGGCGAGAACGGGAAGCACGACCGCTCGTTCAGCCCGTTGAAGCGAGACGGCCATGAATAGGCTCGTTACGAAAGTGGGACCAAGGCGGAACAAGAGGTACCGAAACGGGGATGCGCTGATCGCGTATCCGGCGCCGGAGGTCAGAGTGTGGTAGCTGGTCGGCCATTGCGACTCGACCGTTCGATAGAACGCGTGCAGGAATGTCAAACCCAGGGCGACCGCCAGAACCTCTGCCACGGCGGCAGCCTCACCCTCGTTGCGGGGAATCGTCAAGCCTTCGCGAAGCGAGCCCACCGCCCTGATCCCACGTCGCTCACCCCCTGGCGCGCATTCTGCTCCCCAGCGAGGGAATCCGGGCTCACGCGCAAACCGCGTCCGGTGCCCAAGGGCGCTTCCACCGGATACGTAGTGCTGGTTCGCTCGGTTCAGGTGGCCTCGACCGTGAGGAAGGCTCAGGTCAGGTGTGGAAGAGCTACCGGCCGCGACCATCCCGTACTGGCCTCGACCGCTGGCTCGGCGCATCCGAGCGTTACCAAGTTCCGCAGTCGTGACGAAGTCCGGCGGCAGTATGTCGCGCTGAATTTGATGGAGTAGGTCACGGCGGCCGCTCGCTCAGCCAGACTTCCTGACCGGAGTGCGGTCTACCCTTGATCGACGATGGATGAGCGTCCGAAACCACTAGCCCCTTCGTGGTCGCCACACGAGGCAAGCACCCGGCTAGAAATGCCCACGCGGAGTATTAGCCATGCAAGTGCTACCGCCGGCGTTAATATTCTACGGAACTACGTTCCACCTCAATGGACGCTCCTCGAAATCCCCGAGCAAAACGATTACGGAATAGACGCTGAAGTTGAGATATTCATTTCTACGCCCACCGGGAACTCTTTTGCAACTGGGTTGACTTTCAAGGTCCAATGTCGATCCACGTCAGGGACAGGTAGAACAGTCTACATGTCGCAAAGCCAATACAACTATATGCAGTCCTTCGACGTGCCCGTTCTGATCGCCCAACCACACGTTTCGAGTGGCCAACTTTACGCAGCATGGCTTCACTCCCGGCCTATCAGACCAACGGACTCGGGCAAGAGCCTCCGCTTCGAGCTAGACGAGGATGATCTTTGGACCGAGGCTACTCCTGCAGTGATGATCGAAAGTGTGAAGGCGTATAGAGCAATTCATCGGAAAGCCGCATTCAATCCCCTGGAGATCTGCGTTGAGACCCCCGATGCTCAGGCCGTTGAGGTGGACGTAGATGAATTAGTCCACGCTATGTCAGACCTGTTAAGCGAGATGTCACATCTAGCTTTGGTGCGCAGAGGACCCGCATCTCCGGAGGTCGCAGCGATCACGCTCTTACCAGACGGAATTCGCGTGGGGCTAGGCGAGGTCGCGTCTAACATCTTGCCGCCGGGCAGGGTCGGTTCGAAGGACGGTTATCGATATCTTGCCGCTGATTTACTATACAGCCTCGCTGAGCTTCTAGCCGTTGTCGGCTATCGAGCGCTAGGTGTAAAGCTCGCGACGATCGTCGTTGCGAACACGGTGCATACACGCCGCAGCCCTTACGGTTTGGCACTGGCCGCTGCGGCTGCAAGAGACCCGCTCCTGCTGGAGGAGGCTCTACGACTCGGCGACGTTCTCGGCGAGAACGACCACCCCATGGAATCCTTCCTCATTGAGCAGCTGCTCGATGCGGCCCCCAGATTGCCGTCACGAGAACTGTCGATGCTGACGGATTTCCTAAGAAGGCGGAGGGAGCGGCAGCCGAGTGTTCCGCTGGACTCCATCGTCACGGTGTTATCACAACGACTTATGGGCGAACATCGAGCGGTTGACGCCACGGCGGTTTGGCGTATAGCTGACGCTATCAATCCTGAAGCAGCAAACGATTACCCCAGTCTTCGGACACGGGCCGGTGCGGAATTCTTGGCGTTGGAGTTTGCGAGTTCAGCTTCGCATTATGAAGCCGCACTAGAGTTTGCTCCCGCCAATGAGAAATCAAAGGTGAAGGCATTATTGGGCGACGCGTATCTCAAGATCGGACGGCTGCAGGACGCTCGAGACTATTTCGCTGCCGACCTTGAAGATCCCGAGTGGCACCTCAAGCACTTGGCAACGTCCTATCTGATCGAGACGTTGGGGGTTTCCGAGCTGGCCTCGGTTCCAGATTTCGCCCACGCGGCAAGTGTGGACTTCAGCAAGGTTGAATCCGCTGAAGATGTGGTGCAGCGTGCCGTAGAGGAAGCCGCCAAGAGCGGTCCCGATTCTCTTCTGTGGTACAATGCTGCGAGTCGATTGACGGAACTTCATGAATTCCGGCTAACTGCGGAGTTCTCGATGATAGCGGCCGTCCTGGGAGACCCGGTTGACCCCGAGTCACTGGCGCTTGCGATTGTGCGGTGGCTGTCGCTCGCGGCGGACGCCCATCCTCGCGACGGTGCTCTCGCAACTTCACAGCTCCTCCTCCAAATGGCGGCGCACCGGTACGGAAGCTCAATTCTTGCCTATTACGAAGATTACGAGGTGCCAGGCGAGATGTTGGCGATAATCACCGAGATGATCGAGTTCTTCGCCAAGAGTCTCTAATAAAGGCCAAGCAACGCCTAGTGTAAATGATCAGGAAGGGACGGATCATTCCAGCTGAGAGCGCCGACGCACTAAGGCCGCGAAGGCTCGGGGCTCCGAGCCCCTACAGGAACAGGGACGCCGCTGCCGTGAGAACAGCCGCCCGGGAACCGGCGAACCCGGGCGCCCGCGGCGCTCGATAATGCTCCGCTGGCCCGACAACCACATCGGGCTCACAAACCGAGATCGATGCCGAGATCGCGCTCTCTCGCCGGCGGCGGGGGAGTCCAGGAGCCTGGCCGGCCGAGCCCCCTCCCCCGTGTCGGTACGCCGCGGCCGCGCTGCAGGCGCTCGTCGAGCGCCTGGATCTCAGTGCTGAGGCCGTCGAGGCGTCTGGCCGCCTCCGGATGTTCGGCGACCCAATCTCGATGGTTGGCCTGCTGCTCCCGGAGCTCCGGGAGGCGCCCGGTCAGGCGGTCCTCCTCGGCGTCGAGACGAGCGGCCTCGGGCGCGGCTGTCGCCGCCACCGCCCGGCTGACCGCTCTGTGGCGCTCCTGCCACTCTTCGAGCTCTGCTCGTGACCGGCGACGATCCCGGCGCGATGCGTTCGAGCGGTCCAGGTCGCGCTTCAGGCGGGCGACATTCATCTCTGCTTGCCCGAGCTCCCAGACAGCGCGGCCGATGGGTCTGTCGGCGTAGCGACCCGTGCCGGCGGCCAGGTCCTCGCGCTGGCGATGGATGCGCCTGAGGTCCTTCTCGACGGTGCGTAGCTCGGCGGACGGGTCGGGAGGGATGACGGCGGCGATGGCCGCCCGCTCGGCGGCCAGGCGGCCCCGGCGCAGGGCGTCGCGCATGGGCCGGGCCACCCGCTGGCTGGCCTCGACGGCGGCGGGGTCGGTGGCCGGGGTGCCGGAGTCGATGACCCACGCCGGCCGGCGCTCGGCCGACCACTCACGGACCAGGTCCTCCCTCGCCTGCTCGGCGTCGTCGGCCACGACGTAGACGGTGGAGCGGTCCTTGGCCCGGCTCATCTTCACGTAGGCCAACTCCCGGCCGCCGCCGTCCTCCAGGGCGTGGGCCCGCTGCACGGTCGAGCCTTGGGAGCGGTGGACGGTCACCGCGTAGGCGTGCGCCAGGCGGTCGGCGGCGAGTTCCTCGGCCTGGAGCCGGCGCAGGTCGCCGCCGTCGTCCATGCGGACGACGAGGGCTCTGGCCCCAACCTCCAGAGAGACGACGGTCCCCGTCTCCGAGGTGACGACACTCCCGCCGGCGCCGGGAGCCAGGGCCACCACCCGGTCGCCGACGGCGTACGGCAGGCCGCCAGGGGCGAGGAGCTCCTCGGTGCCGAGGCGGCCGAGGGATCGACATGCCTCTCGGCCCCGGCGGTTGAGCTCGGCCACGTCGACTCGCCTCCAGGCGTACATCGCAGCCTGGTGGCCCTCGGCCACATCGGCCGCCCATGCCGACACCACGGCGTCGATGGCCGTGCTGCGATCTCTCGACACGACGATGCAGCCGCGCCGCGCGTAACTGGCAACAGCTTTGGCAACATCGCCGTCGCGCAGCTCCGAAAGTGCAGCGCGATCGGCAACACCGCGTTGGCGGACGTTGTCGGCCAGCACGTGCACTGCGGCGCCGTAGCGGGCAACCATGGACTCGAAGCCGCCGCCGGGGCCGACGGCGCCCAGCTGGCGATGGTCGCCGACAAGGATCACCTTGGCCTGCGCCCTCGACGCCGCCGACAGCACGCGGAGCAGGGCGACGTCCTCGCTCATCGCCGCTTCGTCGACGATGACCACGTGGCGGTCGGTCAGGGCCAGCCGGCCGTGGTCGAGGCGCCAGGTCAGCGAGGCCAGGGTGCGGGAGGCCTCGATGCCGGCCTGGCGCTTCAGAGTCCTCGCCGCCTGACCCGACGTCGAGGTGCCGATGACCTCGAAGCCTTCTGCCTCGAAGGCTTCGCGCACCGCGGCCTGGGCGGTGGTCTTGCCGGCGCCGGCGACGCCGACGACCAGCTCCGCCCCCCGTCCGGAGGTGGTGACGCCCAGAACCGCGGCCCGCTGGCCCACGCTGAGATGCGCCCCGAGCTCCCGTTCCTGGTTGGCGATGGCCCGGCGGGCGGAGACCTCGTCGATCGCCGGGGCGTCGGCGCGGGCCATCTCGATCTCCACCGCGGCGGCGATGGCCCGCTCGGCGGCGATGACCGTGGCCGTGGCGTAGGCCCGCTCCCGGGCCATGGGGGTGGCCAGCAAGGGAATCGCCTCGGGGTCGGCCAGGACCTGGTTGACCATGGACTTCAGCTCGGCCGGGTCGTGGCCGAACAGCTTCGGGGCCACGGCCACCACCACATCCCTACGGGAGAACACCTTGCGGGCAGCCAGGGGGCCGTCGAGGGCCAGCGTTTCGGCCACGATGCGCCGGCGGTCGTCGTCCCCGAGGGCCCGGGGACGGCGGCTGCGGGAGCGGGCGGCGACCACCGAGCGCTCCAGCTCGCCCACCGGCCAGCCCACCGAGGCAAGCTCCGCCTGCCAGCGCGACATGAGGTCGGCCACCGGCTCGTGGCGCTTGGGCGCCCGGTTGTCCCGAGCCACGATGTTGCGGGCCCGGTAGGAGTCGAAGCCCCGGCGCTCGGTCTCGGCGGTGATCTCCGCCGCCCGCTTCGAGTGGATCGCCATGGCCTCGGGGGCCACGCCGGCGATGGCCCACTGGCCCAGCCGTCCCGAGGGGCCGTCATCGGGCTCGATGCTGTATCCGAGGCGCACGGCTTCTCGGGCCGCGGCGACCCGGCCGACCATGGTGGCGGCATGCAGGTGGTCCCGGGGCAGGGACATGTCGGCTGCCTTCCACCCGCCCCGGTCGTCCTCCATGCGCAGGAGGTTGGCGATGAGCACGTGGTCGTGCGGAGCCGGGTCGCCGGCCCGGGAGGTGGCGTGGCGGGTGACGGCGTAGGTCAGGCCGGCGGTGGGGGTGGCGACCGACGCCGCGCCACGCCGGCCGCCGCGCAAACGCACGAGGTCGTCGAGGTAGGCCAGGGTGGCGTTGCGCTCGGCGTCGAGGATGCGGTGCATGTGCTCGGCCCGGCCGATGACGCCCAGCTCGGCCACGGACTTGTGGGCGGCGATCACCAGCTCCATGCCCGGCCGGCGGGTGTTCACCAGCCGCTCGCCGGTGGTGGGGTCGACGGCGCCGCCGGGCCCGTAGATGGCCTCATACTGGGCCTCGGTCACGGTGCCGACCAGGCCGAGGGCTCGGGCGCCGGCGCCGCCCCACTCCAGTGGCGTCTCGCCCCGCGACGCGTAGTAGGCCAGGGCCTGGCCGGGGTGGTCATCGGCCCGGTTCAACACCGTCTCTCGGTGGTAGGCCACCGAGTCAGAACGCATCATCCGCATCCACGCCATGGGCTGCTCCCCAAGCCGCAGGCTTGAAATCGTGTCAAGCCTTCCTGGGGTACTACTGGCGTGAATTTCGCTTGAGCGCGACAGATGCTGCCGCGGCCAGCGTCATTGGGTGAACCAATTCCGATTCTGTCGCGCCCTGATCAGAAGCGCGCCAGTAGTACGGCGAACGGGATGGTCCCGGGCGAAGGGAGCGGGTTCAGGTATGACTCGGAACGACAAGGGCGCTCGTCGGATGCTCACCACGGAGGAGGCGGCCGAGTACCTCGGCACGACGGCGCGCCACGTCCGCCGGCTCGTCACCGATCACGAGCTCAGCCGGTACAAGGTCGGCGGTCGCAACCGCTTCGCCGACGTCGACCTCGACGCCTGGCTCGATGCGCGTCGGGTCGAGGGCGGGCTGTCGGCGCCGGCGTCCTCGGGATTGACGCGCACAGTTCCCGCCCGGCGGCGCCAGCGCCGGTGACGGGCTCCGGGCGACGAGATAAGCCGGGGTCGTGTTCGCCCTGAACCACCGGCGGGATGTCCCAACGACCGCGTACCCTTACGCTCCGGCGCGACGGGCGAGCGCAGGCGCTTCCCCCGCCCTCGTGCGGTGCGACCCACTTCGAGCAAGGAGGCGCCATGGCGTCCACGCGGCAGAAGAGCAGCGGGCATTGGGAGGCGCGTTACCGCGACGCCTCCGGCGGCATGCACGCCAAGACCTTTCCCACGAAGACCCAGGCGCTCCGATGGGCGCGGGAAATGGAGACCGACGTCCGACGCGGAGACTGGATCGATCCGCGTCTGGCCCGGACGACGTTCGGCGAGTGGGCCAACGAGTACCTCACGACCATCGTCCATCTGAGGAACATCACTCGTGGCGACTATGAGCGCCAGCTGCGCGTCCATATCCTGCCCGCCTTCGAGGACTGGCCCATCGCTCAGATCCAGCAGGTGGACGTCAGGCGGTTCATCGCCGAACGACGAGCAGCGATGCTGGCCCCGAAGACGCTCCAGAAGATTCGCCTCGTACTACGGCAGGTCTTCGAGACCGCACGAGGATCAGGTGCGATCAAGTCCAACCCGTGCGACGGCATTCGGATACCACGGGCGCAGGCGAAGGAGCCGGTGTTCCTTACCGCGGAACAGGTCGAGACGTTGGCGCGCTCGGCTCGGCCGCCGTACGGCGTCCTCATCCGGTTCGCCGCCGCGACCGGCCTCCGTCCGAGCGAGCTGTGCGGCCTCCGGGTCGGACGGCTCAATCTCCTGGACGGCTCGGTCGAGGTGTCGGAGGCGCTGACCCTCGTCAAGGGGCGCACGGAGGTGGGGCCAATCAAGAACGGCGTCCGGCGCACCGTCCGAGTTCCACGCTCGCTCTGCCAGCAGGTCGGGGACATGCTTGCCGCCAGGCGAGGCGCCGGCGGCCGGGCGTTGGCGCCGGACGACTACGTCTTCACCGCCCCTGAGGGAGGGGAGCTGCGGAGGGATCATCTCCACAAGCGCATCCTGAAGCCTGCCGTCACGGCCGCCGGGCTTCCCGAGAATCTCCGCATGTACGACCTGCGCCATACGTGCGCCTCGCTGCTCATCCAACTGGGTGCGCATCCGAAGTTGATCCAGGAGTGGCTCGGCCACAAGTCGATCACCGTGACGATGGACGTCTACGGGCACCTGTTCCCCTCGTTGAGCGATTCCATGGCGGACCGGCTCGACCAGGTCTTCATGCGCGCCGGCCAGGAAGCCGACGCGCGGCCCCAGCGACGACCCGACTCGGCCGGAGCAGACGTCGTCATCGCCCTCGTAGCAGACCACAGATAGACCACAAACGTACGGCGATCGGCGGTCTTCGGCGGTCACCGGCGGACGGCGAAAATGGCCTCTGACCTGCAGTTTTGCGATTCGACCAGCACAAACGAAAACGCCCGGACAGGGTTCGGGACGCTGAGGCCGCGGGTTCAAGTCCCGCCTTCCCGACGGGCAAAGCGGTGGTCAGGGCGTTGTAGCCCCGGCCCGCGGTCGGCTCAGGAGGCGCCCAGGCCGCGAGCAGGCCGCGGGAGCCTCCTGAATCGCGTCCCGAGCCGCTCGGCCGCAGCCGCGTCCGCGCCTCTTCAGGTCGACCCCGTAGAGCACCATGCCGGTGGCGTTGGCCCTCCGCAAATCGTGGAAGCCGAGGCCTTCGAGACCCGCTGCGGCGGTCGCCGGCCCCACACCCGCCGGCGGAGGTGCGAGTCGTCCAAGTGCCCGCCGTGTGGAGCGGTCAACACGGCACCGCCGCCTCCCTCGATGTCGCCGAGGTCCGTCGCAGACTGGCCGGCTGACAGAGCGGTCGACGGCCGCGCACCGCCGATACCTCGCCGTGTGCCGGGACGGCCAGTGAAGGCCGTTCTGCTCGGCCGGTAGTCGGGCGACCGGCCGGTATCGACGGCTCCGACGAATACCCCCGGGTTCTGCGGTGCCATCTGCCCGACGCTGGGGTTGTAGGTCCATCATGGTGAGGTGAAGCGCTCTACAGCGGTTCGCCACCTCGCCGAGATGGCCGACGTCGCCGCCGACCACCTGCGCCTTCGAGACACCGATCTGGGCTGGCCGCTGGAGGAGTTGTGGGTCACCGGAGACTTGCTGGAGCACAGGTCAGAGCTCGAGACGGGCAGCGTGGTGCTGGTTCTCGATCTCCCTCCGGCGGAACTCCCGTGGCTGGCGACGCATCCCGGCGCCGAGTGGGTGGGAGCCGAGCTCCGGCTTGGCAAGAGGCCGTTCCTTTGGTCCTACCGTCCGGCCCTGTGGCCGGTGTGGAACCACCATCATCGTCGTGTCGCCCGCTTCTGGTCAGCACGATCAGGGATCGAGGCCGCCGTGCTCGACGCCGTGGGCACCGGCCGTGTCGAGGACACTCCGATCGTGGAGCCGTCCACCGACGAGTTGGTCAACCAGCTCACGGAGGAGGTCGATGCCTCGGCCCAGCACCTGCGCAAGGTGCTCGCCACCTACTGGGACCCCGATGGCGCCGGCGCCACAAGGGCGTCGACACCTCCCCCGAGGACCAGCTGTGGCGGGCCGCCCAAGCAGCGGTGGAGATCGCCGATGCGCTTCATGAACTACGGCGCTGAGGCTTACCGGCCCGACGGTGCGACGCAGCCGAGCACCCGCCCCATCCCGGGGCAGAACAACCGCCACCGTGGCGGAATGGAGATCCCCACAGATTGGAGGAGCTTCATGCCCACTGACACGACCATCGTCAAGCCGACTGCACCGCTGTCCGACGAGGCCCGCCTGGCCATCGCCGGCTTCCTGGCCCGCTACTCCGGCGCCACCCGGACGAGCTACGCCACCGACCTTCGCCAGTTCTTCACCTGGTGCGCCCACTGCGACCTCGAGGTGTTCGCCGCCAAGCGGGCCACATCGAGCTGTACGCCCGCACCATGGAGGAGCGGGGCCTGGCCAGGGCCACCATCGGCCGTCGCCTGTCCACCGTGGCCGGCTTCTACCGCTTCGCCGTCATCGACGGAGCCATCCAGATCGCCGCCCGCCACGCCGACCCCCGCACCACCACCCGGTACGACCGGGCACGGAACAACCTGGACCGCCACGCCAGCTACATCGTCACCGCCTTCATCGCCGGCGCATCGCAGCGATACCGTCCGGTGGGTTGTCCGCCGGCCGCTCCCACCGGTCCCGGAGATGTGGCGCCGGATCGTCAGCGGTACTCCTCGCTCTCCACCATGTCGAGGATGGCAGTCCGTGGCGCGCCGATCTTCGCCGGCGCCTTGTCGGGGGAAGGCCAGACGTCCCGCTGCATGATGGCGAGGAAAGAGCTCGCTTCCGCGGCTGTGTCGAAGTCGAGATCGATCATCACTTTCCGGGCGTCGTCTACCGGACGAAAGATCCGGTACCGCCGAGCACCGTTTCGCTGGCGGCCGCCGGCGTCCTGTGCGAACGCGTTCCTCCAGGTGTCGTAGTCCCGCACTTCCAGCTCCAGCCGTAGCGTCGACATGCCTGCCCCTCCTGGTCGTATTTTCATTACACCGTCCGAGTAATGATTACCTTGGTACTATCCCCGTCATCGCATCCGAAGTCAAGACCCGTCGGTACGACTCCCCCCGTCGACGAGCGCAGGCGGAAGCGACGCGCCAAGCGATCCTCGACGCTGCTAGGCGTCTGTTTGAACGAGACGGCTACACGGCGACGTCCATGCCGGAGATCGCTGCTGAGGCAGGGGTTGCGCTCAAGACCGTCTACGTCATCTTCGAGACGAAGTTCGGGCTATTGCGCGCCGTCTGGGAGGCTCGCTTCGGCGGCGAGGAAGAAGCCGTTCCGGTGTTCGAGCGCAAGTGGTACAGCGCCGTTGCCGCACAGCACGATCCCGAACGAAAGCTCCGGCTCTTTGCCGCACAGTCACTTCGGGTCAAGACAGGCGCCGGTGCGTTGCTGGAGTCGATCCGGAACGCCTCGTTCACCGACCACCAGATCGCGGTGTTGTGGGACGAGATCGAAAACAAGCTGCTCGCCGTTGCCCGTGCAATTGTCGAGCAGCTGAACGACGACGGAGCGCTCGCTCTTGGGCTCACGATCACGAACGCCACTGACATCCTGTGGACCCTCAACCACCCGACGGTCTGGCATCTGACCGTTCGCGCCCGGGGATGGACGCCGGCGCAATACGAACGATGGCTCGGTGACGCCTTCTGTGCGCAACTCCTCGGCCCGCCAACGTGAGGCGCGACCGATCGCACCTCCTCCTTGGCGAAGGACCGCATGCCGGTGGCCTCGGCGCTCCCAGCGAGCCGTCCGCGCGTCGTCAGTGCGGTCTGGTGTTCTAGGGGACGGCTCAACCGGGCAAGATGTGCCGCGGTGCATCGGTGGGACGAGCGCCCGCCCGACCGGGACCGACGGAACGGTCTACCGCTCGGGCTCCCTGGCCACACCAGCCTCGGCGGCTCGTCGAACACCGGCGTTTCCGCTCACCTCCATGAGAACCAAAGACCTGCGCATGCTGTATACTCCTGCTGTATGTCAGCCACCCGAACGCAGGTCTACCTCACGGACCATCAACGTCGGATGATCGATGAGATCGCCCACGCTGAGGGCGTAACCATGGCCGAGGTGGTTCGGCGCGCTCTCGACGCGTACCTGCAGGCGGAGCGCGACACGGCTGCGGAGCTGGCGACGACCTTCGGCGCGGATCCTGACGCCGCCATGCCCAGCCGTGACGAGTGGGATCGTGGCTGACATCCTCGTCGACACGGACATCTTCATCGACCACCTGCGAGGCGCAAGAGAACTCAAGGCGTCCCGACACAGACTCCACTACTCGGTGATCACCCGCGCAGAGCTCTTCGCGGGCACGACTGGGAGCGACCTGGCGGCGCGCGTTCTCGCCCCGTTCCGTGAGATACCTGTGGATCGGCCAATCGCCGAGCGCGCCGGACGGATTCGGCGCGAGTCTGGACTTCGTATGCCGGATGCTCTTGTCGCAGCTACCGCGCTTGAAGGCAACCTTGGTCTTGCGACCCGGAACAAGCAGCACTTCGAGCAGGTCCGAGGCCTACGAATACGGACTCTCAGCTGACCCCTGCCACAAACCCGCTCTCCCGGTGACGGCGCCCAGAAGGTGCGGGGAAATCGCGGTGGCTGTCTCGGCAGGTGGCAAATATCACCGGAGGCGACGGATACCCAACGGTGCTCGATGCCTGCTGCCGTCACCACCGAGCCGGGATCCCGTTCGGTCGTCACATGGCGGAGGTCGCAGTCGCCCGTCGGCGCCGCCCCCGGCCACCCGCCCCCACGCTCTGGAGCGTGCGGTCAGTCCGCCGACCGGGCTTTGGTGTTTGCGATGCCGGCCGGTGCCGGCGGCGGGCTCGTGTCAGCCAGCGAGCTTCTCGCCGGTGCCGGGAGGCTGTGGTGGTCGGTGAACAGGGGTGCGCGTCAGCCGCCATGTCGGTAGGCGCCGGGCTGGAGCGCCGTCGGCGCTCGAGCAGGGACAGGCACGTGGCCCCGGTGGACCTCACGCTTCGTGAACCTCACGGTGCGTGGCCGGTGTTCTCCGCTCTCTCTGCCGGACCGACGTCGCGTCCTCCGGTCGCGGCCAGGCCGCAGGAGGCCGCGGAACAGCGCGCAACACCGCCCCTTCCCGACAGGGAAAGGAGCGGGTCAGATCAGCGCTCCACGACGACGTCGACGAGATCCAGCTCCTGCTCCGGCGGCGGAGGAGGGACGTTGCGCACGCCGACCGCGGCGAACACGCGCCCGAGCGCCGGGCCGAGACGCTCGGAACGGAACCGCTCCCAGTCCTCCCTGGACTCCCACACGCCGATGTGGCGCAACCCGCCGTCGCTCTCGACGACGAGATGAGCGACCACGCCCTTGGGCCGCTCGTCGCCGATCTCTGCCGCCACCCGCCGGTAGAACTCGGCGTCAGCGGGGACGTCGTACTGGAATGCGTAGGCCATGGTTCTCTCCTGTCGCTAAATTCTGATACATTAGTCTGTAACTGATACAGGAGTATCTATCGAATGTCTGACGGTGTCAAGCCCCGCCGGCGCTACGACTCGAGCCGGCGGCAGGAGCAGGCCCGCGAGAACCGCCGGGCCATCCTCGAGGCGGCCCGCCGGATGTTCTTGCGGCGCGGTTACGCGGCGACGACCGTCAGCGCCATCGCCGGCGAGGCGGGAGTGTCGGTGGAGACCGTCTACAAGGCGTTCGCCAACAAGCCGGGGCTGGTGAAGGCGGTCGTGGACGTCGCCATCGTGGGCGACGACGAATCCGTGCCCATGATCGAGCGGGAACTTGTCCGGCGGATCGAAGCCGAGACCGACCCTCGGCGGAAGCTGGCCCTGTATGGAGAGCACCTGAGTGAAAGCGCCCCCCGCCGGGTGCCGGTCGAGCTCCTGGTGCGGGCTGCCGCCGCCAGTGACCCTGGCGCCGCCGGGGTCTGGGACCAACTCGAAGCAGAGCGGCTCACCGGCATGGGGTTCTTCGCCCGGCACCTCCACGAGGGAGGCCACCTCCGTGCGGGCGTCTCCCTCGAGGAAGCGCAGGACGTGCTGTGGACGTGCAACTCCGCGGAGCTGTACGACCTTCTCGTCCTCCGGCGGGGGTGGAGCGCGGAGCGCTACGGCCGCTGGGTCGCGGACGCCTTGTCCGCGGCGTTGCTGCCGTAGCTCATCGGGGCCCACCTAACCCATGGATCGGGCCACCTGGTCGATGAGACGCAGGAACTGGTCGGGGTCAAGGCTCGCCCGTCCCGCGCCGACGCCGTCGAGCACGTCGAGCCGAGCCAAGGCTTCGACGTTGTCGTCGTTCACGCTTCCGCCGTACAGGATCTCCGGCTCCGTCACGCCCATGTCGGCCAGCACACCCTCGAGATAGGTGACCGATCGCCGTATGTGCGAGGTCGAGGCGGTCTCGTCGGTACCGATGGCCCAGGTGGGCTCGTAGACGACCAGGACGGGCTGCCTGCCCAGGTCGACGCCGGACAGCCCCTGGCGCAGCCGTTGCTCGCTCGTGAGGATGGCGTCTTCACCGGGATCGTCCTCGCCGACGAGGAGGATCGGCGTCAGCCCATGCTCGGCGACAGCGGCGACCTTCCAGCCGACCTGTTCATCGGTCTCCCCTGCCGCTCGCCGCTCGCTGTGGCCCACCAGGACGTAGTCGACAAGCCCCTGAAGCATGCGGGGCGAGATCTCGCCGGTGTAGGGACCCTCCGCTTTCCAGTGGCAGTTCTGCGCCCCCAGTGAGAGCACGCGGCGGTCGACCAGGGTGGCGAAAGGCACCAACGACAGGAGGGGCGGGCAGAGAATCACACGCGGGAGCACGGTCCCACGCTGCGCGCGCTCCTGGAGCCCACGCTGGATGGCCTCGAACGACGCCTGGGCCTGGTCCAGGGTGGGGTACATCTTCCAACTCGAGAGCACGTATTTCATGCCGGAATCCGATCCCTGTCCCGTCCACTGTGCCAGCCCTGCCACCCGCCGGCGAGTCCTCGATCGAGCGCGTTCAGGAACGTCGGACCGGCCGCGCCCCCGCCGTGCTCTAATCGCTCACCGTGGAGGAGCCCGCCGGCATCCCTGACGCCTACCGGTCGCACGGGCCGACGTTCGACGTGCTGTGGGCGGAGCCGTGGGCACCGGCGGAGAGCGAGCTGGTCGCCGTCGAGGCTGCGCTGCATGCGACCTTGGGGGACCTGCACGATGCCGTCACCGACGTGCGGTGGCCGTACGGGTGGACAGGCGTCGGCGGGGCGGCGGCGGCCGACCTCCAGGATCTCCTCTTCCTCCTCCTCGGCTCCGGATCGCTCGTCGACGGCACCGCGGTGCGCCGGCTGCTGCACGCCCTCGACCGTTGGCGTACGGAGCCGTACGGGCGCAACGACCTCGGCTTTCTCGGCCGCCACATCCACTTGCGCCCGCCGGACACGATCGTCTTCCGGGGGCTGGCCGGCAGCCAGCCCGGCCGCTCCCTCGCCATCGACCTGTTCATCGCACAGTGCCGCGCCTGGGCCACTGTGCCCCCGCTGGCCGCCAAGGCCGACGGCCTGGCCGCCCTGGCCCGTGCTCAGCGGCAGGCGCCGGCGGCGGGCGACGTCGCCGTGCACGGCGGGGAGCTGGCTCGGCTGTGGGCCGCGGCCGCCGACCCGGCCACGCTCGAATTGGTGCCCGAGCTCTACGGCATGGCGGGCTACATCGAGTGGTGCTTGCGCCGGCTCGACGAGCTGAGTGTCACCGCCGCCGGCGTGCTGGCAGAGCCGGTCGACGATGTCGACGTCGAGGTCGCCGTCCAGGTCAAGCGACTCGGCTTCGACGAGGTGCCGGCGATGCTCGAAGCGGCCCTCGACCGGACCCGGCCCGGCCGCGCCGCCCAGGTCTCAGGCAACCTTCGCAACTTCGACCACGCCGGCCTCTCCACCGGCGACGTCCGCCTGCTGGGGCGCGCCGGCCGCCTGCTCCTCCGGGGCCGCCTGGACGTGGCCCGGTCGATCATCGACACCCGCTCCCGGCTCAGCGTCGCCGTCGGCCTGGCTGCCTCGGCGGCCAACGAGTGGGCGGTATCCAACGAGTTGGCCTGGGTGGCCGACCGCCTCCGGGACCAGGCTCGCGCCCTCGTCGTCTACCCGCGGCCACCGGTGAGCCCACAGCCCCCCACGACACCGACGACCGCCGGCGCGCCTCCTCCGCCGGCCACCGACGACCCCTTCGCCGGCATCGACGGGCAGCCCGAGCTGGTCGAGGAGCTGCGGGAGTGCATCCAGATCGCCCGCCACAGCCGCCGGCCGCACGGCCCGCACGTCCTGATCGCCGGCCCCGCCGGCACCGGCCAGCGCCCCGCCGCCCGAGCCTACGCCCGGGCGCTGGCCGCCGCCGGCGTCGGGTCGGGCGACGTCCACCCGGTCACCGCCACCGAGCTGGTCGGGCCCTCGACCTGGCAGCTGAACCCACTGGTCAAGGTGGCCGACGCCTTCGAGCGGGCCGGCGCCGGCGTGTTGCTCCTCGAGGGCCTCGACCGGCTCACCGTCGCCGCCGCCGGCCAGGACGCACTCGAAGTCATCCGCCGGCGCCTTTCGGACTCGCGCTCGCCGGTCACTCTCGTCGCCACCGCCGGCCCCGAGGGCACCGGGCCGCTGGCGGCGGCGAACGCCGACCTCATGCGCCGGTTCCGGGTCGCCCGCACCGTCGACCTCGACAGCGCGGGCCTGACCGCGCTCTTCGCCCGCCTGGCCGCCAAGGCCGGCGTGCAGCTCGACGACGAGGGCCGGGCGGCGGCGAGCGAGGTGCTGGGATCGGCCAAGCCGTCGGGCGCGTTCCGCAACGCCCGCATCGCCGAGGCCGTGCTCGAACGAGCCCTCGCCGAGCGGGCCCGCCGGCCCCGACCGGGCCCGCTCCTCGAAGCCGACGACATTCGCAACGGCGGGCTTCCCAAGCTGGCCACCGGCTCGGCGCCGGCGGCCGACGACGTCATGGCCGAGCTCGACGACCTCATCGGCCTCACCGACGTCAAGGCCGAGCTGCGGCGCATGATCGCCGAAGCGGCGCTCGCCGGGCCCCGGTCACGGGCCGGGCTGCGCCTGGCCAGCCCCACCCGCCACATGGTCTTCATCGGCAACCCCGGCACGGCCAAGACCACCATCGCCCGCCTGCTCTCCCAGGCCATGGCCGCTCACGGGCTGCTGGCCACCGGCCAGCTCGTCGAGGTCACCCGGGCCGACCTCGTCGCCCGCTACATCGGCCAGACCGCGCCCCGGGTGCAGTCAGTCGTCGAGCGGGCCATCGGCGGCGTCCTGTTCATCGACGAGGCGTACAGCCTGGTGCAGGGGGCCAGCAGCGACTACGGCTACGAGGCCGTGGCCATGCTCCTGAAGCTCATGGAAGACCATCGCGACGAGCTGGTGGTGATCGTCGCCGGCTACCCCACCGAGATGGGCCGCTTCCTGGACAGCAACCCGGGGTTCGCGTCCCGGTTCGCCCGCACGCTCTCGTTCCCGGACTACGACGCCGGCGAGCTGCTGGCCATCTTCGACCTCTTCAGCCGGCGGGCCGGCGCCATGGTCGAGCCGGCGGCCCGGGAGCAGGTGGCCAAGTACCTCAGCCACCTGCCCCGCGACCGTTCCTTCGCCAACGGCCGCACCGTGCGGAACCTCTTCGAGCGCCTGCTGGCCGCCCAGGCCGCCCGTCTTCACGGCATCGGCCGCCCGACCGATGAGGAGCTCCGCACGCTGGCCGAGGCCGACGTCGCCGCCTCGCTGACCGTGGCGTCGTCCGACTCCCAGTACCCGGGCTACGTCTGACGTGGAGACCGCCGTCGAACTCGTGGGCGCGGCCCTGATCCTCTCGGGGTTCGTGCTGGCCCAGATGGGACGCCTGGCCACCTCCTCGATGACCTACCTGGTGCTGAACTTCTTCGGCGCCACGATCCTCGCCGTCACTGCGGCCGTCGACGGCGACATCGGCTTCCTCCTGCTGGAGGGCGTCTGGGCCGCGGTGTCGGCCTACTCCATCGTGGGAAGGAAGGGCGGATGAGCGATCAGCAGGCAACCGGCACCAGCGACCCGACCTACAACGTCATCGCCGTCGTCTACCACGCCCTTCAAGGCGCGGAGACGATCCAGAAGTACCTGGACGACCAGGGCACCGACGACGAGCTGCGCCAGTTCTTCCAGCAGGTGCAGCAGGGCTACCGGCGAGCGGCCGACATGGGCAAGGGCCTGCTCGTCCAGCGCATCGAGCACGAGCACTAAGCGCCGGCGGGCGTGAGCCGCACCACCGGGATGGGCCGGCTGGTCTTGGCCTGGTAGCCGTCGTAGCGGCCTCGGTTGACCTCGTTGACCAGCCGCCACAGCCGGGGGTGGTCCGGCTCGTCTCGGTCCACCACCGTGGCCACGGCAGGGAACCGCCGGCGCTCGATCTGCACTCCCACGTGGGGCTCGGCGCGGACGTTGTGCAGCCACGCCGGCGGGCGGTCCGACCCACCCAGCGACGCCACGACGACATAGTCGTCGCCGTCGCGGGCGTACACCAGCGCCGACGTGCGGGTCTTCCCGCTGCGCCGGCCGGTCGTGCGCAGCAGCAGGCAGGGCACGCCGAGCAGGCGGTGCCCCACCCGCCCATCGCTCAGGTCGTAGATCGCCTGATGGACGTGGAGGAGCCAGAGGACGACCTGGGTCAGGCCGGCCCGACCTTGCGCCCGTGGACGTCGCGCTCGATGGCGAAGAGCAGCGGTGCCTGCGCCTCGGTCAACGGGGAGAAGAGGTCGTGGGCGACGAAGCGGGCGGCGATGGCGTCGATCTCGCCGGGGTCGGCCCGGTAGCCGACGTTGAAGAACCGCTCCTGGCGGATCAACGACCGGTCGACGCCCATGCCGGAGAGGGCCAGCTCCATCTCCTCGCACATGGCCCCGTTGCCCGACAGGTAGTACCGCTTGCCGCCGAGGGTCTCCAGGAGGGGCGGCACGGTCTCGGTCAGCCGGCCCCGCAGCCCGGTCCAGCCCTCCGACGGCTGGGACAGGGAGATGGCGTAGCTGAAGTTCTCATGGGCGCCGGCCAGGGCGTCGAGCTCGTCGGTGAGGCAGATGTCGTCCTCCAGGCGCAGGCCCCAGTACAGCCGGATGCGCCGGCCGTCGCCCTCCCGCAGCAGGTGGAGGATCACCGCGTGCAGCGGGCTGATCCCCACGCCGGTGGCCAGCATGACCAGTTCGGAGTCGACGTCGTCGTCCTTGGGCAGCATCGATCGTCCCGACGGGCCCCGGAAGGCCAGCGGCGTACCCGGCTTCATCGACGCCAGGTGGTGCGACAGCGGCCCCTCCGGGAACACCCGGATCAGCATCTCGAAGCTGCGGTCCGGCACCGGCGGCAGGAACATGCAGTACGGGCTGCGCTGGACGCCCACCCCGGGCACTTCCTCCTGGAACGCCAGGAACTGCCCCGGCTTGTAGTCGAACGGGCGGTCGTCGGTGACCCGGGCCCGGATCAGCACTGTGCCCGTCACGGTCAGGCGGTCGACAGCGACCACCTCGGCTCGGCGGCCGAACCGGGACTCTTGCTCCCACATGCGGTCACCGCTGGACCGGGGATCGACGGTGGCCATGGCCTTTCCCTCCCGTCTTCGGCCCGCAATCCTAGGTCGTCGCGGACCGGCGACAGGAATTCACGTAGAATGTACGGGACGAGGAAGTCAGTGGGGCTTCGCTCGACGAAGAGAAGAGATCAGTGTGGCAACAGGAACGGTAAAGTTTTTCAACGCAGAGAAGGGCTACGGCTTCATCTCTCGCGAGCAGGGCGACGACGTCTTCGTCCACTACTCGAACATCGAAGGCCGCGGCTACCGCTCCCTCGAGGAGGGCCAGAAGGTCGAGTTCGACGTGGCACCCGGCCGGAAGGGTGAGGAAGCCCAGAACGTACGGGCCATCTGAGCCCGGCAGTTCTCTGAACGAGCCGCCGGCCCCGGTCGGCGGCTTTCTGCTTACCCACCGGCCCTAAGGAGATCATCATGGGCGGTCAGCGCACAAGCTTCAGCAAGCTTCAACGCGATCGAGACAAGAAGGCCAAGGCAGCCGCCAAGCGGGAGAAGCGCCAAGAGCGCGCCTCCGGCGGCGATGGTGCCGAGGCGGTCGAGGTGCTGGTCGACGACGACGGCAAGAGCGAGTTGTCAGCCGACGACCTGCTCAAGCTGATCGAGTCGATCCACCAGCGCTACGACGCCGGCACCATGACGCTCGAGGAGTTCGAGGAGCAGAAGGTCGACCTTTTGAGTCGGCTGCCTGTGGACTGAGCCGGGGCTCATCCCCCCAGTTCTTCGGACAGCTCCAACCAGCGTTCTTCTGCCGCGCCCAGAGCCGCCTCGGCCTCGGCGAGGGACTGCGCAGTCGCCGTCAGGGCGACGTGGTCGGCGGGGTCAAGCGCCGCCAGCTCGGCGGCCAGCCTGTCGCGGGTGGCCTCGGCCTCGACCATGGCCCGCTCGGCCACGCCGATCAGCCGGCGCAGGGTGCTGGGTGAGCGGAGCTTGGGCGCCGCCGCCGGCCCAGGCGCCTCTCTGGCCGGCGCCGGCTTCGCCGTGCCCGGGGGCCTGGCCTTGGCGTGCTCGGTGACGTACCCCGCGTAGCCGTTGAGGGCCATGGTGGCCTTGCCGCGCCCGTCGAGCACGAGCACGTCCTCCACCGTGCGCTCCAGCAGGGCCCGGTCGTGGCTCACGACCACCAGGGATCCCGGCCAGCTCTCCAAGTGGTCCTCCAAGGCCCGGAGGGTGTCGAGGTCGAGGTCGTTGGTGGGCTCGTCGAGCAGCAGGACGTTGGGCATCCGGGTCAGGACGAGCAGGAGCTGGAGCCGCCGGCGCTCGCCGCCCGACAGGGTGCCGATCGGCGCCTGCTGGATGTCGTTGTCGAACAGGAACCGCTCCATGAGCCGGGCCTGCTCCCAGTTCGGCTGGGTCGCCGGTGCGGCGACCGCCTCCCGCACCCGCTGGGCCGCGTCGAGCTCCACGCCGGCCTGGCGGTAGTAGCCCAGCCGCACGGTGGCGGCGGTGCGTACCTCGCCCTCCGCCGGCGCCAGTCGCCCCTCGACGATCTCCAGCAGCGTGGTCTTGCCCGACCCGTTCGGGCCGAGGATGCCGAGTCGCCCGCCCGGCTCCAGGTCGAGGTCGACGCCCCGGAACAGCCAGTCGCCGTCGCCCCATCGGTGCCCGACCCCGGTGAGGGTGACGACCAGGTCGCCCAGGCGGGGCGTGGTCACCCCCCGGGACGCGGCGGCCAGCTCCGGCGCCGCCGCCCGGGCCGGCGCCGGCCCGCCCTCCACGATGGCGGTGGCGGCGGCGATCCGGGCCTTTGGCTTGCGGGTCCGGGCCGGCGCCCCCCGCCGTAGCCAGGCCAGCTCCGACTTGGCCAGGTTGCGGCGCACGGCCTCGGTGGACGCGTCCCGTTCGGCCCGCTCGGCCCGGTCGGCCAGGTAGCTGGCGTAGCCCCCGTCGTGGACATAGCCGGCGGTGCCCTCGATCTCCAGGATGCGGGTGGTGACCCGGTCGAGCACGTGGCGGTCGTGGGTGACGAGCACCAGCCCGCCCCGGAAGGCGGCGAGTCGGGCCTCCAGCCAGGCGATGGCCTCGACGTCGAGGTGGTTGGTGGGCTCGTCGAGCACGAGCAGGTCGACCTCTTGCACCAGCACCCGGGCCAGGGCCACCCGCTTGGTCTGGCCGCCGGAGAGGGTCGACACGTCGTCCCCGGCCAGGGCGGCCATGCCCAGGCGGTCGAGGATCGCCGCCGCCTCCCAACTGCGTTCCCCGCTCGAGGGGCCGCTCGGGCCCTGGCCCACCGCATCCCGGACGGTGCCCGCCGGCAGCACGGGCTCCTGGTCGAGGTAGCCGACCCGCACGTCGCGGCCCCGGCGGACGACGCCCTCCTCGGGCTCGCCGGCGCCGGCCAGGATGCGCAGCAGCGTCGACTTCCCGCTCCCGTTGCGCCCGACGACGCCCAGGCGGTCGCCGGCCCGCACGGTCACCGACAGGTTCTCGAACAGCGGGCGGTCGGGCCGGCGGACGGTCGCCTTCTCGACGTCGACCAGGATCATCCCGCCGCCAAACGCGCAGCTACCAGATCACGTCGTGACACTCGCACTGGCAGCCCAGCCCGGCCGCCGCCGGCCCGAGTGGGGCCAGCCACCACTCCCGGCACGCGTCGTGGTCGCCGCCGGAGCAGGCCGAGCTGATCGGCTTAGCCGCCACCATCACCGCCCCACCCAGGGCGGCCATGAGGGAGGCGACGGCCGAGACGAGCAGGCGGCTCTTGCCCTTGGCCAGGCAGTCCTCGTCGGCCCGGATGAAGCTGGTCGGCGGCGCCTCGTTCTTGTTCTGGGCCCCGAAGAGTGGCGCCTCGCAGTCGACCACGTTGGCGAAGTTGAACGGGATCATCGCCCACACGAGGGCCAGGGCCATGATGACGAGGACGCCGATGGGGACGAGCTTCTGCTGGCGCGTCACCGGGTGAACCGGCCACGGGCCACGAGGGCCTCGGCCACCTGCACTGCGTTGAGTGCGGCGCCCTTGCGCAGGTTGTCGCCGCAGACGAAGAGGGCCAGCCCGTTGCGGGCGCCCGGGTCACGCCGGATGCGACCGACGTAGGAAGGGTCGTTGCCCGCCGCCGCCAGCGGGGTGGGCACGTCGGTGACCACCACTCCCGGAGCCGATTCAAGGAGCTGTGTCGCCCGCTCGACCGACAGGGGCCGCTCGAACTCGACGTTCAGCGCCACCGAGTGGCCGGCGTAGACCGGCACCCGCACGCATGTGCAGGAGACGGCCAGATCGGGGATCTCCAGGATCTTCTGGCTCTCATGGCGGAACTTGTGCTCCTCGTCGGTCTCGTCGTCGACCAGCCGGCCCGCGAGGGGGACCACATTGAAGGCGATGGGTGCGACGAAGGCGGCGTGTGGGGGGTAGGCCACCGCCCCGCCGTCGTAGGTCAGCTCGGCCGACTTGGGCGCCACCTCGTTGGCCTGGCGCTCCAGCTCCCCGACCCCCTTGAGGCCGGCACCGGAGACCGACTGGTAGGTGCTGACCACGATGCGCCGCAGGCCGGCTTCCTCGTGGAGCGGCTTCAGCACGGGCATGGCCACCATCGTCGTGCAGTTGGGGTTGGCGACGATGCCCTTGGGGATGGAGTCCAGGGCGTGGGCGTTGACCTCGGCCACCACCAGGGGGACGTCGACGTCGTGGCGCCAGCCCGAGGAGTTGTCGACCACGGTGGCGCCGGCGGCGGCCACCTTGGGGGCCAGCTCCTTCGACAGGGTGGCGCCGGCGGCGAAGAGGGCGAGGTCGAGGCCGGTGAAGTCGGCGGCGGCCGCGTCCTCGACGGTGATCTCGCCCCCCTTCCAGGGCAGCGTCCTGCCGGCCGAGCGGGCCGACGCGAACAGCTGCAGCCGGTCGACGGGGAACTCCCGTTCCGCCAGCAGCGTGCGCATGATGCCGCCGACGAGCCCGGTGGCTCCCACAATCCCTACGTTCATAGCTGTAAACCTACCGGGATCAGGCGGGGGCGGTATCCAGTTCGAAGGCCGAGTGGAGGGCGCGGACGCCCTTCTCCACGTCTGCCGCCCGGACCACGCAGCTGATGCGGATGGGGCTGGTGGAGATCATCTCGATGTTGAGACCCTCGGCGGCCAGCGTCTCGAACATGGTGGCGGCCACGCCGGGGTGGCTTTTCATGCCGGCGCCGATGAGGCTGATGCGGGCGATGTCGGCGTCGGACACCACCCGGGCGGCGCCCAGCTCGTCGGCGATCTGCTCGGTGATCCGGGTGGCGACGGAGAGGTCGGCCTTGGGGAAGGTGAAGGAGATGTCGGCCAGGCCGGTCACGGACACGTTCTGCTCGATCATGTCCACGTTCACGGCCTCGTCGGCCAGGGCCCGGAACAGCCGGGCGGCGATGCCGGGCTTGTCGGGCACCCCGACCACCGTGACCTTGGCCTCGGACGTGTCATGGGTGACACCCGAGAGAATGGCCTTCTCCACCTCTTCCTCCTTCTTCACCCAGGTGCCGGGCTCCCAGGTGAAGCTCGACCGCACGTGCAGGGCCACGTCGAAGTTCCGGGCGTACTCCACCGACCGGGCGGCGAGCACCCGGCCGCCGGTGGCGGCCATCTCCAGCATCTCCTCGTAGGCCAGTGCCTTCAGCCGGCGGGCCTCGGGCACGATCCGGGGATCAGCCGTGTAGACGCCGGCCACGTCGGTGTAGATCTCGCACATGTCGGCGTCCAGCGCCGCGGCCAGGGCCACGGCGGTGAGGTCGGAGGCGCCCCGGCCCATGGTCGTGACCTCCTTCTCGGTGGACACGCCCTGGAAGCCGGCCACGACGACGATCTTGCCTTGCTCCAGGGCCTCGGTCACCCGGTCGGCGCGGATCTCGAGGATCTTGGCCTTGCCATGGGTGGTGTCGGTGACGATGCCGGCCTGGCTCCCGGTGAACGACGACGCCGGCTCCCCGAGGTCCCAGATGGCCATGCACAGCAGGGACATGGAGATCCGCTCGCCCGCGCTGACCAGCATGTCGAGCTCGCGGGCCGGCGGCTCGGCCGAAATCTGGCCCGCCAGCTGGAGCAGCTCGTCGGTGCTGCGGCCCATGGCGCTGACGACGACCACCACGTCGTGGCCGCGACGGCGCGTGCGCACGACGTGATCGGCAACGGCGCGGATCCGGTCGGCGTCGGCAACCGAGGTGCCGCCATACTTCTGAACGACGAGTGTCACTGGCGGGACTCACGGTACCAGCGACGATTACGGTGGTTAGCCGACAGCGCCGGCTGGGGCAGGGGCCCCACCTTCGGCGAGGAGGCGGCTTGGCCGCCGGGGAGAAAGCATTGCCTACACAGAAACGCGACCGGAAGCGCCAGGGCCACCAGGCGCGCCAGGCCGCCATCGCCGCAGCTCGCAAGCGCAAGCAGGCCCGGACCCGGGCCATCGCCGTCGGCTTCCTCGCCTTGGTGCTCATCGCCGGAGTCGCCGTCCTCGTGGACCCCGGGGGCGACGACCAGGACGTGGCCAGCACCGGGCCGGCGACCACGATGGCCGGCGCGCCGGCCACCACAGTGGCCAAGAAGCCCGTCGACCTGCCGCCGGTGGCGCCGGGCGCGTCGGTCAGGGGCGACACCCCGTGCCCGCCGGCCGACGGGTCGGCCCCGCGGACCACCTCGTTCGAGAAGCCGCCGCCGCTGTGCGTCGAGGTGGCCAAGACCTACACCGCTGAGATGCAGACGTCGAAGGGCACGATGACCGTCGCCCTCGACGTCAGGAACGCCACCAAGACGGTCAACAACTTCGTCGTCCTGGCCCGCTACAAGTACTTCGACGGCATCGCCTTCCACCGGATCATCCCCGGCTTCGTGATCCAGGGCGGGGACCCCCAGCAGACCGGCACCGGCGGGCCCGGGTACAAGTTCGAGGACGAGCTGCCCAAGGCCGGCTCCTACAAGATCGGCTCCCTGGCCATGGCGAACTCCGGCCCCAACACCAACGGGAGCCAGTTCTTCATCATCAGCGGCGACGCCGGCGTCAGCCTTCAGCCCCAGTACTCGCTGTTCGGTGAGGTCACCCAGGGACTCGAGGTGGTCAAGGCCATCGAGGACGTAGGCATCCCCGGCAGCGAGGGCGGGAAGCCGAGCGAGGTCGTGAAGATCCTGACCGTGAACATCAAGGAGACGTGAGCCCATGCCCACCGAGTGCCCCGCCGCCGACGGCTCGAGTCCCAGGACCCAGAAGTTCAGCGGGCCCCCGCCGATGTGCATCGACCCGGCGAAGAGCTACACGGCCACCATGGTCACCAACAAGGGGACGATGACCATCGCCCTCGACCCCGTCGCCGCCCCCAAGACGGTGAACAACTTCGTCGTGCTGGCCCGCTACCACTACTTCGACGGCGTGACCTTCCACCGGATCATCCCCGGCTTCGTCATCCAGGGCGGCGACCCCCAGGGCACCGGCATGGGCGGCCCGGGCTACCGCTTCGAGGACGAGCTGCCCCGCCCCGGCCGCTACGAGATCGGCTCCCTGGCCATGGCCAACGCCGGCCCCAACACCAACGGCAGCCAGTTCTTCATCATCTGCGGGATGAGCGGCATGCAGCTCCCGCCCCAGTACTCCCTGTTCGGGAAGGTGGTCGACGGCCTCGACGTCGTCCTGGCGCTGGAGGCGGTCGGTAGCCCGGGCGCCGGCGTACCCAAGCAGAAGGTCTTCATGGAGTCGGTGACCATCACCGAGTCCTGACCCCCCCAGCTCGTTCTGGTTGCACTTCCCCGCGTATACGGGGGTCAAGTGCAACCAGTTCGCTAACGGGGGAGGGCCTCCAGGCCGGCGTCGTGGCCGTTCTGGAACACCACCACGCCGCCCACGCCGGCCACCGTCCAGGTGCCGGCGCCGTCGCGCATCAGCGCCGTGCGCTCGTCGATGCCGACGATGGGCAGGCCCTTGGGCGCCAGGGTGATGGTGCGCTTGGCCTTCTCCTCCGACCACGTGTTGTGGTGGGGGATGATCGCCACCTGGGCCAGCAGGCCCAGACCGAGGGTGAAGGCGCCGCCCCGGGGGTCCACCATGGGGTCGCACAGAGCCATGGCGCCGGCGGAGGAGCCGGCCAGCACCGCCCCGCCCTGCCAGGCCTGGCACAGGGCGTCCCACGCCGGCGAGTCCTTGAGCACCGAGCGCAGGTGCAACGGGGAGCCGCCGGAGAGGTAGATGAACCTGGCGTGGCGGATGGCGGCGGCATTGGCCTCGGACTCGGCGTCGGGCCGGGCGAGGACCATGAGGCCACGGACCTTGGCGCCCATGTCGGCGAACCACTGCTCGGCCGTTTCCACCGACCGCTCGGGATGCTCGTAGGCGGCGGCGGTCGGCAGGACCAGGACCTCCTCAGTGCCGCTGGCCGCCAGGAGGTCGCGGTCGAAGGTGCACCCCTCGCGCCATTCTCCGCCGCCGACGAGGGCCAAAGGTCCGGGCATCGGGTCAAACTAGCTTTCATGCTCCGAGGCGACCAGGTGACCTTGCGCCCGGTGACCGTCGACGACGTGCCGGCGCTGACCGACTTCTTCGCCCTACCCCAGGTGGCCGAGTGGTGGCCGGGGGAGAACTCCGAGCGCCTGCGGGCCCGTCTGGACGACGAGGACGAGGGCGTCGGGATGGTGATCGAGCTCGAGGGCGGCCTCATCGGGTTCGTCCAGTACTTCGAGGAGACCGATCCCGACTACCGCCACGCCATGATCGACATCACCCTGCACCCCGACTGGTGCAACCGCGGGCTGGGGACCGACGCCCTGCGGACCTTGGCCCGCCACCTGTTCGAGGATCTGGGCCACCACCGGATCATGATCGACCCGGCCGTGGTCAACACCCGCGCCATCGCCTCCTACCGCAAGGTCGGTTTCCGCGACGTCGGGGTCATGCGCCGCTACGAGCGGGCCAACGACGGCACCTGGCGGGACAGCCTGCTCATGGACCTGCTGGCCGAGGAGTTCGTTCCGTAGGGACCGCAGCGGGCCGCCCTCCACGGCCTTCGCAGGGCTATCGTCCCGGCTCGTGGCGGCCAGGACGCAGGAGTTGCGGGTCCACGGGGTGGGGGGATCCCACGGCCCCCGGATGCTCGGCTTCGACTCGAAGCACGACATCGTCATCGTCGGGGAGGGGATCGGTGGCACCGCGGTGTTCGCCCGTCGCAACGACCCGTCGGTGGAGAGCTACGACTGGGGTGACCTCACCTCGGGCACCGGGTCCAAGCCGTTCTGGGTCTTCCTGCTGCCGTTCACCTTGATCAACCTGGCCGGCTGGATGCACCCGCCGGAGGACCGGGCCGCCCCGTGGCTGATCCCGTCGATCCGGGTCTTGGTGCACCTGCTGTCGGGCCTGCTGACGGCGATGTACGTCTTCACCTTCGCGATCATCCTCGTGGACATCGCCGGCTTCCAGTGGACGCGCCGGCTGGCGGCGCCGGCCACCGAGATCGTGTGGCAGCAGAAGGCGGGAGTCGGCGCCGGCCTCCTCCTCCTGCTCGGTGTGGTCGGGGCGCTCGTCTACACCGCCGGCACGTCGCAGACCCGGTTCGAGCAGCAGCCGTTGTCGGCGTTGCAGGACATGGACCGCCCGGCCGACCAGCCGTGGAGGCCCGGTGAGCGCCTGAGCTGGCAAGGCTTCTTCTTCCACCCCATGGCCGCTGCCCGGCGGTTCAAGGCCCACCTGGCCATCGCGTTGGTGTGCTGGCTGATGGTCTGCGGCCTGGCCGTCTACCGCACGTTCATCGACCCCTACAGCGAGTACGACACGCCGCTGGAGCTCCACGACCTGCTGGGCGCGGTCAGCGCCATCGCCTACGTGGCGGTCGCCCTCCTGTGGCTGACGGCGTTGGGAGCCAAGCGCCGGCCCCGCGAGCGGTGGACCCGGGCCGGGCCGGCGATCGCGGCAACGTTGGCGTTCGGCCTGGTCAACGCGGTCGTCTCGGGCACGATCCTCCTCCTCACCAAGCAGCTGAACCAGGTGCCGGACCGGCCGGCGAACGCCACCCCGCTCCAACCGGGGCCGGAGGTGAACCTCGTCGACGTCTGGGGCGGGCTGGCGTTGGGCTTCCTGGCCGCCGCCATCGTGTTGGGGGTGATCGCCGTCTTCAAGCCCCTGGCCCGCACCGACGACGTGCAACCCGACCGTTCGTCGGGCCCCGGCTGCGGGGTCGACGGGCTACCGGGCTCCATGCGCAAGCCCCTGGCGCGCGCTCGGTTCTTCGCCATCCTGGCCAGGCGGGGTTGGGTGATCGCGCTCCTCATCGCACTGTCGATCTACCTCGTGGGCCTGGTGTCGGTGGCCTTCCGGGTCGACTGGAAGTGGTTCCCCGAGCTCGACCCACCGTCGGACCAGAACGCACCCCTCTACCAGGTGGGCGCCTACGCCCTGCCGGCGCTGGCGCTCCTGCTGGTCCAGGTCGTGCGCAAGGGGCGCAAGGGTGCTCGCACCTTGGCGTCGACCCTGTGGGACGTCTTCACCTTCTGGCCCCGCCGGTTCTCGCCGCTGGCCGTGCGGCCGTACTCCGAGCGGGCGGTCCCCGAGCTGCAGGGCCGCATCCTGCACCACACCAAGAACAAGAAGGAGCCGTGCCCACTGCTGCTGGCCGTGCACAGCCAGGGCACGGTGCTGGCCTTCGCCGCCCTGTCGCCCCTGACCGCCGACCAGCTGCAGCGGGTGGCGCTGGTCACCTACGGGAGCCCCATCTCCAGCATCTACGCCATGTTCTTCCCGGCCTACTTCGGCGACGAGCAGGTCGCCGCCCTCCGCGACAAGCTGCCGAAGCTGCCCGGCGGCCTGGCCGGCTGGCGAAACTTCTACCGCCGCACCGATCCCATCGGTGGACCGATCTTCGGCGACGACTGCGACACCGAGGTGCTCGACCCGTTCCGGGGGCCGGCGGTCGACATCGCCGACAGCACCCCGCCGCGTGAGCGCGACCCGACGCCGTGGCTCCGGGTTTCCGGTCACTCCTACTACGAGCAGGAGCCGGCGCTGAAGGACTGGGTGCGCCGGGTCAGGTCGGCGCTGGACCAGCAGGGCCCGTGACGTAGAAGCAGCGGTCCTCCAGGCTGCCGAAGGAGTAGCTCGGGTACAGCCCGCCGAACATCGCCCGGGTGCGGTCGGTCCACGCCAGCGCCTCCGGCGAGGAGATGCGGTGCACGACCTGCATCACCGCCCCCTCGTAGACGCGGTACTCGGCCCACACGCCGGGATAGTCCTTGGTGGCGCCCACCTCGGCCCAGGGGACGTCGCCCGTGGCCGCCATGCGACGGACGAGGTTCCGGTGACTGTGGCCGGCGAAGTAGCCGGCGAGCGCCGGCCGTCGGCCGAAGACCTCGACGAGCCGCTCGGAGTCCTCGGCACTGATGCCGGCGGTGAAGGCGGCGTGGTCGAACAGGGGGTGGTGGCCCATGACCAGCACCGGCGTGTCGTCGCCGGCGCCCAGATCGTCGAGCCACGCCAGCTGGTCGTCCGACACCCTTCCGCCGGTCTGGGCCGGGATCGACGTGTCGAGCAGGGCGATCCTGGCGCCGGCGACGTCGACCAGCTCCATCGCCGGTTCGGGCCCGAGCTCGGAGCGGGAGCTGACGTCGTGGTTGCCGTAGGTCCAGTGGAGCGGGAGGCCGGCGAAGATGTCCTCGAAGGCGGCCAGCTCCGACCTGGCGCCGCGGTCGGTGAGGTCCCCCTTGGCGATCACGGCGTCGGCGTCGACGGTGGCGATCTCCGCCGCCGCGGCCCGGGCCATGGTCTCGGGGTACGGCGGCTCGCCGGGCTCCACGGTGAGCGGCGGTCCGAGGTTGACGCCCTCGTACCGGCCACATTCCGTCTCGCCGATGTGCAGGTCGCTGACGGTGACGACGGTGGCCAGGCGCTCACCGGGCGGCTTCGCCAACGTGCCGAAGGTCACGTCTTCGACCGTGTGCTCCTTCCCCGGCCGTAGGCCGTCCACCCGTACCACCCGTAGCCCGTCGTGGAGGACGGCCTCGGTGTCGGTGACGGTGGTCAGCTCCACCGGTGGCTCGTGTCCCGCTCCCACCGGCGGTCGGCCCAGCGCCATCGGCTCGCCGGCTCGGCCGGCGGTGGGCCGGCGCTCTCGGCCGCCTGTAGCTCGACGGCGAGGGCCACGGCGACGGCCAGCACCTCGGGCGGGATTTCAGAGGGGGACATTGCCGTGCTTGCGCGTCCCGGTCTCCTGGCGCTTGGACCGCAGCATGGCCAGGCCCTTGATGAGCACGGGGCGGGTGGCCGCCGGCTCGATGACGTCGTCGACGTAGCCGTGCTCGGCGGCGATCCAGGGGTTGGCGAAGTGCTCGACGTAGCCGGCGATCAGCTCGGCCCGGGTGGCGGCGGGGTCGTCGGCCTCGGCCAGCTCCCGCCGGTGCAGGATCTCCACCGCGCCCTGCGGGCCCATGACCGCCAGCTCGGCCGACGGCCAGGCGTAGGCCAGGTCGGCACCGATGGCCTTGGAGTTCATCACGACGTAGGCACCGCCGTAGGCCTTGCGGGTCACCACCTGGATACGGGGGACGGTGGCCTCGCACAGGGCGTAGAGCAGCTTGGCCCCGTGGCGGATGATGCCGTTGTACTCCTCGTCCTTGCCGGGCAGGTAGCCCGGGACGTCGACGAAGCAGACCAGCGGGATGTTGAAGGCGTCGCAGGTCCGGACGAAGCGGGCCGCCTTCTCCGAGGAGTCGATGTCGAGCACGCCGGCCAGCACTTTGGGCTGGTTGGCGACTATGCCGACGACGTGGCCGTCGAGGCGGATGAAGCCGCACACCATGTTCTGGGCCCACAGGGGGGCGTACTGGAACAGGTAGCCGTCGTCGGCCACGGCGGCGATGACCTCGGTCATGTCGTAATGGAGGTCGCTGCGGTCGGGCAGGAGGTCGTTCAGGGCGGGCGCTTCGCGGGCCGGGTCGTCGGTGGGCTGGACCCACGGCGCCGGCTCGCCGTTGTTCGACGGCAGGAACGACAGGAGCCGGCGCACGTCGTGAAGGCAGACGTGGTCGTCCTCGGCCACGAAGTGGGCCACGCCCGAGCGGGTGGCGTGGGCCATGGCGCCGCCGAGGTCCTGGAGGCTCACGTCCTCGCCGGTCTCGGCCCTCACCACGTCGGGCCCGGTGATGAACATGTACGAGGTGTCCTGGACCATGAACACGAAGTCGGTGAGGGCCGGGCTGTAGACCGCGCCGCCCGCGCAGGGGCCCATGATCACGCTGATCTGGGGTATGACGCCGGAGGAGTGGGCGTTACGGCGGAAGATGCCCCCGTAGGAGTCGAGGGCGACGACCCCCTCCTGGATTCGAGCGCCGGCGCCGTCGTTGATGCCGACGAAGGGGGCGCCGGCCCGGTCGGCCATGTCCATGACCTTGTGGATCTTCTCGGCGAAGACCTCGCCCAGGCTGCCTCCGAAGACGGTGAAGTCCTGGCTGAAAACGAAGATCTGGCGGCCCTCGACCGTGCCCCACCCGGTGATAACGCCGTCGGTGTAGGGCCGGTTGCCGGCCACGCTGGGCTCGGTGGAGCGGTGGCGGGCGAGCAGGTCGACCTCGACGAAGCTCTTGGGGTCGAGCAGCGCCTCGATCCGCTCCCGCGCCGTCATCTTGCCGCGGGCGTGCTGGCGGTCGATGGCGTCGGCGGAGCCGGCGTGGATCGCCTCGTCCTTGCGGGCGCGGAGGTCCTTGAGGCTGGCGCCGTTCGGGTGGAAGGTCATGCTGGGGGACGAGGTTACCGGGGCTCCAGGGCTGCGATTCTGTCCATGAACCGCCAGGCCCGCAGGCGGGTCGCCATCTCCTCCAGGCCGTCGCCCGGACCGGTCCATCGGAGGTCGTCGACGTCGGCCAGGACCTTGGCCTCGCTCCGCAGCGTGGCCAGGTCGCGAAAGAGCAGGGCCAGGTCGCGTTGCTCGTTCAGGGAGGCGGCCAGGCGGGCCGCGCCCCGCACGTTCACGTCCCACCGGAAGTGGTGCTCGGGGATCTCCTCGATGTGGAAGTACCTGGCCAGGACGGCGCTGGCCGACGTCTTCCCCCAGCCGGCGAGACCCGGGAAGCCGTCGGCGCTGTCGCCCACCAGCGCCAGCCAGTCCGGGATCGACTCCGGCAGCACCCCGTACTTGGCCGTGACCCCGTCCTCGTCGGTGAACGCCTTGGCCCGCCGGTCGAACTGGACCACCTTGGTGCCGAGCACCATCTGGGCCAGGTCCTTGTCCGGCGTCATGATGATGACCTGCTCGACCCGGTCATCGGCGGCGGCGGTGGCCGCGGCAGCGGCGAGGGCGTCGTCGGCCTCCAGCTCGACCATGGGGAACACGGTGACGCCGAGGGCTTCCAGCGCCTCTTCAAGGAGCGGGAACTGGGCCAGCAGCTCTACGGGCACGCCGGCGCTGGACTTGTAGCCAGGCCACATGTCGTTCCGGAAGCTCTCGATCACGTGGTCGGTGGCTACGCCGAGGTGGGTCACCCCCTCCTCCAGTAGCTGCAGCACGCTCCACATCACGCCCCTGGTGGCCGCCACGGTGTCCTCGGGGTCGCGGTCGCCCTTGGGCACGCCGAAGTGGTGGCGGAACAGCTCGTACGTCCCGTCGAGCAGGTGGACCTTCACGGTGTGACGCTACGTCGGACCGGGGGGCTCCCGTCTCGCACCACCCACCCGAGGAGGCCCGGCGAGGGTGAAGCCGAACGCGTTGAGGGTGCCGTGGATGCGCGCCATGGCGGGCACGTGGGGGGCGGGCACGTCGTTGACGGCGGCACGCAGGTCGGCGACGACGCCAGGACCGTAGGCTCTGCCCATGGTGTCCCGCTGGCGGTTGGTGGTGACGGTCCTGATGCTTTCGTTGCTCGCCGCATGTGGCGGCGGAGGCGGCGGCGGAGACGACGATGCGGTCGGGCCGGCGCCGGCGACCGGCCAGGCCGGCGACACGGCCCGGGCCCGCACGATCGTCCTGCAACAATCCGATATGCCGGCGGGCTGGCGGGGCGTCGCCCATACCGAGACGCCACTGGAGGCCGAGCGGGCCCGTGCCATCTCGATCTGCCTCGGCCGGCCCGATCCGGACACGTTCCGCAGTGCACGCGTCTACGGACCCGACCTGACGATGGGCCAGAGCCAGGTCTCGTCGATCGCCACCGTTCTCAACACCGTGGAGGACGCCCAGGCCGACCTGGCGGCCGTCCGGGGGCCGAGGTACGGCCAGTGCCTGGCCCCCGCCTTCCGGGACGACCTCCGCCGGCAGGCCACCGACGCCCGGGTGGAGAACGTCGCCACCGAGCCCCTCACCGTGGAGAGCTTCGGCGACGGATCGGTCGGCATCCGCCTCACCGCCGACCTGGTCTACCCCGACCGCACCGACAAGCTCTTCGCCGACCTGGTCTACATGTCCAAAGAGCGGACCACGGTGAGCGCCACGTTCTTCTCCTTCGGTCAGCCCTTCCCCACCCAGCTCAAGGAGGCGTTGGTCTCCCGGATGGGACACCGCATCGCCGCCTCCTGATCAGCTGGCGCGCTCGTTGAAGTGGACCCAGTGCGGGTCGAGCCGCTCGCCGGTCGGGTGCGACCACACGCCGGCGGGGATGTCCAGGTCCTGCGCCGCTTCGACGAACCCTCGCCCGGGGAGAACGGGTCGACCTGATGCGTCGATTGGCCGTCCGCATTCATCGGTGAAAATCGATCCCAGTCGGATCGTCGGCATTCCCCACTATCCCGAGCTTGCCGAGATGGTGTAACCGGTGGTGGCGATGACAGAGGGTGGCCAAATTCCCGGTGTCGGTTCCACCGCCGTCCTCCCATGCCTGATGTGGTGGACGTGCAGCCACCTGCTCCGGTCGCACCCGGGCACCCGGCATCCTCTGTCGCGCTCCTCGATCACGATCCGAGTCCGGTCGGGCACGGTCCGGAAGGCCCGCCCGACGCTCACCGCCTTGCCGCCGGCCTCCAGTACCGGCCGGATGCGAGCGTCGCATCCGACGAACCGGCGGAGCCCGTCGCTCACGCCGGCGCCAAGGTGGAGGTGCCCGTTCGTGCGGCACTCGCGCCCGTTCCACAAGGGCCCCTTCGTCTGCCGCCAGCTCGGCCGAGAGTTGCCAGGTGCCCCGCTCCGTGGTGGCGAAGCTGACCTTGCGGGGCTCCGCCGGCGTGCCCGGCTCCTTGGGCTCGGCCGTATCACCCGTCGCCTCGTCGGCGAACGGGTAGCTCCCGAGCACGCGACGAAGCCGGACCACGGTGGCCGACCGGGCCAGTGTCGCCGCCTCGGCGTCGGCCCCGCCGGCGCATGGCGGCAGACCACCGCGACCTGGTCCTCGCACAGCCCGCCCTCGTCGAACGCGTCTCGGGTCTCGGGGAGTTCCGCCAGCCGACGGGCCATCGGCACCAAGGTCCTGGCCCGCGCCGGCGTCGTTGGCTTCGGCCCATGGCGATGAGGTGAGCCCTCGCCCCGGTCAGACCGCCGGCGCCGCCGGCGCCGGCGGCGCCGGCCGCCGCCGGACGACCCGGCTCCCACCCCACACCAGGAGCCCCAGCACGCCGATCGGGATGAGGTACCCCACGACGACGATCATGCCGCCGACCACCGAAACCATCCCGTCGATCGCCTCCTGGAAGCTGCGGGCCAGCGACGGGCCGTCGTCCACCGGGCGCACCACGCCGGCGCCGGGCTCGAACAACGAAACCCGCAGGGTCGCCAGGCTCACCGACTGCTCCAGGCTGGCCTGCTGGGCCTTCAGCTGCTCGATCTGCTGGCGCACGTTGAACAGGGTCGACTGCACCTGCAGCACTTCGCCGACGGCCGTGGCCCGGCCGACGAGGACGAGCAGCGACTCTTCCTGCGCCTGCAAGCTCTTGAGCCGGGCGTCGTAGTCGACGAGCTGCCCGCTGACGTCCTCGCCCCTGATCGACTGCGACTCCACGTCGCCCAACTCGCCGAGGCTCAGGCGCAGCGTGTCGAAGCGGTCGGCCGGCACCCGCACGGTGAGCTCACCGGAGCGGGCGTCGTCCACGGAGCCAGTCGTCGAGGCGGAGACGAAGCCTCCGTTGGCCGCCGCCACCGAGGCCACCCGGTCGAAGGCGGCGCTGAAGCCGCCCTTGGCCACCTTCACCCGCACGTCGGCGGTGCGCACGACCCGGGGGGATCCGGGGACCACAGGCGCCGGCCCGCCACCATCCGGCGGCCGCGGTGCGACCTCCGCCTTCGCGTTCCCGGAGAACGCCGGTGCCGAGCCGGCGGTGCCGCCGGCGCCGGCTACCGAGTCGGTCGCCCTCGCCGGGGCCGTCGTCGCCATGTCACGGCCCACCGTCGACATCTCGTCGTCACCGCTCCTGCCCATGCCGGCCTGAACTGCGCCGGCGACCACCAGCGCGACCACGGCCACCGCGGCCAACGACCAACTCTTGCGTGCCATCTCCGAGACCTCCTCGTTCTCTGCAGATGGGACGTCGGCCAAGGCTGTTCTGGTTCCCGGCTAGCCCTCCAGCTCCCGCCGGCCCTCCAGCGCACGGCCCAGGGTCAGCTCGTCGGCGTACTCGAGGTCACCGCCCACGGGGAGCCCGCTGGCGATGCGGGTGACGCGGATGCCGAGAGGCTTGAGCAGGCGGGCCAGGTACATGGCCGTGGCCTCACCCTCGATGTTGGGGTTGGTGCAGAGGATGACCTCGGTGATCTCCTCGGCGCCCAGACGGGTCAGCAGCTCACGGACCCGTATCTGGTCGGGGCCGACGCCCTCCAGCGGGCTGATGGCGCCCTGGAGCACGTGGTAGCGGCCCCGGAACTCGCCCGTCTTCTCCACGGCCACCACGTCACGGGGCTCCTCGACGACGCACACCAGAGTGGCGTCGCGACGGGGATCGGCGCAGACGCCGCACTCCTCGCCCTCGCACACGTTGAAGCACCGCCGGCAGAACGACACCTTCTCCTTGGCCTCGGTGATGGACCGGGCCAGCCGGAAGGCGTCCTCGGCCGGCAGCTTGAGCAGGTGGAAGGCGATGCGCTGGGCCGACTTCGGGCCCACGCCGGGCAGGCGGCCGAGCTCGTCGATCAGGCTCTGGACGGGCGGGGCGTACACCCGGGGGTCAGCCGAACAGGCCGCTGCCCAGACCACCGAGGTCCAGGCCGCCCATGGCCTGTTCGGAGATCTGGCCGGCCTTGGTGACCGCGTCGCGGATGGCCGCCAGCACCAGGTCCTCCAGCATGGAGACGTCGTCGGGGTCGACGGCCGCGGGGTCGATGGTGACGCCCTGGAACTCCATGCCGCCGGTGACCCGCACCTTCACCATGCCGCCGCCGGCCTGGCCCTCGACCACCTGGGTCTCGGCCTCGGCCCGGGCGGCCAGCAGCTGTTCCTGCATCTTCTGCGCCTGCTTCAGCAGCGCGTTCATGTCGGGCTGACCACCAGGGGTGTTCTTGGGCATGAGCTATTCCTCCACGACGGTGGCGCCTTCGAAGGTTGAAAGGACGTGATCCAGGGGCGAGCGTACCTCCGACGGCGGCGCATCCTGGAGGTCCTCGAGGTCGATCGACTCGTCCTCGGGCGGGGGTGGCGCCCCGCCGGGGTCGGCCGGCGATCCTGCCGAGCCCGGCGGGTCCTCGGTGACGAGCCGGAGCGGGACGGGGCGGCCGAAGTGGGCGGCGAGGGCGTGCTCGACGTCGACCCGGACCTCCTCGCAGCGGTCGCGGTGGATGGCGTTCGGGAGGGCGAAGGTCGCCCGGTCTCCGTCCGAGGCCACGAACCTTCCCACCCGGAACCGCGACTTGGCCCGAGGCGACAGCGACAGCAGCACCTTGTCACCCCACGCCAGCGTCAGCTCGTCGCGGCTCGGCAGTGGTCCGCCGCCGGCAGAGGCGCCCGGCGCCGGCGCCGGCGCCGGCACCGCGGGCCGGGAAGGGGGAGGAGCTGCGGCCGGCGCCGCCACCGGCGCCGGCGGGGGCTTGGCCGCCGCCCGCACCCCGCCCAGGGCCAGGCGGGCGCCCGCCGGCCCGCCTGGCCCTGGGCGGGGTGC
>Ga0247719_1000147_pt1 | contig 49887 bp, 26 predicted proteins | sample 41E_DmetaG_FD_189046 | JGI IMG/M metagenome (GOLD analysis project Ga0247719, IMG submission 189046) | Soil microbial communities from hillslope of Landscape Evolution Observatory, University of Arizona, Oracle, AZ, United States - 4-1-E_D | ecosystem: Engineered > Artificial ecosystem >...
CGATCGCGAGGTCGGGCCGCGGCGCGGGCGCGGGTTGGGAGGGCGACATCGGGGCGACGAGCGCGAGGTCGACCGGCGGCGCGCTGCCGAGCGAGGGGTCGCGCGCGCGGAGCGTCGCGACGTGCCGCGCGCCGGGCGCCGCGCCGTCGGGGAGCGCGAGGCGGACAGCGAAGGCGTCGGACCCGCCGGCGGGGACGCGCAGCGTGGGCGGGTCGATCGAGACCGTCAGGTTGCCCGCGTTGCGGAGGACGTCGAGACGGAGGTCGGCGTCGAGGCGGTGGTGGTTGCGGACGACCACGAGGAATCGCCCCTCGTCGCCCACGCGCTCGGCCGGGTCGGCCTCCGCGCCGAACGAGCCGCCCACCACCTGCGCGGAGGCGGTGGAGGCGAGAAGCGCGAGGACGAGGGCGGCCTCGAGCATCGGTCGGCGCGCCACGTCAAGCCTCCCGCGTCGCAAGCGCGCGGCCGTTCGCGGGGCGCGGGTTGACGGTTCGGGTGTCGCCGCGGGGGGCTACGAAAACGGAAAAGGCCCGCGACCCGCGCGCGGCGGGTCCCCGGGCGCTCCCGTCGAGGAGAGGAAGCGGTCGCGCGCGCGGCGCGGCCGCCCCCGCGTCCGGTACGGCACGGGGACGCGGGGTTTGCGGTCGGAGGGAGTGGGCGCCGGCGCTCCGGAAGGCGGAAGGGCCCTTTCCGGCGAGCGCCGCGGAAACGGAGGGAGGCGGCGCGCGAACGGACGCGGAGGCTTGGTTGTGAGCGGTTGATCGTGGACCGATCGCAGGAAGGACCGCCGGGGGGTCCCGCGTCACGCGTGTCGTGGCACACACGGCCCATGCGTGATCGAAAGCCTCCCGGAGCATTCCGGCACCCGGGACGGACAGTCCCCGGGTGGGGTATAACGTCGTTTGAGCGGTTCTTTGACCGCCGTCACGCGAACCCGACGAGGTCGGCGCCCTCGATGAGGTGGCAGCCGCCGTCGTTGTTCGCCTCGTTCGATTCCGCGATCGTGTTGTGGCCGTCCACCTTGAAGCAGTATTGCGGCGCGGGGACGCTCACCACGACGGTCGCCTGGACGCTTTGCCCCGCAAGGACGGTGCCGATGTTCGGATTGGCGCTGAGCGTCACGCCCACGCCGAAGACGATGAGGACGCGCACGTCGGTCGCATTCGCGTTGCCGAGGTTCGTCACGGTGAGGTTCACCTCGACGCGGTTCGTCGCGGGGGCGAGCGTGGCCTGGTTCAGCGGGTCGGGCTCGTAGGGCTCGCGCTTCGTGAGGATCCAGCGGTAGGCGATGTCGGAGATCGTGAGATCGGGCAGCTTCGGCTCGGCGGTCGCGCCCGCGGCGGGGATCATCGCGACGAGAAGGACGGCGGCGGCGAGGACGGCGCGCATGGCCGGCCCCAGCATCCTGCCGGCATAAACACGTTCAGGTGTCGTGTCGGTCAGGGAACGGCCCGTTGGGCCGCGCCCCGCCCAATTCCGAGGCCAGAAGTCCTGGGCCGACCTCCTTGGGTCGAAGACCATGCGCACCCTCATCCTCGCGCTCGTGAGCCTGCTGACGATGGCCCCCCTCGCGGCGGCGGAGTATTACGAAGGCAAGCCCGACTGTCCGCCCGACCGGTTCTGTACGACCTCCGCCGGTTCCGAGGAGCCGCAGCCGTACGGCGACGAAGAGTGCATCGAATGCAGCAAGCCCGTCGACGACTCCTCCTCGGGCGACAACCTCACCCGCGGCGAGGGCTCGTGCATGGACGGAAGCGCGGAGTACGCCTGCCGCGGCGACGTGCAGTACCTCGACGGCTCGGGCCCGAAGAACGATCAGGAGGTCGACACGACGTCGGCCAAGAAGGACGTCCGCAGCCAGGACCTCGCGGTCCCCGGCGTCGCCCTCGCGGCGGTCGCGGCGGCCATCGGCCTTGTCGCGATCCTCGTCTCGCGCCGCCCCTGAGCCTGAACACGACCCGTCGCCCGCGACACACCGGCGGGTCCGGTCACCCCACGGCCCCGCCGATCCGCGTCTCTCCGGCGGATCGGCGGGCCGTCATCTCATCCCTTGACGCAGCCGATCGGCGCCATGCGCGCGACCTTGCGCCCGATGCCCGCGCCGTGGCAGACGTCGACGACGTCGCTCACGTTCTTGTAGGCGTCCGGTGCCTCCTCGGCCGCGACGCGCGCGCTCGCCGCTTTCACGATGATGCCGCGCGCCTCGAGCCCCCGGATCACGTCCTCCCCGCGCCACGCCTTCGCGGCGGCCGTGCGCGACTTCACGCGGCCCGCGCCGTGGCAGGCGCTTCCGAAGCTTTCCCGCATCGCCTGGTCCGTTCCCGCGAGCACGTAGCTCGACGTGCCCATGTCGCCGGGGACGAGCACCGGCTGCCCGACCGCGCGGTAGAGCGGGGGAACGTCGGGATGGCCCGGCGCGAACGCGCGCGTCGCGCCCTTGCGGTGCACGTACACCTTGCGGCGGCGCCCGTCGACCTCGTGCTCCTCGAGCTTCGCGATGTTGTGCGAGACGTCGTACACGAGGCGCATGCCCATCGCCTCGGGGTCGCGCTGGAAAACCGCGTGGAAGCCCTCGCGCACCCAGTGCGTGATGAGCTGGCGGTTCGTCCACGCGAAGTTCGCGCCCGCGCACATGGCCGCGTAGTAGTCCTCGCCTTCACGCGAGTTCGCGGGCGTCGCCGCGAGCTGGCGATCGACGAGCGCGATGCGGTAGCGCTCGGCGGCGCGCTCCATCCTGTCGAGGTAGTCGGTGCAGATCTGGTGGCCCGCGCCGCGCGAGCCGCAGTGGATCATGACGCACACCTGGCCGGGCTCGGTGAGGCCGTACGCGCGCGCGGTCGCCTCGTCGAAGATCTGGTCGACGCGCTGGATCTCGAGGAAATGGTTCCCGCCGCCGAGGCTTCCCACCTGCGGCGCGCCGCGCTCGACGGCCTTGTCGGAGACCTTGTCGGGGTTCGCGCCGGGCATTGTGCCGCGGTGCTCGATGTGCTCGAGGTCGTCCTTCCAGCCGTAGCCCTGGCCGATCGCCCACGCGGCGCCTTCCATGAAGACGTCGCGCGTGTCGCCTTTCGAGAGGCGCACGCGCGCCTTGGAGCCCACGCCCGATGGCACGAGGCGGAAGAGCGTGTCGACGAGCTCGCGGAGGCGCGGGCGGACCTCGCGCTCCGTGAGGTCGGTGCGGATGAGGCGGACGCCGCAGTTGATGTCGAAGCCGACGCCGCCCGGGGAGAGCACGCCCTCCTCGGCGTCGAACGCCGCGACGCCGCCGATCGGAAAGCCGTAGCCCCAGTGGATGTCGGGCATCGCGAGGCTTTCGCCGACGATGCCGGGAAGCGTCGCGACGTTCGCGACCTGCTCGACGGCGTTGTCGGACGCAAGGTCCGAAATCATGGCTTCGCTCGCGAAGATCTTGCCCGGGACGCGCATGCCGGGCTTCTCGCCCACGGGGATCCGCAGGCGCCAGGGGTCGATCCGCTCGAGCTTGCCGGTCCAGGGCATCGAGGCCGAGACGGGGGCTTCGGGATTAAGGATTTGGGCTCAGGTCCGCGCGCCCCGGTCCGCTTCCGCGACCATCCGTTCGGCGCGGGCCAGGATGATGGGGAGGGCCGGGGACGCCGTAAGCTGCTTGTAGCGCGTCGCCGACGCCGAGGAGACGAGGCCCGCGGCGGTGAGCTGCTTCAGGTTGTAGTACACCATCCGCGGGGACGCGCCCGTCCTCAGGAAGATCTCCCCGATCGAGCAGCCGGGGCGGTCGACGATCACGCGGGCGATCCTCCTCGCCGTGGGCGTGCTGAGCAGGACGAGATGCCGCGTGTCCGGCGGGGCCGTCGCGGAGGGAGCCGTAGGATAGATGAGGCGCCGACGGCCGGACGCCATCGTCGTGACGAGGCCCGCGCGCTCAAGGACCTGAAGATGATGATAGACGGTTCCCGAACCATACGGGAGCCGCGTGATGAGCACGCCGAGCGGGATCCCCGGCGAGCGCTCCACGACCTCGAGGATGGCGCGGCGGGGGAGGCTTCTCGTGAGGGACGTCCGCAGGTCCTCGACGGGCACGGGCTGGGGCGCCGCGAAGAGGGCCGACAGATGATCGAAGAGCGTTCCCACGGTCTTCCTCCTCGGTCCACCATGGACGAAGGACCATGAAAAGCTTAGCGCTCGGCGATCCGGCGGGGTCGAGCGCCCATGGGAAAGGGAGGGTCCCCCGCAAGAAGCGCAGCGAGGGCCCCGGGGACGATCGCGGAACGGAGGTCGAAGCGACCGGCCCGCGCGCGGCATGGGCCTCGCGAAATCATATCCGTATTGGCGGGACCGCGTAAAAATCGACCGCGTCGCAGCACCGGTGGGGCCATATAGGGGCAAACGTCTGCCCGCCACGGCACTTTTTCCATGCCCCCGAAACCCACGGGCATCGACGAGGGGCTCCTGCACGATATCCGGGACGCCATCGTCGAGGAGCTCCTCAAGTCCAGCCGTCCCGTCACGCTCAAGGAGATGGAGCGCGCCGCCCTCACGGCGGTCGAGCGCGGGGGCGGCGGCGTCAGCGCGACGAAGGTCCGCGAGGCCACAAAGTGGGTCCAGTCGCACCTCGAGGACGAGGGCGACCTGAACCCGGTCGCGGGCGGCTTCGAGATGAGCCCGCGCGGCCGCGGCCGCTGGCTCCGCTAGATGTCCACGACGACTTCCACGCGCGGCGGCGACGCGACGATGCGCATGTCGTGGTAGGTCACCGCCTTCACCTCGTGGATGGGGCCATGCCGTTCGGCCGCGTAGGCCTCGCCCTCGGCGACGCCCTCGAGGCTCAACCCGTCGGGCGCGACGTCGCAGCGGAACCGCGAGAAGACGAGGAGGTCCCGCTGATGGTGGAAGAGGAGCGTCTCGAGCCAGGCGTGGAGGAGCCGCTCGGGCGTCGTTTCGGCGAGAACGAAGCGGAAGGCGCCGACGGGCCGCGCCGTCTCCATCTCGGTCATGTAGGCGAAGAGGCCGCGCGCGGCCTCCTCGAAGGCCTCGCCCAGGGTCGCGCCCCAGGCGTGGATCGCGAGGTCCGCGGTATGGTCGACGTGCTCGAATCCGCGGGCCATGCGGGGGGAGCGGAGGTCCCGGAGATAAACCGGGCGGCTTCGCTCCGGCGGCCGCTCCGGGCGGCCTCTTGTCCCTCACCGGGGTGACATGGCGGAGGATATACCGCCACAGGGGTCATGCCGTCCCGGGAGGCCCGAGTTGGTGTCGCGCCGCGGAATCATGACTGTCGCCGTGATCGGTCTTGTGATCATGGCCCCTGGGCTCGCGTTCGCACAGGTCTACAGCGAGCTGGGCGTTCAGACCGAGCAGGTCGTCGAAGGCCACAACGTGTACACGGTGATGCAGGCCGTCGTGAACCGGAACATCACCGGTGTCACCGTCCTCGCGCGCGAGATCGTGATGGCGCAGGGCAAGCTCTGGTTCAACGACCAGTACCTGCTCCGCCCGGACCAGGTCCAGGCGACGCTCAACACGACGAACTCCGGTCTCGTCGAATGCGGCTACAAGATGAACAACACGCAGTACGGCTGCGTCCGCTACCCCTGCGGCGGCGCCGTCGCCGCGGTGCAGGCGGGCCACCCGTCGCCCGGGGCGGCCGCGAAGCGCACGGAGTACATCGAGTCCTACTACGTCACGGACCCGAACGACCACACGTTCATCGTCGACAAGTACCGCAAGGTCGCCGAGCGCAACCCCAACTACCAGGGTCGCGGCGAAGACCTCGAGAAGTTCTTCACCGACCGCAACCTGCCCCCGCCGGAGCAGTACACGAACAAGTGGTTCGTGTGGGTCGCGAACCTGCGCGGAAGCCCCGTCTTCGTCGCGGACGACGGCAACTCGAACTGCAACCCGTTCATCGACAACCCGTCCGCGGGCTACTACGAGCCCACCAACCCCGGAAACAACGGCGGCGCCTCGTACTGCTACGACGGCAACCCCGCCCTCTTCGGCGAGACGCCCGGCGGCGGGTGCGCCTACGACGCCTACAACTCGACCTTCGACAAGTCGACGAAGGTCCAGTACCACAACTACCGCCGGTACAACGCCGAGCTGGTCTTCTACATGGAGGACTTCGTGAGCGGCTTCACGCCCAACTACGCGAAGACCACCGTGAAGGGCGGCAAGCTCCACGGCAACGCGTCCGACGACACCAACGGCTGCGAATCGCAGGCCGGCGGCGCGAAGCCCTGGACGGAATGGTACTGTCCGAGCGGCAACGACAACAAGGAGGGCAACTCGCACCCGTTCAATCCGACGGACAACGGCGGCGGGAAGCTCAAGGACCACGCGCACGACACCGCGTTCGTGGACCTCTACTGGTACGGCTCGTCGCGCCCTGCGCCCGAGCCCGCAGTCCGCAACTACCGGATCTTCGACGTGGAAGGCAGCGGCGCGCCGTTCCACCTCCAGTAGGCCAGCGATTCGAACACGCCCCGGAGGGTCGGGAGCCCCCGATCCCGGCCCTCCGCGGTCATCTTCTCGTGATTTTCCGTCCGATCACGCCGCGCGCCGCGTGGCCGCGTACGCCGCCGTCGCGAGCGTGTAGAGGACGAGGGCCGCAAGCGCGATGGCGGCGCCCGCCGCGACGTCGAGCGCGAGGCTCGCCCAGAGCCCGAGCGCGACGGAGGCGAGGCCGAAGGCGATCGAGAGCGCGAGCGCCGCGCGGAAGCTCTTTGCGAGCCGGAGGCCCGTCGCGGCCGGGACGATGATGAGGGCGCCGACGAGGAGGACCCCGACGACGCGCGCGGCGAGGACGACGGAGGCCGCGGTGAGGATGCTGAAGAGGTACCCCATCGATCGGACGGGGAGGCCCGCGACGCGCGCCGCCTCCTCGTCGAAGGCGAGGTAGAGCAGCTCCTTGTAGAGCGCGAGGATCACGAGGATGACGCCCGCGGCAAGCGCGAGGACGACGAGGACGTCCTCCTCGCTCACGGCGAGGATGCTGCCGAAGAGGTACGTCGAGATGCCGCCCGTGATGCCGCGGCCGTGGCTCACGAGCGCGATGCCGAGCGCGAGGCCGCCCGTGAAGAACAGCCCGATCGCGACGTCGCTTTTCGCGAGGCCCCGTTCGCGCAGGAGCTGGATGCCGACGGCGCCGAGGGCCGCCGCGACGAGCGCCATCTCGAGCGGCGCCCAACCGACGAGGAGGGCGAGCGCGATGCCCGCGAAGCTGATGTGCGCGAGACCGTCCGAGAGGAGCGCCTGGCCGCGCAGGAGCATGAAGACGCCGAGCACCGCGCAGGTCACCGCGACGAACGCGCCCGCAAGGAGCGCGCGCTGCATGAATTCGTACGAGAACGCCTCCGCGAGGCCCGCGACCATCAGGCTTCGCCTCCGGGATGCACGCCCGTCCGGGCGTGACGGATGTCGAAGCCGTAGGCGCCCGAGAGCGCGCCCTCCTCGCGGAAGGCCGCGGGCGTCCCGTCGAAAACGATGCGGCGGTTCACGACGACGACGCGGTGCGCCGTCTCGGCGATGGCCTCCGCGTCGTGGCTCACGAGGACGATCGTGATCTCGTGGTCGTGGTTCAGGTGGTCGAGCAGCTCGTAGAACTCCGCGCGCGCGCCGGGATCGACGCCCGTCGTCGGCTCGTCCATGATGAGGAGGTCGGGATCCGAGGCGAGCGCCTTCGCGAGGAGCACGCGCTGCCGCTCGCCCCCCGAAAGCGTCCCGACGAGGCGGCCGGCGAGCTTCTCGACGCCCACCTCGCGCATCGCGCCGAGCGCCTTCGCGCGGTCGCCCGCGGTGAGCGGCCGGAAGAGCCCGCGCTTCGGAACCCTCCCGAGGAGCGCGATCTCGAGCGCGGTCGCGGGAAACTGCGCATCGACCTGGCTCGCGTTCTGCGGCACGAACGCGATGCGGCTCCAGTCCGTGAAGTCGTGGACGGGCGATCCGAAGAGCTTGGACTCGCCGCGCCGGATCGGCGCAAGTCCCAGGAGCGCGCGCAGGAGCGTGCTCTTGCCCGCGCCGTTGGGACCCACCACGCCCACGAACTCCCCCGCGGCGATCGTGAGGCTCGCGTCCTCGAGCGCGCGTTCGCGACCGTACTCCACGGTGACGCCGCGCGCCTCGATCGTCGGGGGCTTGACCGCCATCAGGCGCACTCCATCGCGTGCCGCAGGGCCGCGAGATTCTGCCGCATGATCGAGAAGTAGTCCTCGCCGCGCGCGGCCTCCTCGTCCGTGAGGCCCTCGATCGGATTGAGCACGCGCGCCTCCCCGCCGATCTCGTTCGCGATCACCTGCGCGACCTTCGGCGAGACGAGCGTCTCGAAGAAGATGACGGTGATGTTCTCGCGGCGCGCGAGGTCGGAGGCGGCCCGGACGGCCTCCGCGGATGGCTCGGCCTCGGGCTCGAGGCCGCTCACGCTGTGCTCGGTGAAGTTGTACCGCGCCGCGACGTAGCCGAAGGCCGCGTGCGTCGTGATGATCGCGCGCTTCTTGCACATGGCGAGGCCCGCCTCGTACGCGTCGGCGAGCGTCGCGAGGTCGGCGGCGAGGGTCGCGGCGCGCGCGCGGTGCGCGGTCGCGTTCGCGGGGTCCGCGGCCTCGATCGCCGCGAGCGCGTTCTTCGCCTCCTCGGCGAAAAGCACGGGGTCGAGCCACACGTGCGGGTCGTCGACCTCCTCGCCCTCCTCGATGGCCTTGCGGAGGTCGATGCCCTCCGTCACCGTCGCGACCGGCACCCCGCGCTTCGCCGTCGCCGTCGCGACCTCGCTCGCGAAGCCTTCGAGGTCGGCGCCGTGGAGAAGGACGAGGCGGGCGGCGCCGAGGCGCGCGACGTCGCTCGGCCGGAGGTCGTACTCGTGCGGCTCGACGCCCGCGGAGACGAGCACGCCCACGGCGAGGTCGTCGCCCGCGATGCGCTCGGCGAGGAACTGGACGGGGTAGAACGAGGCGACGATGTCGTCGCGCGGCGCGGGCGCGGGGCCGACGCAACCGGCGGCGACGAGGACGACGGCGACGAGGGCGAGGCGGGAAGGCATGGAGGCCATGAGCGTCCAGCCTGGCGGCGTTTATGAATCTTCCTTGTTGCTCGCAATGGCCACGGCCGTTCTCCGCAACCGTTGTGAAAGGTCGGGGTCGCCGTTCACAGGAGGCTTGATGTTCCTAGGAATCATGAAAGCCTTGTGAGCGTTTTCAGCGTGAGCCTCCCGGACCCCCTCGTCGCCCAGGTGGACGACCTCATCGCGGGCGGCGGCTACGCCGGCCGCAGCGACGTGGTGCGGGCGGCCCTGCGCCACCTCATCGCGACCCTCGCGGCGCAGGGCGGCGGCGGGCGCGGCCCGCGCACGGCGACGGTGACGGCGGTCTACGAGGAGAACTCCCGCCGCGTCCTCGAGCTGCGCCATGCGCATGCGCGCATCATCCGGAGCGCCATCCACAGCCACGGGGGCGGCAACTGCGTCGAGGTGTTCCTCGTCGAGGGCCCGGCCGCGGCCGTGCGGCAGTTCACGGACGAGCTGCGAGGCCTCCGGGACACGCTCATGGTGCACGTGGCGTACACGGACACGATCGGGGCCCACGATCCCGCCCACTGACGTCGCACCGGACGCACACGGGTCTTCCGCGCCGTGCGCGCCGCCGGGGGCGGCGATTTCACAGCGTGCCTCCAATGCGCTTATCGTTTTGCACTCGAACTGTCGCCGACGGAGGCCTCATGTCGACCGCGCCGATCGCAGGATCCCGCCCCCGGTCGGCCGGCCCCGCCGGTCGGGTCGTCCTCCTCGTCCTGCTCCTGCTGCATCCCGCCCTCGCCGCCGCGGGCGGGACCCCGGTCCGGGAGGCGGGTTCTCCGCTCCCGGCCCTCCTGGGGGAGGACCTCGCCCTCGGCGCGACGACGGTCTCCGGGCTGCTCGGCGCGCCCCGTTCGCCCTTCGCGAACGGCGGATGGAGCGCCTGGTTCGAGGCGCTCGGTCGACCGGCGACGGAGGCCGAACGCGCGGCCCTCGCCCGATTCGCGTTCGACCATCCGGCCGTCGCCGCCGAGGTCGAGCGCCTCGCGGGCGGCGTCGCCCGCGCGCGGACGCTTCGCGACCAGGCCTTTGCCGCCGCGACCGCCGAAGACCTCGACCGCGCGCTTAGCGAGGCCGCGACCGGGGAGGGGGACCCGTTCGCGGCGATCGACCTCGACGCGCTGCTGGAGGCCGCCCGCGTCGCGCACGCCGCCGTCGAGGCGGCGCGGCGTGCCCTTCCGGCGGCGCAGGCGGCCGACCGCGCAAGGCTGGCAAGCCCCCCGCTCGACCCTGGCGCGGACGTGGACCTCGTCCTGCGGAAGCTCGCGGGCGGGGCGACCGCCGTCTCCCGCGCCGACCCTGTCGAGGGCGTCCCTCCCGACCTCGCCCATCCCCTCGGGCGCCTCCTCGAGGCCGCCGGCCGCGACGGCGGGGCGCGTCTCGCCGCCACGCTCGCGGCCGAGTGGCCGCGGCTCCTGCGCGCGGGCGCGAACGCCTCGCTCGCCGCGGATGCTCCGAACTTCCACGCGCTGCTCGAAGCGGCCGTCGCGGCGCGGCCGCCCGCGCTCGAGGTCGACCTCGCCGAAGCCCTCGCGCGCCTGCGCCGCGAGCCGGACGCCCCCTCCGCGGCGACCCGCGCCGACGCGTCCGATCTCGAGAGGCTCCTCGGGTCGGATCTCGCGGCGGCGGTCGGGCGTCTCCTCCGCGCCCTCGCCGCCCATCGCGACGCGGCCACGCCCGACGCATCGGAGCGCTTCGCGGCCCTGCTCGCCGCGGACGGCCCCCTCACCCGCGACGAGGCGATCCTCCTGCGCGAAGGCGTCGCCGGGATCGGGGCCCGCCGCGAACGCGTCCTCGAGGCCTCGGCCGGGGTCGTCGCGGAGGCGCGCGCGCTCGCGCTCGTCGGCGCCGCCCGCGTCCCCGCGACCACCCTCGGCGCGCCCGGCGTCCTGTACAACGATGGCCTGATCGTCATCCTCGGCGCCGACGCGACGCACGTGACGCGCGACGTCCTGCCCTTCGCGCCCGCCCTGCTCCTCGACCTCGGCGGCGACGACGTCTACGAAGCCCCGCTTGCGGGGCTCGATCTCGCGGGCCCGACCCTCAGGACGCCCGTCGACGCCGCCATGCTCCGCTCCTCGGTCGCGATCGACCTCGGCGGGAACGATCGCTACCGCGCCGTCGAGCCGTTCACGCTCGGCGCGGCGCGCGGACGCCCCGGGGCGCCCGCGCTCGGCCTCCTCGTGGACGCGGCCGGAAGCGACGTCTACGACGGCGGCGAGCTCGCGCTCGCCCACGGCGTCGACGCGGTGGGGATGACGATCGACCTCCTCGGCGCGGACCGCTACCAATCCTCGGGTCCCCTCGGTCGCGCGCGCACGACCGACGTGGCCTCGTTCGCGACCGGCCTCCTCGTCGACGTCTCGGGAAACGACACGTACCGCGGAAGCGGATTCTCCGCGCTCCACGACGCGTCGCCCGCGAGCGCGACGTTCGCGGGCCTCGCGGACCTCGGCGGGGACGACCGGTACAACGGGACCTGCCCTGCGCCTCCCGCGGCCTGCTTCGGCCTCCCCCGGCCGGAGACGGCCTCGGGGGCGCGCGGCGTCGCGCTCTTCCTCGACGCCGCGGGCGTCGACGCGTTCCCGCGCGCGAACGACCCCGCGCCTGTCGCCGCCCTCTCGCCGGGACGGGAGCGCGCGGTGGTCGTCCACCTCGGCCCGCGCGTCCAGACCGTGGGCGACGGGGACGGCGACCTCGTCCCCGACGGCGTGGACACGTCGCCCGACCCCGACCCCGCCACGTCCGACCGCGACGACGACCGCGTTCCGGACCTGATCGAGGCCCTCCTCGGCTCGGATCCGAACCGGCCGGGCGACGCCGTCGTCGCGACGCCGCTCACGCCGCGCGACGACGGCCTTCTCGTCCACGTGCCGGGGCGGCTCGCCGTCGGCCTCGCCGGCGCGCCGAGCCGGTTCGATCGCCCCGCCCTCCTGACGATCGACCTGGGTCTCGACGACGCCGACGCGTACGGAAACAACACGGCCGTCGGCGGGGTCTCGATCGATCTCGGGGGCAACGATCGCTACGAGGCGGGAGAGCACGGCGTCCTCGCAGCGGGGCGGGGATTCCTCCTCGACCTTGCGGGCGACGACGCTTACCTCGCGCGCGACATCGCCCACGCGTCGGGCGCAAGCTCGTACGGCGTCCTCCTGGACGCGGCGGGCCGCGACCGCTATGTCGTAAGGAACGCCGCGGTCGCGACCGCGGGCTTCGCGGCGCTCCTCGATCTCGACGGCGACGATGATCACGAGGCCCGCCTGCAGGCGCGCGCCGAGGCCTCCGGCCGGAGCGCCTTCATCGACCTCGGAGGAAACGACCGTTACGTGATCGTGGTGGACACCCTGGCGGAGAACGAGGACCTCCGACAATCCTCGGGACCGGGCGTCGCGCTCTTCGCCGATCTCGGCGGATCCGACGTGTACGCGGTGTCGGCCCCGAACGCGTCCCGGGACGCGTCGCCCGCGCGCAACAATCGCGTCCGGACGGCATCGCAGGCCATCTTCATCGACGTCGCGCGGCCGGGGGAGGACGGCGACGGCGACGGCCCGCTCGCGGGCGACGTCCTCGAAGCGCTCGCCGGGACGGACGCGCAGGACCCTTCGGATCGACCCGTGGGCGGAACCGGTTTCGTGCTCCGGCTGCCCGCCGCGGGGCTCGCGGTCGGCGACGCGACGCCGACCCTCTACGAGGCCGACGTGGACTACGCCATGATCGTCGACCTCGGCGGCAACGACGTCTACCGGAACCGGGCGGGGGGCTCGACCCCGACGCACCCCGTGGCGGTGGCGCTCGACCTCGCGGGCGACGACCTCTACCGCTACGAGGGGGCCTCGCCCGTCGGCGGACGGGCCCCCGCCGGGACGAGCGTCGCCGTCGCGGGAACGCAGGGGGCGGGCGTGCTGGGCGTCGGCCTCCTCCATGACGCCGCCGGACGCGACCGTTTCGAGGCGACGGTGAACGCGAGCCGATGCGCCGCGTGCGTCGGCGCCCGCGCCGTGTACGGCGCCGCCCAAGGGGCCGGGGTGCTCGGCATCGGCGTGCTCGTCGTCGCCGGGGACGGCGCCGCCTCCTTCCTCGTGCGGCTCGAGAACGACACGGTGACCGCTCCCCCGGCGCTCGCGCGCGCCCACGCCCAGGGCGCCGCCCTCGGAGGCGTCGGCCTCCTCGAGCGGCGCGGTTCGGCCCCGGACGACTACGCGATCGCGCTCGGGCCCGGCGTCCGCGCGCCGGACGCCGCGGCAAGCGGCCAGGGGTACGGCGCGGCCGGATGGGGCGTCCTCCTCGACCACGGCGGAGAAAACACGCTCACCGCCGGACGGCTCGCGCAGGGGGCCGGCGAGACCCACATCGCGGGCGCGCCCGCTTCGTACGAGAGCGCGGTCGCGGCGCTCGGGCCCTTCTCGCCCGGCGTCACCGTCGGTCTCCTCGCGCTCGCGGGCGCGGGCGCGGACACGCTCCGCGCCGAGAACGAGTCGCAGGGCTTCGCCCGCAACGGAGCCGTCGGCGTCCTCTTCGACGCGGACGGCGACGACGTCCGGGTCCTCGTCCCGCGGGAATTTTCGCCGGGGCACGGTCAGGCCGCGGCGCTCAAGGGCGGCGTCGCGCTCCTCTACGACGGCAGCGGTCGCGACCTCACGAGATCCGCCGCGCGGGGCGCGCCCGATCGCGTCCAGGCCTACGCGCGCGAAGGCATGGCCATCCTCGTCGACGCAAGCGGCGACGACACCTACGAAGCCGGCACGGAGGCGCAGGCGTTCGTCGCCGTGCCCGCCGCCTCGAACGTCGCGACGAGCGCGACGCTCGTCGATCGCGCGGGGCACGACGCGTACCTCCTTTCGCCCGGCGGGCGCGGCCAGGCGTCGCTCTCCGTCCTTCCCGGGGCTTCCGGTCTCGGTTTCGCCTTCTTCGTCGATGGCGCCGGGCTCGATCGCTACCGGGGCGACAATCCCGCGTGGACGAACGCGGTCGCCGCGTCGGCGCGTCCCTCGTCGGGTCGCGAGGGCTGGTTCTGGAAACAGGAGGCGTCGACCGCGCTCGGGAGGTTCGCGGCGTTCGGTCTCGACGCCGCCGCCACGGGGCAGGCCGCGGACGCGCTCGCCTCCGTCCTCTCGCCCGCCATCTCCGTCCGGCTCGACGTGGGCGGCGCGACCGAGGGTCCCCTCTCCGGCGAGAGCCTCCTCGAAGCGAGGATCGAGGGCGCGCTCGCGGCGATGGCGCCGCAGCTCGTGGACCGCGTCGAGTTCGCGATCGATGGCGTGCGCCTCGCGGACGGCGTCCGTTCGGGCTCGCGGTGGGTCGCGGCGTGGCCCACCGACGCGCGGGACGGGGATGGGCGCAGGCGTTTCGACGACGGCGCCCATGGGGTGACGGCTTCGGCCTATCCGCGCGCGCGGATCGCGGCCGGCCCCGCTTCCCTGCCGGCCGCGCCGGACCTCGAACCCTGGCGCGCCTTCCGATCCGTCGTGGTCGACAACGGACCGCGCGCGGTCGCGCCCGTCGTCCCGCGGGCCCTCTCGAGCGCGAACGGCCCCGTCGAGCTCGCGCTCCTCGTGGAGCGCGACGTCGAGGATCACGGGTGCCTGAGATGCGGGGACGAGCCGCTCGCGAGGCCCGGTCCGGACGAATGGATCGCGATGCCGCGCCCCGCCTTCGTCGACCCCCCCGCGGAAGCCTGCGCGTCGTCGGATTGCTCGACCGTCCCGAGCGGCGTCTCGGCCGCGGGAGCCGTCCATCTGACCTGGGCGCCGCCCGCGACGCGAGGCGAGACGGTCGTCGGCTACGACGTCTTGCGGCGCAACGCCACGGGCGCCTTCGAGATCGTGGGGCACGTCGACGCGCGCGCTCCCGCCCTGCGCTTCCGGGACGGCGCGCCCGGGGCCTCCCCGGCGACGCACCGCATCGACGTCGTCCGGATCACCGAGCACGGGCTCGAGACGACGCCGGGCGCCGCCGTCGCGACGGTCGTGAGCGCGACGCTTCCGGGACCCGCGACCGGCCTCGCCTCCGCCTCGGCCGCGACCCGGGTCCGTCTCGCCTGGAACGCGGGCGCGCTCGCGGAATCGTACGATCTCTACCGGACGCGGCTCGACACGCTCGCGCGCGAGAAGATCGCGAACGTCGAAGCCACGTCGCACGTCGACGCGCCGCCCACGGACGTCGACCTCGTCTACGAGGTGGTCGCGCTCGGCCAGGGGGGAACCGCCTCGCCCGTCGCGGCGCCGACCGTGCCCGCCCGCGCGAGCCCGGGACATCGGGTGAACGTCTCGCTCGTGGGCGCGGGCGCGACGATCCCGATCGCCGAGGAACAGCTTGCGCAGGGTTGGGCGCGCGTGACGTGGAACCTTTCCGGCGTGCCCCCCGGAACCTACGCGCTCTCGACGAACCTCACGGACCTGTCGGGTCGCAGCCATCGCGTTCTCGAGCCCCTCCTTGTCGATCCCGTGGCCCCGCGGACCACGATCGACCTCCCGCCGAGCCTTGGGGCCGCGGCCGTCAACGGGTCGACGCTCAACGTTCCCTTCACGGTCGAGGACGCGGGCTCGGGCGTGACCCGCACGGTCGTGTACGCGCGTCTCGCGCCAGCCGAGGCCCCGGGGCAGGGAGCGTGGTCTCGCCTGGCGCTCGTCGAGTGGGCGGCGAACGGAAGCGCGCCCCTGCGCGCGACGGGCAACGTGACCCTCGCGGGCGCGCGGGACGGTTTCGCGCTGAGCGTGTTCGCGGTGAGCGAAGACGCCGCCGGAAACGTGGAAGGCCTCCCTCCGGGGGTCCGCCCGTGGCCCGCGACGGAGAACGAGCTCCGCGACGGCGTGTCCGCGGCCCTCGTCGCCGGTCGTTGGACGACGCGACCCATCGACCTGCGTGCGCCCTCGATCGTCGCATCGCCCGCGCGTCACGACGTCCGACCGGGAACGCCCGTCCCGTTCCAGGTCCTCGCCTTCGATGACGGGCTCGGGCTCGCGAGCGTCACCCTCGCGGTGGGAGGCGACGAGATCGCGATGTCGCCGCGCGGATCGGGCCGCCACGAAGCGATATGGACGGCCGACGCCGAGGGCGTTCACGTGGCCGTCGCGCGGGCGGTCGACGCCGCCGGCAACGTGCGCGAGGCGACCGCGGGAATCGTTGCGGTGGACGGCTCGCCGCCCGTGATCGAGGAGGCCTGGATCGAGTTCGGGTCGGGTCGCGTCAAGGGTCACGCTGGCGAGCGCGCCCGTCTCCTCGCGCGCGTCGCGGACGACGTCGCAGAACCCGCGGCCATCGCCGTGACCGCCGACGTGTCCTCGGTGTCCAGGGCCCGAGCGGCGGTCCTCGTTTGGGACCCGGTCGAGCGCGTCCATCGATCGGAATACTTCACGGTGGATCGCCTCGCAGAAAACGCGTCCGCGCGCGTCGCGGTCACGGCCGTCGACCGGATGGGTCACGCGGCGAGCGCGGTCGTCGCCGTCTCGGTCGATGGGACCCGCGTCGCCGCGACGACGCCCACGGTCGTCGAGCGCGGCCCCACCTGGCTCGTCGTGGAGTGGATCACCGACGTTCCCGCGCGCGGCGCCGTCGAATACGGCGAGACGATCCGCCTCGGAGATCGGACGCCGATCGGCGTCGAGAGCCGCACGCATCGTGTCCGCGTGACCGGTCTCGAGCCCGAGCGCAGCCTTCACCTCAGGACCCTCTCGATCGGGCCCGGGGGCATCGAGACGCTTTCGGACATCCTCGAGACCGCGACGGGCTCCGGGCTCGACGTTTCGCTCGTCGTCGGCCAGGCGGTCTCGCGAGGGCCCTTCGCCGTCCTCGCGAACGTTTCGCGCCACGACGGATCCGACGCCCGGGCCGTGATCGACGTCGTGGCTCGATCGCCGCGCGGCGTCGAGCGCGTTCTCGCCCGCGGCGCGCCGAACGGCGCGCCCGTCGCCGTCGATCTCGGCGACGCGTGGGACGGCGTGCACGCCGTCTTCGCGCGCGCGAGCGACGGGCGGTATCGCGGCGAGAGCGCGGCCGTCGCCGTGGTGCTCGACCGGGAAGCGCCCGTCGTGCGCGCGTCGCGCGCGCTCGTTCTCGCTCCCGGCGCATGGGCCTTGGTCGAAGTCGAGGAGCGCGGAAGCGGCTTCGACCTCGAGGCGATCGACTGGACGTTCGACGGCGCGCGATGCGCGCCCCTTCGTCTGGGCGACCTGCTCCGCTGTCGCGTTCCCCCCCTCGCGGGCGAGGAGGCCCGCATGGAGCTCCGCGTTCCCGACCGCGCCGGCAACGTGGCGACCCTCGATCGCCGCGCTCCGGTCGAGCGCGCGGGCCTCGCGGTCGTTGCGTCCTCGCTTGCGAACGGAGCGGGCGGCGCGGCCCTCGCCCCCGGCGGGCTTGCGCGGCTCGAGGTGGCGCTCGCGCGGGACGTCTCCGACGGCGTCGTCGCGGATCTTTCCGCGCTCGGCGGCTCCGACCGGACCGCGCTTGCCCGGACGGGGCCGGGACGTTACCTCCTCGAGCATCCCGTACCGGCGTCGCTTCCCGACGCCGAGGTCGCGATCCCGTACCGCGTCGTCGACGGGGAGGACGTCGTCGAGGGCATCGCGCGCGCCCGCGTGGACGGAACGCCGCCCCGCATCGTGCTGGCCGAGGTCCACGAGGCGCGCGCCTCCGCGATCGGCATCCTGCTCGTGACGGACGAGCCGACGCACGCGCTTCTGCGCGCGAGCGGCCGCGAAGCGCGCTCGTCTTCGCCGGCCACGCACCACTGGCTCGACCTCGAAGGTCTCGGGGCGGGACGCGAGCATGTCGTCGCCCTGGAGGTCGCGGACGAAGCCGGTCACGCCGCGAGCGCCACGCTGCGCGCCCGCACGACGCCGGACACCGCGCCCCCGTCGTCCGTCGAGCGTCTCATCGCGACCTACCTGGGCGCCGGGCGGGTCGGGCTGCGCTGGGACGCCGCGACGGACGACGTCGGCGTCGTGGCCTACCGCCTCACCACGTCCTCCGGCCCCGTCCTCGTGAACGGGACCTCGACCGTCGCGACGCTTTCGCCGGGACGTCACGTCGTGCGCGTCGAGGCCGTCGACGCCGCGGGTCTCGCGGGCGCGCCCGCGCTCGTGCCGGTGGAGGTGCCGCGCGAACCGCGGCTTGCGGGCGGACGCGTCGAGCCCCGCCTCGCGGGACCGGGTATCTACGCGTTCAGGATCGACGCGAGCGACGCTGCGGACGCCGACATCGTCGTCCTGGTGGACGGCGCGCCCCACCGGATGGAGCGCGAGGACCCCTCGTGCTCCAGCCCCTGTTCGTACGTCGCGCGGGTTTCCGTCGGACCGGAGACGATCGCTTCGGGTTCCCACCGTTTCTCGTTCCTCGCAACGGGTCCCGACTGGACCGTCGGGTACCCTGCGGACGGCCGCGCGCTTGCGGGACCCGTGGTCGTGCTCGGCCTGTCGAGTCCTTCGACGTCGACCCAGAGCTTCGCCGCCCGCCCCACGCCGCTCGGGACGGAAGCGTTGGTCGCCCTGGCGATCGGATGGATTCTCGCGCGACCGCGACGTCGCGATCGATGAGGGCGAAAAGCGCGGCGGGAAACGGACGCCGAACGCGCCCGATCGGCCGCCCGAAGCGATCGTGCGCCCGGGGCCCCCGGGTGGCTCGCATCGGGATTCAGCCCGCGGCAAGGCTCGGCGCGGGCCCTGCGGTCGAGGTCTGGAATAGACTAAAAAAGCCCCCGGAACCGAGCGCGGCGTCGGGGGCGTGGGAACCCCGGCCTTGCGGCCGGGCTATTCGATCGTGTAGGCGCGGCCCACCGCGGTCACGTCGACGCTCGTCCGGGCCGCGCCGGGGAAGGCGGGGTGGGCGGTGTGTCCGATGAACGTGGACGCCTTGAGGTCGGTCAGGACCGTCCCTTCGGGCATCGCGAAATTGCCCGCCGTCGGGCGCGGGGAAACGAGGCGGACCACGTCGTTCGCGGCGTCGAGCTCGATCCGGCTGCCCGTCATGGTCGACGACGCGTACGTGCCGATGCCGTAGGCCGACATCCCGAAGGCGACGCCCGCGGGCGTCCAGGTGTTGGCGTAGGCGACGGTTCCCTCGATGTTGAACGGGAGGTCGCGGATCTTGCCGTCGATGCGCCAGTGGTACCGATATTCGGCCCCCGTGGCGTCGAGAAGCGGTTGCCGGAGCGTGAGGTCCGTGACCTGGATGTGGAAGGTGACGCTGCTCGCTTCGTTCGTCACCCAGACCTTGCGGATGTCGAGATCCAACGACGGCGTGTCGGCCGGGTCGGTGATTTCGGGGTTTTGCGGGGTTCCCGCGAGGACCGCGGGCGCGCTCACCGTGAGCGCGAGGGCAATAGCAAGAATGGCTCGGATGTTCATGACTCAGCCTCCGGGTAGTGAACCCGGATTCTCGGAGGATTTGCGCGCAATTATAGTTTTCGCGCAGAGGTCGGGCGAAGCGCGTTTTCGCGCGAGCGCTTCGCGACGCTCGCCAACGTAGATGGGAGCAAAAAACAGGCTGGAAGGCGTTCTCCTCCCAGCCTGGGAATCGCGGTACGGACCTACTGGAGATAGACGAGGCCCTGGATGGCCGTCGACGCGTCGTAGACGCCCTTCTCCACGTCGATCGTGCCCACGAAGATGGCGTAGGTGGTCTTCACCGCGGCGCCGGGGTCGTTGTAGATGTCGCAGGTGCCGTTCGTGGTGAGCGAGAGGCTGCCCGCGAGCGAGGTGAGGCCCGTCGTGCAGACGTCCACGATGTCGCTGCCGTCGGAGCGGCAGAATCCGTCGCCGTCGAAGTCGACGCAGGCGATCCAGACGGGCGGGGTGGGCGCGCGGAACTCCTGGGCGCGGAGCGTCACAATGTCGCCCGTGTCGTCGCCCGAGGCGGTCTCCCACGGGAAGCACGCGCCTCCGACGCCCGTGGGCGTGTCCTCGGAGAAGGTCACCTGGGGCGGAAGGAGCGGAATCGTGCGGACGAGCACCTGCGCCACGCAGTCGGGTCGGCCGAAGTCCGCCTTCACGTCGAATTTGATCTTCGCGCCGTACTGCTTGTCGTGGAAATGGGCCGCCGCGAGGCCGGGGCCGGCGTAGGCGTGCTGGTCGCTCTGCGGGTGCGCCTCGGACGCGAGGGTCGCGGGCGCGAAGCCGATGAAGATCGCGAGAGCGAGCAGGGTCGTCACGAGCGTTCTCGAGTTGTGGATCACGGTTTTGCCTCCCTGAGGGGTGGAAGGGCATGGTCGTGCCAGGATATGTCGGCATTGGAGGGCATGTGTGAAAAGCGCCGCATCCGCCCCGCAAGGAGCGTCGCGGCCACGACCGCGGCGAGCCCCACGGCGGGAACCGGGCGGGCCGTCCCGCCCGCGGCCACCTCGATGGGAACATCGTGGAACCGCCCGTCGGCGTCGACGCGCAGCCGACCTTCGCCGGGCGCGGCGAGGATCGCGCGCGCCTCGCCACCGGCGGCGATGCGCTGGAGGACGAGGCGATCGACGAGGGTTCCATCCCGCACGAACTCGATCGCGACCGCGTGGGCGTCGGCCGACCCCGAGTTCCGGACGACGACGACGATGGTGGCCCCGTCGGGCTCCGCCTCGACCACCTCGAGCGAGACGGTGCGGACGTCGACCGCGAGCGCGCCCGACCCGGTCCGCGCCGAGAGCGGAAGGGACGCAGGCCCTTCGACGCCCGCGGGGGCCGCGACCAGGATCCGGCCGCGCGCGACGCCGCCGACCGGAAGGATGGACGCCGGCGCGTCCCACGTCACGTTCCAACCGGGCCTCTCCTCGAAGGCGGGAGGGAGCGCGAGCGGAACGTTGCCGGTGTTGTGCACGTCCACCTCGAGCGCGCTCACGCGTCCCGCGAGGACGATCGGCTGACCCAGCGCCTCGAACGCGAGCGCCGGGCGCCGCGGCACGGAAAGATTGACGCTCGCCGCGATGGCGGCCCCCCCGTCGACGGCGAGGTGGACGCCGATCGCGTGGACGCCCGGGTCGGTCGTGGCGGCGAGGGCGACGTCGAGCCCGATGCGCGCGCTCCCGTCGCGGGGCACCGTCGCGGCGCTCTGCACGAGCGCGGTCGCGCCCGCGGGCAGCCGGCGCGGCACGATCCGCAACGATTCGTTCCCGTTGCCGCGGTTTTCAACCTCGAAGACGATCGACGCGCGATTGTCGGCGTCGACGGCGACGAGGGTCGGCGCGTCGACGATCTCGAGGTCCCGTCGAACGCCCGCGAGCGCGAGAAGGTCGATCGCCTCGCTCGACACGGGGTCGCCGACGAAGGTCGGGATCGTCCGCGCCGTGAACCGGAGCTCCGCGCGGTCGGTCCGCGCCGCGGTCTCGGGAACGGCGACCGTCACGTTGAACGTCACCGACTTCTGCGGGGGGATGCCCGACAGCTCGTCGATTTCGTAGGCGCCGAACCGGATCACGGGAGCCCGCCATCCGGGAGGGCGCGCCGCCGTCACGTTGAACGAGGCGCCGATGGCGTCGCCTCCCCGGTTCGTCAAGGTCACGCGGAAATCGGCCGACGCCCCCGGCGGAATCTCGAGCGTCTGGGACGCGACCTCGAGCGCGATGCGGACATCCGGCCGGATCCGCACGATGCCGGCGATCTTCGCCGTCGCGCTTGCGTCCGATCTCGAGACCGCGACGATCTCGAGGACGCTCTGGGTGGCGTTCTCCGCGGGAGCCCGAATGACGAGCGGGATCTCGCGGACCTCTCCCGCTTCGAGATCGAGGGACAACGACGACGTCCCGGATCCGAGGAGGCTCGTCCAGTCGCTCGAGATCGCCCTTGCGACGACCGTGATCGTGTCGCGCACCGTCGCGAGATTGCGGATCGCGACGGTGGCCCGCCGCTCGTCGCCCGCGTCGAACGTGAAGACGCGGCTGCGCGGCCCGTGCTCCCGATCGAACCACAGGTCGACGCCGAAGGTCGCGCGGACGAGCGTCACGAGGGGAACGCGATCCTCGACGAGGCTGTTCGACGCCGAGGTCGCGGCGACCGACAACGCGAGTCGCGCCCCTTCGCGCGCGTCCTCAGGCGGGGTCACGGTCACGACGATCTCCCGCGACTCGCCTCCCGCGAGGGTGACGACGCTCCTCGAAAGCGCGACGCGCCATCCCTCGGGGGCGGGCGGCGTCGCGAGGCGGACGGTATCCTGCACCGGCGCGCCGCGATGGTCGCGGGCGAGATTCGTGACGACGAGCCGGAAGGTTGCGGGTATCCCGGGCCCCGCGAGGCCGACGAGCGGCTCGGCCGCCTCCGCCGCCGGGGCGAGGTTCACGAGATGACCCCGGTACTGCGCCGGGCCGACGATGGCGGTCCGCCCGAGCGAATCGTCGATGCCCGCGAAGTAGTAACCCTGCTCGACCGGCACCACGGCGACGGGCTTCGTGGCCCGGAGGATGGCGGGACGGTCGTGGCTGGCTTCGATGCCGTGGCGGTCGCCCGCGCCGAGGCCGACCTTCGCCGGCGCGGTCCCGGCCCGCTCGATCGTCACGGTCGTCGCGGGATGGAAGGCGAGCACATCCACGGGCCAGCTCGTCTCGAAGGTCATGCCCCCGTCGCCGCCGAGCGGCGTGCGCAACCGTTCCTGCGCGCCGAGCGGACGCGACGGACCGCCGAAGGCGGCGAGCGTTCCGGATGCCACGGCGTCGGCCGTCCGCGAGCCCGTCGCGTGGACGAGCACGGGGCAGCGGGTCGCGCGCACGACAGCGCGGGCCGGTTCGCCGGGCGCGGCCTCCTCGCTGCGGGTCGAGGGCTGGCCCGTCCCATCGGTGGGCAGGACGAGGTTGCCCGACAGGAAATCGCGTCCCCTGAACCACGTGGGCGCGTCCCGCGCCGTCACGAGAACCTCGCCGAAGCCGACGGTCATGCCGTCTGCGTGGCATCGGGGATCGCGCGCGAGCGAGGCCGGCGCCGTCCCGGGCCCCGCGAAGCCCACGAGGCGGCTCCCGACCGGCGCGCCGTCGACGGACGGAAGCTGCGTCTTGCCTTCGTCGGCGGGCCACGCGAAGACGAGGACCGGCGCATCCGCCTCGAGGTTTGCGATGGCCGCCGAGCCGCCCGCCGGGACGACCTGGACCCGTCCGCCGTGCACGGCGTAGCGCGAGCTTCCTTCGACCACGTTCGCCGTTTCCCGCGGCGCGAGCACGAGGTGTCCCGTCGAGCCGGGCTCGAACGCGAACGTCCGGCCGAGGAGGCCGCCCTCGGCGCTCGGGACGGGGCCCATCACGCCCTTGACCGGATCCGCGCCGTAGGCGATGATGGGTTTGTCCGCGTCGATGCGCACGAGGGCCGCTTCGTTTCCGACGTTCACGCTTCGGACCGATCCGGCCTCGACGTCGAAGGTCCCGAGCCCGACGGGGCGCGCTCCGACGTAGGCCGAGACGGTCGCGCGCGTCCCGTCCTCGAGGCCGAGGAGCCGGACGGTCGATGCGGCCCCGAAGAGCGTCGTGCCGCGGCTGATCCAATGCCGCGCCGCAAGCGGCGCCGCGGCGCGCTCGTCGTGCTCGGCGGGCGTCTTGGCGCCGTTCGCGCGCGTATCGAAGTAGACCATGAAGACCCGCGAAGCGCCCGCGGGCGTCGCGCCCGGAAGGACCCATTCGACGTGGATCTCGGGCGAGAGTCGGGGGTCGTGGTGCCCCGATCGCCCCCGGAATCCGGCGGTCGCTCTCGAAGGGACCTCGCGGTCGCCTTCGACCACGCGCACCGACGAAGCCTCGAGGTCGAACGCCTGGAGCCGCGTCCGACCGCCCGACGACGCCGAGGGCCACCCCGCGGTCACGAGGGCCGCGGCGACGTCGAGATCGATCCCGACGGTCGCGTCGTGGACGGCGCGCGTGTGCGGGTTGGTGATCGTGACGGGAATCCGCAGATGCCAGCCCTCGTGGTGCCCCGTCGGGCCCCACCATGGCGACGGCGCCGCCGCGCCCGCCGGCGAGGCCAGGGCGGGAAGGAGGATGGCGAGCGCCCAGAAGACCGTCAGCGACCGCGTGGCGATCGCCTCCCCCGGAACGCGACAAGGGCGGCGACGGCGGCGAAGAGCGCCTCGGGTCCCGGCACGCTCCGCCGCGCGTTCTCGAGATTCCCCTCGATCGTCGCCTGCACGAGCACGGTCGCGGCGACGGCCGGCGCGTCGAGGGCGTGGGGGCCGCGGGGGTCCAGCACGACCGCGAGATTGCGCGCGCCGTCGCGCGGCGTCCACCGCAGGATGGCATCCTTCGCCCGACCGGGAGCGATCGGATCAAGCGCGATCGTCGCCTGCAGGACGCCGTCGACGTAGAGATCGACGGCGACGACGGACGAGGCGCGATCGCCCATGTTCGTGACGCGCACCGGTATCTCGACGTCGCGCCCCGCGTCGGCGGCGCGCGGCAGGGTCGCCTCGAGCGCGAGTCGCGCGCGTCTGAGATCGAGCGGGATCGTGGCGCTTTCGGCCTTGAGCTCGGCGAGGCTCGAGGGCCGCCCGGGATCGATCAGGGCGACGCGAAGCTCGTGGAGGCCCGGCGCCGCCCCCTCGTCGACCTCGAGGGAGGCGTTGAGCAGGAGGGTCGCGCCGGGGTCGAGTCGGATCTCATTGCGATCGAAGGTCGCGCGGACGCCCTCGGGCGCGCCGAAAAGCGCGGGGCGGCGCACGCTCGCCACGTTCCCGTCGTAGACGATCTCCCACGCGAAAAATCCGCGTTCCCCGTTGCCGGAAACGGACGGGGCCCGGAATTCGACCGCGCCCCAGGCCTGGACGTCGAGCAGGGTTTCCGACCGGGACTCGGCCGTTCCCGCGCTCGCGCGGACGATCGCGGGGACGTGGCCCGCCGGCGTGGCGCGCGGGAGCCCGACGACGACGGTCTCGGTTCGCGTCGCGCCGGGATCGAGCGGTTCGAGCGCCCGCGCGGCGAGCCTCGCGCCGTCGGCGTCGAGGACCTCGAGAAGGGGGCTCGTCCGCGTGTTGCCCGGATTCACGACGACCACGTCGACCCGGACGGTCGCGGGGGGCCCGCGCGCGTACATCGGGACGACGTCGACGCGTGTGACCTCGCGGATCGTGATCGGGAGCGTCCGCTCGAAGACGAGGCCCCCCGCGCCTTCCGCGCGCAGCACCGCGGGACGGGGACCCGCGGCGTGGGGCGGGACGGCGAGACGGACGACGACCTCCCGCGATTCGCCGGGCGCGAGCGCGACACGGTCAGGCTCGACCGAACCGCGCCCGCCGCTCACCGAGAGATCGAGCGTCCACGGATGGGCGCCGACGTTGGACAGGGGAACGACGATGGTGGCCTCGACCCCGGGCTCGACGACCTTCGGCGACGCGAGGCGCGCGATCGCGATCTCGGGCGGGAAGATCGGGAGGGCGAGCGTGGCCTCGTTGTTCGACGAGAACAGCTCGACGTCGGCCGTCGACGCCTGGAGCCGGTAGGTCGTCGAGGCGGCGGGCGCGAACTGGGTGACGTGGACGAATCGGGTCTCGCCCGGCGCGAGCGCATCGAACCGCTCCTCCTTGAGGACGGAAGCCCCGTTCAGCATGCGGACGACGACGTCGCGCGCAGGCGCGATGCCGGCGTTCGTGACGCTGCCCAGGATCCGCACGAGCTCGCCGGGCACCGCTTCAGCGACCGGAGTTCCGTCGGGCTTCGCGGCCAAGAGGCCCGTCGGGTCGGCGACGAGATCCGGCCGGACGAGCCGCGTGACCGCGAGGCGGTGGGCGAGGTTGTCGTTGGCCCGGTCGTAGTCGGCGTGGAGGCGATCGGGGTCGACCGCGATCCGCAGGGAATGGTTGCCGCGCGCCCCGTACTCGGGTCGCCACGAACCGGCGACGAGCGCGGCTTCCTCCGAGCCTCCGAAGGGGGCGAGGGCGGGGACCTCGTCCTCGTGCGACCAGACGGGCGCGCCCGTCCGCTCGTCGACGATCGAAAGCTCAACGCGCGTCGCGCGGCTCGGCACCGCCCCCTGGTTGATCACGACGAGGGAGACCTCGTGGGGAACCGCCTCCTCCACCTCGAACCGCGCCGGGCCGACGGGTCGGCCGTCGATGGCCACGGCGACGCTGAGGTCGGGTCGCGCCGCGGGCTCGAATCGCAACGGCAGCACGATGGACCTGCCTGTGCCCGGGGCGAGCGCGTCGACCGCCTGGACGGTCGCGACAAGGGATTGCGAGAAGAGCCCGCGTGCGGCCGGCGTCTCGACCCGCACGTTGACGCGCCCCGACTCGCCGGGGCCGAGGAGCAGGACGTCGGGTTCGGCCGAGAACCAAGCGCGCTGATCGGGGAGGAGCGTCGAGAGGCGCGGTTCGATCCCGACGCGGATCGCCTTCGGGACGCTCCCCGGATTCGCGACACGGACCGGGAATTGCTTCACCGCGCTGTCGCCGACCTCGAAGGATGCGGGCGCGCGGGCGATCGACGGCCGTCCCATCGTCACGCCGACGTCGTCGAGCCTCCAGCCTTGCCCGTCGGCGTTCGCGATCGCGAAGACGAGGGTCGTGTTCCGCCCCAGGCAGGAGGGCGGAAGCGGCACCTCGACGAACTCCCACGCGGGGGCCCGCCCCGCCGCGCGCGCGCCCGCGGGCCACGGAATGGCCGTCGCGTCGCAACGCAGCAAGAGCGATCCCGCGGGACCGAAGGCCGGCTTGTGCCAGAACGTGAGGGTGGTGTCCGGAAGCGCGTGTCGCAGGTCGAGGCGAGGGCTCGCGAGGGTCCCGGAACCCGTCGCCGCTTGGCCGCGCGCGTGCTCCTCGTTCGTCGCGCCGAAGAGGACGCTCCACGCCCCGCCCGCGCGGTCGTCGTCCACGCGCCGGAAGCCGGAGCCCGACCACGGCTCGAGGCTCGACTCGAACGAGGTGACGAGCGCGACGTCGCTCGTCGCGACGCGGTAGACGCGGTCGAGGGGCGCGCCGAGGGGCGTCTGTCCTTCGAGGGGCTGCAGCCGCAGCGTGTGGTTGCCCGACCGCGTGAGATTCACCCTCGGGATCTCGAACGTCCGCCGGTCGCCGGGCGGGATCTCGCCGACGGGGATCTGGACGGACGCGATCGCGTGGCCGTCGGGGTCGCGCCACGTCGCCGCGAGGACGAGGTCGAGCGTGCGCGTTCCGACGTTGTGCGCGCGGCCGGACGCCCGCACCTCGCCCGGGGCCGCGAGGACCGAGGGGGCGAACGCGAGGTCCTCGATCGCGGCCGCCCGCGACTCGACGATCGGCAGATGAACGGCGCGCTTCGCGCGGCCCGGGACCTCGTCGTCGGCCGCCGCATAGGCGGCGCTCCCCTGCGCGAATCCGGCCTCGAGAAGCTCGAAGCCGATCGTGTGGAAGTTCGCCCCCGCCGCCGGCTTGACGAGGAACCCGAATCGCGCCTCGGAGCCGGGCTCGCCGGCGGGCGCGAGATGGAACGGGCCCGCGGCCGCGAGATAGCCCGGGGCCGCGACGACGCCGCCTTCGCGCACCGTCGCGAGCGCGATCGGTTTCGCGGTCCGATCGGCGAGGCCCACGCCGAGGAACGGTCTCGCCTCGGCCCCGTAGTTGCGCAGGTGGCCGGACACGACGAAGGGCTCCGAGGAGACGGGAACCCGGATGGGGTCGAGGTGGACGCCGACGCTGCGGCCGTAGAGGCGGGCCGAGACCTCGAACTGGTCGATCGACCACGACCCGGGAAGGACGCTCGCGTCGGTGCCGAGCCGGAAGCGCAGCGTCGCGTCGGGGGCGCTCAACACGCGACCCGCGATCTCGGCCCGCGCGATGGACCACGAGCCGCTCGCCGTCGTCGGCGTCGACCATGCGTGGAAGGCGATGCGGACCTGCTTGCCCATGAACGCGGAGAGATCGAAGACGCTGCGCTCGAAACCCGACCCGGCCGTTTGGCCCGAGAAGGCATACGACGTCGGGACGCTCAAGAGGCGGTTGTACGTCGTCGACAGCCCCGCGACCTTGAATTTCTGCAAGAATTCGCGGGTAAATCGAGGGAACGGGTCGCCGGCGTCCGAGATCGGGTGCGAATACGGCGCCCCGTTCCCGGCGTCGACGGCTCGACTTCGCGGTTCCTGGGAGGGTCCGGCGGGCTTCCCGAACACTTGACGATAGGGATCCCATCGGCCGCTCGTCGTGTTGAACGCCGACACCTCCACGACGCCGGCCTGATAGTGGCGGTCGAAGCGCCAATCCGTCCCGGACGTGATCGCGGTCGACGTGTCGTCCTTCACATGCATCGACCGGCGATGCACGAGCTCGAGCGTGGCGCTCGTCCCGCCGACGCCGGCGAGGTCGATCGCGGGCGAGACGAGGCGCGCGTCCGCATTGGGCGCGAAGTTGAAGCGCCATATGGATTGGGGCATTCCTTCGGGACCCGCGCCGGCCACGAGCGCCCAGGGGGCGGGTCGCGACGGGATCGCCTCGACGCGGGTCCACCCGTTCGCCGTCCACCCCGAGACCTCCTCGTCGGCGGGCGAGAACACGCTCGAGACGACCCAGCGGCCGTTTTCGACGCGGGATGCGGCCAGGGTCACGTTCTCGATGGCCCAGCCGAGGTTCGCGACGCTCACCGACTTCGATCGGAAGGTCCAGCGCGCGGTGAAATCACGGTTCTTGTCCACCGCCTCCACGGGGATCGAGACGAGGCTCCACCCGTTCCCGATGTCCGCGGCTTCGAGGTCGGCGTGCGTGCTCAACGGGCGAAGGATGCCTTGCGCGTCGCGCTGGAGCAACGCGAACTCGTACGAACCGCCGATGCCTCTCCAATCCGATCCTTGCGTCCCCGAACGCGCGTCGCGCCAGGACAACGTGACGACCTCGTCCGGGCCGGCCGTCGAGACGTTGAAATTCCGTTCCAGGCTACGGACGCTTTCCACGGAGCCCGTCGTCGCGAAGCCGCTCCACCAGAAGGTCCCTTCGACGGCCCGCAGATCCTCGGTCAGATTGTGCAGTTCCCATCGCGCGGAGGGATCGGACGGGGACGTCGTGAGCGCGGGCCACGCATAGGCGCCGCGTCCGATGCGCTCGATCGGCCCCGGGGGGCCCGCGGGCGGCGCGACCCGGAGGAATTCCACGTTCTCGGAAAGGCCCGGCACGTTCGCGAGGTCGAACGAAAGCGGAATCCAACCGTCCAGGTTCCGCGGATCGTCGAAGCTCGATCCTGTGAGGGCCCGCGCCTCGTCCGAAGGGTCGATGCCGGCCGCAAGCGGGTTCGAGCCCACGAGATGCGAGGCGTAGCCGACGCTCGAATCGTCGGCCGACGTCGGGGGAACGGGGAACCAGGTCGATCCGTCCGTCGAGATCTCGAGGAGCCCCCCGTCGTAGCCGCGTTCGAGGTCGTGGCGCGTGAAGAGGTTCACGACGGCGTCCTGCGCGCGCGAGAGCGGCAGCATTGGCGTCTCGACCCACGCGTCGGTCATCGGCCGCAGGAGCCCGCTCGAGCGGTTCGAGGCTTCGAGCCCGGAAGCGCTGCGGAATCCCTCGCCCCGGTCCCAGACGTCGGGCGCGGGGGTGCGCCATGCGAAGCCCCGGTCGAAATCCTCGAACGCGAGCGCGGCCCTCGCCACGAGCTTCGCGGTCTGCTCGTTGTCGTCGGGCCGCTCGTCGCGAAGCCCGGGCGCAAGCGTCACCTCGACGCGCAGGCGGTAGAGACCCGAGGCGCCGGGCGTGAGGTACTCGTCCGCGGCGGTGAGCGGGGGATCCGTCGCGAGCCGGCGGAGGGGAACGCCCGCGGGGTCCGGGTCGAGCGCGCCCCGCACGATCCACGTCCGGTCGGAGACGACGATCGAACCGCCCTGGACGGCGCGCTCCAGCGTGCGTCGAACGATGAGGTCGTCGAGCGGCACGTTGCCGCGGTTCACCAGGGTGATCGGGAGATGGCGCGCGAGATCCTCGCGACCCTCGGACGGGAAGACCCGCGCCTCGACCGCCGCGTCGACGCGCCGACGCGCCACGAGCTCGCCCGCGGATCCGATCGACCGTTCGTCGTTGAAGAAGTTCTCGTCGCTTGCGCCGGTGCCCGCGACGAACACGCGCGCGCGGATCTCGTAGGCGATCGTCTCGTCGAGGTCGGGGACGTCCCACTCGAGGAGGATCGAGCGCGTCTCGTTCGGCAGCAGCCGCCCGACGGGGAACGTCCGCTCCGTGCCGTTTCCGTTGAGGCGCGAAACGTTCAGCGCGACGGCGAAGTCCTCGGGGTAGAGGCCGACGTTTCGTACGGTCGCGTTGATGGGCGCGCGCGTTCCGGGACCGACCCCGAGCGTCCGCCAGTCGTAGGGGATCGCGAGCGCGAGGCCTTCGAGGCTGCCGTCGGACGCGAAGGCGCGGACCGGGTTCAGCCGGACGTTGTCGATCGTCCAGACCGATTTCGACGAACCGCCGGCGCCCTGGGAGCTCGATGCGTGGAAGGCGATGCGGATCACGGCGTCGGACAGGTTCTTGCCGCCGAGCCGCGAGGGATCGAGGAAGAACGTCGAGGTCTCCCGCTTGGGCGTGGGAGGGTACTCCCGCCAACGGAGCTGGCCGGACGCGTCGACGTTCTTGTAGTAACCGCCCCCGTCGCAGCCCGCGAAGACGTCCATGTCGCAGGCCCCTGGATGGTAGAAGCCGAAATAGGGCGTCCACGAGGTGACCGCGCCCTTCGTGCGGGTCTGGCCGGCGTCGTTCTTCTCGAGGGGGTGCGGGTAGCCTCCGACGGGCTCGAGCCGATGGAAGGGAGACCACGTGCCGTCCGGCAGGAGCCATTGGACCTCCACGAAGCCGACCTTGCCGATCCTGAAGCTGTTCACGAGGCCGGGGGTGTCGAGCGGGGCGCTCGTGAAAGCGTACGCGTGGTCGAACGTCAGGACGGGCGAGGTCGCGGCCTCGAGGCGGATGGGCTGCGAGAGCAGGCGCGACGGATCGTTCGACGCCGTCGTGTCCATGACGGCGATCGCGTCGGAGCGGCCGAGACGGGCGGGCACGGGGCCGGCGAGGCGGCTCCAATCGGGGGCGGAAAGCGCCGCGCGCGCGTCCGCCGCGCTCACCCGGCGCCAGCAGTGCTGCTTCACGAGGATCTCGAGAAAGGTTTCGCGCTCCCAGGCGCAGGCGCTCGGAAAGACGGGGCCGACGTCGGTCGGAGGCGCCCCGCGGATGTACGTCTCGTTGCCGGTGATCCGGACGATGTCGAGCCGATCCGCGGGATCGCCGCCGACGGGGACGCCCGAGAGACGAAGGTCGTCGAGGAAAAGGCCCGTCGCGTTTCCCGCCGTCGCGCCATGCGCCGCGCGGACGGCCACTTCGAGCCCGCGCGCCGACCAGGTGTCGAGATACCCCTCCGTCTCGAGCGGATCGACGTAGACCGCGAGGTCCTGCCACGCGAGGCGCTGCTCCTTGATCTCGGGGGATCCCGCCACGTCCACCTCGTGGCGCCAGACGACGGAACGCGCGGCGTCCGTCGAGGCCCCGAAGCCGACGGGGTTGGGGCGGCTGATCTCGACGACCATCGAGACCATCTCGAGGGGGAAGTACCGCGCCGTGAGCTTCAGGTCCTTGAAGCGGACGCCGTCGCCCTCTGCCGTCGCGTCCGGCGTGGCCCGCGCGATCAGCGTGTTGGGGACGGCCGCCCCCGAATGGCGGCTCACCCACATCCAGTCATCCAGGACCGGCACGGCCGTGGCCCGCTCCGCCGTCCACCGCCACGGTCGCGCGGCGTCGCCCGGGTCGAAGAACGCCGGCGGGGGCGAGGCGTGCACATAATAGCGCGCGGTCGCGTTCGCGACGAGAACGCCTGCGTCGACGAGGCGCGCGACGATCGCGTGCTCCCCGCGCGCGACCGGGCGCGCCGCCAGCACGAACGACCGCGCGGCGCCCGGCGCGAGGTCCACGTCGAGGGCGCCCAGCTCGGCCGTGCCGCCGGAGCCCGCAGGCGTCCCGACGCCGGACGGAAGGTGCTCCCGGACGTCGAGGATCGCCCGCAGGTCGCTGTTGCCCGTGTTCGTCACCCGGACCGTCGCGTGGACCGTCCCGCCGTCGTCCACCATGGACGAGGAGGGCGTCACGCGCACGTCGGCGCGCTGCACGCGCGACACGAGGAACGTGCGGCTGTCCGCGTTGTCGGGCGTCGGATCGCCAGGCGCGGGACCGCCGTCGAGGCCGGGATACCACGCTTCCGCCGTGACCGTCACGCGGGCGCCGGGCGTGTCCGGAGCGAGAAACGTGACCGCGGGGCGCCAGACCTCGCCCGGCCGGAGGAAGGCGCGGGCCGTCGCGACCGTGGGCTTCCCGAGTCCGTCCACGGTGAGCCGCGCGACCGCTTCGCGCGCCGATGCCGCGGCGTGAAGGATCTCGGCGCGGACGGTCGCGTTCTCGCCGGGCGGGATCCGCACGAGCGGATCCTTCTCGTCGAGGCGGAACGACGGGCCCGTGACGTCCACGACCTTGAGGTTGAGACCCCACGCCGGCGTCACGACCTCGAGGTCGTCGAGGCGCCATCCGTACGGCGCGGCCCCCTCGAATTGGGACGGCCAGTCGGGGGGCGGCGTCGCGTCGGCCTTCGGCGAGGCGACGAGGCGGAAGCCGAGCCAGAGGGTGCGCCCCGAGAACGGCGTGAGGTCGAAGCCGACCTGGTGCCAGTCGCGGTGGCCCGTGAAGCCGCGCCCGCCGAGCGCGGAGACGCCGTCCGCGTAGGCGCCGAAGCCGGCCATCGGCTCGAGGAGGATCCGGCGCGCGCCCGGCGCCTCGGGGTCCCGCAGGAACAGGTAGACCTGCCCGCCGTCGACGAGGTTCATCAAGGTGTACGCCTGGCGGAAGAGGAGCAGCACCTGGCGGCTCACGTGGTTCGCCGCGTAGGGAACGGCGCCCGCCTGCGCCGGATAGGCGGAAAGATCGATCGCGGGCGAGACGAGGAGGCTCTCGCCCGAGGCGTAGCGGCCGTGGGTGGCGTTCGTCATGGTGTAGGCCGCCGAACCGTCGAGCCCCACCGCCCCGTCCACGCGCCAGGCCCCCGCGAGGACGCGCCAGTCCCCGAGGCCGCCCACGCGATGGCCGGCGTCGAACGCGTCGCGGAACACGGGCGCGAGGCCTGAGGGAAGCACCTCGGCGCTGACGTTGCGCGCCCGCGCCTCCTCGCGGGCGGTCTCGAAGGCGGCGCGCTCGATCGCGAGCAATTGGTCGCGCGCGTGGTCGAGCGTCGGGGTGGTGGAGAGGTTCGCGAGGGCGTTCTCCGCGTCGCGCACGGGATCCGGGGTCTTGGGGAGGCCGTCGCCCGCCGTGTTCGGCGTTTCGTGGTGAGCGACCACGGAGGGCGCAAGGAGCAGGACGAGGACGAGGAGCGCGCTGCGTCGGACGGACCCGTCGGGCGATCGGGCGAGCCTCCGCATCGCCCCGGCAGTGGGACTCAGTGTTGAAGACGGTATTGGAGGACGTTTGTGAATCCGGGTCGAGGGCGAGGTCGGCCCGTTCATGTCAGGGAAAAAAGGGGGGCGGACCGTTGCGGTCCGCCCGGGGGGAGGCGCTACTGCGTGAAGATGTGGCCCCAGGTCGGGACGCTCATGCCCGAGCCGAAGAAGCCGTTGATCCAGTCGACGCAGCGGCCGGGGTTCGGAGGCGTCCCCGCGGGCGGGGACGTGAAGACCCCGTGCTCGTTGCCGCGGCACTCGAAGAGCGCGACGTTGTCGTACGCGACGATCGGGCCGAAGTCGATGAAGACCCAGGCGCCCTCGATCGCGTCGTAGGAGGCGCCCGTCGCGTCGAAGAACGTGACGCAGCCGTTCGCGCCCGCGCCCATGCCGTCGTTGCAGCCCGGGCCGTCGCCGCCCGTCATGATCGAGCCGGTGTTGCCGTCGCTGCGGCGCGTGCCGTCGCTGCAGCCCGTGCCGCCCGTTGTCGCGTAGGACCCGTCGATGACGTCGGGGCTCGCGCCGGGAGGCGTGGTGTCGGGCGTGACGCCGTTCACGCCGTCGCGGTCCGAGCCGACGCTGAAGACGACGTCGGTCGCGGGCGTCGAGGTGACCGAGACGCACGGGTACTCGTTCGCGCCGCCGTGGTTGTGCCAGGCGGGGACGTGGCCTCCCGAGAAGCCCCATTCGTAGTCGTTGTCGCCCGCGCTCGTGCCGGTCGGGTCCGTCGGAACGGGCGTCTGCGCGAAGTACATGCAGCTGTCGTCGACGATGGTGATGCCGCCGCCGCTCGTGGCCGAGTCGCCGGAGCTGAACTCGATGTGCACGCTGAAGCCGGAAACGGCCGACCACTCGTGCGTCGCCTGACCGACCCCGACGTTGCATCCGATGCCGTGGAACGTGCTCGGCTCATACGGGTTGGCCTGCGTCGGGCCCGGGTGGGCCGCCACGAGGGGTGCCGCGTACATGCTCACCATGGCCGCCGCGAAGGCAGCCACGACCATCTTCCTGTTCATGGTTTTCTTGTCTCCTGTTGTCGCCCCGCGCGAAGCGCAAGGCAACCAGGAAAGGCTTCGGAAGGCGTCGTCTTTTGTGGAGGAGCGTTGTGAATTCACGCGGTTGCGCGAAGCGAGCTTGAACGTGCGCGACGCCACCCGGCGAGGGCGGCGAGCACCGCGACGAGGGCGAGCGCGCCGGGGCCGGGGAGGCTCGCGGGCGAAGCCGCAGGCGCGAGCTCGACCACGGCGCGTCCCTCGCGGTCGAGCGCAGCTTCGCCCGCGAGGCCGGACGCTTCGACGCGCACGACGTACGCGGGTCGCACGTAAAGGCCCGCGGCGTCGACGCGGTCGGTCACGACGGGAAAGGTCACGCTCGCGGCGGCGGAGCGGATCGGCGCGCGCACCGGCGTGCGGTTTCCCGCGTCGAGGACGTGGACGATCGCCTCGTCGATGCCGAGGGCGGCGGGCGCCTCGATGCGGACGGTCGCGAGGGCCGTCGCGACGAGGCGACCGAGGCCCGCGGTCTCGCCGAGCGCGGCCGCGGACGGGTCGACGACGTCGGGCGGCGCGTCGAGGCGGACGTTCCATTCGCCGAGGCCCCTGAACGTGACGTTCGAGATCGCGGGCACGACGGCGTCCCCGTAGACCCCGACCTTCGCGCCGGGTCCGAGCGCGGCATCCGCGAGGCGGAGGGCGCCGTGCTGCGTCCGAACGATCCAGCTCGCCCCGTGCGAGCGCGAGGATGCGACGAGCCCCGCGACGTCGACGCGCGGCACGCCCTTGACCGCCGGCACGGCCTCGAGGGCGGCCTGCGTGAAGTCGACGCACCGCGCCGCGCGGAGCGCGAGCGTCGAGGCGCCCTCGACGAACACGCAGCGTTCCGCGATCTCGACCTCGACGTTTTGCGCCTCGACCTGCGCTTTCGAGACGCGGAGCGCCTCGCGCACGGCGAAGGCGGAGACGTTCGCGAGCGTCGCGGGTTTCGCGCTCCCGGTGATGACGGCCGAGGCGCCCGGCCCGACGAGGCGCAGCCCATCGACGAACACGTGCGAGCCCGCGGTGACGAGGCCGAGCCCGCGCCCGCTCTCGAAGGTCACGTTGCGCAGCGTCGCGTCGGCGACCTGCAGCAGAAGGCCCGACGTGTAGTTGCGGAAGACCGCGTGGTCGGCCTCGAAGGGCGCCGAGGAGACGGCGAAGCCGCGCGTGAAGGCGAAGCTTCCGGAGGTCACGCTCGCGAGGCCTCCCAACCCTTCGACGATGGCCGGCGCGTCGGGGCGTCCCGCGAGGGTCGTCGGGCCGTAGGCGACCACGAAGCTTCCGTCGCCCTCGCCCGTGATCTTCGCGGATCGCCCCGGGAGCGATTCGAGGCGGAGCGCCCCGCCGGGCTCGATGCGGAGCGCCGCGTTCGCGAGCGTGACGCTCGCGCCGCGCACGACGAGCGTCGTTCCCGCGGGAACGACGACGTCGTCGCGGACGATGCGGTCCTCGTCCCACACCTGCGATTCCGAGGCCGCGGCCGAGGGCGGGGCGAGCAGGAAGGCGAGGACGAGGAGCGCGGTCGAAGCGGCGCGGCGCATGGGGTCCGTGAACGTCCCGCGCGGTTATCGCGGTGTTGGAGAAACAGTGTGAAACCCGTCCGTGGCGCGCCCAAGAATTGGAGGAATCATGTAAAATTGCGGCCGGTTCCACGTATGAATCCCGCGAAAGGCTTTTGGCGCGAAATCCGCACTAACGGCCCCGTGAGGCGCAGCGTCGATGCCCCGCCCGCCGCCCGCCGCGCGCTCGCGGCGCTCGCGCGACGCCGGCGCGCGCTCCGACGAAGCCTCCCGGTCGTGGCCGCGGGCCTCGTCATCGCCTCCGCGGCGGCCTGGGCGTGGCCCGCGGCCGCGTGGGAGCTGCGGGCCGCGAGCGTCCCCGACGCGGACGGCGACCGCGTGCCGGACGTCGTCGAGAACGCGGTCCTCGGGCGCGACCCCTTCCGCCCCTCGGCCCCGGAGCGGCTTCCCGACGCCTGGATCGAGCGCTTCGGGCTCGACCCGGGCGACCCCGGCCTCGCCGAGCGGGTCGCGCCCTACCCGCGGCCCCCGGAAAGCCCCGCGGTCTACGGGCCCGGAGGCCTTCCAGTCGCGTGGCGCATGAGCCTGGGCGAGGTGTATGCGCACGGGCGGCCGGCCGGTCACGACGAGACCGAGGACGGGCCGTGGTGGTCCGGCCTCGATCCCACGCGGTGGGACGTCGACGGCCGCGGCGTGCCCTACGCCTGGCTCATCGCCCACGGGTTCGATCCCCTCGACCCGACGGTGATCGACCGGCGCGCGGGCGAGGTCCCGTGGACGGTCGGCGAAGCCTGGACGCGCGGACTCGACCCGCGACGCGCGGACGGGGACGCCGACGGCCTCGACGACCTTCTCGAGATCGCGCTCGGGACGGACCCGCGCGCGTTCTCGACCTCCGGGTCGGGTCTCGCGGACGGGTGGCTCGCGGCGCACGGCTTCGATCTCTTCGACGCCGCGGTCGCCTTCGAGGACACCGATCTCGACGGCCTCACGAACCTCCAGGAATTCGAGGCGTCGCGGCGGCTTTACGGCGACGTCGTCCTCGCGGGCGGGGGACTCGATCCGCGCCGCGCCGCCTCCGGCGGCGCGAGCGTGCCCGACGGGTGGCTCGTCGCCCACGGCTTCGACCCGCTCGCGGAAAACCTCGGCGCGTTCGTCACGGAGCGCGGCGTGGACCCCGTCGACGGATCGGCGGTCGCGCTCACGCTGCTCGACGAGTATGCCGCCGGGCGGCCGCTCGGGTGGAACGAGTCGAGCGTCGGGCCGTGGTGGGGCGGCTCGGATCCCCGCTCGAACGACACCGACGGCGACGGCCTCACGGACCTCGCCGAAATCGTCGGATGGAAGGTGGGCCACGGTTCGGACGCCCGCCGCGTGCGATCGGACCCGACGCGGCGCGACACCGACGCCGACGGGCTCGACGACGCGGTCGAGTTCGCGGGCCGTCTCGGATCGCGCGTCTTCCCCCGCACGGACCCCGCGCGACCCGACACGGACGGCGACGGCCTGCTCGATGGCGAGGAGGTGGGCGCCCGGCCGTGGCGCGGCCTCGTCCTGCCCGCGCTCGATCCGACCGTCCCGGACAGCGACGAGGACGGTCTCGACGACGGCGTCGAAGCGGACTACTGGATGCGTCGCGTGGACGTCTACCGTCTCGGCCGGCTCTACGAATGGGGGCCGGATCCGCGACCCCGCGGCCTCGATCTCTTCGGAAGCGACGGCCTCGCCGCCCTCGGCCCCGCGGGCGACCTGGACGGCGACGGGCGGCCGAACCTCCTCGACCGGGACGCGGACGACGACGGGCTCGCCGACGGATGGGAGGTCGACCCGACGTCGTATCGCGAAAGCCCCTTCGCATCGGATCGCAAGCGGCCCGCGACGGATCCCGCGCGCAACGACACCGACATGGACGGGTTGCCGGACGCGTGGGAGATCCGCTTCGGCATTTACGACGACGCGCTCGGCGGTTGGAACCTGGATCCTTCGCTCTGGAGCAGCTTCCACGACGGCTTGTCCGACGCGGAGCGGGACCTCGACCACGACGTGGCCGTCTGGACCACGATCGTCGAGATGGACGGACGTCGCGTCGCGCGCGCGCAGACGTTCCGCGCGACGAACCTCGCCGAGTACGAGGCGGGCTCCGATCCCAACCGGCGCTCGTCGAGCCCCGACGGGCTTGCCGACGGTTGGAAGATCTTCTGGGGAACGGTGTATCTCGGTCTCCCCGCGGAGGACCTCGGCGTCGTCTACCCGGGCGCGCCCGGACCCCTGACGCTTCCCGCGGACCGCCCGATCCCGCGCATCGGCCGCGACGACGGCGGCTTCGCCGCGCCGTTCCGCTACACGCGCGTGCAACCGGTGCCCCCCGGGACGCTGCTCGCGTGGGAGCGCTTCGACGGCCCGCCGATCGCCCCCGCGCTGCGCCGCGTCGTGGGCGAGGGCGCCTACGGGTATCGCGCGGCCGAAGCCAACGGCACCCATCCCTACCTCGACGACTCGGACGGCGACGGCCTCCCCGATGCGTGGGAGAGCGCATGGCGCCGGCTGTCGGGCGACGGGTTGAGCCCCCTCGCGCCGGACGCGGACCTGGATCCGGACAGCGACGGGCTCCCGACGCTCGCGGAGTATCATCTCGGCACGTCGCCCTTCGCCGCCGACACGGACGGCGGCGGCGCGCCCGACGCGGACGAGGCGAGCGTCCGCTTCGATCCTCTCGACCCCGCCGACGACGATCGGCTGCGACGCTCCTCGACCGACACGGACGGCGACGGTCTCACGGACGTCGAGGAGCTTCTCGGCTTCGCGGCCGGACCCGGGCGCGCCCGCGTCCGGACCGACCCCCGCGACCCCGACACCGACCGCGACGGCCTCCTCGACGGCCGCTCCCTCTCCGAGGTCCTCGGCCGCGCGGTTCGCCCGCGCGAACGCGCCGACGACGCGTCCCTCGTCGCGAACCTCGCCGCCCGTGGCCTCATCGTCCACGCCCTTCCCGACGGATCGGTCGACATCCTCGGCGAGCTCTCCACCGGCGCGGACCCGACGCGCCTCTCGACGGGCGGGGACGGCGTGCCGGACGGCTGGGCCGTGCTTCACGGCTTCTCGCCCGCCGCGCCCACGGGCGCCTGGACCGCCTACGCCGCGGGTCGCCCGGCCTGGTGGGAGGAAGCCCTGCACGGGCCGTGGCGATGGGGCCTCGCGCCCGGCGAGAAGCTCGCGCGCGACCGCGACGAGGACGGGCTCGACGACGGCAACGGCGAGGATCCCTGGCCCGCCAACCAGCGAAACCGCCTCGTGGCGGGCGACCCGCGCGACGTCGGCCTCCCCCCGCTCGAGCGGCTGCGGCGCGCGCAAGCGGTGGGCGACGATCCCGCCGACCGGACCCGTCCGCTGCCGCCCCGGGCCCAGGTCCGGGTCACGCTCGACCTTCTCGGCCCCGCGCTCGCCCTCGACGGGACCGCGCCGTTCGCGGGCGCCGTCGCGACGGTCTCCGGTGAAAGCGTCGCGAACGCGACCGTGATCCTGTCGGCCGGGCGGCGCGAGCACGTGCTCGGCGCGGCCGTGACCGACGCGCGCGGCGCCTTCGAGGGTCGCGCCCGCCTCGCGTCCGAGGTCGACGCCCCCGCGGGAAGCTCCGGCGTCGCCGTCTTCGCCGACGACGCGGGAGCGGGTCGCCACCGCAACGATCTCGCGCAGCTCGCCGCGCACGCCCGCGAAGGCGGGACCGAGGTCTTCGCCTGGGTCTACAACGTCTCCCCCTTCGCGTCGGGCCGCGCCGCCGGCCTCCACGCGCTGCCGGACGGCACGCGGCGCGCGGGATTCCTCGGGGCGGATTCCCCGCGTCAGACCGTGTCCCTCGTCGTTCCCGCCCGGCTCACGGTCGAGGGGGTTTCGACCGCCGACGCGGGGGCGCGCATCCGCCTGACCGCGCGCCTCGAGGACGGCTTCGGCCGGCCCCTCGCGGGCGAGGCCGTCCTCGCGGACGCGGCGCCGGGCGGCGTCCTCGTGACCGGGGCCGACGGCGCCGCGAACGTCTCCCTCGCGCTGCCGTCGGATCCGGGAACGTTCCGCTACGCGTTCTCCTTCGCGGGTCGCGAAGGCGCCCTTCTTGCGACCGCGGCCGAGCACCGCGTCACCGCGCTTGCGCCCGTGCGGCTCATCCTTGAACCGCCCCCGTTCGCGCCCCGACCCGGCGCGAGCTTCGCGATCGCGGGGCGTCTCACGGATGCGGGCGGCTCGAGCCTCGAAGGGGCCACGGTGGCGTGGGAATTCCTCGACTTCCGCGGCCGCGAGACGACGGGGCCCGAGGGTCGGTTCCGCGTCGTCCTCGACCTTCCGGCCGACGCGCCCCTCGGCGCCTCGGATTTCGAGGCTCGATTCGCGGGCGGCGCCCTCGCGCGCCCCGCCGCGTCGCGGCTGGTGCTCCACGTCGCGGGCGATCCGCGGCTCGAGGCGACCCCCGTGGCGGCCCGCGACGACGAGGCCGTGACCGTCCGTGTCCGCCTCGTCGACGCCGAAGGGAAGCCGATGCCGCGCCGGACGATCGCCCTCGAGCGCAACGCGACGGCGGAGACCGACGGCCAGGGAATCGCGCGTTTCTCCTTCCCGGGCGGCGCCTTTCCGCCCGGCGCGCGCGTCCTCGCCTTCGCCTTCGACGACGCGGTCGAAGGAAGCGCCCGCGTCGCGACCACGCTCACCGTCACGCACGCGCCGGTCCTCGCGCTCGACGCGACCTCCGTCGTGCGCGGCCGCCCGACCCTCGTGACCGGGCGGGTCGGGAGCGACGATGCGCCCCTCGCGCGGCAACCCGTGCTTCTCCGCTTCGACGAGGCGACGGCGCGCGTCGTGACCGACGACGAGGGCCGCTTCGGCCGCGCTTTCCATCCGACGCGGATCGGTCCGGTCGAGGTGTCCGTCCTTTACGCGGGCTCGATCGACGGCGTGTTCCTTTCCGTGAACGCTTCGAGGACCCTGGTTGCGCGCGACGCTCCCGCCATCCACGTGCTCGAGGACTCTCTCGTCCGCGGGGACCCCGTGCTGAAGGCCGCCGTCGTCGCGGCCACCGGCGAGCCCCTGCCACGCGTCCCCGTCCGGGTGCGGGGCGCGTGGGGCGACCTCCGGACGATGACGGGCGACGACGGCGCCCTCGCCGTCTCCCTTCCCCTCGCCGTCGCGAGCGTTCCCGGCCCCATCGACGTGGTCCTCGCCGTCGAGGAAGGTCCCCTCGTCGAGGCGGCCCTCCTCGAGACGCGGCTCGCCGTCGTCGAGCGCGGCACCCTCGCGGTCGACGTTCCCCGGTGGGTCGCGCCGGGCGGGACGATCCGCGGCCGCGTCGACCTCGTCGATCCGTCGGGCGCGCCGCTCGCCTTCGCCGCCGCGTCGGTCCGCTTCGATGGCCGCGTCGTCCACCGCGGACCCGGGCCGGCCTTCGCCTTCGACGTGCCCGGCTCCGCGGAGCCCGGAAGCCACGCGCTCGTCGTCGAGGTCGAAGCGCCCTTCGTGTCGGCCCCGGCCTTCGCCGGAAGCATCGACGTCGTGGCCCCCGTGGGCCTCGCGATCGTCTCGACGACGCCGGGGCGGGCCGGCGAGCCGATGCTCGCGCGCATCGTCGCGCGGGCGGATGGCCGGCCCGTCCCGAACGCGACGCTCCTCGTCGAGGGTCTCGGCTCCTCGCCCTGGCGGTTCACCACCGACGCGGGGGGCGAAGCCGTCGTCTCGATCCCCGCCTCGCGGCTCGACGAGGCGCGTTATCGCGTGCGCCACGAGAACGCGTCCGCCGGCGGAGACGTCCTCGTCCTGACGATCGTGCCGAGCGGCGTCGCGCCTCCCGGGCGCGACCTCGCCGCGCCCGCGGCGCTCGCGCTCGCCGTCCTCGCCGCGGCGATCGCGGCGGCCTGGCGGCGATGGCCGCGGGCGACCGCGGCGCCGGTCCTCGCGGCCGCGGCCCGGCGGCTGCGCCGCGACGATCCGGACTACGCGGCGCTCTACGAGGTCTACCTCGAGCTTGCCGCCCTCGCGAAGCTCACGGACGAGGCGGCGGAGACGCTCGGGTTCGCCGAGGTGGCCGCGCGCGCGACGGGCGACCGCGCGGAGGATCGCGCCGACGTCGCGATCCTCACGGGAGCGTTCAACGACGTGGTGTATGCGGAGGCCCACGATCCGGGCGTCGCCCTCGCCGCCGCCGACGCGCTCGACCGTATCCTGGCGCGAGGTCTTCCGGGAGGCATCCGATGAAGGCGTGGCGGATAGCGGCCTTCGCGCTCTCGTCTCTCCTCGGGCTCGCGACCGTCGCGAGCGCGATCGATCTCGCGACGGCGCCGGAGGACGGACCCGAGAAAGCGTTCGCGACGCGGGGATGGGACGTGATCCGGACCGCATCGCCCCTCGCGTGGATCGGCGACGCCGCGCGCGATCCGGACGCCGTGGTCGTGGCCGGTCGCAGGATCGTCCTCGACGCCGAACGCGCGGTCCTCTGGTCATACGCCGAGCGGGGAGGGGACGTCTGGATCCTCTCCTCCGATCCATCGCTCGCGCGAAGGCCCGGCGCAAGCGAGGCGCCGCGGGTCCTCGCGGGGATCGTCCACGGCGTCGAGGACGCGAAGGCGCCCGTCCTCTCCAAAGGGATCACGTTCGGGGCCTCCGGGCTCCTCGCCATCGATCCGGGCGAAACCGGGTTCGACCCGATCGCCCTCGCGACGGGCCGCGCCTACCGCGACACCAACGACAACGCGCGGCTCGACGCCGGCGAGCCCGCCGGGCCCTTCGCGGTCGCCGTGGCGGCTCGTCACGGCGAGGGGCGCGTCGTCTTCGTCGCCGCGAGCCGACCCGGTCGCCTCGAGCCGGAAGCGCTCGAAGCGCTCGTCGATCCCCCGACCGGCGACGCCCGCCTCGTCTATTCCCCGGACCCTTCGGCGCGGCCGATCGCGGCGGCCGGGCTCTTCGCGCTCGCCGTCGCCGATGTTGCGGGCCGCGACCTCGCGATGCTCGCCGCGGGGGCCGCCGTCCTCGTCGCCTGCGCCCTCGCGCTCGTCCCCGCGCGCGATCCGCGGGAGGACGTGAGCCTCCGGCTCGTCGCCGACCTCCTCCGCGAGACGCCTGCGGACATCCCTCTCAGGAACGGAAGAGACCCGCCTGGAGATCGATCTCGATGACTTCACGAGAAGCCCCCTCGCCCAAGCAGATCGAAGCCGCCGTCCTCGAGGCGCGCGCGAACGTCGAAGCGATCCTCTCGCAGGTTCGGCAGGTCATCGTGGGCAAGCACGAGGTTCTCCGTTACGTCGCCGCGGGCATGGTGACGGAAGGCTGCCACATCCTTTTCGAGGACATGCCGGGCCTCGCAAAATCGGTCATGGCGAGCGCGCTCAGCCAGGCCTCCGGGTGCGAGTTCAGGCGGGTGCAGTTCACGCCGGACCTCCTGCCGGGCGACATCACGGGCGGATCGATCTACGACCAGAACGCGGGAACCTTCTCGCTGAGGCAAGGCCCCATCTTCACGAACTTCCTGCTCGCGGACGAGATCAACCGCGCCTCGCCCAAGACGCAATCGGCGCTCCTCGAGGCGATGGCCGAGAAGCAGGTGTCGATCGAGGGGGCTACGCACCGCCTCCCGTCGCCGTTCATGGTCCTCGCGACGCAGAATCCCGTGGAGCAGGAAGGCACGTACCCCCTGCCCGAGGCCCAGCTCGACCGCTTCATGCTGAAGCTCAGCATGGGATACCCCTCGCGCGAGGAGGAGCGCGAGATCCTCGAGCGCCGCGCGCGACGAGGCCAGGACAACTTCCAGGTGACGCCGGTGGCTTCCTCGGAGATCCTGCACCGTCTCGCGAGGGCCATCGAGCACGTGCATGTCAGCGGCCCCGTCTACGACTACATCACGGACATCATCACGCGCACGCGGTCGCACCCCGATGTCCTCGCGGGCTCGTCGCCCCGCGGGAGCCTCGCGGTCTTCAAGCTCGCGCGCTCGTGGGCGGCGCTCTCGGGTCGCACCTACGTCATTCCGGAGGACGTCCGGGCCCTCGCGGTCCCCGCGCTCGCGCACCGCATCATCCTCCGACCGCAGGCGCGCCTGTCGGGTCGCGCGGCGAAGGACGTGATGGCCGACATCCTCCAAGCGACGCCCCTTCCCAAGTTCACGGTGAAACCATGAGGCTCACCCTCAAGGGACGCGCGGCGGCCGGCGCGCTCCTTGCGAGCGCCTTCGCGGCCCTCGCCCTGGGCAGCCCGTCGTTCGCGGTCGCGACCCTCGGGATCGCGGCGGCCTTCGCGTTTGCCGCCGCGACGCTGCGCGCGCCGGCCCTCCTCGGCCTGCGGGAGCTTCCCCGCGACCGGTTCGTCGAGGGGGAGGCCTTCGAGGAGCGGCTCACGATCCGCGGCCGGCGTTCGACGCGCGCGATCCTCGTCCCGCGCGGCGGGGCCGCGCTCGCGGGGCCGATGAGCGAGATCCCCTTCAGGCTCCGCGAGGGCGCGACCACCCTCACGCTCGGCTGGCGCGCCCGCGTCTGGGGCCCGAGCGACCTCGGCCCCCATGCGCTCGCCCATCGCGACGTTTTCGGGCTCTTCGAGCGCCGCGTCGAGATCGCTCCGCGCATCGACGTCCGCGTGCGTCCGGTGCCTGCGTCGCTCGGCCGCCACCGCGCGTCCGCGCGCAATCCCGAGCCCGCGCTCGGCGCGCACAGCGTCGCCCGACCCGGCGACGGCATGGAGTTCTTCGCGCTGCGCGAATACCGCGCCGGCGACAGCGTGCGGCGCATCAACTGGAAAGCGTCCGCGCGCGCGGGGGAGACCATCGTCAATCAGGTGACGCGCGAAAGCTACGCCCGCGTCGTCGTGTTCCTCGACCTTCGCGCGAAGGAGGACCTCGGTCCCGCGGAAACGTCCGCGCGCGCAAGGAGCGGTCGCGCGGCGGCGGGCATCCTCGCGCACCACGAGCGCGCGAAGGATCACCTCACGCTCGTTCTCGTGAAGGAGGAGGCGCGGCGGGCCTCGCTCGCAGCCAACCCGCGCCTCGGCGAGCTTCTGGACGCGCTCGGAGCCTGCGCGAGCGGAGGCGCGGGCCTTCTCGAGGCTGCCGTGCGCTCGCATCTCGGAGCGATCCGAAGGAATTCCCCGGTGTACTTCGTCACGAGCGGCGTCGCCGATCCGAGCCTCGCGCGCGCCCTCGCGGTCGCGCGCGACCTGGGGTCGAATCCGACGCTCGTCGCGCCGGAACCCCCTCTCCGCGCGCTCCAGGCGGGCCCCGAGCTGCTCGCGACGCGGACGCGCGCGCTCGAACGTCTCCGCGCCGAAGGATTCGAGATCGTCGACTGGAAGCTCGGCGAGGACCTGGAGGCGGCGCTCCTTGCGCGCTGACGCCCTCGCGACCGGGGCGCTTCTTGCGGCCTCCGCAGGCCTCCGCGCCGCGGCGGGTCTCGATCCCGCGGGCTCGGTCGCGCTCGCCGCGGGCGTCGTCCTCGCCTTCCTGCCCTCGGGCCGCTCGAAGCTCGTCGGGCTCGTCTCGGCCGTCGTCCTGGCGCTCGCGCTCGCCCCGCGCGGCGCGCTCGAGGCCGCGGAGCTCGCCTGGATATTTCCCGCGCTTGCCGCCCTCGAAGCCGCGACGCGCCCGCCGGGCTCCGGACTCCCCCTCGCGGGCCCGGCCGCCGCGCTCGCGCTCGTCCTCCTCGCCCACGCGGCGCCGCTTCCGCCGGATGCGGGCGTCGCGTCCTTCGCGCTCGCGGCGGCCCTCGCGCTCCTCGGCTTCGCGGGCGCGACGGCCGCCCTTCGCCGTTCCGGGAGCGTTGAAGGATGAGCCGCGCGCGTTGGCTTCTCGCCATGCTCCTGCTGCCGCTCCTCGTCCCCCCCGTCGTCGGGCAGGAGCCGGTCGACGTCGGCGTCGCCGCCGTCGACATCGCGACCCCGGTCGTGGCCGGGAAGCGTGCCGAGATCGCCATCACGGTGCGCAACGAGGGGTCCGCGGGCGTCGTCGCGAGCCTCGAGGTGACCTGGGAGGACGGCACGCGAGCGCTTTCCGGCGACCCTCTCGGCTACCGGATGTTCGTCGCTTCCCGCTCCTCGTCCACGTTCAGGACGACCTTCCTGGCCGATGCCGCTCGCGCGGGCGCGCAGGTGCTCGTCGCGCGCGCGACGGCGTCGGGCGACGGGAACCCCGACAACGACACGCGTCGCGCGGACCTGTTCGTCCACGCCCCCGCGCTCGCGCTCTCGTTCGATCCCGTCGCGGACCCGGTCGTGGCGCCCGGGGCGACGACGTTCCTGCGTTTCAGGCTCTCGAACGTCGGTAACGGGCCGGATGCGCCCGCGCTGTCGCTCGCGGCGTCCGAGGGATGGAGCGTCGCGATGTCGTCGGCCCGACCGACGCTCGCAGCCGGCCAGGCGATCGACGGATTCCTCCGGGTCGAGGCCCCCTCGGCGGCGAACGCGCTCGCGCTTTCCCTCACCGCGGCCTCCTCGATCCATCCGGATGCGACCCGGTCGGCGAGCGCGCCCCCGCTCCGCGTCAACGACTCCGCCTTCGCGCTCGGGCGCGTCCTGGCGATCGCGGAACTCCCGAACCGCGCGCAGGCGTTCGACGGCGAAGCCCTCGCGCTCGCGGCCACGGTGTCCCATCGCGGAGAAACGCGCGCGCTCTACGAGGTGGAGGCAGAGGTCGACCGGCGGCTCGCCACCGTCTCGGTCGCGCTCGAGGATCCCTCGGCCGCATCGAGGCTCCTGCCCGCGAGCCCGCGCCCCGTCCTCGACCTCGCGCCGGGCGAGAGCCGACGCGTCACGATCCGCGTCGCGCCCGACTTCGCGCTTGCGGCCGCCGCGCGCGTCAACCTCTCCGTCCGCGCCGTCGACCGCGCCGTCATCGAGCCGCGCGCGCCGCATGCCACGCTCGCGGCCGTGGCGTCCGTCGACGTCGTGAAGGCGGGCCCCGACCTCGCGATCGGCCGGCTCGGCCTTCCGCCGGAGGTCTACGCCGGGGATCGCGTGACCGCCCTCATCGAGGTCGCGAATCGCGGCCGGGTCGCCGCCCCGGAATCCAGGCTCGAGGTCGCGCTGCGCGACAACGCTCGCGTCATCGCGTCCACCACGCTCGCCGTTCCGCCCCTCGACCCCGGCGCCGCGCGCGATCTCGTCTGGCCGATCGACACGGGCGGGCTTCGAGGGTCCCTCTCGGTGCGGGCGGAGGTCGCTCCCGTCGCGGGCGACGCGAACCGGGAGGGCGAGACCGCAAGCGTTGCGATCCACGTCCGTCATCCGAGCCTGGAGATCCGCGGACCCGCGACGCTCCGCCTCGTCCCGGGCTCGCGGTTCGAGCTTTTCGGCGTCGACGGCGGATTCTCGGTCCTCAATCGGGGGGACCGCCCGGAGAGGGTCGTCGTCCACGCCTCATCCAACCATTCCTGGCTGTCCGGCGCGTGGACGCTCGAGGTGGGCGCCGGGGGCGTTCCCGAAAGGGTGCCGTTGCGGGTGGACGTTCCCGCCTACCCCGGCCCGCTGAGCGGGCCGCTCACCCTCCATGCCGTCGTCGAGAACCGGACCTCGATCCATGCGCGCCACGCGACCGCGATCGCGCTGGACGACACGGAGCCGCCCGAGATCGCGCTCCTCGAACCCGCCGCGACGGGACTCCTCGGCCAGGTCGCGCCCTTCGTCGCGCGCGCCGTCGACGCGACGGGCGTCGCGCGGGTGACGATCACCGTGACGGCGCCCTCGGGCGCGAGGACGCCGGTGCCCGTCGAGCGCGCGGGCCCGGACGTGTGGCGCGGCGCGTTCGCGCCTTCCGAGGCAGGCCTCCATGCGATCGAGGCGCGCGCGGAGGAGGCCACCGAGGATCGGCGTTCCCATACCCACCGGTCCGCCTGGAGGGTCGCGGGCGAGCCCTACGGGGGTCTCGTGCCCGTCAACTTCAACGACAGCGCGATCCTCGCGTCGCGGCTCCTCCGTTTCGCGGAGGTCCGGTCGGGCACGACGCGCTCGGCCGAGATCGACCTGGGCGAAGGTTACAGGCCGTTCGCTTATCCCTTCGAAGTTTCGGCGGCCGGCTGGCGCGACGGACCCAAGACGGTCGCCGTCCGCGCGACCTCCCTCGAGGGCCTCGTCCGGGCGGATCGTTGGAACGTGACCCTCGACACCACGCCTCCGGCGATCGTCGAGGCGTCGGTTCGCGCGGTCGGCGACCGATCGATCGAGCTTGCGGCGCAAACCGAGGGCGCGACCGGCGTCGTCGCCCGATTCGAGCGGGCGGAAGGACCCCTCGAGGTCGCGCTCGACGAGGAGCCGGGGGGTCTGCACCGCGCCGTCGTGCCGCGGCCACCCGGATGGTCGCGCGTCACGTTCGTCGCCCGCGACGCCGTCGGGAACGAGGCGGTCCGCATCGTCGAGGCCGAACGGGCCTCGACGCCGCTCCCCGCCCTCCTCGCTTGGGGGGCGCTCGCCCTCGCCGGCCTGATCCCGCCGAAAACGCGATGCAGGGGGCAGGATTCGAACCTGCGAACCTCTTCAGGACCGGATCTTAAGTCCAGCATCGTTGGCCGGGCTTGATTACCCCTGCGTGGGCGAGGTCAACCCCCGCGCCCCGGATGGCCTTTGCGTTCCCGTCGGCCGTCCCCTCGGGGGGCCTGTCCCTCCATCCGGTGACACACGACCCTTGATGGCCGCCGATGGTCTCCCTCCCTCCGAGGAGGCTCCACTCTCATGGAAAGGAGGACCCGGCTGCTCATCGTCGCTGCGGTGGCTGCCATCGTGATCCTGCCCGGCGTCGTCGTCGCCGGTCAAGTCGTCTCGAACGGTACCAAGTTCAAGACCGAGCAGGTCATCGAAGGCCACAACGTCTTCACCGTCGTCCAGGCGATGACGAACAAGAACATCACCGGCGTCACGGTCCTCGTCCGCGAGAAGGTCGTCTCGGGCGGCAAGCTCTGGTTCAACGACCAGTATCTCATCAGCCCCCAGCAGGCGATGTCCTCGGCGAACGCCAACCTCACCGACTGCGCCTATGAGCCGGACGGTTCCTACGCCTGCAACCGCTATCCGTGCGGCGGGTTCGTCATGGTCGTGCCCGCGGGCACGCCGCGCTTCCGGACGCCGGAAGAGCGCGGCGGCACGCTGACCCCCGTGATCGATGCGGCAGGCCGCCCCAGCCCGTTCAACTCGCCGGAGTGGACCGCCAACTGGCAAGAACAGTACTTCATCACGGACCCGAACGACCACACGTTCGTCGTCGACAAATACCAGATCTCCTATAGCTACAACCAGTACGACAAGATCGAGGACTTCCCGAACGGTCCCGCCCAGGGAACCCAGACGGCGTACACCATCGGGTCGACCGTCGCCTGGTTCGTCAACATCCTCGGTTCTCCCGATTTCACGTCGGATGACGGCGTGAGCAACTGCGGCGCATACATCGACAATCCCCCGGCAGGCTACAATCAGCCCGCGCTGATCGACGGCCAGCTGGTCTGTTACGATGGCAACGTCGAAGGTCCGGACGGGTGCACGTACGACGCCTACGCTCACAACACGAGCTACCCGCGGCCGTCCCCCGAGGACGGCGTCGTCTACCACAACTACCGGCGCTACAACGCCGAAGTCGTCATGTTCATGAACGACCTTCCGGGCCGAACGACAAATGGCGCGACCCACAACCTCAGCTCGACCCGCGCCACGAACGGCTGCGATTCGAACACCTACCAACGCAATGCGGATGGCACCTCGACCTCCGTGAAAAGCGAGTGGACGTGCTTCGACGACAACGACAACGCCGAAGGCTTCAGCCACCCGTTCAACCCGTTCCTTCCGGACCCGAGCGACCCGGATTACGATGCAGAGCACAAGCACGACACCGCGCTCATCGACATCTGGTACTACCCGCGCTACCGGCCGCACAACCCGTCGCCCACGGATCGCGCGGCGCGGAGCTGGGCCATCTACGACACGGAAGGATCCACCGCGCCGTTCGACTACCGGCACGGACCTTGATCCCGTAGCCCCCGTCCACGACGACCGGGCGGGGGCTACGG
>Ga0247719_1000148_pt1 | contig 49708 bp, 38 predicted proteins | sample 41E_DmetaG_FD_189046 | JGI IMG/M metagenome (GOLD analysis project Ga0247719, IMG submission 189046) | Soil microbial communities from hillslope of Landscape Evolution Observatory, University of Arizona, Oracle, AZ, United States - 4-1-E_D | ecosystem: Engineered > Artificial ecosystem >...
CGGCCTTCTTGCGCGCCTCGGCGAGCTCAGGTCGTCCTGCCGAGTCCCCCTTGACACACATGTCGGCGAGCTGGCGGTAGTACTGCTTGGCTTTGGCGTCATCGCCGGCGAGCGACGCGGCGCGTGCCCCCTGGAAGAGCGTGCGGAAGCGGTTCGGCTCCTTCTTCATCACCGCTTCGAGCTCGACGAGCGCCTCCCTGCCGCGCTGCATCTCGAGCAGCATCTCGCCAAGCATCTCGCGCGCCGGCGCGAGCGGCCCCGGGGAGATCGCCGACTTGTCGGTGGAGTCCTCGAGGTCGGCCGCCTGGCGCATGATGCGCAGCGCGTTGTCGCGCCGGCCCTCCGCGAAGGCCACCCAGCCGAGCGCCCCCTTGTGCTGGATCTCGACCTGCTGCGCCCAGTACTCGTCCTTGCTGGCGAGGAGCTTCTCGCGCAGGTCGTGCAGTTTCTGCGCGTCGGCCGTCGCCGCGGCCGCATTGCCGCTGCGCGCGGCGCCGACTGCCCGGGCGAAGTGGGTCATGGCGTCGATGAACGGCAGCGAGGTCGACCGCGCCTGGAGGGCCGCGGCTTCGCTCCAGGCGCCGCGTTCGAGGGCATAGCGGGCGGGGATCGCTGCCTCCGCGTAGTAGCCGACCTGCCCGTACTGCTCGGCGGTGTTGACGGCGGCGATCGCCTCCCGCATCTCGTTCATCACCCGCCGCGCCTCGGCGTCCTGGGCCGTCTGCAGGTAGGCGTACACCTGGTAGTCGTAGGCGTGCAGCACTTCGGCCGGGGAGTTCGCGCGGCGCGCGGCGTCAGCCGACGCGCGGTTGGTGGCGATCGAGTCCTCCCAGTGGCCGACGCGCGTGAAGGTGTGCGACGGCATGTGGAGCGCGTGCGGTGCATCCGGCGCGATCGACGCGTAGCGCCGCGCCGCGGGCAGCGCCTTCTCGGCCAGGGGTGGGTGGTCGTACGCGTGGATCAGGTAATGCGCCGCGCCCGGGTGATCCGGCATCCGCGCGAACAGCGATTCGAGAATGGCGGCCGCCTTGAGCTGCTGCGCGTACGTCTTGTCGGTTGGCAGCGCCGTCTGGTTCACCGCCAGCGCGTAGAACGCGGCGATCTCGTCGTCCTGACGATACTTGTCGTAGACCTGCTGCATCGCGCGCTCGTAATTGACGATCCGCGTGCGGTGGTCCACCGTCTTGAAATCCGCAAAGAGCGTCGCCGCCGCCTCGATGAGCGCCTTCTCGCGCTCGGTCTTCGCGCCGGCGGCGCGTGCCTTTTCGATCGCCGCACTCCCCTGCTCGAGCGCGGCGACAGGACGAGACGGCGCGAAGGGGTTGCCCCACCGGCTCATGGCGACGCCCCACCAGGCGATACCGCAGGCTGGATCCTTTTCGGCGACTGTCGTGAACGTGGCAGCCGACGCACCGAACCAGAACGAGTGCAGCAGCGCGACCGCCCGATTGAGCTCCGCTCCAACGGCGGGAGCGCACGAGTTGTCGAACTGCACCTTGCCGAGCTGTTCGGGAGGACGGCCGCTCTCGTGCGGGTGCTGCAGTGGCGGCGGTCCCTGGAACGGACTGACCGCAAGGGTGAACGCAAGTGACAGGCTGGCAGCGAACATCACTCCTCCTAGGTCTTTCGCCGGGGAGCGCTACGGTACCGCGTCCTCGCCTGCGGACGCAAGACGACGAACGGCCGAGCTGGAGGGCTCTGCTACTCTGGGGTGTGCCTGCTCCGCCCTTGCTCGAAATCCTCCGCCACCTCGAGTCGACGCACTTCCGGGACATTGCCGGCACGCACGTCTCGGCGGCGATCCCGGTTTCGGAGCGGCTGCTCAACGAGCTCGTCACCGCGACGATGCCGCGCGATCTGCCGATACGCGAGGTATCCGTGCGCCCGGAAGCGGGAAACCGCTTCTCCGTGCGCCTGACCCCGCGCGTCACCATGCTTCCACACGTCACCCTGAAGCTCGAGGTCGAGCGGCAGCCGGATTTTCCGGCCGCCCCCGTCCTCGTGCTCCGGATGGCGACGATGCCCGGCCTGTTCGGCCTCGCGGGCGCGGCGCTGCCGATGGACCGCCTGCTGCCGCCGGGCGTGCGCCTGGACGGCGAACGGATCCTCGTGGACCTGCGCGCGATGGCCGCACGGCAGGGGCTCGCCGCGTATCTGGAGTACGTCCGCGAGCTGCGGGTCACGACGGAGCCCGGGCGCCTGCTGCTGCATATCGAAGCGGGCGTGCCCGCCTCATAGAACCAAGCAACCGCCGATCGCAGTCGTGCACATGAAACGAAGCAGGAGACCGGCCAGCGGCGCCTGCCGGTTTGATCAGTCACATCAACGGAACGCAAACTCCACGACGTAGCTCGAGCCGTCCGTGAATCTCAGCTCGAGCCGCCGGCAGCTCCCTGTCCAGGGATCGACCTGCCTGCCGCGCGCACCCTGCGACTGAGCCCCGACCGCACCCGGCTGTCGTTCGAGGCGGGCATTCCGCTGTGGACGAGTTGGGTCATCGAGAACTTCGCGACGGCGCGATGAACGGCGGCGGCCGACCGCCGGACCTCCGTGCAGCGTCGCCGCCGAACGCGAGCGCGTCGAGCGCCGTCTGCCGCCCGGCCACAGGCACTCACGCCTCCCCGAGGGCGCGGTGGAGCAGGTCCTGCACCCCCAGAACCGGGGACTGGGCGTCGAGGTACGCGCGATCCAGCCGGGTGCCCTGGACTCGAACGATCGCCAGAATGTCGCGCCACTGGCGATCCGACGTCTCACCACCCAGGCGATACCACCGGAGCTTCTGTAGAAGGATGTCTTCGGGTGGGTGCACGTGAATCGTGCGTCCGGGCCCGAGCGTCACCTCCCGCCGGCGGGCAATCTGGTGCAGGTCGAGCGGTGTGCCGCCCGCCGTGAAGAAATCGATCTTCAACTGCGTGTCGTGATGGATCAGGTTCGCGGTTCCCCGCGATCGCACGGCGCGGCGGAGGGCATCGGCATCCACGTAGAACTCCGGTTCGAGCGCCGCCGCCAGCGCGTCCACGTGCGACTCCTCGATGGCCAGCACGAAGTCGATGTCGACGGTGGAGCGCGGCTCACCAGCCATTGAACTGGCGAGCGATCCGCCGATGGTGTGCGCGATCCCCATCCCGTCGAGGATGTGCGCGACCCGCACGGCCACGGCTATCGGGTCGACGGTCACGGACGATCCAGGCTGGCGATCTCCGGATAGGTCCGGCGCGCGAGGTCGGGGCCGAGCGTCACGAGGGCGAGCCGCAGGAACTGCTCGCGGGGCGAGGCATGCGGATAACGCTGCCGCACCCCCGCGAGGGCGAGATCGAACACGGCCTGGGTCAGGCCGGTAACCGTGGCGGCCTTCTCCACCTCGCTCATCGTGCGCCAGCGTTCGATCTGGCGCTGTTCGATCTCCGGCGAGGTATCCGCGCTGAGGCGCATCGTGCCCACGACGCGATTCTATCGCGGCAGGCGGAGGGCGGCTGTTTCTGCCGCCGTGCACGCCGGGCGGGATACGCCCGACGAGCAGGCACCCGCACCATTGGGACGCCCTCGCGCCCGCGCGCGAGTCCAGCCGGCGCGACCGGCCTGAACCACGGAGTGCCCGACGTGATTTGATCTCCGCCGGCCAGCGCAACGGCGTCCAGCCCGGCCACTGCAGGCCGCATCAGGGGAGCGTGCTCCCCTGTGAGGATCCGACCTGCGCTAAGATCGCGCGCACAGCGCCTCCAGGGAGGGACGTGTGCGCGTCCTCGCCGCCAGTACCGCCGGTCTGCTCGCCATCTCTGTGGTCGCCGCGCAGGAGCCCGCGCAGCAGCCGCTGCCCCGCTTTCGCACGGGCGTGGACGTCGTGCTGCTCGACGTCACCGTCCTCGACAAGGCACGGCGCCCCGTGCGCGGACTCACCGCGTCCGATTTCACGATCCTCGAAGAAGGAAGCCCGCAGCCGATCGTCTCGTTCGAGGAGCTCGATGCGCCCGAACCGGACGGGTCGCTCGTTCCGTGGATGCGCGAGGTGGCGCCTGACGTCCGCACGAACACCGACGACCACCGTCGGCTCGTCCTGATCGTCCTCAACGACGCCGCAATCCCCTTTCAGTTCACGCGTGACGTCAAGGAGATCGGCCGCAAGGTCGTCGACCACCTGGGGCCGTCCGATCACGCCGCCATCGTCTTCACCGGCCGCAATTCGCGGTCGCAGGATTTCACGAGCGATCGCCGGGTGCTTCGAGAGGCGATCGACCGCTCCGTGGACGCGTCGATGCCGCCCGAACTCGCGGCGAAGTACGGCCTGCGTACCACCCAGCGGGCCGTGCAGGCCCTGCTGGACATCCCACACCGGCGCAAGGCGTTGATCTACGTCGGCGGCACGCTCGTTCCGCCACTGAGCGGCAACACCTCGGCGCCGATCGGCAGCTCCTCACGCGGGTACGGGGCGGAGGGTGACGCCGCATACGACATCCAGCAGATCATCAAGCACGCGCAGCGCGCGAACGTCACCGTGTACACCGCCAGTCCGGCGGGGCTGCAGGCTCCGGGTCCCGGGACGCAGCTCAGCGACCTTTCGCTCGATGCGCTCAACAACCAGGTGAACGAGACCGGCGGATTCGCGATCAGCAACACCAACAATTTCGACGCGCAGATCCGGCAGATCTTCCGCGAGACCGGCTCCTACTACCTGCTCGGTTTCCAGTCTGCGCACGCCGACGGGAAGTTTCGCCGGATCGAGGTGAAGGTGAACCGGCGTGACGTGACGGTCCGCACGCGGAACGGCTACACGGCGGCGCGGCCCGAGAAGGAGCCGCGGCGCGCGCGGGGCGACGACACGCCGCTGCCGCTGGCGAAGGCGGTCGCCGGGATCCTGCCAACGCCCGATATGCCGATGCGCGTCGTGGTGGCGCCCTTCGCGGGTCCCGGCAAAGACACGGCGACCGCCGCGATCGTGCTCGGCCTTCAGCACCCGGCGCCCCGCGATGGCACGCGGATCGTCGAGAAAGTCGACGTCATGTCGCGCGCGTTCGACGCCGACGGCCGGCCCCGCGGGTGGTTCCGCCAGGTCGCGCAGCTCACGCTGCGTCCGGCGGAAGGGGTCACCGACGCGAAGTACGAGGTGTTCTCGAAACTCGAACTCCGTCCCGGGCGCTACCAGCTGCGCTTCGCGGTCCACAGCGGCTCGCTCGGCAAGAGCGGCAGCGTCTACCACCACGTGGAGGTCCCCGACTTCACGAAGAGACCGCTCACGCTCTCGGGCGTGCTGATCTCGGTGGATCCGCCGCTTCCCGGCGCCCCGAAGGACTTCCTCACGTCGCTGGCGCCGGTCGCCCCGACGACGCAGCGGAGCTTCTCTCCGGAGAACCGCGTCACCGCGTTCTTCCGGGTCTACCAGGGTGGCCGCAAACCGCCAGGGGAGGTCCTGATCACGACCACGATCGTCAACGAAGAGGACCGCGAGGTGTTCTCGGCGTCCGACACCGCAGCCCCGGAGGAGTTCGGCACGGCCCGGGCCGTGGAGCGCCGGATCGAGGTGCCGGTGGGTGGACTCGCGCCCGGCGCTTATCTGCTCCGGATCGGCGCTGCGGCCGCCGATCGTCCCTCCCAGGCCCATGAGGTGCGTTTCGTCGTCCGCGAGCGGTAAATCCTTTCGTTTCTGCGGCGTATATCCATCGAGCCTGTATAATTCGCGCACTTTCCGGAGGCATTCCCCTTGATGAAGCACTTTCGCCTGATCGTCCCCGGCCTGGCGCTCGCCGCCATGCTGGCGGCGGCGTCGCTGCCCGGCCGCGCGCAGCAGCCGGCCGCCGCGCCGGGTAATCCGTTCGATGCCTTGTATTTCCGGTCCATCGGCCCGGCCACGATGTCGGGACGCATCGCCGATCTGGCGGTGTACGAGGCCAACCCGGCCCTCTTCTATGTCGCCACGGCGCACGGCGGGGTGTGGAAAACCGTCAACAACGGCACGACGTGGGAAGCCCAGTTCCAGGACATGGGGCACATGTCGACCGGCGCGATCGCGGTTTCGCAGTCGAACCCCGACCTCGTCTGGCTCGGCACCGGGGAGGCGAGCAACCGCCAGAGCAAGTCGTGGGGTGACGGCGTCTACAAGTCCACGGACGGCGGCAGGACCTGGACGAACATGGGGCTCAAGACCTCCCGCCACATCAACCGCATCGTCATCGATCCACGCCACAACGACACGGTGTTCGTGGCGGCGACCGGCAGCGTCTGGGGGCCGGGCGGCGAGCGCGGCGTCTTCAAGACGACCGACGGCGGCCGCACGTGGAAGCAGGTGCTCAAAGTTGACGACGACACCGGCGCCAACGAGGTCGTGATGGATCCGACGAACAGCCAGGTCCTCTACGCCACGATGTATCAGCGCCGCCGCACCGCCTGCTGTTTCAACGGCGGCGGGCCGGGCAGCGGGATCTTCAAGTCCACCGACGGCGGGGAGACCTGGACGAAGCTGAAGGGGGGCGTGCTCGACGGACCGCTCGGCCGCATCGCGGTCGACGTGTACCGCAAACGTCCGAACATCCTCTACGCGCTCATCGAGGGTCCGGCGCAGCCGGGCGGCCGCGGCGGCGCCGCGGCGGGAGGCATGGCTGCCGGACGCGGCGGCCAGCAGCAGCTCGATCCCAGCATCCCGACCGGCATGTATCGCTCCGACGATGCCGGCGCGACCTGGCGGAAGGTGAACAACGCCAACCCGCGTCCGATGTACTTCAGCCAGATCAACATCGACCCGAACGATCCCGACGTGGTCTACACGGGCGGCGTCGGCCTGCACCAGACGCTCGACGGCGGCAAGACGATCGCCACCGACATCGCGGCGTCGACGCATGACGACGTGCACGCGATCTGGATCAACCCGTCGAACTCCAGCCACGTGCTGATCGGCAACGACGGCGGGCTGGCGATATCGTACGACCGCGGGAAGAACTGGAAGTTCGTGCCGAACCTGCCGCTCGGCCTCTTCTACCACGTGAGCGTCGACAACGCGGTGCCGTTCAACATCTGCGGCGGGCTGCAGGACAACTACAACTGGTGCGGGCCGAGCGCCGTGCGCAGCAGCGCCGGCATCGGCAATCACGAGTGGAACACGCTGCTCGGCGGCGACGGGTTCGTCGTGCTGCAGGATCCGACCGACTACCGCATCGTCTTCACCGAGTCGCAGGACGGCAACCTGACGCGGGTCGACCGCGTGACGTTCGAGACGATGAGCATCCGTCCGACGCCGCCTCCGGGGGAGCCGGCCTACCGCTGGCACTGGGACACGCCGCTGATGTTCTCGCCGCACGACCACAAGGTGCTGTACACCGCGGCCAACAAAGTCTTCCGCTCGGCCGACCGCGGCCTGTCGTGGACCGTCATCAGCGACGATCTCACCAGCGGACAGAACCGCGACGAGATCGAGACGATGGGGGTGAAGAACAGCGAGATCCGCTTCTCGCGCAACGACGGCATCGCGAACTGGCCGGCGATCACGTCGCTCGCCGAGTCGCCGAAGCGTGCCGGCCTGCTCTACGCCGGCACCGACGACGGCAATGTGTCGGTCACGCGCGACGGCGGCAAGACGTGGACGCGCATCAGCGACCGCTTCCAGGGGCTGCCGAAGGGGATCTTCGTATCCGAGCTCGTGCCGTCGCGCTTCGACGAGGGGACGGTGTACGCCACCTTCGACGGCCACCGGCAGAACGACTTCGAGACCTGGATCTACGTGAGCAACGATTTCGGGCAGACGTGGCGCTCGCTGAACGGCAATCTGAGCGGACAGGTGGCGCGGACGCTGCTCGAGGATCTGAAGAACCCGGACGTGCTCTATCTCGGCACCGAGACCGGCATCTTGGTGACGCTGGACCGCGGCGCGAGCTGGATGCGCATGAAGGGGAACATGCCGACGGTCCGCGTGGACGAGATGGTGATCCACCCGCGCGACAACGCGCTCGTGGTCGGCACGCACGGGCGGTCGCTGTTCGTGCTCGACAACCTGTCGCCGGTGCAGGAGATGGCGGCCGCGCAGAAGTCGATGACGGAGGCGACGCTCTTCTCGCCCGCCCCGTCGGCGATGTACCGCCGTCCGGCCCGCGACCGCAACTACGAGTTCTGGGGCGACCAGACGTTCTTCGGCGAGAACCCGCCGGCGGCGGCGGTGATCAGCTGGTACCTGAAGAAGGACGTCGGGAGCGTGGCGCTGCGCATCAGCGATGCGGCGGGTCGCGAGATCCGCGAGATCTCGGGGGACGTGCTCGCGAAGAGCAACACCGCAGGCATCCAGGCGGCCTGCTGGGACATGCGGGTCCAGCCGGTGCCGAATCCCGACCTGGGCCAGGGACGCGGCCAGGGGGGCGGCCGCCAGGGCGGGCCGCAGGACGACCAGCCGCAGCAACAGCAGCCCGTTCGCTTCGGCGCCGGATGTACCGGCGGTGGCGGGGGCTTTGGGGGCTTCGGCGGTGGTGGCGGCGGCAACCCTGGCCCGTGGGTGCTGCCCGGTACCTACACGGTCTCGCTGATCGTCGACGGCAAGACGGTCGGGTCGAAGCCGCTGCGCGTGGTGGGCGACCCCGACGTGGTCCTGACGCAGGCCGAGCGGAAGCGCCTGTACGACATGGCCATGGAGCTGCACGACCTGCAGCGCCGCGCCAACACCGCGATCTCGTCCATCGCATCGCTGCGGGGGCAGATGGAGCCGGTCGCGAAGCAGGTGTCCGAGAAGGCCGACCTCCCCGCCGACGTGAAGGCGCAGTTCGAGAGCTTCAACAAGGACGTCACGGCGCTGGCGACCCGGCTCATCCCGGCGCAGGGTGGCCGCGGCTTCGGCGGCGGCGGCGGACGCGGCGGCGCGCCGGAGCCGAGCCCGATCGCCCGCGCCGCGCAGGCGAAGAACGGCCTCATGGGCGGCATGTGGCCCACGCAGGCGACGTTCAACGCCTACAACGAGGCGAAGACGGGCGTGCCGGCCGCAATCGGCGAAATGCAGTCGATGCTGGGGCGTGCGCAGGCCCTCAGCGCCGCGCTCGCCAGGCACGGCATCACGCTCACCGTGCCGGCGACGGCGAAGATCGGCACGTCCGAGCTTCGCTGAGCGCGGAGTCCGCTTTCGTACCCGGGCGCGCTCCTCGACGGAGCGCGCCCCGTTTTTCGGCCACCGTAGGCGCGACGCCGACCGAACGAGGCGACCATGCGACTGCATCTTCCGTTGCTCCTTCTTGTCACCCTCTCTACCGGGCCCGCCGCCGCGCAGCCGGCGGCGCCGGGTGTCAGTCTCGAGTTTCTCGTTGCCGACCGGGAGGGCCGGACGCCGGCGGACCTCACGCCTGCGGACGTCGAACTGAAGGTCGGCGGAAAAGAGCGGCCGATCGTGTCGCTCGAGCATGTGGAGCCGCCCGACGGAGGGCGCCGGATCCTGCTCCTCGTCGACGAGCCGACGCTTTACAGCTTCGAACCGATCGTGAAGGAGGCCGCCGGCAGGCTGTTCGCGTCGCTCCTTCCGGCCGACCGCGTCAGCTTCATCAGCACGCGCCGCCGCGCGGCGACGGTGACGCGGGGACCTGACGCGATCACGCAGGCACTCGGCGCGATGACCACCGGCCCGGGCGTTCTGTACACCTGCCTGGCCGACACGCTGCGCAACGTGGAGGCGCTCGCGCAGACGCTGCCGCCGGGACGCGCGAGCACCCTGGTGGTGATCGGGCGGGGCCATCCCGAGGGGGCCGCCACCGGCTCCGAGGGAGACGCCGCTCCGTGCACGCCGCGACGCGACGACATGCGCCGGGCCGCCGAGGTCATCGGCGGGACGCAGATCAACCTCGTGTTCCTCACCGTCTCCGAGACGGAGCGGTCGTGGGGGTTCGACACCCTCGCCGCGAATCTGGGGGGGACGTCGCACCTGCTCACGTGGGCCGACAACACCGGCCTCGAGCGGGCGATCCGCGGCACGCGGAGCTTCTATCGCGCGGCCTTCGTTGCCGATCCGAAGGGGCCGGCACGGCCGCAACGCGTCGAGTTGCGGGTGAAGCGGCCGGGCGTCAAGGTCTCGGCTCCCCTCGTGATCGCCACCCGGCCCCGCACCTGACCGCGCCCGGGCATCACCTCACGCGAGCGGCGCAGGGGCGCGCAAAGTGCGCTAGACTTCCACCCGCCAGCCGCTCAATTTCGAGGTGAACCATGCGCGTCAGGACGCGTTCCATCCGTTATCTAGGTCTCGCGGCCGTCGTGGCGATGATCGCCGCCGCCAGCGCCGCCCCGTCAGCCCGCCAGAGTGCCGCGAGCCAGGTGGTCGTGCGTGCGGTCGACGCCGAGGGCCAGCCGGTCCTCGACTTGAAGCAGGACGAGCTCTCACTCCGGATCGACGGACGTCCCCGTGAGATCAAATCGCTCGAACTCGTGCGACCCACGGCCGCCGCGGCCCGCGCGGCGGCGCCGGCAGTTCCGGCGATCCCGCCCTCGGACCTGCCGCCGCCGTACGCCACCAACCGCGGAGGCGCGGCCGTCCCCAAGGGAGCGCGCGAGTTCGTCATCGCGATCGACGACGAGGGGATCGCGCCAGGACGCGAGCAGCCGGTCCGCGAGGCGGTGAAGACCCTCATCGCCTCGCTCTCTCCGGGCGATGCCGTCGGGCTGGCGGGGCTGAAGAGCGGCGGGATGCGCCTGTCGCCGACGACCGATCATGCCGCCGCCCTGACGGCCCTGTCGAAGATCGTCGCCATGGGCTCGGCGGGCGAATCGACCACCGATCTCGGGTGCCGTACACGGACGGTGCTGGCGGGCGTCGGAGCGCTGCTCCAGGATGCGCCGCCGGCGCGTACGCTCGTCGTGTTCTCGTCGGGCGTCGCGACGCCACTCGGCGACACGATCCGTCAGCAGCTCGGCAAGCAGGCAGACGCCGATGCCGCGATCTGCCAGGTGCGTCAGCGCGACCTCGACGAGCTGGGCCGCCATGCCGCCGGGTCCGCTGCCGGCGTCTACGTCGTGTTCGTGCCTGAAGCCCTGGGGAACGCCGCCAACCTCTCCACGGCCGAGGCGGGTCTCGAGAACCTCGCCGGCGTCACCGGGGGCGAGATGATTCGTCTGGTCGGTACCGCCAACGCCGTCGAGCGCATCGGCCGCACCGCCGGCACCTATTACCTCGCGACAGTCGACGACGCCGCCGCCGGCTCGCGCCGCATCGACGCCCGGGTCGCCCGCGACGGCGTGCGCGTGGTCGCACGGCCGGCAGGCAGCACCGCGGCGGCTCCCAAGGCGGCGAGCCCCCGCGACATGATCCGCACGGCGGCTGTGTTCCGCGATCTCCCGCTGCGCGCCGCGGGGTTCGTCTCGCGCCAGCAGGGCAGCGGCGATCTCAAGGTCATTGCGCTGTTCGAACCGGATGAACCGGACGCCAAGCTGACGGCGGCGACGGTGGGCCTGTTCGACGAGAAGGGCACGCTGAAAGCACAGTGGACGGCGCAGCCAGCGGAGCTGGCGAAGGCGCCGGTCACGGCGGCGCTCGCGATTGCGCCCGGGCGCTACCGCATGCGCGTGGCGGCCACCGACGCGAGCGGCCGCGCGGGCACGACGGATGTCACCCTCGACGTACAGCTCGCCGAGGCGCCGCCGCTCAAGATGGGCACGATGGTCCTCGTCGGCAGCAAGGGACTCGCGGATCCGAAGCTGGCGTTCACGGGAGAAGACGCGGTCGCGATCGGCGTCCTCGAACTCTACGGCGTGGCGAAAGACGCGAAGCTCGACGTCACCTTCGAGATCGCGCAGGACGCCACGGGCGCAGCGATGGGCAGCGGCCAGGGCTCCGTCGCGGCCGGGCAGGGCGAGGACGCGCGCCTCGTGTACGGCGGCTTCCCCCTGGGCACGCTGGAGCCCGGTGATTACGTGCTGCGGGCGAGAATCACCGTTGACGGCCAGGAGGCCGGCGTCGCGTCGAGAACGCTCCGTCGCTTCAAGTAAGGAGACCGGTCAGTCGGTCGGCGTGCCCTGGAGCAGCGGCTCCGACATCTCGATCCTGGCCCCCTTCTCGTCGCAGACGGCGAACCTCGCGCGGTTGCGCTCCGGGGAATACATCGCGACGCCGGCGTACTCGCCCTTGCGGTTGACGATGTAGAAGTTGATGTTGAAGTTGGGCTCGCCGCGCCCGTTCAGCAGCCGCGCGACGGTGTTCGCCTTGATGCGGCGCAGCGCCTCGAGGCCGGCATCCTTCGGATGCCGGCCTCGGCGCATCTCCTCGACGATCAGAAACGACGCGAGGTTGTAGAGGTTCGCCTCGCCGCGACCCGTCGATCCGGCGGCGCCGATCTCGCCGTCGACGTAGAGACCGGCTCCCAGGATGGGCGAATCCCCCACGCGCCCGGGAATCTTCCACGCCAGTCCGCTCGTCGTCGTCACGCCGCAGACGTCGCCGCGGGCGTTCACGCCGTTGCAGTTGATGGTGCCGTAGAAGTGGTTGGGATCGACCCAGCCCTCGGCCATCATCTCCATCTCGACGCGCCGCATCGCCGCCCCCTTCTTCTCGGGCGTCAGGTAGTGGAGCGGATCGGTGCGGCGCTTCCACTCCAGCCAGGCGCGGCGCGAGCGGTCGGTATTCAGGTCGTCCTCGATCGTGAACCCCATGTTGCGGGCGAACCGCTGCGCGTCGCGGCCGACGAGAAGGTGGTGATCGGTCTCCTCCATCACGCGCCGCGCCACGAGCGACGGCGTTCGCACCCCTTCGAGACACGCCACGGCGCCGGCGCGTTTCGTGGGCCCGTGCATCACCGAGGCATCGAGCTGCACGACGCCGTCGGCGTTCGGCAGGCCGCCATAGCCGACGCTCGTGTCCGCCGGGTCCAGCTCGACGATGTTGACGCCGGCGATGAGCGCGTCGAGCACGTCCTCTCCCTTCGTGATCCGCTCGAATGCGGTCTCGACGCACGTCCGCTCACCGCCGTTCTTGTGCTGGTGGCCGTTGGCGGAGGCCACGACGACGGGGCGGGAGGAGGGCTGGGTTCTCACGACGGGGCCCGCGGCAAGTACGGTGGGCGCGGCGGCGGCCAGCCCGGCGGCGGTGCCGGCCATGACGAACTCTCTGCGGTTGACCTTCGGCATCAGTCGAACTCCTCGGCGCTCGCGGCGCAGCGGCTGCGGCTCGTCCGCACCCGCGGAAATGAAGGCGGCGGTTAATATAATGGTTTTCTTTCCCAAGCGATGACGCGCCAGATCTCCCTCGACACCATCCGTGACGCCGCGTCGCGGGTCTACGACGTCGTCGTCCGGACGCCGCTGGTGCGCCTCGACGTGCCGGGGCTCGCGGCCGGGGAGCCCGAGATCTTCCTCAAGCTCGAGTCGCTGCAGCCGATCGGCTCGTTCAAGATCCGCGGCGCGTACAACGCCGTGCGCCACCTGTCGGCGGCACAGCGCGCGCAAGGGATCTGGACGGTGAGCGCCGGCAACGCCGCGCAGGGGGTGGCCCTTGCCGCCCGCCAGGTCGGCGCCTCGTGCAGCGTGATGGTCATGGACACCGCCCCCGAGACGAAGCTGCGATCGATCGAACGGCTCGGAGCGCGCATCGTGAAGCAGCCGTACGACGAGTGCTGGCGCACGGTCGAGCGGCACGGCTCCCCACACATGGACGGCCAGTTCGTGCACCCGTTCGACGACGACCGGTTCATCAGCGGCAACGGCACCGTCGGACTCGAGATCGCCGAGGACCTGCCGGAGGTGGACGCGGTGATCGCGCCGCTCGGCGGAGGCGGGCTGCTCGCCGGTATCGGCGCCGCGCTTCGCGAGCTGAAACCGGGCACGAAGCTCTACGCCGCGGAGCCGGAAACCGCCGCGCCGCTCGCGCTCTCGTTCGAGAAGGGAGAGGCGAGCGTCTTCGACCAGTGGCAGCCGTCGTTCGTCGACGGCGCGGGCGGACGCTCGGTGCTGCCCACCATGTGGCCGCTGCTCGAGGAGCTGGTGGACGCGTCGATCGTCGTCCCGCTCGCTGACGCGGCGCGAGCCATGCGCCTCGTCGCCGATCGCGTCCACGTCGTCATGGAGGGCGCCGCCGCGTGCGCGGTCGCCGCCGCGCTCTCGCCCGGGTTCGCGCGACACGGCCATCGACGGGTGGTCGCGGTCGTCTCCGGGGGTAACATCGATCTTTTCCGCTTCGCCCAGCTGACGGGCGCATGTGGAAGCTGAACGCCCGACCGATTCAACGCTGAACGATGACCACACCAACGATTCCGCATCGCCTGCGACGTCTTCCTGAACTGGCCGCCGATCTCTGGTGGACGTGGAACACGCAGGCACGCGAGGTGTTCCGGCGCCTCGACTATCCCCTCTGGCGCCAGACCGCGCACAATCCGGTCCTGATGCTGCGCCTGATCTCTCAGGAGATGCTGAACCTCGCGGCGGCCGACCCGCGGTTCCTGCAGCTCTACGATGCGGCGGTCGACGCGCTCGAGGGGGCGCGCAGCGCCCGCGACACGTGGTGGCAGAAGCGCTTCCCGGAACTGACCGGGCCGATCGCGTACTTCTCCGCGGAGTTTGCCCTCCACCAGTCGCTGCCGATCTACGCGGGCGGGCTCGGCGTGCTCGCCGGGGACCACTGCAAGGAGGCGAGCGACCTCGGCATTCCGCTGATCGGCGTGGGCTTCATGTACCCCCAGGGCTACTTTCATCAGACCGTGTCGCCCGAGGGCTGGCAGCAGGAGATGTACGAGCGGCTGAACTGGGCCGATGCGCCGATCGAACCGGCGATCACGCCCGAGGGACAGCCGTGTGTCGTGGCGGTGCCGCTCGGCAACCGCAGCGTCCTCGTGTCGGTGTGGCGCGTCCGACTGGGTCGCGTGAAGCTGTACCTGCTCGACACCGATCTCGAAGAAAACGCGCCGTGGGACCGGGAACTGTCGGCGCGCCTCTACGGCGGCGACCGGGAGACCCGGATCCAGCAGGAGATCATCCTCGGGATCGGCGGGGTCCGGGCGCTCAAGGCGATGGGCTCCGCCCCGGCCGTGTGGCACCTCAACGAAGGACACGCCGCCTTCGTCGTGCTGCAGCGGATCCGCGACCTGATCGAACGCGGCGAATCGTTCGAGTCCGCTCTCGCGGAGGTGCGGCGCACGACGATCTTCACGACCCACACGCCGGTGCCGGCCGGGCACGACGCGTTCCCGTTCAACCTGGTGGAGACCCACCTCGCCGGCGCCTGGGGCACGCTGGGCTCGTACCGTGACGCCTTCATGGCGCTCGGCCACTACGACAACGGCAGCGGTCCGATGTTCAACATGACGGCGCTCGCGCTGCGCGCCGCCGGCGCGACCAACGCCGTCAGCCAGCTGCACGGACACGTGACGCGCGACATGTGGGGCCCCATCTGGCCGGGCGTCGCGCCCGACCGCCGCCCCGTGCGCGCGATCACCAACGGCGTCCACGTCCCCACGTGGCTGTCGGCGGAGATGGCGAAGCTGTTCGACGATCACCTGCCGGCCGGCTGGCGCGAGTCGCACGACGACCCGGCCATCTGGGAGAAGATCTTCGACATCCCCGACGAGGAGCTGTGGGCGGCGCGAAACGCCCTCCGCAACTACCTGTTCGCGTTCATCCGCGAGCGCGCGCGCCAGCGCTGGAAGGAAGAGCACGTGAGCGCCGCGCGCGTCGTCGCCGCCGGCACGCTGCTCGACCCGAACGCGCTCACCCTCGGGTTCGCGCGCCGCTTCACCGGCTACAAGCGCCCGGAGCTGATCTTCCACAACCCCGACCGGCTCCTGGGGATCCTGAACGCCTCGCGGCGCCCCGTGCAGATCGTCTTCGCCGGCAAGGCGCATCCCGCCGACGAAACCGGCAAGCACCACCTGCAGCAGGTCTATCGCCGCGCGATCGACCCCATGTTCGGCGGCCGCATCGCCTTCATCGACGACTACGACCTGCACGTGGCGCACTTCCTCGTGCAGGGCTGCGACGTGTGGCTGAACAACCCGCGCAAGCCGCTCGAGGCGAGCGGCACGAGCGGCATGAAGGCGTCGGTCAACGGCGTGCCCCACCTGAGCATCGGCGACGGCTGGTGGGCCGAGGGCTACACCGGCGACAACGGGTGGCTGATCGACCCGAAGAGCACCGGGGACCAGGACGCGATCGACGCCGCCGACGCCGACGCGCTGTACCAGCTCCTCGAACACGACGTCGTGCCGACGTTCTACGAGCGCGACCGCGAAGGCATCCCGCGCCGCTGGCTCGGGTTCGTCCGCCGCGCGATCGCCTCGGTGACGCCGCGCTTCAGCTCGCGCCGCATGGTCAAGCAATACGCGGAAGAACTGTACGGTGCGGCTGCCGACAAGACCGCGCAGGTGTAGGAGCAGCATGTCCCGACGATCCACTGAACAGACACGGTGCGCGCTCTGCGGCGCCAAGGAGATCTCGGAGCCGCGCGGCGACGAGCGGTACTGCCGCGACTGCTGGGACAAGAAGATCGCCGTCGAGGAGATCGTCGCCCGGGAGTTCGTGCTGAAGCGCTACATCCGCGCGCACAGCGCCGAGAAGCACCTCATCTACCACTCCACCCAGAAGCGCCCCTGCGGCCAGATCGTCGTCGTCGACGACGGCTACGACCTGTTCCTGACGATGGTGCTCTACCCCACGTTCGGGTGGGACGAGGAGGCCTATCACCTCGAAGGAGATCCCGAAGGGCGCACGTTCGCCGAGATCCTCGTCGACGTCATCGTCGGCGACGTGATCGAGCCATGGGGAGGGGGCAAGTGGCACCTGGAGATCTTCCGCTCCGCGCAGCCGGAGCCCGAAGAGTGGAACGGCGAGATGTAACGCGGTACAATCCCGCCTGACCAGCGTTCAGTGCCAGCCGCGGGGGCGCCCCAGGCGCCGCCCGTCGAAGGAGGCTCCAATGAGACGGTTTCTTGCTGTTCTCGCCTGCGTGCTCTCCACGCCTGCCCTTCTCGCCCAGTCGCAGGCTCCCGCTCAACCCGCCAAGTACGTGCCGCCGGTGAAAGGGACCGCCACGATCGAGGTGATCCAGGCTCCGTCGAAAACGATCGGCAAGGAGATCGTCACCGTCCTGAAGGTGCGGAACACCTCGAGCGGCTCGATCAACCTGCTGAGTGTCGAGGAGTACTGGTACGACAAGAAGCTCAACATGGTGACCGGCGACCAGTACCGGCACAAGAAGGCGCCGATCCTGCCCGGCGAGATCGTCGAGATCACCCTCCGCTCGCCGGTGAAGCCGGATCTCTACCGGAGCCAGGTCACCTTCCGCCACGCAAACGGCGAAGTCAAGCCGACCCAGGTCAAGGCGTTCAAGTAGCGTCAGCGCCCGAGCACCCGCCGCTCCGCCCAGGCGCCTGCCAGAGGGAGGCGCCAGGCGGAGCCTCCGAACGCCTTCACCAGGCAGGCCGCCCACACGACGAGCCACCCGGCGGCGGCGACCGCTGCCAGGACATGGAAGGTCGAGAACGCGGTCGGCGAGACGAACAGCCCGAGAAACGCAGACAGCAACAGCAGCACGGCGAGCAGGCCCAGCCCGCCAAGCGCTGCGATCGCCTGCCACGCGTGAAACTGCACGAACCGGTTGTTCCGCTCCGCAAGCAGGACGACGATGCCCGAGAAGGGGCCGGCGAGGTAGGCGAGCGCCCCGGCCACGTGCGGCTCGAGGCCGGTGGACGACGCGGCGCGCGCGTCCAGTTCGAGTTCACTCATCGCCGCACCGTCCACCCGCTGCCCATCATCGCTTCGCCCCACGTGATTGACGTCCAGCATCATCCTGCATCAACGGCAATGCCAACGACGTACCGTCCTTTTACCTTTCCTTAACAACTCCACGAAACCTTTCGTCGTCCTAGTGAGCAGCGACGGTCCAGCTATACTCATCGGATGCCACTGCCCATCGACGCCGTTCAACAGGCCCTGAAGGAAGAAGGATTCGACGGCTGGCTGCTGTACGATTTCCACGGGTCCAATCCGATTGCCACACGTGTGGCGGGGCTCGCCTCGTCGGGCAAGATGGCCACGCGCCGGTGGTACTACCTCATCCCGGCCACGGGAGAGCCACGGGGACTCGTGCACGCCATCGAGCGTCACAATCTGGACGGGCTGCCGGGCGACAAGCGCCCGTACGCCGGGCGGCACCAGCTCGACGCGGGGCTGAAGGATCTGCTCGGCGGGCTCAGACGGGTCGCGATGGAGTATTCGCCGGGCAACAACATCCCGTACCTGTCGCGGGTCGACGCCGGCACGATCGAGGCGGTGAGGCAGTACGGCGTCGAGGTGGCGTCGTCGGGGGACCTCGTGCAGCGGTTCGAAGCCATCTGGACCGACGAGGCCTACCGCACACACGTCGAGGCCTCGGAGCGGCTGTATCGCATCAAGGACCGTGCGTTCGGTCTGGTGCGGGAGCGGATGGCCAGCGGCGCCGCGATCAACGAGTACGAGCTCCAGCAGATGATGGTGGGCTGGTTCGGCGAGGAAGGGCTGGTGTCGAGCGACCCGCCGAACGTGTCGGCGCAGGAGAATGCGGGCAATCCGCATTATTCGGCGACCGGCGACCATCACCGGGCGATTCGTCCCAACGAGCTTCTGCTCATCGACCTGTGGGGTAAGCTGCCGGCGCCGGGCGCGGTGTTTGCTGACATCACCTGGGTCGCGTTCACGGACGGGCAGGTGCCGGATGAGTTCGCCCGCGCCTTCGCCGCCGCGCGGGACGGCCGGGATGCCGCCGTCGAGCTGGTGCGGCGCGCCGTCGCCGAAGGACGCGACCTCCGGGGCTGGCAGGTCGATCGCGCCTGCCGCGATGTCATTCAGCAGGCGGGGTTCGGCGACTCCTTCATCCACCGCACGGGGCACAGCCTCGGCGAGGAGGTGCACGGCAACGGCGTGCACATGGACGACTACGAAACGCACGACGACCGCCGGCTGATCCCCGGTACGGGGTTCACCATCGAGCCCGGGATCTACACCGACCGGTTCGGCGTCAGAACCGAGATCAACATGTTCGTGGCGGAGCGCGAGGCCCGCGTGACGGGTCCGCTCCAGCAGGAAATCGTCAGGCTAGGGTAATTGGCAGGTGCCGGCGCCGAGCCGGCCCGGGAGAACCATCACGATGTCCACGCGAAAGACCACGCTCTTCTACTCGATCCTCATTGCCGTCGCCTCCGTCGCCGTCGGCATGGTGATCGCCTCGCGGCTGGACCTCGCGCCGTCCTCGTCGGCGCAGAACCTGAACGTGCCGGCGACCAACAGCGCGCCGCTCAGCGGTCCGGTCGATGCCTCCACGTTCAAGAACATCGCGAAGGCGCAGATCCCGACCGTCGTCAACATCAGGACGGAGGCGCGGGCCCGCACGCGGGAGCTGAGCGAGTTCTTCGGCGGCGGGGATGACCTGTTCGAGCGGTTCTTCGGGCAGCGCCCGCCGCAGGGCCGTGGCCAGCAGCGGCCGCGGCAGACGCCGCGCGGCGAGGGCGACGGTCCGATCACCGAAGGGGCGGGCACGGGGTTCATCATCGACAAGGCCGGGTTCATCCTCACGAACAACCACGTGATCGAGGGGGCGGAGACGATCCGCGTCAGCCTGTACGGGGGGGGACGCAACGAGTCGTACGCCGCGAAGGTGGTGGGCCGTGACGCGCTGACGGACAGCGCGCTGATCCAGCTGACCGAGATGCCCGCGACGCCGCTGCAGGAAGTGAAGTTCGGCGATTCCGATCAGATGGAGCCGGGCGACTGGGTGATGGCCATCGGCAATCCGTTCCGCCTGTCACACACCGTGACCGTCGGGGTGATCTCCGCCATCGCGCGGGAGTTCCGCGTCACTCCCGGGCGCAGCGGCTACATGCTGCAGACCGATGCGGCCATCAACCCCGGCAACTCCGGCGGTCCTCTCCTCAACATCCGCGGGGAGGTCGTCGGCATGAACACGGCGATCTATACCGACGCCGCCCGGCAGGCGAACATCGGCATCGGGTTCGCGACGCCCATCAACACCATCCGAGACCTGCTGCCGCAGCTGCGCACCGGCAAGGTGACGCGCGGGGTGATCGGCGTCAGCGTGAACGTCGACTTCGACCGCCAGGCGGCCGAAGCCATGGGCATCAAGGAAGGGCGCGGGGCGCTCGTCGCCACGGTCCCGCCAGGCGGCCCGGCCGCGCGTGCGGGGATCCAGCCGGGCGACGTCATCCTCGAGTTCAACGGCCGGCCGGTCGAAGACAACGTCGCGCTCGTCAACATGGTGATGGCCACCAAGCCGGGCACCACCGTGCCGATCACGATCGTTCGCGACAAGCAGCGCCGCACGCTGAACGTCACCGTCGACGAGCTGGACCTCGAGGCGGAAGCGGGCGGCCGTCCGTCACGCCGCCAGGCCCCGGATGAGCCCGAGCGGACGCCGACCGGCTTCGGCATGCAGATCGAGCCGATCACGCCCGACATCGCGCGCGAGTACGAGCTCCCGCGCAACCGTGGCGGCGCGATCGTGGTGAGCGTCGAGCGGGGCAGCCCGGCGTTCAACGCGGGCGTGATCGCCGGAGACGTGATCCTCGAGGTGAACCGACAGCCGGTCACCAGCGTGGCGCAGGTCACCAAGGCCCTGCAGTCCACGCCGGCGGGCTCACCGGCCTTCCTGCTCGTCTGGCGCGACGGGCAGGAGCAGTTCATCATGATCAATCGTCGCTGAAGGCAGCCGCCGGAGCGGGCCCCGCCGGCCGGGGCGCCGCTCCTGTTCCGCTTGCCGCCCGGCGCCGCCCGCGCGATGATGTCCGACTGTGACTGGCGCAGGGGCGGCGCTTCCGGCCGGGCTCGCGACGGCTCCACGCCGGCTGCCGGCGTCCGCCTGGGCCGGTCTGGCTGTCATTCTGGTGTCGCAGGCGGGAACATTCGCCGGGGTGCAGCCCTTCGCCACCTGGCACACGCCCCTCGCCTGGACCGGCTACATCCTCCTCGTCGACGGGCTCGTGTGGAAGCGCCGCGGCAACTCCTGGCTGCGGAACGCCCGCGGTGAATTCCTGTTCCTCGCGCTCGCCTCGGTACCCCTCTGGGTCGTGTTCGAGCTGTACAACAAGTTCGCGCTCGGCAACTGGTATTACGTCGGCCTGCCGTACTTCATGCTGGTGCGCTACGCCGGCTACGTCTGGTCGTTTGCCACGATCTGGCCCGCGATCTTCGAGACCGCGGAGCTCGTCGGCGCCTGGCGTGACCGGCGCGCCCCCGACTACAGGGCGGAAGCTCCCCGGCCGGAGCCGCTGACACCCGCGGCTGGCGCCGCTGTCATCGCCGGCGCCGCCATGCTCCTCGCGCCGATACTCTACCCGTCGCCGTACCTGGCCGCCCCGGTGTTCCTCGGCTTCATCTTTCTGCTGGACCCGCTGAACGCGCGCGCGGGCGCCGAATCGATCCTCGGCGACTGGCGGCAGGGACGCACGGCGAGACTCGTGAACCTGCTCGTCGCGGGACTGGTGTGCGGGCTGCTCTGGGAGTTCTGGAACTACTGGGCGCACACCAAGTGGATCTACAACGTGCCCATCCTGCCGCACGTGAAGATCTTCGAGATGCCGATCCTCGGCTTCGGCGGCTTTCCCCCGTTTGCCGTCGAGTGCTTCGTGATGTACGTTGCCCTGCGCCGCCTGATCTGGTCCGGCGCTCCTCGCCCGATTGCGTTATGACCACTACCGCCCTCGAACGCGAAATCAAGCTGCAGTTCGACTCGGCCGACGCCGCGCGCGCCGCCGTGCTCGCCGCCGGCGCCACCCCGCTGCACGGACGGCGCCTGCAGGAGGACGCGCTGCTCGACACCGACGACGAACAGCTCCGGCGCCGCCGGTGCGTGCTGCGCGTGCGCACCGAGAATGGCAAGAGCCGCCTCACCTTCAAAGGCCCCGTACAGCCGTCCTCCATGAAGCTGCGCGAGGAGGTGGAGACGCTCGTCGGCGACGGCGAGGTCCTGCTGCGCGTGCTCGAAGAGCTCGGGCTGCACGTCTGGTTCCGGTACGAGAAGTTCCGCGAGGAGTTCGCCCACGAGGACGTGATCGTCGCCATCGACGAGACGCCGGTGGGCGTGTTCGTCGAGATCGAGGGGAGCGAGCAGGGCATCACGCAGATGGCGCAGTCGCTGGGGCGGTCGCCGCAGGATTACGTGCTCGACTCGTATCGCGGCCTGTTTCTCGTGCACCGCGAGCGGTTGGGGCTCGCCGGCTCCGACATGCTGTTCGAGTCGTCGCAGGGATGAGGCGCCCGCCGGCGCTCGTCCTCACCGCGGGGCTCGGCACGCGCCTGCGCCCGCTCACCTACCTTCGCGCGAAGGCGGCCGTCCCGGTGAACGGCCAGCCGCTCGCCGTCCGCGTATCGGCATGGCTCGCCGCGCACGGCTTCGTCCGCCAGGTGCTGAACCTGCACCACCATCCGGCGACGATCACGGCGGTGCTCGGCGACGGATCCGGGGTCGGTGCCGAGGTCCGATACTCCTGGGAGCAGCCCGTGCTCGGATCCGCCGGCGGTCCGCGACATGCGCTGCCGCTCCTCACCGACGCGGGGGACGAGCGGTTCCTGATCGTCAACGGCGACACGCTGACGGATGCCGACCTCGACGCGCTGCTCGCCGCGCATGCACGCGCCCGGGCGCTCGTCACGATGGCGCTCGTGCCGAACCCGGCGCCGCACAAATACGGCGGGGTCGCGGTGTCGGGCGACGGCTACGTCACGGGCTTCACGCGCCGCGGCGCCGCACTCGACTCCTACCATTTCATCGGGCTCCAGGTCGTCGAGTCGCGCGCGTTCGCGCCGCTGGCCGACGGAGTCCCCGCCGAGTCGGTCGGCGCCCTCTACCCCTCCCTGATCGCGCAGGATCCGCGCAGCGTCGCGGCATTCATCAGCGACGCGGCCTTCCACGACATCGGCACGCCGGGCGACTGCCTCCGCACGTCGCTCCATTACGCCTCCGTCGAAGGGAGCCGGCTCGTCGCGCCGTCGGCGCGGATCGCTCCGGACGCCACGGTCGAGCGCACCGCCGTATGGGATGATGTGACGATCGGCGCCGGCGCGCGCCTCGTCGAGTGCATCGTCGGCGACGGTGTCCACATCCCCGGCGGCGCATCGTTCGAGCGTGCCGCGATCGTTCCCGCAGGAGCGCGCACGCCCGCAGGCGACGAACGGATCGAGCGGGATCTGCTGGTCCGGCCGCTCGACGCAGGCTCACGATGAACGAGAGACGCAGCGCCGAAGGCGCAGAGATTCGGGATCGAATCGACGGCTACCTGGCGCGCAGCGGCCTGGCGGCGCGGGCGCCGCGGGTGGTGCCGCTCACCGGCGACGCCTCCGACCGCCGCTATTTCCGGCTGCTCTTCCACGATGCCCCCTCGATCGTGCTCTCGCTGCACGCCGCGCCGTTCGAGTTCGAGAGGCTCCCGTTCGTGAACGTGGCCCGTCTGCTGGCGCAGATGCCGGTGCCGATCCCGGCCGTGCTCGGCCACGCCGAGGATCTGGGCGTGCTCGCGCTGGAGGATCTCGGCGACGTGACGCTCCAGGCCCACCTCGGGGCCGCCACACCCGCGGAGCATGCCGCGCTGTACCGCCAGTCGGTCGCGCTGATCGCCACGCTCCAGCGGCGCGGCGCGGAGCTCGCCTCGGACGAGTACCTGCCCTACGGCATCGCGTTCGACGTCGAGAAGCTGACCTGGGAGATGGATTTCTTCATCAAGCACTTCCTGGAGGCGTATCGCGGCATCCTGCTCTCCGACGAGGCGCGCACCGCGCTGCGGGCCGAGATGGCGCGCCTCGTCAGCCTGCTCGCCGCCGAGCCGCGCGTGCTCTGCCACCGCGACTATCACAGCCGCAACCTGATGCTCCACGACGGACGGCTGTACATCATCGACTTCCAGGACGCGCGGATGGGGCCCGACACGTACGATCTCGTGTCGCTCCTGCGCGACTCGTACGTCGATCTGCCCGAGCACACCGTCGAGGAACTGATCGCCTACTTCCTCGCGCTGAAGGGGGAAACGGACCGGGCCGAGGCATTCCGGCGGCGGTTCGACCTGATGGCGCTCCAGCGCAACCTGAAGGCGCTCGGGACCTTCGGCTACCAGACCACCGCGCGGCGGAACCCGGTCTACATCCAGTACATCCCGCGCACGCTCCGCTACGTCCGCGACAACCTGGAGCACCTGCCCGAGTTCGCACGGCTGCGCGATCTGCTCGCCACCCACGTGGAGGAATTCCGCTAAGCCGCTATAATGAGTGGTTTGCTCGTCACGCTAAACCACTGATAGCGATGCGCTTTGGAATCTCGACGCACCTGTACCACGACCAGCGGCTGAGCCGTGAGCACCTGGCGCAGATCGCCGGCTACGGCTTCGAAACCATCGAGCTGTTCGCGACGCGCTCCCACTTCGACTACCACGATCCCGCGGCCATCGTTCAGCTCGCCGCGTGGCTGAAGGAAACGGGGCTGACGCTGCACAGCATCCATGCCCCGATCACCGACGCGTACGGCCGCGACGATGCCACGACGTATTCGACCGCAACCGCCGATGCGGCCCGGCGGCAGCTTGCCGTCCGCGAAACGGAGGCGGCGTTCGCGATCCTGAGGACCATCCCGGCGAACGTCGTCGTCGTTCACCTCGGAACGCCCGGCGGCAAGGGTGGCGACAACAGCCGTGGCGCCGCGTCGAAGAGTCTCGAAGAGATCTGCCGGCTGGCCGAGCCGCTCGGCGTCCGCGTGGCGGCCGAGGTCATCCCCAACGATCTCTCGTCCTCGGCGTCGCTCGTGGCGATGCTCGAGCGCGACTTCGAGGGGACGAGCGTCGGCATCTGCCTCGACTTCGGGCACGCGCATCTCATGGGAGACGTGCCCGACGCGATCGAGACGGCGGCGGAGCACCTGATCACGACGCACGTGCACGACAACCGGCGGCGCAGCGACGACCATCTCGTGCCGTATCAGGGCACCATCGACTGGGCGGCGGCGCTGCTGATGATGCAGAAGATCGGTTACGACGGAACGTATCTGTTGGAGCTCGCCGGCACGGCGGACCCGGCGGCGGTACTGGAGGAGGCGCGGCGCGCGCGGCAGCGCATCGAGCGCGCGCTGGCAGGGTGATGATCGCGTATATCGAGCAGATCTCGGAGTTCGAGGGACAGGGCGTGACGATCCGCGGCTGGCTGCACAACCGCCGGTCGAGCGGCAGGATCCACTTTCTCACCGTGCGCGACGGCAGCGGCTTCATCCAGTGCGTGATGTCGAAGCAGGCGGTCGGCGAGGAGGTCTTCAGGCGCGCCGATCACCTCGCCCAGGAGAGTGCCGTCATCGTGCACGGCACCGTGCGCGCCGACGCGCGTGCGCCCGGGGGCTACGAGATCGACGTCACCGGTCTCGACGTCGTCTCGGAAGCGCAGCACTACCCGATCACGCCGAAGGAGCACGGCGTCGACTTCCTGATGGACCGCCGGCACCTGTGGATCCGGTCGCCGCGGCAGCAGGCGATCCTGCGGATCCGCCACGAAGTGATCGACGCGGTGCGCGACTTCTTCAACAGCCGGCATTTCGTGCTCGCCGATACGCCGATCTTCACGCCGGCGGCCTGCGAAGGCACCACCACGCTCTTCCCGGTGCAGTACTTCGACGACAGCACGGCCTACCTGACGCAGAGCGGGCAGCTCTACAACGAGGCGAACGCGATGGCGCTCGGCCGCGTGTACTGCTTCGGCCCCACGTTCCGCGCCGAGAAATCGAAGACACGGCGCCACCTGACCGAATTCTGGATGGTGGAGCCGGAGATGGCGTACGCGGACCTGAACGACGTGATGGAGCTCGGCGAGGCGCTCGTCGCGTCGGTGATCGAGCGCGTGCTCGAGCGTCGCCAGACGGAGCTGAAGGCGCTGGAGCGCGACACCTCGAAGCTGGAGCGCGTGAAGACCCCGTTCCCCCGCATCTCGTACGATGATGCGGCGGAGCTCCTGAAGAAGAAGGGGCTGCCGTTCGAGTGGGGCGGCGACTTCGGCGCCCCTGACGAAACCGCGTTGTCGGAGGAACACGACCGGCCCGTCTTCGTCCACGGCTTCCCCACCGCCATCAAGGCGTTCTACATGAAGCCGCACCCCGAGCGTCCGGAAGTATCGCTGAGCGTGGATCTGCTCGCACCCGAGGGCTACGGCGAAATCATCGGCGGCGGGCAGCGCATCGACGACTACGAGCTGCTGCTCCAGCGGATCAAGGAGCACGATCTTCCGCAGGAGGCGTTCGAGTGGTACCTCGACCTGCGGCGCTACGGCAGCGTGCCGCACGCCGGCTTCGGCATGGGCATCGAGCGCGTCGTGACCTGGATCTGCGGCATCGACCACCTGCGCGAGGCGATTCCCTACCCCAGGATGTTGTACCGGATGTACCCGTGAAGATCGGCTTCGTCAGCCTCGGCTGCCCCAAGAACCTCGTCGACGGCGAAGTGATGCTCGGCATCGCGCAGAACGCCGGGCACGAGCTCACCAGCGACGCGTCAAGCGCCGACGTCCTCGTCGTGAACACGTGCGCCTTCATCGACTCCGCGAAGCAGGAGTCGATCGACGCCATCCTCGAGATGGCGCAGATGAAGAAGGACGGTAACTGTTCGCGGCTCGTCGTCACCGGCTGCCTCGGCGAACGCTATCGCGACGAGCTGAAGGCGGAGATCCCCGAGATCGACGCGGTGCTCGGCACAGGCGAGGTCGAGAAGATCGTGGACGCGATCGGCGGCTCCGGCCGCGGCGTGGCCGGCACCGTCGCGCCACTCACGTTCCACCGCCGCGCCGCCGCGTCCGCGGCCCCGGCGGCCGCCGAGCCGGACACGGGAGGACGCGGCCTGCCGACCTATCTCTACGACGCCGAGACGCCGCGGCTGCTCACGACGCCGAAGCACTTCGCCTACGTGAAGGTCGCCGAGGGCTGCGACTACACCTGTGCGTTCTGCATCATCCCGACGCTCCGCGGCAGGTTCCGCAGCCGCGACGCGCAGTCGATCGTCCGGGAGGCGCGGGCGCTCGCCGAGCGAGGCGTCAGGGAGCTGCTGCTCATCTCGCAGGACACGACCTTCTTCGGGATCGACAAGGGGGAGCGCGGCGCGCTCGCACGGCTGCTGCGCGACCTGAACGCGATCGACGGACTCGAGTGGATCCGCCTGCTCTACCTCTACCCGACGACCATCACCGATGACGTGCTGGCGGCGATGGCCGAGTGCGAGAAGGTCTGCCGCTATGTCGATCTGCCGCTCCAGCACGCGGCCGCGAGCGTGCTGAAGCGGATGCGCCGGCCGGGCGACCGCCGGACGTACGAGAAGCTGTTGAACCGCATCCGTACGCGCGTGCCGGACGTCACCCTGCGGACGACGCTGATCGTCGGCTTCCCGGGCGAGACCGACGAAGAGTTCGCGGAACTGGAGCGGTTCGTCACGGACGTCGAGTTCGACCACGTGGGCGTCTTCACCTACTCGCATGAAGAAGGCACGCGCGCGTACGCGATGGCCGACGACGTGCCGGCCGCCGTGAAGCGGAAACGCCGCAACAGCCTGATGGCCCGGCAGAAGAAGATCGTGAGCCGGACGCAGCGGCAGCGGGTCGGACAGCAGGTGCGCGTGATGATCGACGGCCCGTCGCCGGAGCACGAGCTCATCCTGCAGGGGCGGCTCGAAGGGCAGGCGCCGGAGATCGATCCGCTGGTGATCCTGACCGACTGCGACCCCAGCCTGTACGCGCCGGGCGACCTCGTCCAGGCCCGGGTCGTCGGCGCCCGCGGGTACGACCTCGTCGCCGCACCGCTGTAACTCCGCTGTTCCGCACGACTTCAGCATTTTCCGGGGTTGCGGCAGCCGCCATCCACGCGACAGCGATGCGCGGGCGTCGGCGGCGTCCGCCGCCGCCGTGCTATATTGGAGGGCGGCACTTCGAGGAGCACACCCGAGAGTGGGCCTAGGCCCACTTTTTCTTTTTAGGGGACGTTTTACGGCGCGCAGCGAGAACACCGAACGGATTCGGGCGGCTGCCGAGCGGGTCGCGGCGACCCATGGACTCGAGATCTTCGACGTCCAGTTGCGGCGGGAGTCTATCGGAACGGTCCTGCGCGTCGTCATCGATCGGCCCGACACGGGGGGAATCGAGGCGCCGGAGGACGCGGTGGGCATCGTGGAATGCCAGCGGGTCAGCCAGGATCTGAGCGCCGTACTCGACGTGGAGGAAGAGGAACTGGGAGCGTCGGCGCTGGGACAGCACTACACGCTGGAGGTGTCGTCCCCCGGACTGGACCGTCCGCTGCGCCACGAGGCCGATTACCGGCGCTTCGCCGGCCGGCTGGCGAAGGTGGTGACGACCGAGCCGCTCGACGGACAGTCGGCGTTCTCGGGCCGGCTCCGCGGCGTCGAGGATGGACACGTGATCCTCGAGGAAGGCCGGCGGACGCACCGCGTGCCGCTCGCGCGGGTCAAGCGGGCCCAGCTCGCGGTGGAGTTCTAGGAAGTGGATGCATAAATGGCAACTGTGAACCCGTTGTTGCAGCAGATCGACGCCATCGCGAAGGAGAAGGGTGTCGAGCCGGACATCATCATCAGCGCGGTGCAGGACGCGCTCGAGGCGGCCGCGCGCAAGCGCTACAAGAGCGAGGCGCTCCGCGCCCGCTTCAACCAGGAGTCCGGTCAGCTCGAGCTGTACGCCGTCAAGCGGATCGTCGACGAGGTGACCGATCCCTCGACGCAGATCTCGCTCGCCGAGGCGCAGCAGCTGTACGGCGACGAAGCGGAAGTCGACATGGAGATCGAGTTCCCGCGGCCGACGGAGGATCTCGGCCGGATCGCCGCCCAGACGGCCAAGCAGGTCATCTTCCAGAAGGTGCGCGAAGCGGAGCGCGAGAACGTCTACGCGGAATACAGCCAGCGCATCGGGGAAGTGCTGAGCGGCATGGTGAAGCGCTTCGAGAACGGCGACATCATCATGGAGCTCGGCCGCGTCGAGGCGCAGCTCCCCCGCAAGGAACAGTCGCGCGCCGAGAACTACAACGTGGGCGACCGTGTCCGCGCCGTCATCCGCGGGGTCAATCGCAGCGCCAAGGGGCCGCAGATCATCCTGTCGCGCACCGATCCGGCCCTGCTGATCAAGCTGTTCGAGCAGGAAGTGCCGGAGATCTACGACGGCACCGTCATGATCCGCGGCGCCGTGCGCGAAGCGGGCGACCGCGCCAAGGTGGCGGTCTACTCGCGCGAGCGCGACGTGGATCCGGTCGGCGCCTGCGTGGGCATGAAGGGCACCCGCGTGCAGTCGATCATCCGCGAACTCCGCGGCGAGAAGATCGACATCGTCGAATGGTCGGAGGATCCGATCCTCTTCGTGACCAACGCCATCAGCCCCGCGAAGGTGCAGCGCGTGTCGATCGTCGACGAGGCCGAGAAGGTGATGGAGGTCATCGTCGAGGACAAGCAGCTGTCGCTCGCGATCGGCAAGAAGGGGCAGAACGTGCGCCTCGCGGCGAAGCTCACCGGCTGGAAGATCGACATCAAGAGCGAAGAAGAGAAGCGCCGCGAGGTCGAGGCGCAGTTCGGCGCGCTCGAAGCCGGCGAGCCGATCGGAGAGGAAGCCGCCGCGGACGACACCGCGGCAGCCGACGATGCGACCGGCGGCACGGAGATGACCGAGACGGCGGCCGAAGTGGCGGAGGGGACGGCGGCCGACGAGACGTCGGGGGCCTCCGCGGAGGCCGCGCCGGAGGCAGAGGCCGACCCGCGGCCGGAAGCGGAAATGCCGGCGGATGCCGCGTCCGAAGAAGAAGCAGCGAAGAGCTGAGGAATCGATTTACTGAATGGCAACAGTCCGGATCTACAAAGTCGCGGAGCTGCTCAACACGACCAGCCAGGAAGTGATCGCGCTGTTGAAGCGCGACCACGGCATCGAGGTGAAGAGCGCGTCGAGCACGATCGAGGAGGTCGTCGCGCGGGAGTTCGTGTCGCGGCTGGCGCGGCAGCGCGGGTTGAACGTGCCCTCGAACGCCTCCTTCGCGGATACGCCGGCGCCGGCGAAGGGCAAGAAGGGCCCCGGCAAGGCGCCCGAGCCGCCGAAGCCTGCTGCCCCGTCGCTCCCCCCGCCGCGGCTCGTGAAGACGGCAAAACCGGCCGCGCCGCCGGCCGAAGAGGTCCCCGCGGCGGCTCCGCCGGCCGCCGCCGAAGAGGTCCTCGTGCCGGCGCCGATTCCGCCGGCTGCTGTCGAACCACCGGCTGCCGAGGCGCCGCCCCCACCCGTGGCCGCCGAGCCCGCGCCCGCGCCTGAAGCGCCGCCGGCAGCAGTCGAACAACCGGCGGCTGCCGCGCAGCCTCCCGTGCAGGAACCGGAGCCCGCGGCACCGGCCGCCGCGCACGCGCAGCCGGCCCCGCGGAGCGTCGAACCGCCGGCGGCCCCACGTCCGGTGGCCCCGCCGCCCACCGGCCGCGTCGTGCCCCCCACGATCCGTCTGCGCGTCGAAGATCCCGCGACCGGACAGGCACCGCCGGCGCCGCCGCGGCGTCCGCTGCTCGTACGTCCGCCCGTGCAGCCGCCGGCGCCTCCACAGGCACCCACCGGGAATCTGAGCCGCGCGCCGGGCGCGCGACCGGGTCCCGGGGCCGCGGCACGTCCGCCGCAGCGTCCCCCTTCAGGGCTGCCGCCGCGGCAGCCGGTCGGTGGGCCGCGTCCGCTGCCGTCGCAGCCGGTGCGTCCGGCGCAGCCGGCCCGCCCCGGCATGAGCCCGGGTTATCGTCCGCCGCAGTATCGTCCGGGGCCGCGGCCGGGCGGCGGCGGCCGCCGGGAGGCGCCGCGTGCGCCGATGCAGCAGGCGCCCGCGCCTCCCCCGCCGGTCACGCGCACCATTACGCTCGCCGAGGGCATGACGGTCGCCGACCTGGCCGCGAAGCTCGACGTCAAGGCCAAGGACGTCATGAAGAAGTTGATGGAGCGCCGCATCATGGTCACCATCAACAGCACGCTCGACGACGAGACCGCCACGATGGTCGCGCGCGAGTTCGGCGCCGACGTGAAGATGCAGTCGTTCGAAGAGGAACTGCTGCAGGTCGAGGCCGAGGAGATCAACGAGGCCGACCGCGTCACGCGTGCCCCCGTCGTCACGGTGATGGGACACGTCGATCACGGCAAGACGACGCTGCTCGACGCCATCCGCTCGGCGCGCGTCGCCGAACGGGAGGCGGGCGGCATCACGCAGCACATCGGCGCGTACGCCGTGCAGGTGAACGACCGGAACGTGGTCTTCCTCGACACGCCCGGCCACGAGGCGTTCACGATGATGCGTGCGCGCGGCGCCCGCGTCACCGACGTCGTCGTGCTCGTCGTCGCGGCGGATGACGGCGTCATGCCGCAGACGAAGGAAGCCATCGACCACGCGCGCGCCGCGGGCGTGCCGATCCTCGTGGCGATCAACAAGATCGACAAGCCGAACGCGAACCCGGAGCGGGTGAAGAAGGAGCTCGCGGATCTGGGCCTCACGCCGGAAGCGTGGGGCGGCGAGACGGTCATGGTCGAAGTCTCGGCGAAGCAGAAGCAGAACCTCGAGCTGCTGCTCGAAATGATCCTGCTCGTCACCGAGATCAGCGATCTCAAGGCGAACCCGAAGCGGAGCGCGTCGGGCACCGTGCTCGAAGCGAAGCTGGACAAGGGACGCGGTGCCGTCGCCACCATCCTCGTGCAGGACGGCACGCTGCGCGTGGGCGATACGCTGATCGCCGGCACCGTCGTCGGCAAGGTCCGCGCCCTCATCGACGACCGCGGACGGCAGATCAAGTCGGCGGGCCCGTCGACGCCGGTCGAGGTGCTCGGCCTCGGCGGGCTGCCGGTGCCCGGTGACCCCTTCCAGGCGCTGGCAGACGCCGCCAAGGCGCGCCAGATCGCGACCTATCGCCAGATGCAGGCGAAGGAGAAGGCGCTCGGAAGCCGCGGCAGCCGCCTGACGCTCGAATCGCTGCAGGCGCAGATCGCCGAAGGGGGCATCAAGGAGCTGCCGATCATCATCAAGACCGACGTCCAGGGCTCCTCCGAGGTGCTCGGCGACACGCTGACGAAGCTGAGCGACGACAAGGTCAAGATCCGGATCATCCACAGCGGCGTCGGCGCGATCAACGAGTCGGACGTGCTGCTGGCGACCGCGTCGAACGCGATCATCATCGGGTTCAACGTGCGTCCCGACCGCAACGCCGCGGACGTGGCGGAGCGCGAGAACGTCGACATCCGCATGCACTCGGTCATCTACAACGTCGTCGACGAGATGAAGAAGGCGATGGCGGGGCTGCTCGATCCGACCTTCAAGGAGGTCAGGATCGGCGCCGCGCAGGTGCGCGAAACGTTCCGGACGCCGAAGTTCGGCACCATCGCCGGCTGCATGGTCACCGAGGGACGGATCACCCGGTCCGGAGACGCGCAGGCGCGCCTCATCCGCGACGGCGTCGTGGTCCACGAGGGGCGGATCGGCTCGCTGCGCCGCTTCAAGGACGACGTGTCGGAGGTCAAGTCCGGCTTCGAATGCGGCATCGGCTTCGACAAGTTCAACGACATCAAGGTGGGCGACGTCATCGAGGTGTTCGTGAACGAGCGCGTCGCCGCCCCCGCCGTGTAGGGGCCGCTCGAGAGCGGCCCCGTGACCACCGCTCGAGAGCGGCCCCGTGACGCCCGCTCGAGAGCGGCCCCGTAACGCCCGCTCGAGAGCGGCCCCGTGACGCCGCGAGAGCGACGCCAGGTTTTGCCATGGCACAAGGAACCAGACCGGAACGCGTCGCCGACCAGATCCGCAAGGAGCTGTCGGTCCTCATCGCGCGCGAGGTCCAGGACCCGGGCGTCGGCTTCCTGACGATTACCCGCGTCAAGGTCACGACCGACCTGCAGATCGCCCGCGTCTTCTACACCACGATCGGCGACGACCGGGCGCGGCGCGATACCGAGAAGGCGCTGGGGCGCGCCACCCCTTTCCTCCGGCGTCAGGTGGGCCAGCGCCTGCGCCTGCGGCACGTGCCGGATCTGCGGTTCATGTACGACGAGAGCATCGAGCAGCAGGACCGCATCGAGCGCATCATCCTCGACATCCACGCCGAACGCGCCGAACACCCGCACCTGAACGACCTGATTGCCGGAGACGATGACGAAAACGAACGGTGAGCTCCAGAGAATCCGCGAGCGGGTGTTCGCCGGCCGACGCTTCCTCATCACCTCTCACGCGCGTCCGGATGGTGACTCGATCGGATCCCAGCTCGCCATGGCGTTCGCGCTCGACGCGCTCGGCAAGCAGGTCCGGATCGTCAACGCGGATCCCGCCCCCGAGCACTACCAGGACTTCCCCGGCATGGACCGGATCGAGATCGCGGCCGGGACGCGCACCGACGACGTCGATGCGGTGATCGTGATGGAGTGCAGCGACCTCGCGCGCACCGGCGTCGCGGGGCTCGACCATCCCTGCATCATCAACATCGACCACCACGCCGGCAACCGGATGTACGGCGCGATCAACTGGCACGACGAGACCGCCGCCGCCTGCGGAGAGATGGTGTTCGATGTCATCCGGACGCTGGGTGTGCCGCTCAGCCCCGAGATCGCGACGCACATCTATCTCGCGATCCTGACCGACACCGGGTCGTTTCACCACTCCAACATCACGCCGCGGACGTTCGACATCTGCCGCCAGACCGTCGAAGCGGGAGTGAACCCGGCGGTGATGGCCCGGCGCGTGTTCGACAGCAACAGCTTCGGCAAGCTGAAGCTGATCGGCGCGCTCCTCGACTCGATGGAGCTCGTCGACGAAGGGCGGCTCGCCGTGCTCTACCTCGACGACCAGATGCTGCTGGCGACCGGCAGCACGCACAACGATACCGAGGGGCTGATCAACCTGCCGCTCACGGCGCGCGAGATCCAGGCGGTGGTGTTCTTCAAGGCGGCCGACGCCGGCACCGTCCGCGTCAGCATGCGGTCCAAGTACGACGTCGACGTCCGCAGCGTGGCCAGCCAGTTCGGCGGCGGCGGCCACAAGAACGCCGCCGGGTTCACGGTCGAGGGGCGCCTGGAGGACGTGCGTCCGGCGATCATCGACAAGCTGGTGCGCGCGATCGCCGACGGGCTCCGGACGAGGCCGGGCTGAGGCTGCCGCCCCAAGCCAACTCCAAACTCCAAACTCCAAACGCCAAACGCCAAACTGCCAACTCCAAACGGCAAACTCCAAACGACAAACTGCCACCGCGTGAGGTTTGGAGTTTCAGATTTCAAGTTTGAGGTTCGAAGTTCTCGGTTGGAGTTTGAGGTTTGAAGTTCGAGGTTTGGAGGTTTGAAGTTTGAGGTTTGGAGTTTGGGGTTTGGAGTTTGAGTTTTGAGGTGAACGGTCGAGTGGACGGCGTTCTCGTCATCGACAAGCCTGCCGGCCCGACGTCGCACGACGTCGTCGCCGTGGCCCGCAGGGCGCTCCGTGAGAAGCGGGTCGGGCACACCGGCACGCTGGATCCGCTCGCCACCGGCGTGCTGCCGCTGGTGCTGGGACGCGCGACCCGCCTCGCGACGTTTCTGTCGGCGACCGAGAAGGAGTACGAGGCCGACGTCCGGCTCGGCGCCTCCACTGCCACGTACGATGCGGCCGACCGGCTCGCCCACGGAGGGCTCCCTCCGGCAGCGCCGGACGTCACCCGCGAGCAGATCGAACGTGCGCTGGTCCAGTACCGCGGCGAATTCGACCAGACGCCGCCGCCGTTTTCCGCCAAGAAGATCGCCGGGGTTCCCGCCTACCAGCTTGCGCGGAAGGATGCGCCGGCCGCGCTCAAAGCGGTGCGGGTGACCGTACACGCGCTCGAGATCCTGGCGCTGGACGACGGGTTGCTGCGGCTGCGCATGCGGACGTCCGCCGGCTTCTACGTCCGGTCGCTGGCGCACGACCTCGGCGCGCAGCTCGGATGCGGCGCGCATCTCGAGGGGCTCCGCCGCACGCGCGCCGGCAGCTTCGGCCTGGACGCCGCCGTCCCGCTCGACGAGCTCGCGGAACGTCCCGAGACGGCCGCCGCGAAGCGGATCCCCCTCGAACGCCTGGCGCCGGAGCTGCCGGCCGTGGTGCTGAACGAGCGCGGCTCGCGTCGGGCGTCCCACGGCAACCCCCTCGCGCTCAACGACTTGGCCCAAATGGGGTCAGGCCCCGTTTTCGACGCCCGGCCGCTCGATTGGGGCCAGGCCCCGTTTCGGGTGCGGCTGTTCGACGCGGGGGGACGGCTGATCGGGATCGCCGAAGCGGGGGCCGACCGCGTTTTGCGCCCCTCGATCGTGCTGGTGTAACATATTGAGTCCATTGGAATTGACGGCGGCCTGGTGCGGCGCAATCCCGCGTCGACGTCTGGGCCGTGCGCGGAGGTACACGAGTGGCGTTCACGAAAGACCGCAAGACCGAAGTCATCGGCACGTACAAGACCCATAACACCGACACCGGATCCCCCGAAGTGCAGGTCGCGCTCCTCAGCGAGCGCATCAACTACCTGACGGAGCACTTCAAGACCCACGCAAAGGATCATCACTCGCGCCGCGGGCTGCTGAAGCTCGTTGGACAGCGCCGTCGCCTGCTCGATTACCTCAAGCGGAAGGACACGGATCGCTACGCGGATCTGATCAAGCGGCTCGGGATCCGCAAGTAGGCACGGCTTCAGGCGTCAGGCTCAGGGCGCCGGCCGTTGCTCGCCGGGCGGTGACGTCCATCTGAACGCCACCCCCTCGCGAAGCGAGACGGGCCGCGCGCCTGGAGCCGGACGCGAGCCGGAACACGCACGCACACACACGGGAAGCTGGCGCAGCTCACAACAGAAGAGAGACTCAATGCACACACGCGAAATCTCAGTCGGCGGCAGGACCATCTCGATCGAAACGGGGCGGCTCGCCAAGCAGGCGGACGGCGCCGTCGTCGTCCGCTCCGGCGACACCATGGTGCTCGTCACGGCCTGCGCGGCGGCGAACCCGCGCGAGGGGATCGACTTCCTCCCCCTCACGGTCGATTACAAGGAATACACGTACGCCTCGGGACGGATTCCCGGCGGGTTCTTCAAGCGCGAGGGGAAGCCGACCGAGAAGGAGGTCCTCACCAGCCGCCTCATCGACCGGCCGATCCGGCCGCTCTTCCCGTCCGGCTGGCGCCACGAGACGCAGATCATCGCGTTCGTCATCTCCGCGGATACCGATCACGACTCCGACGTGCTCGCGATCACCGGCGCCTCCGCCGCGCTGGCGCTCTCGGGCATCCCGTTCACCCGCACGATCGCCGGGGTGCGGGTGGGGCTGATCGACGGCCGCTACGTCATCAATCCGACGTTCGCCGAGCGGCGCGAGAGCCGGCTGGACCTGATCGTCGCCGGCAGCAAGGACGCCATCGTAATGGTGGAGGCCGGCGCGAAGGAGGTCACCGAAGAGGAGGTCGTCCAGGCGCTCGACACCGCGCACCAGGCGATCCGGGAGATCATCGCCGGCATCGACGCGCTCGCCTCGCAGGCGGGCAAGAAGAAGCGCGAGCTGAAGACGAAGGAGTTCGGCAAGGAGTTCTACCGCGAGGTCGAGGAGAAGGCGTACGGGCCGCTCGCCGACGCGATGCGGATCCAGGACAAGCTGACGAACTACACCACGGTCGACCAGGTGCTCGCCGACCTCGTGGCGAGCATCCCCGAGGGGGAGATCGAGCGGCGCAGCGACGCGAAGGCGATCTTCAAGGAGCTGAAGGAGAAGGTCATGCGCGACGAGGCGCTCGAGCGCGGCAAGCGTCTCGACGGCCGCTCGTTCGACCAGATCCGCCCGATCAGCATCGAGGTCGGCGTGCTCCCGCGCGTTCACGGCTCGTCGGTGTTCCAGCGCGGTGAGACGCAGGCGCTCGTCACGGCGACACTCGGCACCGCCGATGACCAGCAGAAGATCGAGACGATGGACGGCGAGCAGTGGAAGCGGTTCATGCTCCACTACAACTTCCCGCCGTTCTCGGTCGGCGAGGTCCAGTTCCTGCGCGGGCCGGGGCGCCGCGAGATCGGCCACGGCGCGCTCGCCGAGCGCGCGCTGCTCCCGATGATTCCCTCCGAGGAGCAGTTCCCCTACACCATCCGCATCGTGTCCGACATCCTCGAGTCGAACGGCTCGTCGTCGATGGCGTCGGTCTGCGGCGGCACCCTCGCCATGATGGATGCGGGCGTTCCGCTCAAGGCGCCGGTCGCCGGCGTCGCGATGGGCCTGATCATGGACGAGGCCACGGGCAAGTACGCGATCCTGAGCGACATCGCCGGGGCCGAGGACCACTACGGCGACATGGATTTCAAGGTCGCCGGCACCGCCACCGGCATCACGGCGCTGCAGATGGACATCAAGGTCTCCGGCATCACCATGGAGATCATGCGCAAGGCGCTCGAGCAGGCGCGCCAGGGGCGGCTGTTCATCCTCGACAAGATGCTCGAGACGCTGCGCGAATCGCGCAAGGACGTCTCGGCCTACGCGCCGCGCATCGTCACCATCCGCATCCCGGTGGACAAGATCCGCGACGTCATCGGACCGGGCGGCAAGATGATCCGCAGCATCATCGAGCGCACGGGCGTGAAGATCGACGTCGAGGACGACGGCCGCGTGAACGTGGCGTCGGCCGACGAGGCGTCGGCCCAGAAGGCGATCGGCATCATCCAGGAGCTGACGGCGACGCCCGAGCTCAACAAGACGTACCTCGGAAAGGTCCAGCGGATCACCGACTTCGGCGCGTTCGTCGAGATCATGCCGGGGCTCGACGGGCTGCTGCACGTCTCCGAGATCGCGCACTACCGCGTGAAGGACGTGCGCGATGAGCTGAAGGAAGGGGACCAGGTGATGGTCAAGGTGATCAACATCGACCCATCCGGCAAGATCCGGCTCAGCCGCAAGGCGCTGCTCACGCCCGAAGAGGGCCAGCAGCCTGCAGCCGCGAAGGGCAGCGACCGAAAGTAGGAGTGTGGGGCGGGGCCGACGCTCCGCCCCGCCGCCCGGCCCAGGCAAACTAAGGGGGCGCGGGGGGCGTCTTACTACTCGGGGCTCACAGTGAAAACAACCATCCTCGGCATCGGCTCGGTCACCGGTTTCATCGCCGCCGTGGTGCTGCTCGGCTCGCCGGCCGCCGGCGCGTCACAGGGCACGGTGCGCGAGTTCACGGTCCGTGGCGACCAGTTCGCGTTCTCGCCGGCCCGGCTCGAAGTCCAGAAAGACGACATCGTGAAGGTCACCTTCACGGCCGTCGACATGCCCCACAGCTTCACCATGGACGGCGCCTATCGCATCGCGAAGCGCGCCGGCGCAGGCCAGACGGTGACGTTCGAGTTCCGCGCCAGCGGCAGCGAGCGGTTCTACTGCAATCTGAGCCAGGACGAGCGCTGCGGCCGCATGCACGGCGAGCTCGTCGTCCGGTGAGCTCGCCTCCAACTCCAAACTCCAAACTCCAAACTCCAAACTCCAAATTCCAAACATCCCGACGGTTCTCAGCTCCACCCGTAGCCCGACGTGTGGAAGTCTCGAGTTCGAGATTTGGCGTTTGAGATATGGCGTCTGCTGTTTGGAGTTTGGCGTTTGGCGTTTGGCGTTTGGCGTTTGGCGTTTGGCGTTTGGCGTTTGGAGTTTGGCGTTTGGAGTTGTCGCGGCGCGTCAGCGATAGTCGCGCGCCGCAGCTATGCGCTCCTCGATCGGCGGGTGCGAGTGAAAAAGCCACACCGCCAGCCTCGACGGGTTCTCCTCCGCCAGGTTCTGTGATCCGAGCCGCTTCATCGCGCTGATGAAGGGCTCCGCGCGCCCGGTGAGCGCCAGCGCGAAGCGGTCGGCACGGCGTTCGTTCGCGCGCGAGAAGGCGTTCAGGAGCGGCGTTGCCGCGAGCAGCACGGCTCCGCCGGCGAGCAGCAGGATCGGCATGCCGCGGGGGTCCGCGGGGCCCTCCAGCCCGAGCGGGCGCCACAGCGCATCCAGCGCGGCGGCCGCCGCGTAGAACGCCGCCAGCAGCAGCACCAGTTCGACGGCGAGGGCCTTCGGGATGTCGCGGTGGACATGGTGCGCCAGCTCGTGGGCGAGGATCACCTCGATCTCGTCGTCCGTGTAGCCGGCAAGCAGGGTGTCCGAGAGCAGGATGCGCCGCGTCGCACCGGCGCCCGCCAGGGCGGCATTGGCCCGCCGCGTCTTGCCCGCCAGCCCCCATTCGTAGGCACCGAGCACCGGCACGCCCGCACGCTCGGAGAGCGTCACGAGACGCTCCGCGAGCGCCGGCCGATCGAGCGGGGTGAACCGGTAGAACAGCGGCAGCAGCACGACGGGCGCGAGCCGCGCCAGGAGCACGGTGAGCGCGGTCGCCGCCACGGCCGCGGGGAGCCACCAGCGCTCAGGCTGCCACCGGATCAGGGCGTACAGCCCGGCGGCGCCCGCGACGGCGAGCATGGCTGTGAGCGCGAACGCCTTCGCGTGATCGCGCGCCCATCCTGCGAGCGGCTCGGCCGACAGATCGTACTGACGTTCCAGCAGGAAGCCCCGGTAGAACGCCGCGGGCAGCACCGCGAGCTCGTTCACCACCACGAGCAGCAGCGCGTACAGCCACACCGGCAGGTCCGGACGCCACCAGAGCAGCAGGAGGAGCGCGGCCGCGCTCGCCGCCGTCGACAGTGCGCCCGCACGGCGCCTCAGGCGGTGGTAGCGGGAAGATTTCGGCTCGTTCACGTGCGACGCGAGCGTGGCCCGCCGAGGCGCTCAGCCTCGGCGTGGACCCTGCAGCGCTGAACCCGTCAATTCAGCTGCAGCGAAATCAGCTTCGAGACGCCCGGCTCCTCCATCGTCACCCCGTACAGGCGGTTGGCGATCTCCATCGTCTTGCGGTTGTGGGTGATGAGGATGAACTGCGTGTGGTCGTTCATCCCCTGAAGCATCTCCACGAACCGGCCGATGTTCGCATCGTCGAGCGGCGCGTCGATCTCGTCCAGCAGGCAGAAGGGGCTCGGGCGGTACTTGAAGATCGCGAACATCAGCGCCATCGCGGTGAGCGCCTTCTCGCCGCCCGAGAGCAGCTGCACGCTCTGGAGCCGCTTGCCGGGCGGCTGCGCGATGATGTCGATCCCGCTCTCGAGCTGATCGTTCTCGTCGAGCAGGATGAGCCCCGCCTTGCCGCCGCCGAACAGCGTCGTGAACGTGCCCTCGAAGTTCTGGTTGATGGCGGTGAACGCCTCCCGGAAGCGCTCACGCGTCGTCTTGTCGATCTTCTTGATCGCCTCGTTCGTGGAGGCGATCGCGTCGACCAGGTCCTTCCGCTGCGTGGTGAGGAAGCCGTGGCGCGTCTCGAGATCGTCGAACTGGTCGATCGCGAGGATGTTCACCGCTCCCATCTTCTCGATCTTGGTGCGGAGGTCCGCCACCATCTCGTCGGGCGTCATGACGCGCTCGGTCTTCCTGGCGCCCTCCGTATCAGCGGCGGCGGGAGCGGTTTCCCCGCCGGCGGCCGTGTCGTCCTCGATCTCCCCTGCCTCGGGCGCGTCGTCCACGGGCCGCGGACTGGCGAGCACGCCCTCCCGCTCCAACTGCTCGACCTCGGCCGTCACCTCGTCGAGGGTCGCCTGCGTCGTCTCCACGCAGGAGGCCGCGAGGTGTGTCAGGTCCGACTCCGCCGTGGCACGCTCGACATCGAGCTGTGCGACCTCGGCGCGCACCGTCTCGAGGGCGCGGCGCGCCTCCCGGATGGTCGCCTCCTGCGCCTCGAAGTCGCTGCGGAGCGCCTGCGAGCGCTCGTCGGCGACGCGCACCTCGTCACGCAGCGCGTCGAACGCGCGCAGATCCTCGTCGAGCCGCGCTTCCGCCGACACGATCCGCTCCGAGAGTTCGACGCGGCGAGCCTCCGAGCGGGCGAGGTCGTCACGGCGGCGTTCGACCCGTGCCTCGAGCTCACGTGCTGCCTCTTCGAGACGCTGGATCTCGACCGCGAGCCCGCTCGCACGCTCCACCAGCGCGGCGTGCGCGGCCTTGGCTTCGGCGGTGCGGCTGCCCTGGGCCTGCATGGCCTCCCGCGCCTCGAACAGCTTCCGCTGGGCGGTGTTCAACTGCTCGTCGGCCGCCGCCTGATCGGCCTGGATGCGCGCGATCGACTCGCGGGCTTCGTCGTGCCGGGCCTCCTGGACGCGAAGCTCCTCCTCGGCCGAGCGGCGTTCGACGGCGATCTGCTCCTGCTTCCGGGCGATCCGCTCTGCAGCCTCGCGCGCGCTCGTGACCTGCAGCTCGAAGCCGACGATCGCCTTCTCCTGCCGATGCAGCTCACCCTGCAGCGACATGATCGCCGACTCCGCCCCGGCGATCACGACGTCCAGTCGGCCGATCTCCTCGCGCAGCCGGTCGACGATGGTCCGCTCCTGCTCGACGCGCTCGCGGATCTCCTTGATCTCGCGCTTGGTCGTGAGGATCCCCCGTGCCTCGGCCCGTGCGCCCCCCTGAACAACGTGCGCGCCGCGGAAGACGTCTCCCTCGGGCGTCGCAATCGGCCCCATCGAGTCGCCCCGCGCGCTCAACGTCCGCGCGGCATCGAAGGTTGGCGCGATCCACATGTTCGCGATGGCTGCGCGGATGGCGCCGGCCGCCGGCCCTGAAACGCGGGCCACCTGCGACACGGCACGCAACCCTTCAGGCGCCTCCACCTGCGGGGCCTCGCCGGCGTCTGCCACGAGGAACCCGACACGGCCCGCTTCCTTCGTGCGCGCGAACCGCAGCCCCGCGGCGGCGTGCTCGTGCGTCGGTACGACGACGTGCTGGAGCAGGTCGCCGAGGCACGCCTCGACGGCGCGCTCGTACCCCGCATCCACCTCCAGAAAGTCGGCGACGGAACCCATCTGGCCGACTTCCGCGGTCGGCTCCGCCAGCACCAGGCGGGCGGCGTCCTCGTATTCGGCGCGGGCTGCCGCCAGCTCCTCGAGCGACTTCAGGCGGCCGTGCAGCGACGCGAGGTCGTGTTCGCGCGCGCGGAACTCGCGCGTCCGCACGTCGCGGTCCGCGCGGGCGCCGGCCAGCTCCGACTCGCGCGTGGCACGCTCGACGCGCAGGGTCTCCATCGCGTCGCGGGCACGCGCGATCGCTTCCTCAGCCGCCGCGCGGTCGTGGGCGGCGCGCTCGGCTTCGACCCGCAGGTCGCCGCTCTCGATCTCCAGCTTGCCGAGCTGTTCGCCGATCCGCGTCCGCGCCGCGGCGGCGTGCTCCATCGCGTGGCGGAGGGCGGTCGCGGCGTTCACCGCGGCGAACACTTCGCTGCGCGCCGCCTCGACGTCCGCTTCGAGGCTCTGGATGCCGCGCTGGAGGTCGGCGTACGCCGCCTCCTCGGCCTTCATCGTTTCCGCCGCCTCGTCGCGCTCCGTGACGGCGCGGGCCTGTGCCTCGCGGCGGGCCTCGATCTCGAGCCGGGCGGGTTCGCGGCGCGCGTCCAGCGACTGCACTTCCTGCTCGATCTCTGCGGCCGCGCGCGCCAGGTTCTCGACCTGCTGCTTGTCGAAGGCGATCTGCTGCTGCAGCCGGCCGATCTCGAGCTCGCGCGCGTGCGCCGCCTCGCGCGCGGCCGTCGTCTGCGAGTCGGCTTCGGCGAGCTCCAGACGCGTGCGTTCGAGCAGCGCTTCGATTTCTGCGAGCCGCGCCGCGGCGGCGGCTTCGCGCGCCCGCGCGTCCGCGAGCCGTCCGCGCGCGGCTTCGATCGCCTGGCCGAGCACGCGATAGCGGTTCGCGAACTGCACCTTCTCCCACCGGCGCAGTTCGTCACGGAGCCGCTTGTACCGGCGCGCCTTCGCCGCCTGCCGCTTCAGCGTGCCGCGCTGCTTCTCGACCTCGAAGATGATGTCGTCGACGCGCGTGAGGTTCTGCTGGGCCGCCTCGAGCTTCAGCTCCGCCTGGCGGCGGCGGCTCTTGTACTTCGTCACGCCCGCCGCTTCTTCGATCAGCTGACGACGATCGGTCGGCCGTGCGCTGAGGATCTGCCCGATCTTCCCCTGCTCGATCACCGCGTAGGCCTTGACGCCAAGGCCGGCGTCCATGAGCAGGTCCTGGACGTCCCGGAGCCGGCAGCTCTCGCCGTCGATCAGGTACTCGCTCTCGCCGGAGCGATACAGCCGCCGCATCAGTTCCACGTCACGGACGATGAGCGGGGGTTCCTCTTCGACCGCCACACCGGCCGCCACCCCCTCGAGCGACGGGTCGACCGCCACCGGACGCGTGCCGCCCCCTTCCCGGCCGCTCGGCACCCGGGCGGCGACGCCCGACAGCTTCAGCCGCACCTCCGCGGCGGCGGTCGGCTTGCGCGCGTCGCTGCCGCCGAAGATCACGTCCTCCATCCGGTCGCCGCGCAGGCTCTTGGCGCTCTGCTCGCCGAGGACCCACGTCAGCGCGTCCACGACGTTGCTCTTGCCGCAGCCGTTCGGCCCGACAATGGCGGTGACCCCTTCGTCGAAGGAGAGTTCCGATCGATCAGGAAAGCTCTTGAAGCCGGCGATTTCGATTCGGTTCAGACGCATGGTGCCGCGTGTCCTTCAGATGACCGTGGAAGCCGCCCGTGCGGCCCCCGAAAACAAAAAAAGCTGCGCCGGAGCGGGGACGAACCCCGACCCGGAAGCAGCTGGGAATGCTCTGAAATTAATGGGTGGCAAGGACCGTGGGATCCGCCGCCACATCCCGCCCAAAACGGGATGGCCCCTGGCGCCGGAAAACGGCCGTCAGTCTAACAAGCCCCCATACGTAGGGCAAGGGCAAAATGAGGCCCCATCATATGGGGCCAAAGCCCTACTACTGCCCTTTTGCGCCACGGGCTGCACGAGCCCGTGACAGCTCTGTCAGCCGCTCGGCTTCGCCGAACTGCTGGAGCGCGAACTGCGCCTGCGGATCCCTGGCGATCAGGTTCCGGCGGGCCTCCTCGACGCCGAACAGCGCCAGGTCGATGTCGTACCGGATCATCGCCCGGATGAACGCCTCGTCCTGCGCGAACGCGGCCTCGTCGATCTTCACCTTCTGCGTTTCGAGCATGCGGCGGAAATCGGCGAGCATCTGGTCGGTCACCGTGAAGCCCCTGGCGATGGGCTTCTTGCCCTTGTTCGCCGCCGCGAGTCGCGTATCCCCTTCGGCGGTGAACTGGTCGGCGAACTGGGCGAAGGCCTGCCGCGCGTACAGCTGCCGGCCGAAGCGCGTCGGCGAGAATCCCTCGATCGGACCCGAGAGGAACTTGTCGGGTGCGATCCCGCCGCCGCCGTACACCTTCCGGCCCGCATCCGTGTATTTCAGGTCGGCGCCCGACCGCTGCCGGGGCTCCTCCTGCTCGCGCCACGAATACGTCAGGTACTCGTCGAAGCTGCCGTCCCACGGCCGCTGGATCATCCGGCCGCTCGGGGTGTAGTACCGGCCGGTCGTCACCGCGACGCCGGCGTTGCCGCTGATCCGATACACCGACTGCACGAGCGCCTTGCCGAACGTCGTTTCGCCGACGACGAGCGCGCGGTCGTGATCCTGGAGTGCGCCCGCGACGATTTCCGACGCGCTCGCGCTGTTGCGGTTGACCAGCACCACCATCGGCAGCTCGGTGTAGTCGCTCTCCTCGGTCGCGTGGTAGTCCTGGTCGGCGTTGGGCACGCGGCCGCGCTGGTAGACGATCAGATCCCCCTTGGGCAGGAACCGGTTGGAGATGCGGATCGCCTGGTCGAGGAGTCCGCCCGGGTTGTCGCGCAGGTCGAGCACGAGCCGCTTCATGCCCCGGTTCCGCAGCTGCTCGAGGGCGTTGCCCAGCTCCCGGTCGGAGGTTTCGGAAAACTCCGCCAGCTTCACGTACCCCGTGTCGCGATCGAGCATGAACGCGCCGCGCACCGTGGTGATGTTCACCTCGTCGCGCACGACTTCCATCTCGATCAGCCCCTCGAAGCCGCGGCGGCGGATCGAGATGTTCACCGAGGTCCCCTTCGGCCCCTTCAGGTGGCGGACGGCCTCCTCCGTCGACCACCCCTTCATATCCTTGCCTTCGACTTTCGCGATCACGTCGCCGCGGCGGATGCCGCGCTTGTAGGCCGGCGAGCCTTCGAAGATCGACTGGATCGTGATGTCGCCGTCGATGGAGGCGATCGTGACGCCGAGGCCGTAGTAGCTCCCCTGCTGCCGCTCGCGCATCTGCGCGTACTGCCGCGGCTCGAAGAACGCGGAATGCGGATCGAGTGTCTTCAGCATGCCGTCGATGGCGCTGTAGACGAGGCGATCCGAGGGGACCGGCTCGACGTACTCGCGCTCGACGGCGTTCAGCGCCGCGGTGAAGATCCGGTACTGCTGCGTCAGTCCATCCTGCGCAGCGGCGGGCCCGCCGAGCACACCGCCGGCCAGCGCGGACATGACGACCGCCAGCACGGCGGCGGGAAGGAACCGGGGGGTACGCATAGAGGGCATCCTAGCAGACCAAGTGTCACGCCCGCAACGACTTGCACGCACCTGAGGAGGGCCGAAACTTGACCCTGCGGGGTGCGGTTCCTATAATTCGACGAGTACGGCCCGCTTTCAGCCGCATCTTTCAACCCGCCGCCGTCACAAGGAATTTCTGTATGTTCGGATCAATCGGGGTCCCGGAGCTGCTGATCATCCTGACGATCGCGCTCATCATCTTTGGCCCCCGAAAGCTGCCGGAGCTCGGCCGTTCGCTGGGGCGGAGCCTCAACGAGTTCAAACGAGCCTCCAACGAGCTCAAGCACACGCTCGACGAGGAAATCCGGCTCGAAGAACAGAAGAGCGCCGAGCGCCAGCGTCCGCCCGCCACCGTGCCGACAGCGCGGACGCCGGAGGACGCGGTGCCGCGGGGTTCCGGCGACCCCCAGGCCTGATCCTCCATGCCCCTCGTGCCGGCCCCCGGTGCGCCCGTCGAGCGCGCCGACGACCCGGAGATCGAACTCACCGACCCGGAGCCGCTCGAAGACGACGGCGCCCGGATGTCGTTTCTCGAGCACCTCGATGAGCTGCGGAAACGGCTGATTCACAGCGCCCTCGCCATCCTCGTCGGCTGCGGCATCGCGTTCACCTTCCTGCACCGGGTCATCGATTTCCTCACCCTCCCGATGCGCCGGATGCTGCCGGAGGGGGGGGACCTCGTCGCCACCGCGCCCTCCGAATACTTCTTTCTCTACATCAAGCTGGCGCTCCTGGTAGGGCTCTTCATCGCCCTGCCGGTCGTCATGCTGCAGGTCTGGCTGTTCATCGCCCCCGGCCTGTATGCACACGAAAAGCGGCTGGCCGTGCCGTTCGTGGCGATGTCGAGCGTGCTGTTCACCATCGGCGCCGCCTTCTCCCACTACGTCGCCTTCCCCTGGACGTGGCAGTTCTTCATGGACTTCATGCCGGAGTACGTCCGGCCGATGATCAAGCTGGGCGACGCCTTTTCGCTGTACGTGAAGATGGTGCTCGCCTTCGGCGTGATCTTCCAGATGCCCACGGTCGTGTTGTTCCTCGCGCGCATGGGCGTCGTCACGGCCGGGTTCCTGGCGCGCCGGACGAAGTACGCCGTCCTGATCATCTTCATTCTGGCCGCGGTGCTGAGCCCGGGCGGAGATGTCGTGTCGCAGGCGCTGATGGCGGGACCGATGCTGGTCCTGTACGCGCTCAGCATCGGCATCGCCTGGCTGTTCGGCAAGCGCCAGCCTGCCGCCGACTGATCTTCCTTCCGACTCGGGCATTCGCCAGAGCTGACATGCGGAGCGGCCGAAAACGCTCGCCCTCGTGACATTTGTGAGTAATATGGATGAGGTAGAGCCCGGCTGGAGGTCCATCGGGGACCGCAGGACGGGCGTCAGAGGCACATCCATGAGCATCAAGGTACTCACCGGCTGTATGGTGGCGATCGCCTGCGCGGCGCCGCCGCTGTTCGCACAGGGCCCGCCGCAGCCGCCTGTCCAGACCCGCCCGGCCACGACCGCGACCACGGGCGACACCGGGCTGTGGTTCGTCCCCACGGGCGAGGTCCTGCCCGCACGCAACTGGTCGTTCAGCGCCTACCGGGTGAACTTCGACTACGACCAGGGCTTCACCGACGTCTCGCGATGGCCGGTCACCTTCGGCGCCGGCCTCGCCGACCGCGTCGAGCTTTTCGGCGCCTTCACGGTCGTGACACGCATCGATCGCGACGTCCGTCCGCTGTTCTTCGCCGTCCCGAACACCGCCGGAGGCGTCGTCAACGACCACCCGTTCGTGAACGACGGCTGGAGCGGCAATCAGCTCGGCGACCTGTGGCTGGGGGCCAAGTTCAACCTCACGTCGCAACACCGTCAGGCGCCGGCCGCGTTCGCGCTGCGCGGGATGCTCAAGGTGCCGACGGCGAGCAAGGACGACGGGGCGGGAACGCGGAAGTTCGACTTCGCCGTCGATGCGATCGTCAGCCGCGAGGTGAACGAGCGCGCCGAGCTCTCCGCGTTCGGCGGCCTGATCCTGCGCGGGGATCCCGACGAGTTCGACCTGCTGAACGGGTTCCGCTGGGGCGTCGGCGCGGGACTGCCGACGCGGCGGAATCTCCGCTTGACGGCGGAGCTCCACGGCGAGGCGTACCTCGGCGATGCCGTGAAGGCGACCGGCGTGCTGCCCGCGGTCATCGCCGGCGTTCCGCCGGTCGAATCGCCGCAGCGAAGCCCGGTGAACGCCTCGATCGGCCTCACGTGGCAGGGGCGCAATGGCCTGTTCGCGGGCACGGGGGTGAACTACAACCTGCGGCTGAACGGCCGGGGCGACTACGGCGCGTTCTCGGACGAGACCGGTGACGCACTCGGGTTCCAGTTCCGCGTGGGATACCACCCCGGCGTTCGGGTGTACGTCGCGCCGCCGCCGCCGGAGCCGCCGCCGGCGGCCCCTGAGAATCGTCCGCCGACCGTGCGGGCGCGCTGCGAGCCCTGCACGGTGGAGATCGGGAAGACCGCCACGGTCGCCGCCGACGCGACGGATCCCGACGGCGACGCGCTGACCTATCGGTGGAGCGCCGCCGCCGGCACGCTGGCGAATCCGTCGGACCGTCAGTCGTCGTGGACGGCTCCCATGCAGGAGGGTCCGGTGCCGGTCACCGTGGAGGTGACCGACACGCGGGGCGCCCGCGCGACCGACGCGGTCACGATCCAGGTGATCCGTCCCGCCGTGAAGGAGTTCGTGTTCGAGGACGTCCACTTCGACTTCGACCGCTACTCGCTGCGCCCCGAGGCGACCCGCGCGTTGGACGAGGCGATCAAGGCGCTCCAGGAGAACGCCGAGCTCCGGATCCAGGTGGAAGGACACACGTGCAATATCGGGACGGCGGAGTACAACCTGGCGCTCGGCGAACGCCGTGCCGGCGCGGTTCGCGAGTACCTGACGAGCCGCGGCGTGAGCGGCGACCGCCTCCAGGCCGTGAGCTACGGCGAGGAGCGGCCGAAGCACGACAACGCGCGTGAGGAGACGCGTCGTCTCAATCGACGCGCCGCGCTCGTGGTTCGCGTGCAGCGCTGATTCAGGATCGGTGGCCGGTGGAGCGCGTCGAGCCGCGCCACCGGTCACGCTGGACGGGCCCAGGGCCAATACGCGAAGACCACGAAGCACACGAAGACTCGAAGGGAGTCACGAAGACCTTCCGTGTGACCTCTCTTCGAGCGCTTCGAGTGGTTCGTGGTCCTCGTGCGTGCGGAGGGGGCTCGTCGAGCGTCGCTCGCCCTCCCGGCGCCGGGAGACTCTTCGCTTTCGGCGCTCTTCTGGTAGATTCTCCGCAGACCCGCCACCAACCCTCGTGTCGATCAAGCCATCGGCTTTTGCCGAAATCCGTACGCTGCTCGCGGCGCTCGCCGGCGACGACGAGGTGAAGCGCGAAGCGGCGATCGCGCGGTTGGGCATCATCGGTCCGCGCGCGGTGGAGCGGATTCTGGCGGTGTACGGAGAAGCGCGGCCGGCGATGCGGGTCGCCCTGCTGCGCGTGCTCGAGACCATTGGCGACGTTCGCGCCGTCCCGGTGGCGCGCGGCGCCCTCGCCGAGGGCGGTGACGTGGCGATTGCCGCGGCCGGCACGCTGCGCGCGCTGCTGAACGCGTCCCCCGGGCCAGCCGCCGCGGACGCGCTCGACGCGCTGGTCGCCGCTGCCCTCGACCCATCCGCCGGGCGGCGCGTGCGCCTCGCGGCGTTCGAGGCGCTGCAGGAGATGCCCGAGGAGGTCCGCGCCCCGGTCGAAGCGGCGCTGCGGGACGATTTGGATCCTTCGGTGCGGGCGCGGGCGACCGACCGCGAGGGGGAAGCGGCGGCGCTGGATGCCGTCTGGCGTGATGCGCTCGAGGGGCGCCTGCCGGACGATGCCGCGACGATGAGGGAGGCGATTCGCGTCAACGCGCCGGCAGCCCCGCTGAGCGTCCTGCAGACGCTCGTGGACCGGCTCCGCGCCCGCGAGCCCCACGAGCCCGACGGCTCGCGCCGGGACGCGTGGACGGCCGTCCGCGGCGCGCTGCACCAGGCGCTGGCGCTCAGAGGCAGCCGGATCGCGCTGTACGACCTGCGTGAAACGCTGGACGCCTCACCGGGTCCGCTGCCGTCATCGTTCGTGACGGCGGTGCACGCCATCGGCGACGAGTCGTGTCTCGAGCCGCTGGCCTCGGCGTGGATGCGGTTCGCAGACGCCGCCGCCCGCCATCAGCTCGCCGCCGCGTTCGCCGCCATCGTCAAGCGGGAGAAGATCAGCCGCCGGAGCGCCGTGCTGAAACGCGTCGCAAAGCGCGCCCCGGCGCTCCTCGCCCGCTAGCACCCCGCGACGCCGCACCCTGCCGCACCCCGCCGCACCCTGCCGCAC
>Ga0247719_1000149_pt1 | contig 49548 bp, 43 predicted proteins | sample 41E_DmetaG_FD_189046 | JGI IMG/M metagenome (GOLD analysis project Ga0247719, IMG submission 189046) | Soil microbial communities from hillslope of Landscape Evolution Observatory, University of Arizona, Oracle, AZ, United States - 4-1-E_D | ecosystem: Engineered > Artificial ecosystem >...
GGCGCGCGCCGAAGCCGCCGCGACCGCCGCCGCCACCCGCGCCCCTTCCGCCGCCGCCCCCGCCGCCGCGCAGCGCGACGAGCGAGCCCGGGCTCGCATAGATGTCATCGGCGGCGTATCGCGCCAGCACGTACTTCTGCGACGGCTGGTCGAGGTAGACCGCCGTGTCCACCGAGTTCTGCCCCACGCGCTCGGTGAAGAAGAGCACCTTCATGTCGGGAGAGAACCGGTGCCCGGCCATGCGGGCGTTGTTCTCGAAGATCACCTTCTTGCTGCTGTCGTCGAACGGCGGCAGCCACTGGTAGAGGCGATCGGGACGCTGGGCCTGCTGCGCGCCGCGGCCCCCGCGCTGCGGGGCGTCACCCGCCGCCGGCTGTCCACCGCCGCGCGGGCCCTGCGCGTTCTCCTGCGCGGGGGGAGCTTCCTGCTCGAGGAAGGTCAGCCCCTGCCCGTCGGCCCGCCATGCGAGTTCCCGCCGGCCCTGCTGGTTCTGCTGTCCGCCGCGGCCGCCGCCGGCTGCCGGATCAGGGGTGGGCTGCGTGTCGTCCTGCGCCCCGAGGTTCAGCGCCCGTTCGCTCAGCTTCACCAGCGGCTTGCCGTCGGCATCCCAGATCTCCTCGATCGTGCCGAAGTTGTTCACCGGCACGTCGTAGGAGAACGGCTCGACCATCCGGGTGACGCGCGCGTACTGACCGTTCGGCGAGAAGTCGATCGAGCGGATCATGTCGGGCTTGCCGAACTTCTTCACCGTCCCCTTCTGCACGTCCACGAGCGCGAGCTGGCCGGTTGCGTGCCACTTGAGGAGATCCTTCTCGTACGGCGTCGACAACAGGCTCGGGAAGGTGCGGAGGCGGTTCTTCGCCGAGTCGGTGATCTTCACGGTCGGCCCGGTCGGCGCCTGCGGCGCGGCCGGCATCGGCGCGCGCCCCTCGGGCACCAGCACCACCGCGATCTGCCTGCCGCCGTCGGTGAACTCGAAGCTGGTCACCAGCGTCGCGAGCACGGGAGTTTTCGTGAGCTGCCGCGACCCGCCGGTGGCGGCATCGGCGACGTAAATGTGCGTCGCATCCTCGCCGTGGACGAAGAAGGCGATCGACGAGCTGTCGGGCGACCAGGTTGCGTTCGAGACGCGCGCCCCCGCGGGCACCTGGACCGGCTTCTTCGACCCGTCGGCGGCGGAGATGAGCTGGATGTCCACGTTGTTCCGGATCGTCAGCGTCCGCGAGCGGTTCGCCTTGTAATCGATGAAGACCCCGCCGAGCTCGTGGAACGGCTTCGAGAACGTCTTCATCACGACCGGGCCATCGCCGATCTCATCGACGAACCACTGCTTGTTCGGGCTGAGGCTGGAGAGCGTGACGTTCAGGTAGCGCGGCGCGAGCACGGCATCCGCCAGCTCGGGGGGCGGCGTCGCATAGGATTCCTGCTTGATGATGTCATCGGCCCAGGAGCTGCTCTGCCGCGCCGGATTCTGCGCGAGCAACGGGAGCTGGCACAGGGCGAGAACCAATGCGGGCGCCAGCCGCGCAAACCATTTCGTCATACTGCCTCCGTGTACGTATTCATCCGATGAGGTCTGGACAGGGACAAGCCGGGAAAGGCCCACAACAGTAGCAGACGGTCAGACGACCCGCAAACATGTGGACGTGTTGCGTCGTATTGTCCTGTGATCAGCGAGACATTCCCATGAAGCAGCTCTTCTGCGCGGCCGCCGTGGCGGCTCTTCTTCTCGGTCTTGCCGGCGACGCCGCCGGCCAGCAACGCGGACGCGGGGCGCAGCCCCCGCGCGATGCGCAAGGCGCCCGCGCCGAGCGGCCCGGCACGGGCAGCATCTCCGGCGTCGTCCTGATGGCCGGCAGCACGCAGCCGGCCCGCAAAGTGCGTGTGAATCTGTCTGGAGCTGAGCTGCGCGGCAGCCGCTTCACGACTACAGACGACCAGGGACGTTTTTCGTTTACCGCGCTGCCGCCTGGACGCTATTCCCTCAGTGCGACGAAGCCCGGACACGTGACGGTTTCGTACGGCCAGCGCCGTCCGGGTACGCCCGGAACGCCCATCCAGCTCGGTGACGGACAGCAGTTCGCCGTCCAGATGCAGATCCCGCGCGGCAGCGTCGTCACCGGCATCGTTCTCGACGAGCAGGGAGAGGCGACGCCCGGCACACCGGTACGTGCGCTCCGGCGCGTCGTCCAGAACGGCCGCCCCACGCTGCAGTCGGCGGGCACCGGCACGACCGACGACCGGGGCATCTACCGGATCTATGGCCTCCCCCCCGGCCACTACGTGGTCTGCGCGACTCCGAGAAACGTGAGCGCGGGCCCGATGGGTGCGCTCCCGGCGGAAGTGCAGGCGATGATTCCCAACGTCGAAGCCATGCTCGGCGGCCTCGGCGCCGGTGTGATCGACGCGCAGGTCCAGCAGCGGCTCGCCGACGCGCAGCAGGCGATGGGACAGCCGCAGGAGGAGGCCAGCGCCGGCTATGCGCCGGTCTGCTATCCCGGCACCACGGCGGTTGGCGAAGCCGCCCCGATCCAGATCGGCATCGGGGAGGAGCGGCCCGGCGTCGACTTCCAGCTCCAGTTGACGCCGCTCGCGCGGGTCGAAGGGACGGTCGTGAACTCGACGGGCGCTCCGCTGCAGAACGTGCAGGTCACGCTCGTCAACGCACACGGCGTCTCCGCCGTCGGAGGTACCAACACCACGCGGGCCGACGCGGAAGGACGCTTCCGGTTCTCGGGCGTGACGCCGGGGCAGTACCGCATCCAGGCGCGAATGCAGACCGGTGGCGGCGGCCGCGGTGCGGCCATGCTCCAGGGCATGCTCCTCGGTGGACGTGGCCGCGGTGGCGCCGCTCCGGCGGCGGCGACGACGGAGCCGGCCACCTGGTGGGCGGCGGCCGACATCGTCGTCGACGGCCGCAACATGTCGAATGTGATGCTCGCACTGCAGCCGGGGCTCACCCTGTCGGGCCAGATCACGTTCGAAGGCACGACGCCGCCGCCGTCCGATCTGACGAGGCTTCGCGTGACGATGACGTCCACCGAGCCGGGCCCGGGGATGCCGCCGGCGAACGGCCGCGTCGATGCCAGCGGCCGGTTCACCGTCACCAACCTGACGCCGGGGCAGTACCGCCTCAGTGTGACGGGCGCGCAGGGGTGGACCGCCGAATCCGCGGTCGTGGGAGGGTATGACGCCCTCGATTTCCCGGTGGAGATCCGCGCCGGCCAGGCGATCAGCGGCGCCGCCGTGACGATGACCGATCGGCAGACGGAGATCACGGGCGTCCTCTCCCAGGACGACCAGCCGGCACCCGACTACACGGTGGTGATCTTCCCCTCCGACCAGCGCTACTGGACCGGCAGCTCACGGCGGATCCAGTCGGCGAGGCCTGCCACCGACGGCAGGTTCACGTTCCGCAATCTCCCCCCGGGCGAGTACCGCGTCGCGGCGGTCTTCGATCCGGAGCCCGGCGCGACGTCGGATCCCGCCTTCCTGTCGCAGCTCGAAGCCACGTCGCTGCGCGTGACGCTGCAGGCCGGCGAGAAGAAGGTGCAGGACATCCGCCTGCGGTGACGCAGGCGGCGTCCTCGCCCGGAACGGATCGCTCGCTACTCCTTCCGAACGAGTGAAATGCGCCGGCCGGCGGCGGAGTCGCGGATCAGCGTCTCGAGACGGCGCTCGCGCGTCTCGGGGCGCTTCGCGCTGGTGACCCAGTGCACCGCGACGCGCCGATACCACGGTGCCTGCGCCTCGAAGTAGGCCCACGCCTTCGCGTCGGTGCGGAACCTGCGTTCGTGCTCCGCGCCCAGCGCCGCAGCCGCGCGTTCGAACGAGTAGCGCGCGGGCGCGCCCTTGTCCCGCCTCTCGAACGCCGCGAGCCCGGCAGGGTGCATGCGTCCGGCCTTTTTCAACTCCTCCACGCGTTTCGTGTTCACCGCGCTCCAGTAGCTCTTCGCCTGTCTCGGCGTGAAGCGCTGCACGTAGCTCTCCTCGTCGAACCGCTTCCGCACGCCGTCGATCCACCCGAAGCACAGCGCCTCGTCCAGCGCCTCGGAGTACGTCAGGCCCCCGCGTCCTGAATCCTTGCGGTAGAAGCCCACCCACAGCTCCGGCTCGCGGTCGTGATGCCGCTCGAGCCATCGGCGGAGCTCGGCGGCCGCCCTGAAGAATCTGGGCGTCGGCCCCTCAGCGGACCGCGACCGCGCGGGCATGCCTACGCCACCTGCGACGTGCACTGCGCGCAGCGCGTCGCCTTCAGCGGGATCGACGACAGGCAGAACGGACAGTCCCGCGTCGTCGGACCCGGCTGCCCCTCCTGGTGGCTCTTGAGCCGATTCACCTGCTTCACGAGCAGGAACACCGCCAGGGCGACGATGACGAAGTTCAGGACGTCGGTGAACAACTGCCCGTACGCGATGACCGGCACCCCTTGCGCCTTGGCCTCGGCGAGCGAAGCGGGGGTTCCCCTGCCGCGATCGAGCACGTAGAAGAGGCTCGTGAAGTCGATCTTCGCGGTGAGCAGCCCGATCGGCGGCATCAGCACGCCCTCGACGAAGGTGGTCACGATGCGGCCGAACGCCGCGCCGATCACCACGGCGACGGCGAGGTCGATCACGTTGCCGCGGGCGACGAATTCACGGAATTCGCGGAGCATGCGTCCTCACTTGTGCGGATGCCGCCCGTAGTGCTGCCGGAGGAGGTCCTTCCCGTAGTCGTTGCCGTTCGGCGTCCGCACGACGACGTGGATGTGCTCGCGTGTGGGCAGCGCCGGATCTTTCGCGAGGTGCCGGAGGTTCGCGGGACGCTGGTGGTCGAACTCGATGAGGATGACCGGGCTGTGGATCCGGTAGTAGAAGACGGCCGCCGGATCGAGTCCGCCGATCCACGCGAAGTGCGTCGCGTCCAGGTGGCGCCGCACTTCCTCCATGCGCACGCGCGCGTGCCCCTCGCGCATGTTGTCCACGAACAGCCTGACGAGCGCGAGCAGCTGCTCCCGCTGCGGTCCGGTGAGCTCCGTCGCGCGGATGCCCGCATAGTCGAGCACGACGTTGTCCCTGAACGCCTCCGTCAGGTTGTTGTTGCCGGTCTTCGAGACGCTGAGCACCGCCTTCTCGCGCTGCGCCGCGTCGAGCGCGCGCGCGAACGCCAGGCCGGCCGCCTGCTCCTCCTGCAGGATCGCGGTTCCCTTGTACTTGCCGCCCGCCGCGGTCACCGGCTCCGACCCGGCGAAGAACGGCGTCATCACCACCTGGTCGCCGAGAACGAAGTAGTTGATGATCAGGTGGTGGCCGTCGAGCTGCCAGCCCCACGGCTCGGCGGCCGACGGCTGCCCCATCACCGTCAGGTGATAGAGCCACTCGCCGTACTCCTCGAAGTTGTCGTTGTTCAGCTCGCCGAGCGTGTGGTTCAGGCGCATGATGTCGCGCGACAGCTCGAGGCCTTTCGCGCTCAGCGACTCGCGCAGCAGCCCGAGCGCCAGCTCGCGCTGCGGCTCCGTCATCTCGGCGAAGCTGACCCCCTGCCGCACGTAGAAGTGCTGGTTCATCCACTTGCGCCATTCCGGGTCGTCGGCCGGAAACAGCGTCCGCTGCCGCTGGTCCGCGGTGAGCCCCTTCAGCAGCGCCTCGGCGGCCCGGACGACAGGCGCGGTTGACACACCGGTCGAGCGGACGGCGAAGAGGCCCGGCTCCACCGTGCCTTTCGCCGTGATCCCCTTGAACGGTTCGGCGAGCCCGCGCTTCTCGGCATCGGCCGACATCGTGATGCGCCGCTGCGAAAACGGCTGCTGCAGCGCGTGGCCGAGCGACAGGACGACGAGCGGCGACAGGCAGACCGCCGCGGCCAGGGCACGCGCATGCGTGTTCATCGAGCCTCCGGAGTGATGGAGAGCGCGGCGAGCTTGCCGTCCGGTGCGACGGCGAGACGCAGCCGGACGGTACGCTTCTCGAGGACCACTTCGTAGGTGCGCACGCGATCGTCTCCGATCTCGAGATCCTCGAGGAGCGTCAGCCGCGTGACGGCGCCCGCCTCGCGCAGCAGATCCTGGTAGGCCTTCGCGGTGCCTGGGAAGAAACCGGCGCGGACGTAGGCAAACTCCGCCGGGTCCAGCGTGCCGGCCGCCGCGGCCTGCACCAGCCGCCGGACCCGGTCCTGGAACGGGCCGTCGCTGTCGGGGATCGGCTTCAGCGCGGGGCGCTTCAGCGCTGGATCGATCGCCGACGCGAGCGCATCGCTGATGCGGCCGGGACGCGCCTGGGCGAGGTTCGCGAGGACGATGATCGTCAGCCCGCCATCCGGATACCGCGCGATGTCCGTCTGGAATCCCTGCCACGAGCCGCCGTGGCGCTGCACGCGCCGGCCGCCGATCTCGTCGAGCGTCCAGCCGAAGCCGTAGGGGTACGTCCTGCCGCTGTTGAGCGCGACCGGCGCGAACATCTGGCGCCAGCTCTCGGTCTTCAACACCCGTTCGGCACGGAGCCCCGCGTCCCACGCAACCATGTCACGAAGCGACACGTACAAGGATCCGTCGGCGGTGGTGTTCAACTGCGGCGCGACCCACGTCTGGTTCTTCAGCTCGCCGCGCACGAGGCGGTACCCCGCCGCGCGATGCGGGACGATATCCTCTTCGCTGATGACGCGCGCCGTCTTCATGCCGAGCGGCGCGAACACACGCTCGGCGAGGAGATCGCCGTAGAACCGCCCGGAGGCGCGGCGGATCAGCACGCCCAGGACGACGTACCCGGTGTTGCTGTAGTTCCACCGCGCCCCAGGCTCGAACTCGAGCTTCAGGGCGTACGCAAACCGCAGGAGCTCGTCCTCGGAGTAGTCGCGGCGGTAGTCGATCGTCCCCTGTGTGTAATCCGGCAGCCCGGAGGTGTGGGTCAGCAGGTGCCGCACGCGGATCCGCTGCCAGTGCGGCGGCGCATCCGCGAAGTAGCGCGTGAGCGGCGCGTCGAGCTGCAGCTTGCCGTCCTCGACGAGGAGCATCGCGGCAGCGGCGGTGAACTGCTTGCCGACGGAGCCCGACTGGAAGATCGTGTCGGGCGTCACCGGCACCTGATGCTCGACGTTCGCAAGCCCGTAGCCTTTCATCAGCACCGGCTGCCCTTTGTGAATCACGGCCACGGCGAGGCCCGGGATCCGCTGCTGGTCCATTTCGGCCCGTATAACGGCATCGAAGTCGACAGCGGTGCCGCGCGGCGGCGCATCAGTGGCGCGGTGGCCGGGAAGACGGAGGGCATCGGAGGCATCAGCCGACGCGAGGAGCGCCGCCGCAAGGACGAGAATGAGTGCCTTCATGCAGCAGTCAGCAAGACGGGATCGTTACGAGTAATGACGAGCGTGTGCTCGTGATGGGCGGCGAGCCGCCCGTCGGTGGTGCGGATCGTCCATCCGTCACCGTCCTGCGCGACCCGGCCCCGGCCGCTCGTGATCAGCGGCTCGATGGTGATGACGAGCCCCTCCGTGAGGACGTCGCGCTGGCGCCGGTCGAACCAGTTGGGCACGCGCGGCGGCTCGTGGATCGTGCGCCCGACGCCGTGCCCTTCGAGCGTCCGGACGACGGTGAAACCCGCCGCCGTCACCGTCTCCTCGACACGGCGGCCGATCTCGTTCACCGGCGTCCCCGCCCGTGCGACCGCGGCGGCCGCGTGGAACGCCGCTTCTGCGCACGCGGCCAGCCGACGCGCTTCGTCAGTCCCTCCAGGGAGCACGAGCGTGCGCGCCGCATCGGCGACATAGCCGTCCTTCTCGGCGGTCACATCCAGCTTCACGACGTCACCCGCACGCAGCGTGCGCATACCCGGAATGCCGTGAACGATCTCGTCGTTCACGCTGATGAGGACCGTCCCCGGAAAGCCGTAGGTGAGCGCCGGCGCGGAGCGTGCGCCGTGCGCCTCGAAGATCTCCAGCGCCAGGTGATCGAGCTCGCCGGTGGTGACGCCGGCAGCGGCATGTCGCTCCAGGACGTCGAGGGTCAGCCGGACGACGCGGCCGACCTCGCGGAGTCCGCGCCAGTCGCGGTCGCAGGTGAGGGACATCGGGAGCGATTATCCGCCATCGCCGGGGAACGGTGCCAGCCGACTACCGCTCGACGAGAATGCTGCCGCGGAGCAGCGTGTCGAGCGTGTGATTGAGCTCCCGTGCGTTGGCGGCACCGAGCACGAGCGCGCCCGCGTCGCGGACGCGGTCGAATCGCCGGGCGTCGATGTCGAACGCCACGAAGTACAGGGAGGGACGCTCCTCGTTCGGGCGGCGGGCGATCGCGGCGGCAACCCGCTGCGGCGACACGCCGTCCGTGTTCTCGCCGTCGGTCACCACTAGGAGATGGCGGCGCGTCAGCGCCGTGGCGTCGAGCTCGCGCTTGGCGAAGATCATCGCGCTGCCGATCGGCGTGCCTCCGCGGGCGCGCAGGGTCGCCAGGGCGGCGTCGGCCCGGCCGCGGTCCGGTGGCCCCATCGGCATCACCGGGCGGCAATCCGGCTGGTTCGACCGGCGGCTGAACTCGTAGATGCCGAGCAGCACCGGCTCGTCCGGGTGTTCCTCGGCATACCGCGCGAACTGATCGACGAGATCGCGTGCCGCACGTCTGGCGACGTCGATCTTGCGCTCGTCGCCGCCGGACGCCTCCGTCACGCGGTCGTCCATGCTGCCGGAGACGTCGATCACGATCGCGGCGGCAAGCCCCTCGCGGGCGGGTGTCGCGACGGCCGGGGCGAGCTGCTCGTCGAGCCGGCGCTCGCTCCCGCTGCGGCGCTCCTCGTCATCGTCGCGATCGCGGCGGCAGGCGCCGGTGGCGACAATGGCCGCCAGCGCGAGCAACAGCGCGGCGCGCACCGTCATGCAGCGGCGGCCGGCACGACGCCGTCCTTGACGGCGATCCGCTTCGCCACGGCGGCCCCGGAGTGGAGCGCCCCTTCCATGAAACCCATGAACGCGTAGCTGGCGTACTCGCCGGCGAAGTGCAGCCGTCCGAGGCCCTCGTGCAGCGTCGGCCCCTGCGAGGTGACCTGCCCGGGCGCCGGGAAGGAGTACGACGCCTTCGACCAGGCGTCTCCCGGCCAGTCCATGAACCGCGCCCTGCCGGCGTAGCTTGCGCGGATCCCGCGATACACCTTGCCCAGCTCCGTGAGATAGTTCTCGACGCGGCGCGCCCCCCAGTCACGACAGATCTCAGCGGAGGGACCGCCGGAGAACGCGACCATCGCCTCGCCGGGCCCGCGCTGGCCGTCGGTCGCGTGCCAGGTCATGTTCACCGGACCGTCGCTGAGGAGATCCGGCGCGAGCTCCGCCCGTCGCCAGACGGGGCCGTTCAGCCCGAGCAGGAACTTCACGTTCGTGCCCATCTGCGGCATCAGGCCCGGCGGCAGCGCGGGCTCGAACGCGATGCGGTTCCACGTCGGCGGCGGCGCGGTGAGGATGACGTGATCCGCGTCGAGCGCTTTTCCGGTCGCGAGCATCACGCGCGCGCCGGCATCCGTCAGCGTGACCGCCCGCACGGGCGTCCGCGTCAGCACCCTGGCGGCGCCGATCGCGGCGACGAACTTCGTCGCAAGCTGCTGATTTCCGCCGCGGCACCGGTACACCTCCGATTCGGTCCAGTACTTTTCGAGGCCGCCCCCCTTCACCATGGCGAGATTGGCGAGATAGCTCTGCCACTCGGTGACGACGCCGTTGTCGGCCGTCATCATCGTGCGCAGGCCGGCCTTGCAGAGCGGCGAGGCGTCGAGCCCGTCGATCCAGGAGGCGAGCGTCCGCGCGTCGAGCGCCTTCGCGTCGGCCGCCGTCCAGGGCCTGTCGGCATCCACCTTTGCCGCGTCGGCGACGACCGTGTTGAACGCCTTTTCCATCTCTTCCCAGAGCTTCTCGGATTCGTCTCCCGTCAGCCGCTTGCCGTCGAGCACGATCGGGAACTCGGCGTCCTCTTCCGAGACGTCGAGGAACTGCAGCCCGAACTGCTTCGCGTAGCCGACCCAGGCGGGGTGGTTCGAGCCGATCAGCTCTCCGCCCCCCTCGACGTTCTTGCCCGGGACGAGATCGGAGAAGCTGATCACGCGCCCGCCGACGCGGTTGCGCGCCTCGACGACGGTGACGTCGTAGCCCGCCTTCGACAGTTCGTATGCCGCGGCGAGCCCGCTGAACCCGGCGCCGATCACGACGACCCGCGCGCCGGCCTTCTGCGCCGTCAGACCCGCGAAGCGGTCACTGATCAGGAGCGCCCCGGCGGCCGCGAGCGAGCGCTGGATCATCTCGCGGCGGGTGATCCCGTGGTCTTTCTTCCCGTAACGCCTATGGAGCTGTGAATACAGGTTCGGCATATCCCTCGCCCCTGCACCTACTCGAGCGTGAACCACTGGACTTCGACGCGGCGGTTCTGCGCCGAATCGGCGCCGGCCGGCTCCTCCCACCCGCGGCCGACGATGTCGAGGCGCTTCGCGTCGACGTTGTAGCGTTCGACGAGCAGGCGCCGGATCTCGGCCGCGCGGTTCTTGCTCAACTCCATCGCGCGCAGCGCCATCTGGCGCACGTAGGCGTCCCCGCCCTGCTGCCGGAACACCGGAACCTGCGCGTTGTCCACGTGGCCGCGCAGCAGCATCGTCGACCCCGGGCTCACCTGCAGCATCCGGCGGATCGCCTCGAGGTTGCGGATGTTGTCCTGGTTGTTCATGTCGAGCGTCGCGGAGTTCGGCTCGAACAGGAAGCGGATGTCCTTGCTGAGGAGCGGGTCGGTCTCGACCGACGGGCCGCCTCCGGTGCGGATCGGCGCGATCGCCACCGTCTGCTCCTTGAAGAGACCGGTCTTCTCGATCGCATCGAGATGCTGCGTCTGCGCGAAGCGGCTCGGATCCGGCGGATCCTTGACCAGGTCGCTGCCGTAGGCGAGCACCGCCGATTGATAGATGCCGGCGAAGCTCCCGGCGGCGTCGATCGCGCCCGAGAAGAACGCCTGATTCTCCGGCAGGTTCGAGAGGTGGACCTTCGCCAGCTCCGCTTTCGTTTCGTCGCGCGACCACTTGAACGCGCGGCCGACCACGTCGAGCGACTGGTCGGGACGGTCGCGCACCATCCGGTTGCCCTCGAGCAGCCCGTGGACGAGCCCCTGCACCACCTTCGGATGCTGCTCCGCGAAGCCGCGATGGAGGATGAGCACGTCGGCGATGATGAGCAGGTTGCGGTTCGTCGTCAGGACGTGCGCCTTGCCGCCGCTCGCCTGGACGACCTCCGACACCTTCGGCTCCCAGGTGACGCAGCCGGCGAGCCGGTTCTTCCCCGACCGCAGGTCGGAGGCGAAGAGATCGCCGGCGGCAAACCCGTCCTCGGTGTACACCAGGTTCAGGCGGTCGGGGTGCGGGGTCGCCTCGAGGCTGCTGAGCGTGTGGATCGGGAGCCCCGCCTCCTGGGCGAGATACCGGATGAAGAAGTCGACCTCGGTGAACTGCGCGGCGGCGATCGTCTGCCCCTTCAACTGGTTGATCCGCTTGATGTCGGTGCGGACGACGACCCCGTCGGCGCCGCGCGAGAACCCGATCTGCGCGGGCACCACGGCGTGAAGCTGCCGGCCGTACGCGGCGAGCACGTCCACGGTCGTGACGGATCCGGCGATCTTGCCTTCGTTCAGCTCCGACCAGCTCTCGTCTTCGCTGATCGTCAGCTTCACCTTGAAGCCGTGGTCGCGAAAGAAGACGGAGTTCTCGGTCGGGTCGAGCCCGCCGTTCGCCGCGATGAGCCCGGCGTATCCGGCGTACTCGCTGATCTCGAGCGGGACGATGTTGTCCTTGTAGGTGAAGGGAGCCGGGGGCGAGAGCCGCGGCACTTCGACCTTCGCCTCGGCGACCGCCGGCTCCGTCCCCTCTTCCTCGTCACCGCTCCCCGGGCGCGTCGCGCCGCCGCCGAGCAGCATGTATGCGCCGAGCGCGACGAGCCCCGCGACGAGCAGGACCGACAGCGCCTTGCCGAGAAGGGTGAAGCGCGGACGAGTGCTCATCGCTCCGGCCCGATCTCCTTCGCGGCCGCCGGCGCCTGCGTCTCAGCGGCGCCCGGCGCCTGGATGCCCTGGCTGGCGAGGAACTCGGCGAGCGCGACCTGCTCGAGCGCCTTGCGCTCGTTCTCCTTCTCCTGCACCTGCTCGAGGTCGACCATGTCGCGCGCGAGCCGCGCCTTGCCGGCCGACACCTCGTAGCGCTTCTGGAGGACGTCCTCGACGGTCTTCATCGTGTCGCCGAGGTCCCCCACCTTGAACGCGACGTTCGACAGGGCGGCGGCCGCCTCGGCCTGCGCCTCTTTGATCTTCACCTGCGAGAGCTGCTTCTCGACGCGGCGCACCTTGTCCTCGAACTCGCGCTGCGCGAGCTTCGCCTGACGGAGGTTCGCCTGGTACGCCTCTTCGGTCTCCTGCAGTTCCTGCGTGTCGGTGGCGAGGTCCGCCTTGAGCTCCTGGAGCTCGCGGGCGAGCGTGCCGGCGAGCTCGAGGTTGCCGGCCCGGTGGTTGGCGAGAATGCGGCGCTCGAGGTCCTGCGCGCGTGCCGCCTTCATCTTGACCTGTCCCTTGAGGCGCTCGGCGACGCCGGCCATCCGCGCCAGCGCCATGTTGTACTGCGCCATCTTGTTGCGGAACTCCTGGCGCGCCGCTTCCATGAGCGCCTCGGGATTCGCCTCCTCGAGGCCGCTGATGAACAGTCCGAGAAATCCCCTGAACAGGCGGCCGATGCGGGCAAACATCTGCGGTCTCCTTTGCAGGCGTGCGGCGCCTGCGCTGCATGGCAGGGCGGAGCGCCCTGCGCTACACGAACCGGCGAAGCGCGTCGATCCGGGTCTCGAGCTCCTCGGGGGTCAGCTCGCGGAAGCGCTCCGGCAGGAACCGGGCGTCGGTACACTCCTTCACCGCCACGAGGTCCATGAATTCCAGCTTCCGGGTGTGCGGGCTGGGGCGCACCTCCCGGAGAACGTCGGCAAGGATCTCACGAATCGGGCGCCTCGGCTCCTCGCTCAGTTCATGCAGCCTCAAGGCTCTGACGAGGACCCCTTCGAGCTCGTTCCCGCCGAGCGCCTGGTCGTCGGCGAACGGTGGCAGATCCCCGGCCGTCAGCGGAAACTTCAGCTTCCGGGCGATCGCGAGCAGCAGCGCCTCGCGCTCCTGCGCCGTCTCGGGCGGAAAGAGCGGGATGTGGACGTCCAGCCGCCCCTGCCGCTTCAGGTCCACCTCGAGGAGATCCGGACGCGAGGTGGCGAACACCCAGATGATCCGGCCGCGGTTGCGCGTCTCGGACATCTCCTTGGCCAGCATCGAATACACGCGGCCCGACAGGCCGCTGTCGTCGTCGCCGCCGCCGCCGCGCCGGCCGGCGGCCTGATCCGCTTCGTCGACGAAGACCACGACCTGCCCGACGGCCCGCAGCACCGCGAAGATCTTCTCCAGGTTCGACTCGGTCGCGCCGACCCAGCGATCGCGGAAGTTCTTCAGCACGACGCAGGGGATCCCGATCTCCCCCGCCCAGCACTGGACGAGGAACGTCTTCCCGGTGCCGATGCGGCCGGCAATGAGATATCCCATCGGCAGCGCGCGCAGTGCCCCGCGTCGCAGGAGCGCCGCGTCCTCGCGCAGCCACGCCTTCACCGCGTCGTGCCCGGCGACGTTGTCGAGGGTGAACGGCGACTCGATGAACTCGAGGAGCCCCTGGCACTCGCGCTCGATGAGGTCCTTCTTGATCTGCGTGAGCCAGGCGGAGGTGATCGCCTTGTCGTTGCGGAGCGCGAGCCCGATCGCCGAGCGCGCGCCGACGCGGCTCAGGCCCGTGAGCCTCGCGCCCAGGGTGTCGAACGGCACCTCGCTCTTCGCGGGCAGCTCCGGAAACTGTGTGGTCGCCAGCACGTGCACGTACGCCGACATCTCCGTCTCGTCGGGCAGCGGCACGTGCAGCGCCGCGGCGTGCGGGTTGTCGACGACGAGGTCGTTCAGATCGCGCAACCCTTCGCTCACGAGCACCGTCACGACGTTGGCTTGCGTGATCGCTGGATCGTTGGCCCACCCGAGCACCTTGACGATGTTGGCGGCAAACGGCCCACCGAGCTGCAGCGCATCACCTCTGGGGACGACGAATTCCGCGAATTCGATGACGACCGCGATGCGTGTGGGCCGGCTGAAGCCGGCCCCTACCGCAGTATCGACGTCCCCCGGCTCGGTAGAGGCCGGCTTCAGCCGGCCTGCCGCGCCCCCCTCGGTGGAGGCCGGCTTCAGCCGGCCTGCCGCGCCCCCCTCGGTAGAGGCCGGCTTCAGCCGGCCTGCCGCGCCCCCCTCGGTAGAGGCCGGCTTCAGCCGGCCTGCCAGCGACGCGACGTTCAACGACCGCAGCACGTAGCGGTCGATCAGCTCCAGCGCCGACCCCGGCTCGCGCAGCAGCGTCTGAAGATTCCCTTCGCGCCCGAGCGCCTGGTCGAGCCACGCGCCCCAGTCCTCCGCTCCGCGTGTCGCGCGCACGCCGCGGCTGCGGTCGTAGCGCAGAACGACGTCGTAGCTGCCGAACATCACCTCGTCGAGGAAGGCGGGCAGCGACAACAGGCGCCCGCCGTACGGGATGACGTCGAACACGTTGCCGTGGATCAGGAACTGCGCGGCGGAGCCCGACCGGAACAGATCGCGCATCTCGGACGCCCAGCGGGGCAGCTCGCTCACTCGCTCTCCTTTGCGCGCGCGTCGGCGCTCAGCGGCGGCGGCTCGGTCAGCAGGTCCTCCATGGCGCCGAACACCTTCTGCTGGTCACGGATCCACTGGCCGGTGCCACCGAGGGTCGCGGCGATCTGGTCGATCCGCTGCGACAGGATCTCCGGGTCGGTCGAGAGCGCCGCCTGCTCGCGGATCAGTTCCACCTGCTCCTCGATCCGTGCGAGCTCGGCGTCGATGTACGCGAGCTTGCGCTCCGCCTCCTGTCGCTGGTCGATGCGCTGCGCGAGGATATCGATCTGCCCCTGGAGGCTCCGCCGGAGATCCGCGCCGATCGCCGGGTCCTGCGCCTGGCGTTCGAGCGCGCGCCGCCGCTGCACGAGCACCGCCTCGTCCTCACCATCGTGGAGCACGGAGATGATGAGGCTCCTCGCGACGAGCAGCCGCAGAAACATCCACGAGAGGCGTCCCAGGCTGTCGGCCTGCGCTTCGATCCCCTGCGGCATCTCGGCGCCGCCGTGTGTCTGGAGATCGATGATCGACGTGCATCGCTGCGCGAGGGCGGCATAGCGCGCCCGGTCCTCCTCGTTGAGCCGGTTCAGCAGGCGGCTGATGCGCGCGTTCCATTCCGCGCGCGCTTCGTCGATCGGGCGCGACGCGACGGCGCGCTGAAACCGCGGGTTCGTCGCCAGCGTCAGCAGGTACCCGAGCTCGAGGCCGGCGCCGAGCACCCAGAAGCCGGGGTTGGCGATCCCGAGAAGACCGAACGCCGCCAGCCCCACCCAGTTCGGCGCCACGAACATGCCGAACGGCCGCGCGTTGAAGGCCGCCGTCACGTAGTCCAGGAAGCCGGGTTTCTGGCGCATCCGCGTGACGACATTCTGTCCGAGCCCGCCGGACCCCGCAACCGTGAGCCGGTCCGCCGCCATTCTGCGCCTTCCGGAGTGTGATGGCACACGGCGCCCTTCTCTCGAGACTCCTCCTTGCCGGCGCGCTGGCGGCGCTGCCCTCCGGCGCGGCTGCCCAGCAGGGGCCGCTGGTCCGCGCGGATCTCAGCGGCATGCTGGGATGGCAGCTCGCCCGGACCGAGTCGCCCGGGCCATACCCCAACCGCCAGTGGCACGGCGACCTGTTCGGCGGCGCCGCTGCGGGCGTGTACTGGACGGATCACCTCAAGACGGAGCTCGACTTCGGCGCGGCCACCGAAGCGCGCGCCTACCGGTCCTACCCGATCGTGATCGAGGGACGGCAGGTGTACCGCTCGTCGATCCTGACATTTTCGCGGCGGACACTCGGCATCAGCCAGCAGTACCAGTTCTTCCGCAACGCGTGGTTTCACCCGCACGTCGCGGCCGGCGCGAACGTGACGTGGGAGCGTCAGGTCGAGCACGTCCACCCGCTCGTCCTCTTCGATCCGCTCACCCGCGAGTCGCACCGGCTGGAGGACGCGGCGCGCGCCGGGCCGCGGACCGAGCTGACGGTGCGGCCCTTCGCGTCCGGCGGGTTCAAGGCCTACTTCACACGACGCGCGTTCTTCCGGGCCGACCTGCGGCTCGCCGTGCGCAACGGCATCGACGAGTCGCTGCTGCGCGCCGGGTTCGGCATCGACTTCTGAAACGCGATGGAAAGGAAGCTCCGCATGACCAACACATCTCCGTGGAGAGGGGCCGTCGCCGCCCTGCTGTGCACGACCCTCGCCGGCGGCTGCGCGACCGCGGGCGTCCCGAGGATCGCGACGGCGCCGGGCGCTGACCCGGCGGTGCTCGCCGCGTACGTGCAGACGCTGCCGCCGGGAACGCCCGTGCGCGTCGACAGGCGCTCGGGCACCGAGGTCCGGGGCACGCTGCTGTCGGCCACGGCCGCGCGGGTGCTCGTGCAGCCGCGCACGCGCGTACCCGTCCCCCCCGTGGAGGTTCCGCTCGACGACGTGGCGAGCCTGACGCCGGACCAGGGGGGGAACACGATCGGGAAAGCCATTGCCGCCGGCGCGGCGGCCGGCGCCGGCGCGGCCCTCGCGGTGATCTTCGTGCTGGCGGCGATCTTCGGCGACTGACGCCTATTCCTGCTGCAGCACCACCGCTTCGCCGTACGCGAGGATCTCCGAGGCGCTCCCCATGATGTAGGACGTGCTGAAGCGGATGTTGATGACGGCGTTCGCCCCGCGGCGCGTGGCTTCGGCGCTCATCCGGTCGAGCGCCTGCTCGCGCGCCTCGGCCATCAGCTTCGTGTACTCCTCGATCTCGCCGCCGACCACGTTCTTCAGCGCGGCGAGGATGTCGCGTCCGACATGGCGCGCGCGGATCGTGTTGCCATACACGAGCCCGAAACTGCGGACGATCCTGTGGCCGGCGACCGTGGAACCTGGATGCAGCTTCATCGAATGATCTCCTTCTGATACGGATCGCGCCGTGCGGTGAACAGCTTCTCGCGCACGACCGAGACAACGAGGATGGCGGCGCCGATCGCCAGCGCCGCGATCGCCAGGCGCACGCCCGCGGGCGTGGAGGTGTCCCGCAGGAACCCCTCGACCGCGTGCCAGATCCAGTAAGCGGCCAGCACGATGGCACCGGCCGAGATCAGGATCCAGGCGAGCCCGCGCTCGACGCGCCGGTACGTCGCCTGCCAATAGCCGTCCCACACTTCCTTCGGCGGTTCCTTCAGCGACATGGTCGTCGTCACCTCCTTCAGCCGCTCGAAGCGGCGCCATTCGTCGGCGAGATCGGGATGCGCCGCCAGCAGCGCCTCGAGCTCGGAGCGTCCGGCGGGAGAGATCTCTCCGTCGATCGCCGCCATCATCAGCGTCTGCGCCCGTTCGCGGCTGTTCGCGTCGGTGGTCATGACCGGGGCCCCTCCAGAACCTGCGCCAGGCGCTGCCTGGCCGAATACAACCGTGACATCACGGTGCCGACCGGGATGCCGACCAGCTCCGCGATCTCGCGGTACGCCAGCCCCTCGAACTCCTTGAGCGCCAGCACCTCGCGTTCGCGCGCCGGGAGCTGCTCGATCGCGGCGGCGACGCGGCGGCGCGCCTCCTTCTGCTCCAGCGCCCGCGCGGGATCGAACGACGCGCGGTCGGCGGCCTCCTCCGCGAGCCACTCGCCGGCGGCCTCGAGCCGCCGCACGCGCGCGCGGCGGTCGCGCAGGAAGTTGAAGCAGAGCCGCCGCAGGATCTGGTAGAGCCACGCGTAGAACGGCCGGTCGGGATCGATGCTGCGGCGCGCGCGGTACGCCCGCGCGAAGGCTTCCTGCGAGAGATCGCGCGCGTCCTCACGGGAGCCGACGAGCGAGAGCGCGCCGAAATACGCCCGCCGCATGTAGCGCTCCACGAGCTGTCCGAACGCGTCGGCGTCCCCGGCCTGCGCGCGGCGGATCAGCGCGGTATCGGGATCCGCCGCCTCCTCTGCGACCTGCATCGCTCCTCCTGCGACGGCCATGGCGTCAGCGTGCGCGGCCGGTGATCCAGGCCGCGGTAATGGCGTTGATGATCAGATGGTGAGCCTCAGGATACTGCCCCGGCGTCCACCGCCCGCTTGCCGCCTCGTCGATGGCTTGCTCCAGGAGTGCCAGCGCGGGGCACGCAAGCCGCGTGAGCGGGTGCGGCCGCCCGCCGTCGTCACCCCGCAGCAGGATCGTGCGGACCCAGACCAGGTGATCCGCCATCGCCGGCAATCCGACGCCCGCCGTGGCGGCCGGATGATTGGCGGCGGTGAGCAGGGGCCGCTCCGGGCGTGGCGGCGCCTGTGGGGCCGCTTCCCCCGCGAGCCCGACCACTACCGCCGCGACGACCACAGCGTACCGTGTGCTGCGCATCTGCCCTCCCGCTTTCACCCCCTATTACACGGGGACCCGGGATTTATTCGCGGCGCGGTTCGCCGGGGTCAGAGCTTGAATTTTGCAGAATTGCAAAATTCAAGCTCTGACCCCCGGCGATAGAATGCCCGGATGACGAAACAGCTCCTCGCGGCCGCCGCGCTCGCGGCGGCTGCCTGCGCCGCCACCGCCACCCCCGCACCGCACACGCAGCCGGCGACGCAGGCCGGCCCCCACGAAAACCTGAACGCGGTCGTGTGGATGCAGACCGCGGTGGAATTCGAGGCCACCGCGTTGCAGGCGTACCGGCTGGCGGAGATCCAGATGGAGGCGGCGCTCAAGGACCCGTCATGGACGGCGGCGATCGAACAAACGGCCAACGCCTCCACCCTCCCGCCCGCCGTCATCGTGGACGTCGACGAGACGGTGCTCGACAACTCCTTCTACCAGGCGCGCATGATCCGCGACCGGACGGAGTACTCCGCCGCGACCTGGGATCCCTGGGTCGAGGAGGCGCGCGCGACGCCCATCCCGGGCGCGCTGGAGTTCACCAGGCAGGCGGCGGCGAAAGGCGTCACCGTGTTCTACGTCACCAACCGGACCGCGAACCTCGAGGAGGCGACGCGGCGCAACCTCGCCGCCCTCGGCTTCCCGCTGCCGCAGACGCCGGACGTCGTCCTGACACGCGGCGAGCGTCCCGAGTGGCAGGCGTCGGCGAAGGGGCCGCGGCGCGCCCACGTGGCGCGTGACTACCGGATCCTGCTGCTCATCGGCGACGATCTCGGCGATTTCGTGGTGGACCCCTCCGGCACGCCGGCCGAGCGCCACGCGCGAACCGCGCCGCAGGCGGACTGGTGGGGGCGCCGCTGGATCATGCTCCCGAATCCGACCTACGGATCGTGGGAGCGGGCGATCGTGGGCAACGCAAAGGACCCGATCGCCGCACGCCGTGCCGCTCTGAAATACGAGCCGGATCAGAACCGCAGCAGGTAACTCAGCTTCACGAACACCTGCCGCCCCAGGGAGTGGAACGGCGAGTCGGTGACGCGCAGCACGCCGGCGGTGCGGTCCAGCTCGAGGTTGCCATACCCGTCGGTGTAGCCGACGTACACGGCCGTCCACGGATTCAGCATGTAGGTGGCGAGCAGATCGGTGCTGAACCGCTTCTCGTCCTCGAGGTCGATCAGCCGCGCGTCCGCCGTCACCGCCGAGTAATCGACGATGGCGCGGAGCGAGAGCCGGCGCGTGAACTGATACGCCGCCCGCGAGCGCCAGATGTGATTGGAGACGACGACGCTGCCGGCTGCCGTCGCCGCGAGTGCGTCGCGCGTCCGGAGCCGCGTGAAGAGGTAGCGCTGATCGACACGGAGCTGCGGCAGCGGCTTGAACACGAGGGCGGCGTCCGCCTCGACGCCGTCCACCACGAACGGCAGCAGGCCCGATGGCGGAAAGAAATTGATCTCGGGGCCCACGTCGGCGCCCCCTTCCAGTTCCAGCCACTTCAGCCAGGCGCTCTCGAAGCGCAACGTGAGATCCCGCTTGCGGAACTCCGCCCCCCGGAACCGCTCCATCGACTCGTCGTAACCCAGCTCGATCTCGGTCTGCCCCTTCAGCTCGAACTGCAGTTCGGAGCTGACCTGCCAGTCGTGGAGCGTTCCGGAGTGGTCCCACAGCATCTCGCCGCGCAGCTCGGGCCTGACGCTCACGAGCCACGGCCGCTCCGGAAACCACGTATAGCGGACGAACGGCACGACGCGGCGCGTGTCGACACGCCGCACGAATCCGAGCGGGGCGCGAAAGTCGGCGCCGATGTCTTCGTAGCGGAAGAACGCCCCCCCAGTTGCGTCCCGTGCGATCGAGCTCCACGGTGAGCGCCGGCCCGGACCGCCGCTCGCCGGCGAGCGGCTCGAAGTCGCTCACCGCCGCCTGCGCTGTGACGGCCCACGTGTCACTCAGCTTGTAGCGGCCGTCGATCGCGAACACCCGGCTGTCGCTGCTGCCGAACCGTCGGGTCGTGGCGAGGAAGCCGATCGCCGACTGGCGCGGCAGGTCGCGCTGCACGCGAAGGACGCCGATGCCGGTGCGGTCGCGGCGTGCGGGGTGGCCGGGCGCCAGGAGGCGCCCGGGCGCACGGTCGTCGATCGCCAGGGCCGCCACCGTCCAGTCCCCGGCCCTGCCCGTCACGCGGGCGCCCCCCTGCGGATCCGCGATGCGCCGCGAGAAGAACAGGTTGATCGGCGTCTGGAAGTACGACGCGTTCTCGATGAAGAACGGACGCTTCTCGGGGAAGAACACCTCGAAGCGCTGGTTGATCGTCACCTGCGGCTCGTCGGATTCGACCTGGCTGAAGTCGGGGTTGAACGTCAGGTCGACGGTGAAGGCGTCCTTCACGACGAACTTGCCGTCCACACCGGCGCGGACGTCGGCGTCGTCGACGAACGCCGGGCGCTCCTCGTCGAGGAAGCGCGCCCCCGCCAGCGCGGCATAGGGGATGAACTGGAGGTTCCGGCCAGGCGAGATGTTCCGCATGCCGCGCGCGGTCGCCATCTGCTGCATCACCCCCGACACCCGGCGCGTGATGTACGGCCAGAACGACGTCTCGTTGTTGCGCCGCACGGCCCGGACGAGCGCGATGCCCCACTCCTGTTCCGGCGCGCCCGCGAACCGCAGGCTCTTGAACGGGATCGCGATTCGGACGACGAACCCGAATGGCGTCAGGCGCCCCTCCGACTCCCAGACGGTGTCGTAGCTGTAGTCGTCGTCGCGTTGTCCATCGGTGCTGACGCCGTCCATCTGCACGCCGAGCGGGTTCACGACGAACAGATACGCACGCCGCCGATCGTGGAAGGTGTCGAGCATCACCCCGACGGCGTCGTCGTTGCCGAAGCCCTCGCGCCGGGTCAGCGACGCGCGGACCTTTTCCGGTTCACGATCGCGCGCGACGAAGACGACGTAGAGGTGCGTCTCGTCGTAGGAGAGATACGCCTCGGTCGGCTGGCTGGCGGGGTCACCGTCGCCCGGCTCGCGCTGGACGAAGGCCGTCACGGCGACCTCGTCGGCACGCGGCGTGCCGTCGAGATACTCGTCGAGCGTCGGCGGCGTGCCGACCCGCGGGATCGTGAGCGTAGGGGACCCTGCGGGAGGCGGCGTCTGGGCGAGAACGGGAGAGGCGGCGAGCGCTGCCGCAAGAACGAACGTGCCGATGCGCATGTCAGCAGCACGATTGTACGGCGAAGCGCGGCACTCACCGCGCGCGGCCGGGCGCCCAGGGGGCGATCGCCTGCCGCACCGCCGCCGCGACGTGCGGGTCGGCGTCGAGCGTCCAGTCGACCTTCTGCATCGTCACCGTCTGGTCGTGGGCGACATTGAAGAAGAGCACGGCCTTCACAGCCGGGAGGCGTGCAGGAAGGTCGGTCAACGCATCTTTGTACCACTCGCTTCGGTCGCCGCCGACCGCGAGCGACCCGAGTTCCGCAATCATCACCGGCTTGCCGAACGCCTCGAGCCGCGGGTATTTCGTCTCGAAGATGTCCTCGAAGGTCCACCAGCGCGACCACTGCGCCACGGGTCCGTAGTTCAGCGTGGTGGTCGCGATCCAGTCGACGTCCTGATCCCCTGGATACCACAGCTCCCAGTATTCGTACGCCACGTGAGGTGACCACACCCACAGCACGTTGTGCGCACCAGCCCGGCGGAACCGCTGGGCGACGTGCTGCCAGGCAGCGACGAACTCTTCCTTCGAATTGTTCTGGGGCCCCCAGGGATAGCGATACGGGTCGTTCATCTCGTGGGCGAAGCGGAGGAAGAATGGTCGGCCGAACCGAGCCGCCTCACGGGCCCACTCGTCCACGTAGAAGTCGTAGTCGCCACGCGCGATCGCGCCGAGGCCTCCCCGATCGCGCCCTCCCGGCGGCGGCAGGCTGGCACGGCGGGAGTCGAACACGGAGAGCCAGGGTTCCCAGGTGACGACCGGTACTGACCCCATCGTCCAGATCATCGTGAGCGCCCGCAGCGGAAACTGGTGTTCCGGCTCGTCGCCCCACGCCGTGTAAATCTGGACCAGCGGGAAGGTCGTGTCCAGGGCGCGCTCGAGTTCCACGATTCCCTCGGCCGACCCCGGTAGCCGGTTGTCGTACGCGCCGAGCAGGACATCCTCCGGGCGCCGCAGGCGATCCACACTCGCGCGGTATGGTTCGAACCACGCGAGCGAACGGCCGCGGCCGGCGCCGCTGAGCCGGACGCGCATGCGGTGCTCGAGCTCGTCCACCGCAGCGGCCGCGCGATCGAGAAGGCCGCTGAGCGGCCCCTGCGTGGCGGGGGCGAGCCTCGTGAGACCGAGCACGACCACGACCGCCGCCGCGAACGACGCGACGGCGAGCGCCACCCGGTACCGCCGCCTCATGGCAGCCCCCCGATGCGCGTCACGTCGATCGACGTCCACGGCCGCTGTCTCGGCGGGCGTGTGGACTCGCGCGCGGCATACAGCGCGCCCGCGCCGGCGATCACCGGCAGCGTCGCGAACGCGGCCATCCCCCAGGTCGCTTCCGGCGCAAGCGAGAGCGACACCGTTTCCGTGAGAAGCCGCTGCGACGTGATCCGTACGAGCGTCGCGACGTACAGCGCCGCCATGAGCAGCTGCGGCCACGCCAGCCGCAGAAAGCGGCCGCGTACTGCTTCTTTGGCCGTCGGCACGTACGGAATTTCGGCACGGAAGATCGCCAGCAGGGTCCCCGCGAAATACACGGGCCAGCACGCGATCTTCAGTGAGAGGCCGCGCCAATGCAGGCCGCGCTCACCGTCTGGATCACACAACCACCGCTGCACGTACAGGTAGGAGGTGATCCCGAAGAACGCCACAGGGCTGGCGGCTGTGAGGAATCCGGCGAAATGCATCGATGCGGGCTGAATGCCGGTCCACAGGTACAGATACGGGAACATGAGGAAGACCGCCGTCGAGATCCCGCACAAATAGTACGTCCCGATCGTCAGATACGAGAGTCGCTGGCGCCAGGTGAGATGGCGCCACAGCCGCGGCAACTCGGAAAACGCCACTTCATAGACGCCGCGCGACCATTTCATCTGCTGCTTGTAGAACGATCCCACATCCTCGGGCACCAGTCCGCGGCTGACGATCTCCGGGACGTACACCGAGCGCCACCCGGCGGCGTGCAGCCGGATCGCCGTCACGAGATCCTCGGCAAGGCCGATGCCGTGGCCGCCGATGCTCTCGAGCGCCTGCCGCCGAAAGGTGCAATTGGCGCCGATGGCGACGCTGGCGCCGTGGCCATGGAGTCCCATCATGACGGGACCGTAGAACGCGTAGGTCTGCTCCGCCGCCGCTGCGGCCGTGAACGATCGAGACTGGTTGTAGTACGCCTGGCACACCTGCACGAAACCGACACGCGTATCGGCGAAGTGACCCAGGACGCGGTCGAAGAACTCGGGGAACGGGATGTGGTCGGGATCCAGCACCAGGATGAACTCTTCGTCGGTCAGCGCCAGTGCGCGGTTGATCTTGCCCGCCTTCGCGCCGGGAATGCCGACCAGCTCGAGCCAGACAGCGCCGTGCCGCTCCGCCATCTCCCTGAACACCGGATTCCGCGTGTCGTCGAGCAGATAGGTGGTGTGGGGGTAGGCGACCCGCGCGCAGGCGGCAAGCGTACGCTCGAACATCTCCGGGGGCTCACCCGGCGAACTGGTCGTGAAGATCGCCACACGGCGTCCCGGCGGCGCCGGTATGGCCGCCGGCCGGGAGATACGGAGATAGTTGATCCAGCCGACGACGAGGCGGCTGATGCCGTACCAGAAGGCCAGTGACAGGAGCGCGAACAGCCACGTGTTGGCGACGTGCACTCCCCGGAACCACCAGTCGCCCAGGAGGACGACCGATGCCGTGCCGCCTGCCGCCAGCGCCGCAAGGATCAGACGATCGCGCAGGGATACATCGGCCGCGATGCGGTGCCGCCACATGTCGCGCCTGTTGCGTTCAGCGGCCGGAGGCCGGCCCATCGACGAGCACGGCTCGCATACGTGGCAGGAAGCGGTATGTGAGGTGTACGCCTGCGGTCGCCCACTGAAAGAAAGCCGTCCGCCCGGTTTCGCCGCTGCCGGAGAGCCGCACGGCCTCGCTGAGCGGGAGCTCGAACGAGGCGCGAAGCGTCCAGGGTGTGAACTCGCGGCGGCTGATCACGCGAAGCCGCTGCGTGCCAACGGCGCTGAAACTCGTGGCATTTTCGGACGCGCGAAACCCGTACGAGCCTCCGGCCGTGAAGAGCGGCCCCGCGCCGCGGCCGACCGTGAGCGAGGCGGCAGCGGCGTGGGTCACCACGTCGTCAGGAGTGTAGTAGGGGGAATACACGCCGGCGGGCGTGAAGCGGTCCTGTTCGGCATCAGCCAGTCCGAATGCGTAGCCGGCGCGCAACAGCGCCTGGTTCGTCCTGACCAGCGGCGCCAGCACCCAGACATGGCGGCTGGTCACCGCATTGGTGTCGGGAAAAGCCTGACGCTGCAGCGCGGCCTCTGCGAGCCATCCGCGCGCGTGGTCCCATTGCACCAGGGCGGTGGCGGTGCGGGTCATCACGGGCACGTCGAGGCTCGCGACGGTGTGCAGGTATGGGGCCCGTTCGACCCGTGCCCGCGCGACGAGTCCATGGTCCATGCGCACGGCGACCGAACCGCCGCCGATGCCACTCACGGCGGGCGCATCGGCGCCGCGCCGCAAAAGACCGGCCCACCCGGTCGCCTCCAGTCGCCCGCCTGGAGCCGTATACGAGGCGTCCACCTCGTGGCGCCAGAAGGTTCTCGCCCCGATGGACTCGAACCGCGTGGGTCTCGATCGCAGGGTCACCGAGAACGGCGGGGTCACGAACCAGCCGGCGGAGATCGCCACGGCGAGCTGGTCGAGCGGCTGGTCGTCGTGCCAGAACACCGTCGACAGCTGGAGCCAGGGGGCCGTGCGGGTGCGCAGCGCCAGCAGCTGGCGAGTCGCTTCGGGATGACCGGGTGAAAGCTCGAGCACCTGTTCCAGGGTGCTGCGCGCCTGACGGAGCTCACCGATTTCCGCCAACATGGCGGCGTACTCGACGCGCACCTGTGTGTCGTCGGGGTGGCGCGCCAGCGCCAGGGCATACGCTTCACGTGCGCGGGCGGTCTGTTTCAGCCAATAGAGCGTCTGCGCTTGGAGGCGCGCTGCGTCGCCGTCGTCTGGCTGTTCCGCCAGCCGGCGTTCCAGCAGGACGAGCGCCTGCGCGAATTCGCCGCGGTCCCGCAGGCGCCGTGCCTCCTCGACGAGCGCCCCTCCCTCCTGCGCGCGCAGGACCGGGGAAAGCGTGACGACCACGCACAGCACGGCCACGGCCCATCGCATGTGCGGTGCAGCTTACCGCACGGTCCGCGCCGCCGCAACGCGCGCCGCCGTTCGATACAGCGGCACCGCGCCCCCTCGATCGTCCTCGCTCAGCCCGCCGCCATCGCCTCGTCGATGAGGCGGCGCTCGCCGGTCAACTGCTGGAGCGGGGCGATGTCCTGCACCGTCTCGAGCGTACCGAGATACCGGCCGTCCGGGGATCTCACGGCGAAGTACCGCACGTGCACCTTCCGGCCGCGCATGTCGAGCCAGAACTCGGCGACGTCCCGCTGCCCCGCCTTGAAGCTCGCGAGGATCAGGTTCACCTTGTCGACGCTCTTCGGCGGATGGCACTGCTGGACGGCGCGACCGATCGCGCCGCGGCTGCGCGGGAAGATCTTCGGCTGGTGCTCGTGGCTGAAGTACCGCACGCGATCGTCGGCGTCCACGAACGAGAGCTCGAGCGGCAGCGTGTTCAGCATCGCGGCGAGCACCTCCGGCGAGAGGTTCGCCGAGAGGTCCCGGACTTCCCCCCCTTCGATGATGCGGCGTGCGAGGTCGAAGTAGCGCGCGCGCGTATCCGGTCCGATGGCGCTTTCGACGGCGGCGATACCCGCGACGACACGCGCGGCGTCGGCGGCGCCCAGCATGTGCCGCGCCATGGGAAAGAGAATGTCGTTCTCCTTCCAGAAGTGGTCCTTCAGCACCGCGGCGTACTGGCTGAACGTCTGCCGGAGGTCGGGAAGCACCGCGTCCCGCCCGGCGACGTACTCGCCGACGAGCGACCCGAGCGAGGACAGCAACTCTTCGCTGCGCTGGTGCTCCATGAGCATGACCGCCAGCGGTCCGGCGTCGAGGCGCATGCCGCGCGACTCCAGCAGCGGAAACAGGTGGTCCTCTTCCTTGTGGCTGTGGCAGCGCGCGACGTAGCCGGTGAAGTATTCGAGCGCGTCCGAGAGAAGGCCGCGTGAAGGGGCGGGATCGCGGAGCGCCCGTTCGACCGCGTCGAACACGCGCTCGGTCGTCTCGTGATCCGCCATCAGGAGTTCGGTCCAGTTCGCCGTCGATGTGAGTTGCATGCGGCGATTCTGGCCGGAAGGCCGGGGCGCGCCTATGACGGTGGTCATAACCCGCGGCGCGGCGGGTGCGGCGTCACGCGTCGTCGCCGACGGGACCGCGGCGGCGCTTCGTGTCGGCGCGCCGCTTCTTCCCCTCGATGCGCTGTTCGACCGCCGCGCGGGTGGGCTTCGTGCGGCGCCGGCGCTTCGGCCGCACGAGCGCCTGGCGCAGGAGCTCGGCGAGCCGCGCGCGGGCATCGGCGCGATTCTGCGTTTGCGTGCGATGGCGCCGGGCGTCGATCACGAGCACGCCGTCAGCCGTCATGCGGGCGCCGGCGAGCACCCGCAGCCGTTCGCGCACCTCATCGCTGAGAGCCGGCGAGCGCCCGGCGTCGAACCGGAGTTCGACGGCGGTGGCCACCTTGTTCACGTTCTGTCCGCCCGGACCGGAGGCGCGCACGAAACGCTCCTCGATCTCCGACTCGTCGATCACCAGCCCGGGCGCGACCTCCAGCATACCGGCAGAATACCTTGTGCGCGCCTTCGGCGGCGGAACTGGCGCGAGAATCTGGCGTAAACAGCACGCTTTCGCCTTCCTTTCGGCACGCCTCCTGCAGCGTGGTCCCGGAGGAGGAGAAGCGTGGCAACAGACGACACTCAGCGGGAGCAGACCGCCCCGTCCAATACCGTCAAAGACCCCGACGACTGGAAGACCGGCGACGAACCGATGACCGGAGCTCAGCGCTCCTACCTGTCGACGCTCGCGAGCGAGGCGGGCGAGGAGGTCGACGACGAACTGACGAAGGCGGAAGCGTCGAAGAAGATCGACGAACTGCAGGAGAAGACCGGTCGAGGCAAGTAGCCGGAGCGCCGCCGCGGGTCAGCGCCACTCCGGCGCGTAATCGCGGCGGCGGTACGCCTCTTCGACCCGCAGGCCGACCATGAAGACGACGAACACCTCGAAGAGCCCGATGAAGGCGTAGATGGCGAAGCGCGTGAAGGCGCTCGGCTCCGGCCAGCACGTGATGCCCTGGTCGAGGCACGCCTGCACGAGCGCGTCGATCTGCAGGTGCTCGCGCCAGATCATGGCGAAGGCCGTCGTGAAGATGACGCCGGTGCCGAGCAGATTGCCCAGCACGGGCTCACTGCGGCGCCAGAACGGCCAGGCGAGCAACAGTCCCAGGATGAATGGGACTGTTGCCATGAACGCGATCCAGGACCAGCTCAGACCAATCACGGGGCGGCTCGCCCCATTATGGCCCTAGCCGCGCAGCCGGCGCAGCGCCGCTTCGGCGAGACGGCGGCTTCGCTGCAACCGCTCCTCTTCGTCGCTCACGCCGCCGATGCTGATACGGACCACGACCCCGTCGCTGAGCACGTACAGCGCGCCGGCACGCGGGTTCCCCGTCCAGAACGCTTCCTCGCCCGTGCCTGCCACCGGACGCGGCGGATCCTTCTTCCGCACGGGTCGCGCGTTCTCCGGCGGCTGCATGGTTCTGCGCGGCGGCGCGTGGAACGACTTGTTCCAGTACTGCCGCACGGCGGAGCGGTCGTCGCCGTTCGCCGCCGGCGCGATCACCGTAAGGCTCACCGACCGCTCGAACTGGCTGGTCTCGAACAGGCACTGGCGGAAGCGGAGTCCGCCCTGCTGCTCCTCGTGGCTCTTCTGCTCGCGGACCGCTGCCTGCTGCACGGCCGCGATCTCCTCGGGCGCCAGCAGGTCGCAGGTGCTGCGCGGCGCGTCGCGCACCTGAACGGGCGCAGCGAAGATCGCTGCGCCCGTCGCCAGGGCCACCGTCAGGCAGAGCGCCGTTCCGACAGAGGCGTGCCGGTGCATGCGTCCCCCTATTTCGCCCGCACGCTGGCGATGTTGGTGTACGCCGAGCGCGCCGCTCCTGCCGCCGCGCGCACACGATAGAAGTACGTCGTCTTCTTCACCACGGTGTCGTCGACGAACGACGTCGCACCGGAGCCGAGCGTCGCCAGCTCGACGAACCCCTCGTCGAGCGACGTCGCGCGTTCGACGATGAACGCGCTCTCGTCGGTGGAGTTGTCGACCCAGTTCAGCGTCACGGCACCCTTGCGTGCACTGGCCGTCAGATTCGTCGGCGCCGCGGGCGGCTGGGCGCACGAGGCGTTGCCCACGAGCGTGTAGCTGCCGGCGGGCGAGAAGTCCGACGAGAGGTTCTGGTTGACCGGCAGCATATCGTTGCGCCCCAGGAAGGAGCGGACCTCGATCCCGAGCAGGGAGGTGCCCGCCTTCACGTCGTCGACGGCGGCGGTCGGGACGGAGATCCGGATCCTGCCCGTAGCGGCGTCGTAGCTGCCCGTCGCCGCGCCGAAGCGGGTGGGGATGTTGCCCTGGTTCGCCGCCGGGCTGGTGTAGACGAGCGGATAGCTGACGCGGCCATGTTCGAACGTGAGGCGTCCGAGCACGTCGGACCGCATCGCCACGTAATTGCGATCGTGGTTCGGGTCGGGCGTCGTCCGCTGCCAGATCACGTACCACTGGCTGTTCGGAGGCAGCGGGCCGCCGCCGGTCGTGACCGTGAAGTGGAGCTGCCCCGTGCCGTCGCCGAGCGGTTCGGCGATGTGCACGCTGCGGATGTCCACCTGCGGCTGGAGCGGCATGTTCGGCGGATTGTCGAGACCGTCTTCCGCCACGAGGATCCCCGGGAACGTACAGGCGGTCGCCGGAACCCCGGGGACCACCGCCAGCGATCTCGTCCCCTCGCCAAGGGCGTTCACCGCGCTGACGCGGTACGCGGTCGCCGGCCCGCTGCTGCTGTCGACGTACGTCTGCGTGTCGGCGCCGAGGCTGGCCACCTGCGCGTCGTTGCGATACAGGCGGTACCCGGTGATCGGCGACCCGCCGTGGTCGGGCGTGGACCAGGCGACGAACGCCGCCTGCCCCTGCAGCGTCGCCGTGACGCGCGGCGGCGCGGGCGTCGAGGGGACGGCCGGATCGAACTCGGCGAAGAGGCCGAGCCCCCCCGACTGCCGCGCGATGGCTGCCTTGTCGGCCGCGTCGTTGTCGCGCGCATTGACGAAGCCGTCGCCGTTCTTGTCGCGGCCGGCGATGCAGGCAGGCGTGACGCAGCCGTCGGCGTACGACACGAGGATGCGGCCCCGCTGGTCGATCTGCACGTCCATGAAGTCGAGCAGGTTCCGCGTGTTCGGCGTCGCCGGGCAGTTGATGCCCGCGTCGCAGATGTTGCCGCGCTGCACCGGATCGTCACCCGTCGCGTTCACGGTCACCCACGTGGCGCCGCCGTCGTAGGTCGTCGAGACGTACAGCTGCCAGGTACCTTCGAACCCGGCGCCGCTGCCGAGGGCCTCCCCTGAGTCGTAGGTGCCCAGGAACGCCATCGCCGCGCGATTGTCGTCTCCGGCCACCATCGCCGGAAACGCGATGCGCTTGATCGAGTGGTCCTTGCCGAGATCCGGACCGATCGTCCACGTCCTGCCCTTGTCGCGCGAGACCGCGACGCGCGGGATCCGGTCGCCGTTGTCGCCGTACGCGAAGTACACCGTGCCGCCGGCGCCGACGCCGACCGCCGGGTCCCACGTGCTGCCCTTGCTCAGCGGCACGCGGCGCAGCGTCCAGGTGAAGCCGCTGTCTTCCGAGACGGCGACGGCCTGCTGCCCCTGCCCCGCCTGCGGCTCCGCACAGCTGCCGATCGGCACGTACACGGTGCCGTCGACGGGCGAGACCTTGATGTGCCCGTGCAGGCCGGCGCAGCTGTTGATCGCGTACATCGGGACTGCCGGTCCGTAGGTGCGTCCGCCGTCGAGGCTGGTCGCGAACTCCGCGACCGCCACGTCCTGCGCCGCGTAGAACACGGCGTGCGGGTAGGACGGATCGATCGAGCTGAGCCCCGGCGCGAAGCGGCCGCCGCCGATCGTCTGGTGATCGACGCCCGAATTGATGCCGGACCCCTGGCTGAGATGCCACGTCTCGCCGTCGTCGCTCGTGAACGCCGAGAGGCTCTGCTTGCTGGGGAAGATGAGCTGCGAGACGAACGTGCGGCCGGTGACCGAGTCGGTGAACAGGATGGGGTCGTTCGTCCGCTGCGACGTCGTGAGGAAGCTGCGATTGAACCAGTTCACGCCCGCCGGCGAAGCGTTGTCGTCGAAGCTGGCGCGGAGCGTCTCGAGCAGCGCGATGTACATCACGTTGCCGGTGTGGAAGTTGACGCCGAGCGTCGGCTCGCCGGCGTGCTCACCGAGACCACTCGGCGGCTTGAAATCATGGAACCGCGGCGCGTACGGGGGTGGTTCGGGAGCGGGAGGCGGAGGCGGCGGGTTGCGATCCACGAGCGAGAACGTGACCGTTCCGGTGGCGCTCGCGATCGGCTCCACCGTCAGCCAGTTCACGACGACGACGCGGTAGGTGCGCGGCCCCGTGCCGGGATTCACCATGCTCGCCGTCTCGCTCGCCGACGTGCTGTTGTCGGTCGTGCTGCTGGCCACGATGGCGCCTCGCTCGTCCACGATGTACAGATCGAGATCGTTCCCGTCGGGGGCGCTCGCCCACTGGATCGACGCGGTGAGCGTGCCGCGGCGCGTCTGCCAGTAGTCGGGGGGCAGGTTGATGTTGACCGAATAGACGTCGCAGAGCGCCGGCGGCGTCACCGCCTGCGTGCAGACCGCGATCGTGTCGCTGACGCCGGTGCCCGCGGCGGTGCCGGCAGCGAAGGGGCCGGCGGTGAACGACAGCGTCTGCTTCGTTCCTGGTGTGTCGTCTGTCGGCGTAGTGATCGTCCCGGAACCTGGCGTCGACGCCTGCATCACGGTCGTCAGCCCGGTGATGAGGGCCAGGCGAAGCATGCCGGACAGCCGGCGAGAGTTCAGCACGTTCATTCATCCTCCCTGCGCGCCGCGAGGGGAGCTCGTCTGCGGCGGCGGGAGTGATGCACGACTCGTTCCGGGTGGTAGTAATACCACCAGACAGCGGGAATTGCGCAGCCGCCAACCGGTAGCCCTTCACCCGAAGCCGCGTCGCCACCCGCGCGTGTCGGGATACCGTCGGCCCGTGTAGTTCTTACCGACTGTTTAAGGATGAGAGCGGAGTTGCAGAATCGTAACGGTCGAGCCGTGGTCAGAGATCTTTGCGGCGGTGGAAGATCAGCCGCGGATTCTCGGCGTGGAAACGGTAGTAGCCCTTCACCCGGTCGATCGGCATCAGCGTCCAGGGCGCGACCGGCGACGTCCCGTTCTTCGTGAACAGCAGGTCGTCGGCGACATAGACCGCCGCGTGGAACAGATCCCCTTCCGCATCGACGAAGCCCACGACGTCGCCGAGCTGATATTCGCTCTCGACGATGTAGTAGTCCTGCCGCAGGGTCGCGAGCGCGGTGTTCAGGTCCAGAAAGCGATCGTCGGGCTGCCCCCGAAAGAAGTTGAGCGAGCTCCACAGGCAGTTCACGAGAAGGGGCCTGTCGAGATCGGCGGCGGTGAGCTGCGGGTAGCGGTACAGGCGATTGCGGGCGAACGCCGGCAGCAGGTGGACGATGTCGATGGACCGGTCGTCGCCGGCCCCCGCGATCGACTCCAGCAGGGGGCGGATGTCGGTGCTGCGGCCGCCGCGTCCCCAATACTGCGACAGCGCGGCGACTTCCCCGGCACGATCGATCGACAGCCGCACCAGCATCGTCGACTGCCGGAGGAGCGTCTTGGCAAGACGCTGCAGTTCCGCGGGATCCTTGATTTCCGCGCGAGCCAGCTCGGCGTCGGAGAAGTGCAGGAACTCGCCGTCGCGATAGATCAGCGATTCGACGAACTCGCGTGTTTCGTCAGAGATGAGGCTGCCGCGAAGCCACTCGTCGGGGTCGGCGCCGAAGAATCGAAACGACTGCGCCTGATCGAAATTGAGCGACGTGCGCGCGAGCTGGTTGTAGACGCGCGCCCGCACCTCGGCGCTCATCGAGCGGACGATCTCACGATCGGGATAGACCACGAATCCGCGGATCCGCGGTTCCGGACGGGCGGCCGACGTGAGTGTCGCCACCTGGTCCGGTGTGAATCCAGAGGAGGCGAGAAAGCTGCGGAGCAGGTCCGGTGAGGTATCGGGAAACAGCCACTGGTCGGGCGCCTCTTCGCGGTTCCAGTCGGCAGCGACGTACTCGAGCGGCGGTGAGACCACGATGGGCGTCACGGTGAGCCGGCCCCAGGGGCCGATTCTCGTGCCGCGGGTCGCCGGCTGCTCGTTCCCGGCGCCCGCCTCCTCGGCGCGGGGCGCGAGGCGGTAGTACACACCCGCGGCGACGAGCCACGGGAGGATCATCACGAGCGGCAGCGCGATCAGCCATGATCGCGGCACCGCGACGACCTGACGATCCCGGGAGTCCGGCTTTCTGGGCGTCGACATAGAAGGTGTACGAGGTCTGATCGTACTCTGCTGCACCTCCGGGCGGTATACGGCGGGTCAGTATCGGCCGAGGGCACCCCGGCCGAATGTCAGCGGTGGACCTGGCGGTAGCGTGGCACGGTCGCGGGGATCTCCTTGTCGATCCTCGGACGCTCGTCGGTCTCGGCGAGCGCCCAGATCGCCGCGAAGACGGTACGGGTGACCGCCTCCATCTTCCGCGGGTCGAGATACTTCGCCTCGTCGGACGGCTGGTGGTACCGCGGGTGGATCCCCGTGAAGTACCCGATGGTGAGGATGCCGCGCTCGAGAAAGGGGCCCGCGTCGGTGCGAGGGTAGAAGAATTCCCGGTCGGCGCGGTCGTACTCCCGGTTGAAGCGCATGTCCAGGTAGGCGCGGTTGACCCGCTGAAGGAGCGCGTCGACGCGGTCGCTGAGCACGCCGGGGCCGATCAGCAGCACCTCGTTCGGTCCGGTCACCGTTTCATGCCCGGCATCAGGTGAGCCTGGCGCCCGCGTGGCGCCGATCATGTCGATGTTGACGTGCGCGACGATCTGCTCGAGGGGCACCGGGGGCGAGCCGACGAAGCGGCGCGTCCCCCAGAGGCCACGCTCTTCGCCCGAATCCCAGATGAAGATGACCGAGCGGCGCGGCTTCACCGCGGCCAGGCGTTCGGCGATGTGCAGGTTCGCGGCGCTTCCGGTCGCGTTGTCGTCGGCCGAGTTGTAGATGTGGTCGCCGTTCACCGCGCGGGTGCCGACCGCCCCGTCGAGGTGCGACGCGACGGTGATGTACTCGTGCTTGAGCACCGGGTCGCTGCCCTCGAGGAGCGCCACCACGTTGGCCGGCCGGTGCGTCGCGACAGCGGCAACGGGCAGCTCGACGGCGATTCGCTTCGTCAGCTCGAAGGACGCAGGATAGTCCCCCGCCTCGCCACGCCGGATCAGCTCGGCCGCCTCGATCTTTTCACCCGCCAGGAGCGACTCGACAGCGTCGCGCGAAAGCAGCAGCGACGTGATCGGCGGAGCCGCGTAGGCGGACGGCACCGCCGGCTCGAGCTCGAGCCGCGTGACGTTCTGCTCTGCCAGGTCCGCAAGCGAGGTCCGCCCATCGAAGGTCAGAAAGACGACCCCCGCGGCGCCGCGCCGCGCCGCCTCCGTGAAGACGGTGTCACCCCCCACGGCGATGCGGCCGATCTGCGAGACGCCGGCGTCGCGCGGCATCGCCGTCGGGGCGTGTGCCACGACCAGCTTGCCCCTCACGTCGAGCCCCGCGTACGGGTCGATCCCTTTCGAAGGGACGGTCCAGCCGTGTCCCACGTACACGAGCGGCAGTGACCCGCCGATCCCCTGCGCGAGCGAACGCAGCGCGAAGTCGCGGCCGAAGGCGAACGTTCGTTCACCGATCGTCACCGCGCTTTTCGCCGTGTCGAGACGCGTCTCACGGACCTCGTAATGCTGCAGGTACGAACCGGCGTCACCGAGCGGCCGCAGCCGCGCAGCCTGGAGCCGATCCACGACGTACCGCGCCGCCAGGTCGAGCCCGGGCGACGGCGTGTTGCGCCCCTGGAGTTCGTCCGACGCCAGGTACTCGACGTCACGGGCGAGGCTGTCGGCGGTGATCGAATCGGCAACCGCGCGTACCCGCTCGGGCAGCACGGTCTGCTGCGCGGCGGCACCGAAGCCGGCGAGAACGAGCGTGAAAGGCAGTAGCACCCGCAGCAGCATGAAGGCGTCTCCGTTGCCGCCGAACGTACGGCGACGGAGCGGCGGGTGTCAAGATCGTCACGACCGATTTCCGCGATCCGGACCCTGACAGATAGGATGGGAAGCGCGCATGGAGACGAACCCGCTCCACGACGGCGTGCGGATCGAACCCGCCCCGGGGCCTGCCACGATCGTGATCTTCGGTGCCTCCGGCGATCTGACGCGGCGCAAGCTGCTGCCGGCGCTGCACAGCCTCGCGGGTGCCCAGCGGCTGCCTCCGCGCTTCTCGATCATCGGCGTCGCGCGTACACCCTGGACCGACGAGGCCTTTCGTGAACAGCTCCGCGGCAGCCTCCGCGAGTTCGCCGGCGCCGCCGCTGCGACCGACGATGTCGCCGACTCGCTCGCCGCGCACATGCAGTACCTCGCCGGCGAAATGGACGATCCGGGGCTGTACCGGCGCCTCGAGGAGCGCCTGGGTCAGAACGTCGAAACGGGCGTCCTGTTCTACCTGGCCATCCCGCCGTCCGCGTACGGCACCGTGATAGAACACCTCGGGGCGGCGGGTCTGGGACGCGAGCACTCCCCCGCCGGCTGGCGGCGCGTGATCGTCGAAAAGCCGTTCGGGCACGACCTCGCGAGCGCGCGAGCGCTGAACGACACGCTCCATCGGCACTTCAGCGAGCATCAGGTCTTCCGGATCGACCACTACCTGGGGAAGGAAACGGTCCAGAACCTGCTGGTATTCCGCTTCGCAAACGGCATGTTCGAGCCGATCTGGAACCGGCGCTACATCGATCACGTGCAGATCACGGCGGCCGAAACGGTGGGCGTCGAGCAGCGGGCGGCCTACTACGACCACGCGGGGGCACTGCGGGACATGGTGCAGAACCACCTGATGCAGCTCCTGACGCTCGTCGCCATGGAGCCGCCGAACGCGTTCAGCGCCGACAGCATCCGCGACCGCAAGATGGATGCGCTGCTCTCGATCCAGCCGCTGGTGGACGATCGGTCGCGGCGCGCCGACACGGTGGTGCGCGCGCAGTATGCGACCGGGTGGGTCGACGGCCGCGAGGTCCCGGGATACCGTGACGAGGAGGGAGTGGCGGCCGGGTCGGTGACCGAGACCTACACCGCGCTCCGCGTGTCGATTGACAACTGGCGCTGGGCCGGCGTGCCCTTTTACCTGCGGACCGGTAAGCGCATGCCGAAGCGGACGACGGAGATCGCCATCCAGTTCAAGCACCCGCCGCTCCAGATCTTCCGGCGCGCGAGCGCCAGCCCCCTCGCCGCCAACCTGCTCGTCGTCAACGTGCAGCCGGACGAGGGTATCTCGCTGCGGTTCGAAGCGAAGGTGCCGGGCACGCGTATGCAGGTGGCGCCGGTGATGATGCACTTCCGCTACCGGGCGGCGTTCGGCGGTGAGATTCCCGAGGCCTACGAGACGCTGCTGCTCGATGCGCTCATCGGCGACGCGACGCTCTTCGCGCGGCATGACTTCGCCGAAGCCGCCTGGGGGCTGATCTCCCCCGTCCACGAGGCGTGGTCACGCGAGGGCGGCCCCATCCCCGAGTACGAAGCCGGAGAATGGGGACCCGCCGAGGCGGACGAACTGCTGGCACGAGAGGGACGACGATGGCGGACGCTGTAGCGGCACCGTCGCTCGTCGCCACGGTGGTCGCGGTCTGCCTCCCGCCGGAGCGCGAAGAGACGGCGGCGGTGCTGCAGGCCCTTGGCGCGCGCGCCGCCGTCAGAACGCTCCTGGTGACCTTCGGAGACGAGCGCCAGCCGGAGGTTCGCCGGACGGGGCACGCCACGGCCATCGAACGGCTCGTGCCGCAGTACCTGAACAACGCCGTCGCCTCGCTTCGCCTGTCGAGCCTGCCGACGATCGCCTGGTGGCGCGGCGGCCCCGGGGCGCCGGTGGAGGCGCTCGCGGAGCTGGCAACCCTGGTGGACCGGCTCGTGCTCGATTCGCCCGACCCGACGTCCGACTGGCGCGAAGCGCTGAAACTTGCCGACCGCACGGCGTTCAGCGACATCCGATGGGCGCGGCTCACCCGCTGGAGAAACCTGATGGCGCAATTCTTCGACATCCCGGAAGTCCGGGAGGACGCCGCCGCGTTCCGCCGCCTCGAGGTCGCGGGCGAGGACCGACACACGTGCCGCCTGTTCGCCGGATGGCTCGCCGCACGCCTGCCTCACGGCGACAGCCTCAGCGTCCGGATGCTCGACGGCGCCGGCGGCCACCCGATCTCGGCTGTCTCGTTTGCCAGCCCGGCGCGCACGCTGCGGCTCCGGCTGCTGCCCGCGCATGCGTGCCTCGAGACGCGCATCGAAGACGCCGGACAGCCGGCGATCTCGCGCGTCGTCTCTCCCGGCGACCAGTCGCACGCGTCACTGCTGGCCGCTGAGCTGCGCGTGCGCTCGCGCGACGAGGCGTTCGAACAGGCGCTCCGGGAGGTGAGACCGTGACCGCCGCGGCCGCGGTCGGCGTGCTCGGGCTCGGAACCATGGGGCGCAATCTCGCGCTGAACGTCGAGTCGCGCGGCTTCCCCGTCGCCGTCTGGAATCGTGAGCAGGACTGGACCGAGGCGTTCGTGCACGACCATGCCGCGCGCCGCTTCACCGGCACCGCGAGTCTCGACCAGCTCGTCGCGGCGGTGCACCGGCCGCGGCGGCTGCTGATGATGATCCCTGCCGGAGCTCCGGTCGACGAGATGATCGGCCGCCTGGCGCCGCTGCTCGACGAGGGGGACGTCCTGATCGACGGCGGCAACTCGTGGTTCGAGGACACGCGGCGCCGCGAGGCGGAGCTCCGCGCGCGCGGCATCCACTTCGTCGGCTGCGGGGTGTCGGGCGGCGAACGCGGCGCGCGTGAGGGTCCGTCGCTGATGCCCGGCGGATCGGCGGAAGCCTGGGCGCTCCTGCGCGACATCCTGGAGGCGATCGCCGCGCGTACCGAATCGGGGCCGTGCGTGACGCACGTGGGTCCCGACGGCGCCGGGCACTTCGTGAAGATGGTGCACAACGGCATCGAGTACGCCGACATGCAGCTCATCGCCGAGAGCTGGGACATGATGCGGCGCTCGCTCGGGCTGTCGACGCCGGAAACCGGCGAGGTGTTCGCGCGATGGAACGATGGCCCTCTTGCCTCGTTCCTCGTCGAGCTGACGGCGGCGGTGTGTCGCGTGATGGATCCGGAATCAGGAGCGCCGCTCGTCGACATGATCCTGGATCGCGCGGGACAGAAAGGCACCGGACGGTGGACGTCTCAGGTCGCTCTCGATCTCGGCGTGTCGCACCCGACCATCGCGGCGGCGATCGACGCCCGCGTGCTGTCGAGCATGAAGGACGAGCGCGTCGCCGCCAGCAGCGTGATCAGCGGGCCGCGGCCCGAGGGCACGCCCCCGGCGGCGGAGCGCGAGACAGCGCTCGCGGACCTGCACGACGCGCTGCTCGCCGCGCGCATCTGCGCCTACGCCCAGGGGATGGCCCTCATCCAAGCGGCGTCGGCACAGTACGCGTGGAGCGTGCAGCTCGCGGAGATCGCGCGGATCTGGAAGGGCGGGTGCATCATCCGCGCGCGGCTGCTGGATCCGGTGCGCGCGGCCTTCGACCGCGATCCGGTGCTGCCGAACCTGCTGGTCGACCCCGCCATGGCCGCGACCATCGCCGACATCCAGGAGGGGTGGCGGCGGGTCATCGCCCGCTCGGCCGCCGCGGGCATTCCGCTCCCCGCGCATGCCTCGGCGCTGGCGTACTTCGACAGCTACCGCACGGCGGATCTGCCGCAGAACCTGACGCAGGCGCAGCGGGATGCCTTCGGCGCGCACACCTACGAACGCCGCGATCGCGCCGGCCACGTCCACACCGACTGGTAGCCGGTGCCCCCCTCGGTCGTGATCATCACCGGCGTCACCGGGAGCGGCAAGACGACCGTGGGCCGCGCGCTGGCGGCGCGGGTCGGCTGGCGGTTTCACGACGCCGACGATCTCCACTCCCCCGAGAACATCGAGCGGATGCGGCGCGGCGTTCCGCTCACCGACGCGCTGCGCCAGCCCTGGCTCTCGCGCGTGCGCGAGGTGATCGAGCAGGCGATCGGCACGGGCGAGCACGCGGTCATCGCATGCTCGGCGCTGAAGGCCGCTTACCGCCGTACCCTCGCCGAGGGGCTGCCCGGCGTCCGCTTCGTGCTCCTCGCGGCGAGCGCATCCGTGCTGCGCGAACGGCTCGCAGAGCGGCAGGGTCACTTCGCGGGTGCCGCGCTGCTCGAGAGCCAGCTCGCGGCGCTGGAGCCGCCGCGCGACGCGCTGACACTCGACGCCACGCAGCCGGTGGAGACGCTGGTCGACCGCATCGCCTCCGAGTTGGGGCTGTAACGCTTCGCGGCGGGCAGCCTGCCCTCGCGCCGGTCTCCGGCTCAGGCTGCCTGACCCGAACGCACCGCGCCTGAGGCACGCCTGCGCGATCGACGATCTACGGACTTCCCGGCCCGCCGGTCTTCGTCGTGATCGTCTCGAGACCGTGACCACGCCCACCGCTCTCCGCGCGCCACAGCAGCAACGCGAACAGCAGCCCGAGCGAGGCGAGCGCCGTCAGGATCCAGATCATGCCGTTGTAGCCCGCGGGATTCGCGGGTCCGGCTCCCAGCGCGTCGTTCGATCGGCCGATCAGCCATGGCACGGCGGCGACGCCGAGCTGCTGGCACAGTGTCATCACCGCGTAGGCCGACCCGAGTCGCCGCTGCGGCACGATGTACGCGACCGACGGCCACATCACCGCGGGGATCAGCGAGAAGGAGACGCCGAGCATCGCGACCGGCACGAAGAGTGACAGGTTCGTGTAGCCCGCGATCAGAAACGCCGGCACCAGCAGCAGGGATCCGAACACCATGAGCAGCGTCCGTCGTCCGATGCGGTCCACGACGAGGCCGAAGAGCGGCGTGGCGAACATCGCCGACAGCGGAAGGAGACTGTTGAGAAATCCCGCGTACTCACGCGTGGCGCCGTGTGCCTCGATGAAGTATTTGATGGCAAACGCGCGGAAGGGAAAGATCGCCGAGTAGAAGACGACGCAGAGGCCGACGATGTACCAGTAGCTCCGGTCGAACTGGTACAGGTCGCGCAGCACGAGCTTGTCGGTGGCTTCCTGCTCGCCGAGGTGATACTGCTTCTCCGCCTTGTTCTCGAGGATCCAGTTCACGAGCGCGCCGAACACGCACAGCGAGGTGATGACCGCCGCCAGCACGAGTGGCGACTGCCAGTCGCCGTAATAGCGTCCCGCCCAGGTCGGGGAGTTGTCGGCGGCGACCGAGCCGAGTCGGGCGATCGTCAGGTTCAGCCCGAACGCGAAGCTCAGCTCCTTGCCCTTGAACCACTTCGCCAGCGCGGTGGTGACCGCCACGATCAGCGGCTCCGACCCGACACCCAGGAGGAAGCGGCCCGCCAGCATCACGCGGATGTCGGGAGACGCGGCGGTGATCGCCGCCGCCGCGAGACAGACCACGCTGAACAGGAAGATCGCGCGCTTCGTGCCGTAGCGGTCGATCACGTAGCCGCCGGCCAGCAGGACCAGCACCGCGGCGATGCTGTAGATGGAATAGAGCGAGCCGATCTGTTCGTCGGTGAACGCGAGCTGCTTCGACAGCAGGTCGGCGACCGGCGCGACGGCGTCGTACGGGTAGTAGTTGCCGAACATCGCCAGGCTGACGAAGACGAGCACGGTCCAGCGGTAGTGAGCCGGCGGTTCGGGGCGTCGTACAGGGTGGTGTGCCATCAGGCGTGTTGTAGCACGGCCGACCCCCGGGGGCGACGGGGCGCCGGTGATTTTCTGCTGCGCCGTCCGCGAGTCGGGTAGACTCGCCCGATCGAGGTGCCTGTGAGAACCATCGGTGTTCTGCTCGTCCTGTGCGTCGGCGTGGCGGTCGACGCGGCAGCCCAGACGCGCCAGGTCGGCGCCAAGATCGGGCCGACGTTCGCCACCCTCGCGTTCGATCCGCCGAACGACGCCGCCTACGACGCGAAGTGGGGCCTCGGCGGCGGCGGGTTCGTTCTGCTGCCGGTCGCGGGGCGGCTCGGCATGCAGTTCGAGGCGCTGTTCACGCCGAAGGGGCTGGACGCGCCGCCGCCGGCCGAGGGGACGAAGAGCACGCTGATGCTCGACTATCTGGAGTTCCCGGTGCTCGTGCGAGTCACGGCGCCGCCGGCAGGCTTCGGGTCGCTGTTCCTGTTCGGCGGTCCCTCACTGGGCTTCAACACCGCCGCGAAGTACGAGATCGCCACCACCGGCTCGACGATCACCAGCGGGGTCACCGACGACATCCGCGAGGACGTGCGCGTGTTCGAGCTGGGCATGGTCGCGGGCGCCGGGCTCGACATCGCGCGGCACGTGGTCGTGGACGTCCGCTACTTCTGGGGCCTGACGAACGTGCTCGACGAGGAGGGCGAGCGCTGGAAGAACCGCGGCCTGACCATCCTCGCCGGCGTGCGGTTCTGATCGGCTCCTTCCGCACACAACCATGCGCTCGAACCGTTCGGCCACCCTCCTCGTCCTGTTCGGCCTCGCGCTCGCCGCCGCCGGCGCCCTGCACGCGCGGCAGGCGCAGCCGGCCGCTCCCATTCCGGCGCCGCAGGGCTCCCACACCGACAACGGGCTCGCGGGCTTCGCGAAGATCCTCTGCTCGGGCGTGTTCATCTCCGAGCGCGCACCGGAGGACGTGGCGCGCGGCAGCGCGTACTTCTTCATGCCGCGGGCCGAGCAGGACCAGGTGAAGTGGAGCGTCGATCGCGCGGCGCGCCTTGCCCGCGCCTCCCTCGGCGGCATCACGCGAGAGGCCCGGCACTACGGCGACCAGGGCTGCATCATCCAGCATCCGGAGAAGCCGGGGATCCATTTCACGCCCGTGCCGGTGAAGACGACGCTGCCCGACGCGATGTCGCAGCCGTGGCCCATGGGCGACCGTGCGGAGACGACGCCGCTGCCCGCGGGGATCGACCGCGCGAAGCTCGATGCGGCGGTCGACGCGGCCTTCGCGGATGCCGCGGCGATGACGGCCGCCTTCCTGGTCGTCCACAAGGGGCGGATCGTCGCCGAACGGTACGCGCCGGGCATCACCCGCGACACGCAGCTCGAGAGCTGGTCGATGGGGAAGAGCCTGGCGGCCACGCTGTTCGCGCTCCTCGTGAAGGACGGCACCTACACGCTCGAACAGCCGGCGCCGGTACCGCTGTGGCAGAAGCCGGGTGATCCGCGCGGGGCGATTCGCAACGTCGATCTGCTGCGGATGAGCGCAGGCCTCCGCTTCCTCGGCAACCAGGAACCGGGGGCGAACGACACGTACCCGGATCACTACTACATCTACACGGGTGCCGTCGACGCCTTCGAGTACTCGATCACGCGGCCGCAGGAGTATCCGCCCAATACGGATGGACGGTACCGCAACAGCGACCCGCTCACGATCACCTACCTCGCAAAGCTGGCGGTCACGCGGCGCGGCGAGAACTTTCTGACGTGGCCGCAGCGCGCGCTGTTCGACCGGATCGGCATCCGGCGGCAGGTGCTCGAAACCGATCCGTACGGCAACTTCCTGATCACCGGTTACGACTATGGCACGGCGCGCAACTGGGCGCGCATCGGGCTGCTCTACCTGCAGGATGGCCTGTGGCAGGGGCAGCGTCTCCTGCCCGAAGGCTGGGCGGCGTTCGTCAGCACGCCCGCGCCGGCGTGGAAGCGGCCGGAGTACGGCGGCCAGTTCTGGCTGAACCGCGTCGGCACGTGGAACCTGCCGCCCGAAACCTACTTCGCGGCTGGAGCCGGCGGCCAGAACACCTGGATCGTCCCGACCCACGACCTGGTGATCGTCCGGATGGGACACATGCGGGGACAGGGGCCGGCGCGGCGGGCCACCAACACGGCGCTGGGACTCGTGATGGAGGCTGTCGGTCCGCGCTGACCGTTCGCCACACCCTCATGCCCGCGCCGGCCGCTCCCGCCGCGGCTACACGCCGGCGGCCTGCGCGGTCGCGCGCGCGAACTGCAGCGTGTCGGTGTACTGCTGGAACGCCGCGATGGCGCCGTTCCGGATCGTCCATACGTGGACGAACTGCGCATCCACCGTGATGCCGGTCGCGATGTAGGTGCCGCGGTAGCGGCCCGCCGCGACGACCGTGTCCGCGTCGGCGACGAACTGCTGCGGCGCCACGGCAAAGCCATCCCATTCCGCCATGATGCGTCCGAAGACCCCCTCGGCGACCCGCTGCGGACCGACATACGGGTTGCCGTCGGCATAGGTGAAGTTCTCCGCCTCGTTCCAGACGATCTGCGGGTCGAACGCCGAGAGCACGGCGCCGGCGTCGCCGCGGGCGAACGCCTCGTAAAGGGATTGAACGAGCTGCACGTTGTTCTCGGCCATAGCACCTCCGGAAAGGTGACAAGGCTACGCCCTGCCGCCCTCCGGTGCAACCGGAATTCGAACGCGGGGTCCGGGCGCCTATCGCCGGCGCGTCCCGAGCAGCGTCCGCAGCACGATGAGCACGACGGCGACCGCCATGACGAGCAGGATGAGACGGGTCAGGGTCACGCTGTCCTCCGGACGAGATGCGTCGGCGCAATGTTACCCTGCACACATGCAGCAACCCCTCCGCTGGAGCGCTCGCGCCGCAGTCGTCGCGGCGACGGCCGTGCTCTCGACCCTCGCCGTCCGTCCGGCCGCGCAGCCGGCGTCCGCCGCCGGATCGGGACCGGTCTTCGCCGACGGGCAGGCGCAGGTCGTCGCGGCCTTCGAGGAGCCGGCGCAGTGGATCCGGGAAACGCTCTGGGTCGAGACCGAGTTCGACTCCGACCGCGACGGCCGCCGCGACCGTATGTTCGTCGGGGTCACACGGCAGCGGCAGACGGAGACGGAAGGGCTCAAGGTGCCGGTCATCTACGAGTCGTCGCCGTACTTCGCCGGCACCTCCGGGGACCGCACGTTTCTCTGGAACGTCAGGCAGGAACTGGGGGTGGAGCCGCCGCCGCGCACGTCGCAGCCGCCGATCGCGTTCCGCCCGGATCGGGAGACGGTCTCCACCTCGCTCGTCGGCACGTGGGTGCCCCGTGGCTTCGCAGTGGTGCATTCGGACGCGCCCGGCACCGGGCGATCTGAGGGATGCGTCACCGTGGGAGGCGCCCCGGAGCAGCTCGCGCCGAAAGCCGTCATCGACTGGTTGAACGGACGCGCCAGGGGATTCCGCACGATCGACGGCAGCGACGAGGTCGCCGCGTCGTGGTCCACCGGCAGGGTCGGCATGACCGGCACGTCCTACAACGGCACCATCCCGCTCGCCGCGGCGGTCACGGGCGTCCGCGGCCTCGAGGCGATCATCCCGATCGCGCCGAACACGTCCTACTACCACTACTACCGCTCCAACGGCCTCGTGCGGCACCCCGGCGGCTGGCTGGGCGAGGACATCGACTTCCTGTACGACTTCGTCAACAGCGGCGATCCGTCGCGGCGCGAGCGCTGCAACGAGCTCCATCGCGACGGCGAGTTCGCCCGCGGACGCGACCGCGCGACCGGCGACTACAACGATTTCTGGCGCGAGCGCGATCTCCTGCCGAAGGTGACGCAGATCCGCGCGGCCGTGTTCATGGCGCACGCGTTCAACGACTGGAACGTCGTGCCGGAACACAGCGTGCGCATCTACGAGGCGCTGAAGGGCCGTGTGCCCCTGCGGGTGTACTTCCATCAGGGCGGCCACGGCGGGGCGCCCCCGCTCGAGCACATGAACAAGTGGTTCACCCGCTATCTGTACGGCGTGGAGAACGGGGTCGAACGTGAACCACGCGCGTGGATCGTTCGCGAAGGGGCGCCGCCGCCACCGCCGGATCCGACCGCAGGCGAAGGCGGGAGGCGCCGCGGCCGCGCGCCCGTTCCGCCGCCGGTGCCGTATGCGGACTACCCGCATCCGGGGGCGCGCGTGGTGACCTTCCATCCGGCCGCCGGCGGCCCTCGCACCGGCACTCTGACGCTCGAGCGCCAGGGAAGTCGCGGCCGCGAAACGCTGGTGGACAACGTCGAGATCGGCGGTCCGGCGCTCGCCGCCGCCGACGCGTCACCGCACCGGCTGCTGTACGCGACGCCGCCGCTCGCCGAGCCGCTCCACCTCTCGGGTACGCCGCAGGTGACCATCCGTCTCGCGTCGAGCAGACCGGCCGCCAACCTGTCGGTCTGGCTCGTGATCCTGCCGTGGACGGAGGGCCCCATCGGTCCCGCGAACCTGATCACCCGCGGCTGGGCGGATCCGCAGAACCATCGCTCGCTGCGCCGCGGCGGGAACTACGAGTCGAAGGAGCGCGGCGAGCCGCTGGCGCCGGGCCGCTTCTACGACGTCACCTTCGACCTCCAGCCCGACGACCAGATCGTGCCGGCGGGCAGGCGGATCGGGCTGATGGTCTTCTCGAGCGATCGCGACTTCACGCTGTGGCCGAAGCCGGGGACGGAGCTCACGATCGATCTCGATCACACGTCGCTGCGGCTGCCGGTCGTCGGCGGCTCCGGCGCCGTGCGGTGGACCGCGCCGGCCACGGCGCCTGCCCTTCGACGCTGAGCAGCGGTCACGCCGACGGCATAGACGCAAAGGCCACGAAGCACACGAAGGCCACAAAGGGAGAACACAAGGCTGTCTTCTGATCTTCCTGAGTACTGTTCGTCGTGTCCTCGCGTCGTCGTATCGTCGTGCCCGCGCGGTGCGCCGTGACGGTGAAGGCTGGCCGAAGCGCCACGAACGGACAAGACACCCGGAAGCCCGGCCGGATCCAGCGGCGAGCTGCCGAAAAGAACGTTGTGCTCTCTCCTGGTGCGCTTCGTGTGCTTCGTGCCTTTCGTGCCAGCGCCCGTCGGCACGCGGCACGGCGCCGCGCTCTGGCACGACGGCTCGACGACACGACGGCACGACGCTCTCCTGGGTGCGCGCGCCGCTCGACGGTTCGCGCCGGTGGCACCGACGCACACGTCTCATTCGCGGGGCGTGCCGGCGGACTCGACGACGACACCGACATAGTAGAGGTCCGTCGCGACCTCGAACGACTCCCGCGGCAGCGGCGCGCTCATGATCTGCCAGTCGGTCGTCGGGCGAAGCGTCTGCCACCGCCCCGGCGCGCCGACGCGGACGGGCATGGCGAAGCCCCGCTCGTCGGCCCGCCACCGGTACGCAAGCGTGCCCGCCCCGTCGTCGAACGCCAGCTCCAGCACGGGCAGCGCGGCCCGGCGGAGGTACTGATCGAAGATCGGCGTCAGGTCGCTCCGCAGCTCCGTGTTGAAGAACCGGACGACGTCTTCCGTCAGGATGTTCTGGAACTTGAACCGCTGGTAGAAATCCCGCAGCAGCTTCCACCAGCGCTCGTCGTCGCCGACCACGCTGCGCAGCGTGTGGAGGAAGAGCGCTCCTTTGAAGTACATGTCCTGCGAGGGCGTGCGGTGGATGCCGCGCTGGGTGACGATCGGCTCGCGGTTGCCGACCTTCTCCTTGTAGCCGTTCACGTACTTCAGCGCGTCGTCGTAGCCGAAGATCTTCTCGACGTACAGCGCCTCGAGGTACGTCGTCCAGCCCTCGTGGATCCACATGTCGGACACGTCAGCGGCCGACACGGCGTTGCCGAACCACTCGTGCGCGCTCTCGTGGACGATGATGAAATCGAACTTCAGGCTGACGCCGACGCCGGTCCAGTCGCGTTCCAGGTAGCCGTTGGCGAAGCGGTTGCCGTAGGTGACGGCCGTCTGATGCTCCATGCCCGAGTACGGCACTTCGATCAGCTTGTAGCCGTCCTTCTCGAACGGGTACTCGCCGAAGATCCGGGCGTACGCCTCGAGCATCGGCTTCGCCTGCGCGAACTGCTGCTTCGCCTTCTCGAGGCTGCCGGGCAGCACGTAGAAGTCGAGCGGCACGCCGCGCCAGGTGTCCGAGAAGTGCACGTAGCGGCCGATGTTGAGCGAGACGTTGTAGGAGTTGATCGGATACTGGATGTGCCAGTCCCATCGGGTATAGCCGTCGCCGAGATCCGTCTTCCCCGCGAAGCGCCCGTTGGAGATGTTCATCAGCCCGTTCGGCACCGCGACGTGGAGGCGCATGCCCTCCGGCTCGTCGCGCCACTGGTCCTTCCCCGGCCACCACAGGCTCGAGCCCTGCCCCTGGTTGGCGGTATTGATCCAGTGGTGGCCATCGGGATCCCTGCGAAAGGTCATGCCGCCGAAGCGGCCGGTCTCCTGCGGGGTGCCCGAATAGTGGAAGTCGATCGAGTATTCGCGTCCTTTCCGCAGCGGCTCCGGGAAGTCGATGAAGACGGCATTCAGCTCGCGGGTGTACTCGAGGTCGCGGCCGCCCATCGTGATCCGCTCGACGCGCATGTTGGCGTAGAGATCGAGCTGGATCCGGGTGTCATCGGCGAGCATGCGGAAGCGGACGGTATTCCTGCCGGTGATGAACCTCTTCTCCGCGTCCACGCGCACGTCCAGCGTGTAGTACAGCAGGTCGTTGTTCGCGCGATGGCGGCCGTACGCGCCGCGCAGCATGTCGGCCCGGGTCGGGGGGCGCAGCGGCGGCGGCGCGTCGGCCGCCTGGGCAGCGGGAGCCTGCGCCTGCGTGCCGGCGCGCCCCCCCTCACCGGCTAGGAGCGCCGCTGCAACAAGTCCGCCCGCCAGCCACAGGGAATGCATCGGGCGATGATACGTGAAACCGGAAGCGCTACCGTGTCCGCGGCGCCGCGTACCGCTGGTACAGGTACGAAGCGACGAGCAGGAGCACGCCGACACCGATCACGGCGAGCATCCGCTCGACGCGTCCCAGTTCGGCGATGTCGCGGAACCATACCTTCAGCAGCGTCACCCCGAAGAGGATGATGCCCAGGAGCCGCGCGGGTGTGTACGCGCGGCGGATGCCGGCGGCGATAAGCCCCACGGCGTACAGCGCCCACGTCACCGAGAGCGCGACCTGGCCGGCCTGCAGCGCGCCCGCCGCCGCAAGCGGTGCGCCTGCCGACGTCGCGGCGTAGGCCCGGTGATCGAAGAACGCGATCACCTCCGCCGACAGCAGCCCGATCAGCAGCACGTTGGCGAGCACGATCGTGACGTCACGGGCATTTTCCCGGACTTCCGCCTCAGGGTCGCGGGTCATGCGCGACGCGACGAACGCGAGGAGCGCGACGCTCACCGCCGTGGCGAGCGCCCTCGCGTTCAGCACGGGCGTGGCGTTCACGTCGAGCGGGTCCGCCAGCGCGAAGGCGAGCTGCGTGGCGCCGAGCGGGATCAGCACGGCCCCCATCGCGCCAAGTGCCCTGCTCCGCTCGCGCAGCGCGATCCAGAGCAGGAAGACGCCTTCGGCCACCCAGCCGGCCGCCACCGCGGGTCCGTCGAGCGCGAGAACGATTGTCACCGCCACGAGCACGGCGCCGAGCGCGCGATGATGCACGTCGAGCGCGGGGCGGGACCGCCGCGCGGCGAGCGCCAGCGCGAGGTTCCAGGCGGCGAGGACGCCGGTCACCCACGGGTTCCACGCGGCGAATCGCGCGTCGACGAAGGCGTAGAGCGCGGCCGGCAGCAGCAATCCGTTCAGCTGCGTGTGGACCGCTTCGACGGCGGGCAGGTGCCCCTCGCGATCTTTCGCCGCGTCCCACTCGACGATCAGGTGCAATCCATACAGCACAAGCATCGTGACGACGGCAGCGGCGTACCAGCGCTCCTGCTGGAGGTCGGCAAGCCACGCGGCCGCAGGCAGGCCGATGATCACCAGCGCCAGCACGCGGACCGACGCAAGGTCCGTGCGATGACTGATCGCGACCGCCACGAGCGTCGCGAGCGCGACGTACAGCAGCCAGGCCGCGGGATGTCCCGCCAGCAGGATCATCGACGCCAGGTGGTAGACGAGCGGCGCCGTCGCCAGTGCCGCCGCCGCAAGCGTCGCCTCCGGCGTCCGGTCGCCGCTGCGGAGCAGCGCGAACAGCGCGTAGCCGAAGAGCGCCGCGTACCCCGTCAGGAACAGGTGCGTACGCAGCCACGTGTCGGGCTCGTACGAGGCGAACGCCCAGATGACGACCAGGGCGAACGTGCCGACGTAGCCGGCGGCGGAGAGCAGCGGCCATTGCCGCCGCCGCGCCAGCAGGACGGCGGCGGCTGCCAGTACGCCGACGTACGTGAAGAGGACGACCTGGGCTCCGCGCTCTCCGCCGACGAGGAGCGGCGTCGCAAATCCGCCGAGCAGTGCCAGCATCGCCAGCGGCTGCGCGCGCTCACGATCGGCGAGCCAGCCCGCAAGCCCCGTGACGCCGACCATGGCGACGAACGCCGCCGTCGGCTCGATGAGCGCGTAGAAGTGGAGCGCCGCGTAAAGCGCGACGTAGAGCACGACGGTGCCGCCGCCGGCGAGTGCCTGCCCGTAGAGCGGGAGCCCGCGCGCGCCGAGACGCTGCCCCGCGGCAATCAGCACGGCGCCCGCCAGAAGACCCGCCAGGACCCGCAGCGGCTCGCTGATCCATCCATTGTCGAAGGCGAACTTCACGAAATAGCTGACGCCCAGGATGATCGCCGCGAGGCCGAGATACAGCAGCCAGCGTCCGCCGATCCGCTGTTCGAG
>Ga0247719_1000150_pt1 | contig 49353 bp, 50 predicted proteins | sample 41E_DmetaG_FD_189046 | JGI IMG/M metagenome (GOLD analysis project Ga0247719, IMG submission 189046) | Soil microbial communities from hillslope of Landscape Evolution Observatory, University of Arizona, Oracle, AZ, United States - 4-1-E_D | ecosystem: Engineered > Artificial ecosystem >...
GGCGGCCTCGCGGCGGCGGTCGCCCTCGCTTTCGCGCTCGCGCTCCCGTCGCTCGACCCGCAGCTTGCGGGCGTCGTCGGACGCGACGGGCTCGCGATCGCGCTCTTCGCGCTTTTCGCGGTCGCGATCGGGACCGGTTGGGTCTTCGACGCGTATTTCGTCGCGGAGCGCCGCGCCGGACGCTCCTTCGCGCGCAATCTCGTCTTCAACGCCGTCCGGCTTCTCCTGCCCATCCCGCTCCTCGCGATCCTTCCCGGTGGGTTGGCCATCGCCGCCGCGTGGGGCCTCGGCGCGGCCGTCTCCGCGGTCGCGGCCGCGCTCATCGCGCGCGGCGCCTTCGCGGCCCGCGGCGCGCGAGCGGACGAGGATCTCGCCGCGGCCCGGCCGGGCGCAGTGCTTCCCGACGCGGCCGCGAACTACGCGGTCAACGTCGGGGAGTTCCTCCCCTCCCTCGCCCTCCCGCTCATCGTGACGGCGGTCGCGGGCGCGGAGGCGAACGCCGCCTTCTACGTCGCGTGGACCCTCGCCGGCCTCGGGTTCCTCGCGAGCAAGGCCTTCGCGAACTCGGCCTTCGCGGAGCTCGTCGCGACGCCCGCGGACGGCGCGGGCGTCATCCACCGCTCCGTCCGCCAGCACGCGACCGTGCTCGTTCCCTTCGCGCTCGGGGGCATCCTTCTCGGGCCGGAGGCCCTCGCGCTCTTCGGTCCCGGTTACGGCGAGGGATCGCGGCCCCTCCTCGCGCTCTTGCTCGTCTCGCTCGCGTTCGTCGCCGTGAACAACCTCGCGATCACCGTGCTCCGCGAGGAGAACGCGAAGCCGCGTCTCGTCGCCTTCCCGGCGGCGCTCATGACGCTCGTCCTCGCGTTCTCCCTGGTCTCCATCCCGGCCTGGGGCGTCCTGGGCGTCGGCGTGGCGTGGCTGGCCGCGAACGCCGTCGCGGCGGTCCCCGCCTGGAGCATCGTCGCCCGTCGCGCGCACAGGAGGTGGACGCTTGCGGCCCTCGCTGTCGGTGGTCGTCCTCACCAGGAATGAGGCCGCGCACGTCCGCGAGGCGCTCGCGTCCCTCCTCGCGCAGAGCGACCCGGTCGACGAGATCGTCGTGGTCGACGCCGCAAGCGACGACGCGACGTGCGCGCTCGTCCGGGAGGCCGCCGAGCGGGACTCGCGCGTCCGCCTCATCGACTCCCCGCGCATCCTGGCCGTCGGGGAGGCCAGGAACCTCGGCGTCGCGGCCTCGAAAGGGGAATGCGTGGCCTTCATGAGCGCCGACGCGGTCGCCGATCCATCCTTCGCGGCGCGGGTGCGGGCGTCGCTTCGCGGCGCCGACCTCGTCTTCGGCCGTCAGGTCCACGCCCCGTTGCGCCTCACGCTCGCGGCCGCCGTCCGCGGCCTACGGTACCATCTCTACGAGCGGAAGCTTCCCGCCGAAGCGTATGCCTCGAACGTCGTCTCGGCCGCCCGGAGGGAGCTTCTCGAGCGCTTCCCGTTCGGCGCGTCCGAGGCGGATTCGGTGCTCGACGACGTCCTGCTCGCCCGTCGCGCGCGCGAAGCGGGCCTCGTCCTCGCGTACGATCCGACGATGGTGGTGCACCATCGCGACAAGGCGACGCTCGCCTCGGAGTACCGCAAGGTGAGACGGGAGGCGCGAGCCTGGGGCGCAACGCGGCGCGAGACGGGCGGACTCGACCGCGTGGTCGGCTGGGGGGCGCTCGTCCTCGTCGCCCTCGGGGGCGCCGTCTCGTACCCGCACACGATCACGCTCGCCCTCCTCGCGCTCGTGCTCGCGGCGCCGGCGCTCCGCCGGGTCACGCCGGGCGCCTTCGCCCGCTATCGGGGCTGGGCCCTCGCGGCCATCGCCGCGAGCCCTGCCTACGACCTCGCCTTCCTCTTCCATTACATCCAAGGAGCCATGAGCCGATGACCACGACGCCCACGTTCTTCCTCATCCTCGACGCCTGCCGACACGACTACATCACGCCCGAGACGACGCCGTTCCTCGCCGCGCTCCTCGAGCGCTCGAGGCGCGGATCGCTCGTCTCTCCCGCCGGATTCGCGCAGCGCACCGCGATGTTCACCGGGACGTACCCCGACAAGAGCGGCAACTTCAGCGCCTTCGGCTACGGTCCCGAGAACTCGCCGTTCGGTTGGCTCTCGAAGCTGGGTCCGCTCGCGCGATGGTACCGACCGCGCAAGGTGTTCTTCCCGGTGCGCCTCGCGATCAAGCACGCAAGCCGCCTCATCACGGGCAAGTACCACACCGATCCCGCATGGATCCCGCCGACCTTCCTCCCCAAGTTCGAGGTCGTCGAGGATTCCCGGCCCATCTTCGATCCGGGCGCGCTGCCCTCGACGAGCCTCTTCGACCGCCTTCGCGAGGACGGGAAGACGTTCTTCTACGGCGCGCACCCCGTGAGCGGCGACGACGAGGAGATCTTCTCGATGCTCCTCGAGCGCTTCGAGCGCCGCGTCGAAGACGCGCTGTTCGTCGCGCAGTTCTCGACGCTCGACGAGAACGGCCACCACGCGGGGCCCCTCCTCCCGGCGGGCCTCGAGCCTTCGGCGGAGCAGACGGACCAGGACCGCTCGCTCATGCGCCGCGAGCTCGCGGAGCTCGACCGGAAGTGCCGGACGATCCACACCTCGCTCGCCTCGAACTACGGCGACTTCAACTTCATGGTCGTCGGCGACCACGGCATGGCGCCGGTTCGGCGGCGCGTCGACGTGCTCGCGGCCCTCCGGACGCTCGACCTCGAGCCCGGGGAGGACTACACCGTGTTCGTGAACAGCACGATCGCGAACTTCTGGTTCGAGACCGAGCGCGCGCGCTCGGAGATCACCTCCGCGATGGAGCGCCTCGGCGGCGGCCGATTCCTCAGCCGCTCCGAGATGGAGGCGGAGCGCATCGGCTTCTCGACGCGGCGATACGGGGACGCGCTCTTCGCCGCCGATCCGGGCACGCTCTTCTGGCCCGACTACTTCCACGTCGTCGACTCGACGATCAAGGGCATGCACGGGTACATCGACAAGGCGGAGGAGACGTACTCGCTCCTCATGGTCTCGGGCCCGGGCATCGCGCCCGGCGAGATCGGCGCGCGGCCGCTCGTCGACGTCTTCCCCACGCTCTGCCGCCTCACGGGCGTGGAATCGACGGTCGACAGCGAAGGAAGGAGCCTCCTCGATGCCTCTCTCGTGCGCCGAGCTTGATTTCCCCTACACGGCGCGCGACACGCCCGCCCTCCGAGCCCGCATCGACCGCGACCTCGAAGCCGCCGTCCGCGCGACCGCGACGCGCGACCCGTCGGCCCGCGCGCTCGTGCTCACGGGAGGGTTCGCGCGGGGCGAGGGCAGCGCGCGCGAGGCGACGCCGCTCAACGACTACGACTTCGTGCTCGTGCGCGACCGCCCGGGCGGCGGTCCCGTCGCCTCGTCGATCGCGAAGGCGCTGGAAAGGGACCTCGGCATCAAGGTGGATCTCGTGCCCGTCTTCACGGGACGCCTTCCGTGGCTCGCCCCGAAGCTCTTCTGGGTGGAAACACGCGCCGCGGGCCGGGTCATCGCGGGTCAGTCGCGCGTCATCGACCTCATCCCGCCCTTTCCGCCGTCCACCATCCCGCTTTCGGAGGCGCGCCGGCTCCTCCTCAACCGGGCGGTCGGGCTTCTCGAAGGCTCCGCCTTCGGCCCCGAGGCGGCGCGGTGGCACGCGGCGAAGGCCGTCCTCGCGTGCGTCGAGGCGCGGCTCATCGCGCGCGGCCTCCACGACCCCTCGGTCGCGACACGGCTCGCCCGGTTCGAGGCGCTCGGCATGATCGACGAGATCCCGCTCGCGCGATGGGCGACGGCCTTCAAGCTCGATCCCGCCGCCCACGACGCGGTCGACGCGGACGCGACGTGGCGGGCCGCGAAGGACGCGCTGCTCGCCACGCATGCGCTCCTGTTCCCGTCCGCCGCGCGGGCGACGTTCGCGGAGGTCGCGTTCCACGCGGCGCGCTCGCGGAGGATCGCGCTCGATCCCTCGGGCGCGGTGCGGCGCGTCGCGCTCGCGGCGCTCGAATCGTGCGAGGGCCCCGAGGGCCCGGATCGCGCGAAGCTCGCCCGTCTCAACCTGAGCCTCGCCGGCCTCGGGGCGACGACGGCCCCGACCGACTGGCCCGGGTGGGTGAGCGCGTTCCTCGAGGTGCGCGCCGGGACGCTGCAATAGCCTCCTCGAAGAGGAGGTCGGTCGCCTCAGAGATGCCGCGCCAACCGTAACGGGAAGCGACGCGCGCCGCGCCCCGACGCCCGAGGTCCGACGCCCGGCCGGGGTCCCGCGCGAGGTCGCCGAGGGCCTCTGCGAGCGCGCCGGGGTCGCCCGGGGGGACGAGGATCCCGGTCGCCCCGTCCTCGACGAGCGAGGGCACGCCGCCCACGGCGCTCGCGACGACGGGAAGCCCACAGGCGGCCGCCTCCGCGGCCACCATGCCGAACGACTCGGCGTCGGTCAGGCTCGGAAGCGCGAGCGCTCCATGCGCGCGGTAGAGGTCGGCAAGGTCGGCGTCCGGCACGCGACCCGCGAAGGCGACGGGCAGGTCGAGGGCGAGCGCCTTCGCGCGCCATCCGGCCACCATCGGACCGCCGCCCGCCACGGTGAGCGTGAGGCGCGGGTCGGCGGCGTGGGCCCGGCGGAAGGCCTCGAAGAGCACGTGGAAGCCCTTCCAGCCGTAGGCCGGATCGAGCCGCCCGAGGTAGAGCAGCCGCGTGGGCTCGGCGGGCTTCGGCGCGGGATGGAACCGTTCGAGATCGACGCCCGGGGGAATGACGGTCGTCTTGTCGGCGTACCGCGCGAGGCGGTTCGCGGCGACAAAGGGACTCACGGCGACGATGCGGCGCGCGGCGCGGAAGGCCCACGGCTCGACGGTCGCGCCGAGCAAGCGGGCCGCGGCCTCGAGGCCGGGCCTTCCGCCCTTGAGCAAGCCGGCGTGGTACGTCGCGACGTACGGCGCGTTCACGAGGCGCGCGGCGAGGGCGGCGCCTTCGAGCGCCCCGGGAACCGGCCCGTGGCCGTTCACGACGTCCGGCCGCCAGGCCTTGACGAGGCGCGCGAGCCGCGAGGCCGCGCGCAAAGCGACGGGCGTGTTCGACACGACGGCCGAGGCCGGAAGACGCTCCACGAGAACGCCCTCGTCGTCCAAGGCATCGGGATCTTCCCGGGTGGCGGCGACGACGCGCACGTCGTGCCCGCGCGCGACGAGACCGCGAGCGATGCCGCGGGCGTAGTTCTCGAGGCCGCCCCCCTCGGGCGGCCACCAGGGCGTCGCGAGGACGATCCTCATGGCGCGGGCTCCGTCGCCGCTCGATAGGCCTCCTCGAGCCCCTTCGCGACGACCGGCCACGCGTAGCGGCGAGCGACGGCGCGGCGCAGGTCGTTCGCGGACGGGAGCGCCGCGCGCCCCTCGAGCACGTCGACGATGCGGCCCGCGAGGTCCTGGGCGTCCCCGGGTCGGGCGACGAGGCCTCCGAGCGACGCGACGTGGCGGACGCCCGGCAGGTCCGACGCGACGACGGGTGTGCCTGAGGCGAGCGATTCGAGAAGCGCGACGCCGAAGGCCTCCTGCGTGTTCACGCTCGGCAGCACCGTGACGGCGGCCTTCGCATAGAGCGTTGCAAGCGTTTCGTCGTCGACGCGACCCAGGAACGTCGCGTCCACGCCAAGGTTCCGAGCGAGATCCTCGAGCCCGTCGCGCAGCGGCCCGTCGCCCGCGACGACGAGCGGCGCGGGGCGGCGCGCCTGGACGCGGCGCATCGCGGACAGGAGGACGCTCACGCCCTTGTACGGGACGAGGCGGCCGACGAAGAGCACGTAGCCCTCGCGCCGCGAGGCGGGGCGGAACCGCGCGACGTCGACGCCGTTCGGGACGTGGACCGTCGGGACGCGCGACACGAGTCGACCAAGGCCCGCGGGCGGCTCCGGCGAGCGGTGCACGACGAGACGCGCGGCGGCCATCGCGCGGCCGAGCGTCGAGCCGTAGACGTTCGTCGCGAGCGCCATCGCGGTCGAGGTGGGCGCGACGTCGAAATGGTAGTCCACGACGACGGGGGGTCCGCCGCGCACGCGTGAAAGGAGCGGGACGAGGTCCGACATCGTCGGATACGTCGCAGGGACGTGCACGACGTCGGCGTCGAGGCGCGCCCACGCGAGCGACGAGAGCGGGGCGCGGAACGCGCTCGCGAAGCGGCGCACGGCTTCGACGCGGACGCCCTCGGGGGTCCGGGCCGTGTAGGGTCGGCGGGCGGTCGTCCACAGGGTGACGTCGTGGCCCCGCTTCGCGAGCGCCGCGGCGCTTCCGGCGAGGCTCGCCTCGACGCCGCCCGCGAGGCCCGACGGGTCGCCGGGTTCCTCGGGCGTCGGCGGGTAGGGACTGAGGAGCGCGACGCGCACGGCGCGCCGGCTGCCGATGCGCGGCAAGCGGTTTGTGGGTCACGCCTCGAAGGCCAAACGTGATGCCTGCGGCGCGCCATGCGGGCGGGCGATGGACGGTGCGCGCGCGTGAGGGTGCTCCACGTGAACAACCCCGCGAACGTCGGGTGGGCCCTGACGCGGGCGCTCCGGGAGGAAGGCATCGTCGCCGAGGTGCTCGACCTCTATCCGTCCCCTTTCGGATTCCCTTCGGACCTCGACGCCGACCAGCGCGGCGTGGGCGCATTCCTGACGGCGCCGCGCCTCGCCCGCCTCGCGGGCCGGTACGACGTCCTGCATTTCCACGACTGCTTCCCGCGCGCCTTCAGGCTCGGCGTCGCCCTCGCGTCGGCGAAGCCGAAGCTCGTCTTCCATCACCACGGGAGCCTCCTGCGGTCGGGCGCCGCTCGTCACGCGGACGCGCCCGGCGCGCACCTCGTCGCGACGCCGGACCTCCTCGGCCACCTCCCGAAGGCGCGGTACGTGCCGACCCCGCACGCGCCTCCGGTCGACCCCGTGTACCCTTCGGGCCGCGGCCCCATCCTCGTCGGACACTACCCTTCGAACGAATCCACGAAGGGGACGCCCGCGATCCGCGCCGCCGTCGCGCCGCTCGTCGAGGCCGGGCTCGCCCGCTTCGACGTGGCAAGCGGCCTCAAGCACCGCGAGGCGCTCGCGCGCATGGCCGCGTGCGACGTCGTCGTGGACCAGTGGCGACCGGACATCAACGCGCACGGCGTCGTGACCCTCGAGGCGATGGGCCTCGGCAAGCCCGTCGTGTGCTCGGTCGAGCGCGCATGGTACCCGGGCATTCCCGTGCTCGCGGGCGATCTCGAGGTCGCGCTTGCGGAGGCCGCCCGGCGACCCGAGCGCCTGCCCGAGATCGGTCGCGTGTCCCGGGCCTACGTCGAGCGCGTGCACGCGCCGAAGGCGGTCGCGGCGCAGCTCCTCGCCGTGTATGAAGGATGACCGCCCGGAGCGGGCGGGTGAGAAGGAAGGGCCCCCAAGAAATTAGAGGTGTTGCCGTACCTGTTGCTGGAGATGGGTGCCCTTGGGCCTGCGGGGCAGGCTTGATCCGATGACGGATCGGGGCTACTTAAACTCCTTCCCAACCCTCTGTTCGCTTCACAGGTAGCTCAGCCACCAGTCCTTGCGACGGCGCTTCACGTCCGCAAACCACGCGCACAGGGGATAGAGGAGGAGCACGACGCCGATCCAGACGGCGTAGACGACGGGCAGGTCGAAACCCCAGGTGGGCGGGAGCGCTGCGAAGAAGACGCCCACGAGAGGCCGCCAGTCGTGGCCGACCACGACGGCGAAGACCGGGACGAGGAGCCGGAGGATCCACAGATGGAGCACGTAGTAGAAGAGGGGGACGCGTCCGAAGGTGACGAAGATCCGGCTCCACGCGCCTTTCGCGCGGTCGAGGGCAGGAAGGATCGCGAGGGCAGGCCCGAGCGTCGCGAGGAGGAAGAGGAGCGAGGGCGGGTACTTCTGCACGTTCATGAAGTCCATCGCCGTGCGGACGGGGTCGCCCTGGTCGCTCCAGCCGCCCGGGTCGCCGTAGACCTGCGAGGCGCGCAGGACGAGGAAGAGCGCGACGGCCGAGAGCCCGATCGCGACGAGCGCCCGGTCGCGCATCGCGCGGTCCCCCGTGAAGAGGCGGCCCAGGCCGTATCCCGCGGCCATTACGCCGAACCAGGGGAGCACGGGATAGCCGGGGCGGATGAGGAGCCCGGGGACGGGCTCGACCGCGCCGCGCTCGTGGAGCATCTTCCACAGCCAGTCGAACGGCCCGAAATGGGCGGGAACGAGCGGGTCGGCGAGGTTGTGGAGGGCGAGGATTGCGAGGCCGATCGCGCCGACGACGCCGGGCCCGAAGCGCACGAGGAACGAGAGCGCGACCATCGACCACCCGATCGCCCAGATGACCTGCGCGATGATCGTGCCGAAGTTGAGGTCGAGGAACCAGCCGACGTGCACGAACGTCATCTCGACGACGACGAGCCACAGTCCGCGCGTCCACAGGAACCGCGGGAGGTCCACGCGCCCCCGCGATCCGGAGAGGAACGCCGCCGTCCCCGCGAAGAAGACGAAGACCGGCGCGGCGAAGTGGGTGATCCAGCGCGTGATGTAGTACTCGGGCGTCGTGACCGCGTGATCGAGCGGATTGAATCGCGCGAAGGTGAAGAATGCGCGGGCGTGGTCGAGCGCCATCACGACCATGACGAGGCCTCGCAGGAGGTCGATGCCCTCAAGACGGCCGGGGGCGGCCCGAGGCGCGCTTTGCGGACGGGCAGCTACGAGGGTCGCCACCGTCGTGCTATCGTGTCGCGCGTCATGAAACCTTGGCCGCAACGGCCGCGGCGGATCAGAGGTAGCTCAGCCACCAGTCCCGGCGGCGACGCTTGAGGTCCGCGAACCAGGCGCAGAACGGGTAGAGCAGCAGGACCACGCCGGCAGTGACGAGATAGACCACCGGCAGGTCCCAACCGTACCCTTCCGGGAACGTGAACTGCGGGATCGAGACGACCCGCAGCCCCGTGAACCCGCTGAGGTTCGCGAACACGATCGCGAGACCGTGGATGAGGATCAGGTGCACGACGTAATAGAACAGGGGCACGCGTCCCAGGGTCACGAAAAACGCCGCCGCGCGCCCCTTCGCGCGCTCGAGGAGCGGCAGCGCCGCGACGACGGGCCCCAGCGTGGCGAGGATGAAAAGGAAGGAGGGCGGATACTTCGTGACGGCCATGAAATCCATCGCGGTGCGGGCGAGGTCGCCGCGGTCGGCCCAACCGTCCGCATCGCCGTAGACCTGCGCGCCGCGCAGCACGAAGAAGAGCGCGACCATGCCGAGGCCGACGATGGGAAGGACGCGCGCGCGGCGTTCGCCGTCCCACAGGAAGACCTGGCCGAAGCCGTATCCCGCGGCGATGACGCCGATCCACGGGAGGACCGGGTAGAACGCGAGGATCATCGCGCCGGGCCCGAGCGGGATCACGCCGCCCTCATGGAGGAGGACCCAGAGCGGGCCGAGCGAACCGAAGTCGGACGGCACGAGGGGGTCCGCGAGGTTGTGGAGCGCGACGATGCCGAGGCCGATCGCGCCCGTCGCGACCGGGCCGAGGCGCACGAGGAAGGAGAGCGCGACCATGGACCACCCGATCGCCCAGATCACCTGGGCGGCCATCACGCCGAAGTTCAGGTCGTAGGTCCATCCGAAGTGGACGAAGGTCATCTCCACGGCGACGAGCCAGAGACCGCGGGTCCAGAGGAATCGCGGAAGCGCGGCCTCGCTCCTGCGTCCGTAGAGGAACGCGGCCGTGCCGGCGAGGAGCACGAACGTGGGCGCGACGAAGTGGGTGATCCACCGCGTCACGAAGTACTCGGGCGTCGAGTCGGCCCAGCTCACGGGGTCGAAGCGCGCGATCGTGAAATAGACGCGGACGTGGTCGATCGCCATGAGCACCATGACGACGCCGCGCAGGAGATCGATGCTCTCGAGCCGCCCCGCGGTCGAAGCGGCGTTCTCCACCGTCCGCTCCGCGAGGACTGTCGCCATCTCCGCCTCCCATCCGCGAGGACCGCGCGCGGGCATCAAGGTTTGGCCGCCGAAGACTCAAGGTCGAGGGACACCCTCGCCGGGTCGTGGACGACGCCATCCGCGCCCTCGCGCGCGCCGAGCGCGTCCTCGCCTTCACGGGCGCGGGCGTCTCGACGGCCTCGGGCATCCCGGACTTCCGTGGCCCCGACGGGCTCTGGAAGCGCTTCGACCCCGCCGAGTTCGAGTACGACCGCCTCGTCGCGGATCCTTCTCGGTTCTGGACGCTTCGCGCCAAGCTCGAGGCCGCGCTCAATCTCGAGGCTGCCCGGCCGAATGCCGCGCACCGCGCCCTCGCGGCAGCCGAAGGGTCGGGTCGCCTCGTGGGCGTCGTCACGCAGAACGTGGACGGCCTCCATCTCGCGGCGGGCACCTCGCCCGAGCGGCTCGTGGAGCTGCACGGCGCGGCGCGGGAGGTGCAATGCCTCGTCTGCCGCGCGCGGCATCCCGTCGCGGTCGCGCGCGAGGACCTCGCAAGGGGCCGCGTCCCGCCGCGGTGCCCCGCTTGCGGCGGCGCGCTCAAGCCCGGCGTCACGCTCTTCGGCGAGACGCTCGACGCGGCCGCGTGGGCGCGCGCCGACGCCTTCGCGCGACGCGCCGACATCGTTCTCGTCGTGGGTTCGAGCCTCGGCGTGTATCCCGCCGCGCTCGTCCCGCGCCGCGTCGTCGAGGCGGGCGGCGGGCTCGTCATCGTGAATCGCGAGCCGACGCCGTTCGACGACGACGCGGACGCCCTGGTCCGCGAGGACGTCGCGACGGCCTTGCCGCGGCTCATGGCGGGCGCGGGTCTCGTCCGGTAGCGGCGGCGGCACCGATGCGCGATTCCCGCGGGTCCGTCGGCGGAAGCCTTTTCAGCCCGCGCCGCGACTCGAAGTCATGACGGTCCGCACGCCCGCGTGGGCGCTCCTCGACGGCGAGCTCGTCTTGTGGGAGCGCGCGACGCTCCACGCCTCCACGCACGGATTCCTCTACGGCACCGCCGTCTTCGAGGGCGTGCGCGCGTACAAGCAGGAATCGGGCGGCGTCGCCGTCTTCGAGCTCGCGGCCCACAGCGACCGCCTCGCGCGCAACGCCCGCATGATGGGCTTCGCGGGCGCCCCCGACGGGACGACGCTCGCGGGGTGGACGCTCGACCTCCTTTCCGCGCTCGAGGCGAAGGAGGACCATTACATCCGTCCCGTCGTCTATGTCGGCGAGGGCGGCATCGGCATCCACCCGACGACCCAGAAGACGAAAACCGTCATCATGGCGACGCCGATGCAGAAGTACTTCTCGAAAGGCGTCCTCGCGGCGAAGGTCTCGAGCTGGATGCGCATCAGCGGGCGCGCGATCCCCCCGATGGGCAAGATCAACGGCGCGTACGCGAACTCCTACCTCGCGAGCAAGGAGGCGCGCGAGGCGGGCTTCGACGAAGCGATCCTGCTCAACGAGCGCGGCCTCGTGAGCGAGGGCTCGGGCGAGAACATCTGGCTCGTGCGCGACGGCGAGCTCGTGACGCCGGGGCTCGACGGGGACATCCTCGACGGCATCACGCGGCGCCACGTCCTCGACCTCGCGCGCGACCTCGGCCTCGTCGTGCACGAGCGGGGCGTCCCGCGCTCGGAGCTCTACGCGGCGGACGAGATCTTCTTCAGCGGCACGGGCGTCGAGATCAGCCCCGTGGGCCGCGTCGACCACGTGACGATCGGAAACGGCGAGCCGGGCCCGGTCACGCGCGCGATCCACGACCGCTTCCACGCCTCGATCCGCGGCCTCGTCCCGAGCTACGCGCGAAAGCTCACGCCCGTCGTTCCCGGACGCCAAACGAAGAAGACGTAGGCGAGCGGCATCGGCGGGTTTCGTCCGACCCCCGGCGGACGCTACCGCGATTTCCGGCGAAGGATGGCAAGCGCGGCCGCGATCGCGATGAAAAGCCCCGCGGCCGGCCCCGGGATCGGGATTCCGCCGACCGATTCCTGGGGCCGCTCCTCGAGCGTCACCGCGATGGGCGTCTCGCGATCGCGCACGATGGCCCCCTCGACCCCTCCGGCGCCGAAGCCTTCGCGAGAGGCCTCGATCGTCGCGCGCCCGGCCTTTGCCGCGAAGCGCGCGGTGCCGTTCGCGTCCGACGTTGCCTCCATCGTTCCGTTCGGGGTCTTTGCCACCACCTTCGCGCCCGCGATCGGCGCTCCGGTCGCGTTCACGACGCGGACGATCAGCGTTCCGACGGGCGCCTTCGCGGGGGTCTTCTTCTCGCCCGCGCCCGAGAAGAGCGGGCCGTCGAGGGCGTGGTTGAAGCGCTCGTTGTTCGAATAGGCCGCGTCGAGCGCGACGTTCGTGTCGTACACCATGATCGCGCCTTCGCGGCACCCGACGTCGAGCTTCGGACCCGCGCATCCCTCAGCGCCCCGCATGAGCGGGATGACGACCTGGGCGTACCCGTCGCCCGCGATGTCGGCGACGATGGGTCCGCGGCTCGCCTTCCACCCGCCGGGCGGGAACGGGATCCAGCCCTTCTCCTCGCCCGTCTTCGGGTCGTGAAGCGCGAGGCCGTCGAGCGCGAACTTCTGCGCCTCGACGACGATCTCCTGCGCGCCGTCTCCGTTCACGTCCGCGATCGCGACGTTCTTGTTGCTCCACGTCGCGTCCACGCCGACGCGCCACAGGAGCTTGCCGTTCCGCCCGTCGAGCGCGAAGAGGTTCGACGGGCGACCCGTCGTCTCCCAGTTGCCCGGATTGTGGCCGATCGTGTTCCAGTCGATCATGATCACGTCGAGCGTGCCGTCGCCGTTCGCGTCGAAGGGCGCCGCCTGCATGTAGTTCAGCGGGTTCGCCTCGGGGAAGCTCGACTTCCAGAGAAGCGACCCGTCGGGCTTGAGCGCGTAGATCGTCTGGTGCTGCTTCGTGTGCCAATCGGGCGCGCCGCCCTTCACGGCCTGGCGGGCCGCGAAGACGACGACGCGCGTGCCGTCCCCCTTGAGATCGAGCACCGCCGGCGCGACCGGAATCGATGCGGGGCGGGACCCGTGGGCCTTCGAGGAGAAGCTCCACCGGAGGTCCCCGGTGGCGACGTCGTAGGCCATCACGTCGCCGCCGTCCGTGGCGAACACGGCCTCGACGCGGCCGTCGCCGTCGAGGTCCTGCGCGATCGGCCCGCCGTTGCCGTCGTACGAGAGATTGTACCATGCGTACGTGTTGTTGCCCGTGAGCGCGTACTGCCCCGGCATGCCGTCGGTCTGCAGCAGGATGATGGTTCCGCCGCCTGGCGCCTTCGCGAGGTACGGCGCGCCGTCCGCCGAAGGCTGGCCCGGCCAAGGGTCCGCCTTCGGGAAGCGCTTGGTGTAGTTCGCGTCGAGCTCCGTCGGGTTCGGCGTCCGCTGCCAGAGCTTCGTGAACGCGAACGTCCCGTCCGGGTTGCGTCCCGCGAACTCGTACACGGTGACGACGCCCATGCTGTTCACCGACACGAGGTCGGGCTTCCCGTTCGCGTTCACGTCCCCCACCGCGACGCCGTTGATGTCGCGCGCGGCCCAGCCGGGCCAATGCATCGTTTCCAGGTCCGCGAGCACGCGCCCGTCGAGCACGTCGAGGACGTAGAGACGCAGGTTGTCGTTCTGGGAGATGAGCTCCATGCGCCCGTCCCCGTCGAGGTCGTGGAGGTTCATCTGGTGCGTGTCGAACGCCATGAAGGGGTGCAGGGGATTCGCGACGGCGTTCGTCACGAGGAGACGCTCCACGAGCGCGCCGCCCATGCCCGTCGGGCCCGGACGCTCGGCGGCGGTCCCAGGCGGGACGGCGGCGGCGACGAGCGCGGCGAGAAGGAGGACCGTGACGATGGGACGCAAGGGGAGACACCCGGGCGCGACGCCGGGGGAGGAGGCGGCCTCACCGTTGTGGTACAACGAGGGAATCGGGACCGGGAGCCGGGCGCCGGGTGACGGGACCGGGACCGGGACCGGGACCGGGACCGGGACCGGGACCGGGAGCCGGGAGCCGGGAGCCGGGAGCCGGGAGCCGGGCGCCGGGCCCGGGAGCCGGGACCGGGAGCCGGGCGCCGGGCCCGGGAGCCGGGAGCGGGCGTCGGGTCCGGGACCGGGTCCGGGACCGGGAGCGGGACCGGGACCGGGTCCCGGCCCCCAGCCCCCAACCGTTATATATTCCAACCCGCCTCCGGCGCCTTACTCCACCGGAGAGCGCAGCTTGCGGACCTCCCCTTCGCGGGAACCGTTCGGCCTTTCCCTCGGAGCTGTACAGACGCCAGGTGAACACATGGCAAAAGGTCTCTTCGCCGCCCGGAAGCTCCAGGACGACCGGCAGAAATTCCGCTGGTCGGACCGGTATTACAAGCGCCGCACGCTCGCCCTCAAGGACAAGTCGGACCCGCTCGAGGGTGTCCCGCAGGCGCGTGGCATCGTGATCGAGAAGGTCGGGATCGAGGCGAAGCAGCCCAACTCGGCCATCCGCAAGTGCGTCAAGATCCAGCTCATCAAGAACGGTCGACAGGTCACGGCGTTCGCGCCGGGCGACGGCGCGATCAACTTCATCGACGAGCACGACGAGGTCATGATCGAAGGCATCGGCGGCCGCATGGGCCGTTCGTACGGTGACATCCCGGGTGTCCGCTTCAAGGTCATCCAGGTGAACGGCGTCGCCCTCACGGAACTCGTGAAGGGCAAGAAGGAAAAGCCGATGAGGTGATGTCGATGACGGACGAGCAGAACCCCGCCAACCCCGCCCCGCCCGCCGACACGGACGCCCCGCTCGAGGCCGCCGCCGAGGAGTCCCTCGCGCCGCAGCGCCCGGTCATCGTCGTTCCGAAGTTCCCGGTCCCGCCGCTCTTCGGCAAGTACGCCTTCGACGAGGTGTCGGTCTCCGACGTCTCGCTCGCGAAGTACATCAACCTCAGCCCGACGCTCGTGCTCCACACGAGCGCGCGCCACGCGAACAAGGCCTTCGGCAAGCAGCGCATCCACGTCGTGGAGCGCCTCATCAACGAGATGATGAAGACCGAGACGTGGACGGGCAAGAAGGCCTCAGCCTACCGCGCCGTCAAGGACGCGTTCGCGATCATCCACGAGCGCACGAAGGACAACCCGATCCAGGTGCTCGTGAAGGCGCTCGAGAACGCGGCGCCCCGCGAAGAGGTCACCCGCCTGCGCTACGGCGGCATCTCGGTCCCCAAGGCCGTCGACGTCGCGCCCTCGCGCCGCCTCGACGTCGCGCTCCGCAACATCACGTCGGGCGCGGTCGCGGCGAGCCACAAGAGCAAGAACCCCATCGCGCAGTGCATCGCCGACGAGATCCTGAAGGCCGCGAAGAACGACATGAACTCGTTCGCCGTGGGCAAGAAGGAAGAAGTCGAACGCGTCGCCAAGTCGGCGCGCTGAGCCGTTCGACCGGCCTACGCGGGCCGCGACGCGGCCCGCCTCTCTTTTTCCTCCCCCGGTTGCCCGAGCGGGAGCGCCGCAAGCTTTTCATTCGCCATGCCGATGAATCGTCATGCCGGGAAGGGCGAAGCGCACCGCGAAGATCTCGAAGAAGGCGAAGACCGCCGGTCGCAAGACCGCGATCGACGACGGCCGCCTCGAGGTCCGCAACGTGAACGTGCCGGGCCGCGTGGTCCGGCTTGACGCCACGAAATTCAAGGCCATCGAGAAGGCGCTCCTGGCTTCGCTCCCCCGGAAGGCGCCAGGCCTCACGCAGGCGGCGATGATGGAAGCGGTGGCCGCTCGCGCGCCCGCGGCGCTCTTTCCGGGGGGAGAGAAGGTCGGCTGGTGGACCAAGTCCGCGCAGCTCGACCTCGAGGCGCGCGGACGCGTGAAGCGTTTACCGACCAAACCCCTGACGTGGGTGCGAAATTGAGCGTCACGGGCGGCGCCGCGCGGCGACACCCACGATCGCGAGCCCCGCGAGCCCGAGCGCGAGCGTCGGGAGCTCGGGCGTCGGGAGCGCGGAGCTTCCGGACGGTTGCGCAACGGAAGGCGACGACAAGGCCCGCGGTCCCTCGAGGCCACCGGTGACGGCCGAGACCGCGTAGTAGTAGCTGGCGCCGGGCGCAAGGCCCCGGTCTTCGTAGCGGAGATCCGCCGTGAACGCGATCAGCATCAGCGCATCCGCGCGAACGCCCCGGTAGACGCGGTATCCCGTCGCCCCCTCGACGGCGTCCCACGTCAGGTCCATCGAGCCCGGTTCGGGGCCAGGCACCGCAAGCAGGTTCTGGGGCGCGCCCGGCGGGGTCGGCAGGACGGTCTCATCGACGAAATCGCCCTCCTCGCCGATCCCGACCGAGGGCGAAGCGCCGCCGGTTTCAAACGCATTCTCGGAGGAGGCCTGCGTTCGCGCTCCGCGCGAGGGCGCAACCGGGGGCGTCGCATCCGACGCGTCGTCGGCGCCGTCGTCGCCCTCCCCGGAAACGCCGTCCGGAGAGGTCGAGCCGACGGGGCCTTTCGGGACGCGCGCGGCGGGAGGCGCGGGCCCTGGGCCGGCCTCGTCGTCGGGTGACGCGGTCCCGACGAAGGTCGCGCCGCCCGCGACGGTGCCGACGAGGGCGTTCCAGGCCTTGAGGGCCCCGGCGACCACGTTTTCGATCAGACGGGCGACCGCGTCCGGATAGGCGATGGCCGCAAGCGAGACGCCGATGAGAAGGAGGGCGACGCCGACCGTCAGGATACGACGGCGGGGCTGGTTCGTCATGGGGATCGCGACCGCGATCCGCAGGCGAGGCCATAAGGAACCGTGGAAGCGGCGCATGGAAGGCCACCCCTCACCGGTCGTGACGTCAGGGGGCCCGGCGGCGGAGCGCGAGCCCGAGCACCGCGAAACCCGCGGCGCCCAGGACGAGCGTCGGGAGCTCGGGCGTCGGGAGGGTTTGCTCGCCCGAGGTCTGCGCGACGCTCGACGTCGTCGCGGAGAGCGGACCCGGAACGCCGCCCGTGAGCGCGGCGACGGCGTAATAATAGGTCGCGCCGGGTGAAAGCCCGGTGTCGGTGAACGTCGACGTGGACGTGGTGTCGAGGAGCGCGAGCGAGGAAGCCGTCACGCCGCGGTAGACCGCATACGTGGTCGCCGCGGCCGGGCTCCATGCGAGATCGATCTCGCCCGGGTTCGACCCGGGCCTCGCGACGAGCCCCGAGACGAGGACGGGCGGAGGCGGCGCGACGAGCGGCGTGGGCGAAGTCGTCGACGACGACGACGACGACGTCGAGGGGCCGAGGGGCTCGTTCGATCCAGCCGGGGAGCTCGGTGGGCTCGACGCGTCATCGGTCGAGGGCTCCTGGGTCGCGTTCCCGCCCTCGCTGTTTCCTCCGGAAGGGACCGGCGAGGACCCGCGGTCGTCGTCCGGTGCGTCATCCGGCGTGGGGCCGCCGACGGAGGGCGCCCCGGCGCCGGTCGAGGTCGGATCGAGCGCGTCCGGAGGGATGCCCGTCGACGGCCCTCCGCCCACGACCGAACCGAGGAGCAGGAGCCCCGAGGCCGAGCTGCCCGCGATGTATTGCACGATCGCGGCGGCGTGGCCGAGCGCGCGCGTGACCGCGCCTGCGACCTCGTTCGGCGCGAGCGCGAAAGCCGTCGCGAGGGCCGAAAGCAGAAGGATGAGCGTCCAGAAGACCGCCGGGAAACGGCGAGGCTTCCGGCGGAGAGACCCTGCTTCATCCATGGACGCGCGGTCCGTGGGCGGGGGGCTGCTTGAGCACGCCGCGCCTCACCTATGGAACTCATCTCTAGAAGCGCCCTCGGAACGGACCCGTCAGCGCATAGAGGTCAGTTACAGACTGTCCTTCACGAGAAGGCGTGCAGAAGGGCCAAGCGTCACTCCATGCACTGCAGCGCTGCCCTGGTTGGCACTCGGGCATTCAGGCTGGTTCCATGACTCCGATCCTTCAAGCTCCCGCGCAGATTCCCGTCTCCACCGAACGGCCGTCCGTGACGGCCGTCCCGGTCCGCGGCACGGTCACCATCCTGATTCCGACGAAGAACGAGGAAGCCGGCATCGGCGAGACGCTCCGCGCGATCCCGCTCGCGGCCCTCGCGCAGCAGAACTGGCTCGTCGACCTCCTCGTCGTCGACGGCTCGAGCCGCGACCGCACGCGCGAGATCGCCGCCAACCTGGGGGCGCGTGTCGTCGTCCGTCGCGGCAACGGCAAGGGCAACGACTTCCGCGCCGCCCTTTCCGCCATCAAGGGCGACATCGTGGTCATGATCGACGCCGACAACACCTATCCGGCGGAGGCGATTCCCGAGTTCGTCGAGGCCGCCGCGAACGGCTCGGACGTCGTCATGGGCACGCGCCTGAAGGGACGCATCGAGGAGGGCGCCATGACCTCCACGAACCGCTTCGGAAACCGCGCCCTCTCGCTCCTCGCCTCGGTCCTCTACGGTCGCCGCTGCACCGATGTCTGCACGGGCATGTGGGCCTTCAAGCGCAGCGCGCTCGATAAGCTCCACCTCAACGCCGAGCGCTTCGAGATCGAGGCGGAGCTCTTCGCGCAGAGCGCGAAGGCCGGCCTCCGCATCAAGGAGATCCCGATCCAGTACCGCCTCCGCAGCGGCAAGAGCGGGCTCAGCGCCTGGAAGGACGGTCCGAAGATCGCGGCGAAGCTCGCCCGGAAGCGGATCGTTCGATAAGTCTTTATCGAAGGTCGGCGAGGACGGGCCGTTGCGGATCTGTTTCATCGCCCCCTTCAATCCCGTCCCCCGCGAGGGGACGACGCAGGGCGGCCACATCGGCGGCGTCGAGCGGTACAGCGACTGCCTCACGCAGGAGCTCGCCGGGCGCGGCCTCGATGTCACCATCCTGTGCACGGGCGAGTCCAACGAGGTCACGCAACGCGGCCGCGTGCGCATCGTGCAGCGGCGCCGCGCGGGCGTCTTCATGCGCACGCCCTTCGGGTTCATCCTCGATGAGGCGATGAAGGACTATGATCTCTACCACGTCCCCGCGACGTATCCTTCGTACTCCGAGCTTCTTCCCCTTCTCGCGAAGCTCCGCGGGAAGCCCTCGGTGCTCGATTACCATTTCGACGTGCCGCCCATGGGCGCCGCCGTGAAGATCCTCGCGCCTCTCTACTACGCCTTCGCGAAGCACGCCTTCGCGACGACGGGCGCGATCATCCTGAAGAACCACGGCTACGAGATGACGTCGCCGGGCCTCCGCACGCTCCCGAGCGACATCTTCCGCGTGATCCCGAACGGGGTCGACACGGATTTCTACGCGCCGGTCGCGAACCCGACGCGCGACTACCTCCTCTTCGTCGGTCGCCTCGTTCCCTTCAAGGGCGTGGCGACCCTCCTCGAGGCGCTCGCGCTCGTCCCGGCCGCGGACCGCCTGCCGCTCAAGGTCGCGGGCTCGGGCCCCGAGCGCGCGAACCTCGAGGCGAAGGCGCGCGCGCTCGGCCTCGACGTCGAGTTCCTCGGATTCGTCACGAACGAGCAGCTGCGCGACCTCTACGCCAACGCGCGCGCGACCGTTCTCCCGAGCATCAGCCACCAGGAGAGCTTCGGCATGACGCTCATCGAGTCGATGGCCTGCGGCACGCCGGTCATCGCGAGCGAGCTGCCGGGAACCACGTACGTCGCGGCCTACGGCGGGAACCTGTTCGCGAGGGCCGACCCCAAGGATCTCGCGCGCGCCCTCGTCGAGACGGCGCGCGGCACCCGCGACGCGCCGCGCGGCCACGCGCTCGCGGCGGCCATCCGCGCGAAGTATTCCTGGGCCGGCGTCGCCGCCCAGATCCACGCGCTGTACCTCGAACTCGACGCCGCCGCGCGCGGCGAGCCGCTTCGCCGCGTTGCCGTCGAAGGACCCGCGCCCCCCGAGACAACGTCCGCGAGGGTCAGGCCGTGAAGCTCCTCGTCATCTTCCTCGACGGGTTCCACCCCGATTACCTCAAGCATCCGCGCGCCAAGGCGCTCGCGGACCTCGCGGCGCGAAGCGCCGTGAGCGAGATGGAGCCCGTGCTGGGGTTCTCGAACGCGAACAAGGTGTCGCTCTTCACGGGCACGGCCCCCGACGTGCACGAGCAATGGAGCTACTTCCAATACGCGCCGGACAAGTCTCCATTCAAGACCGCCGCGACGCAGGCGTTCCGATGGATCGACCACGTTCCGGGCGAGCTCCCGCGCAAAGGGCTCAAGTTCGCGCTGTCGAAGACCTACGTGGCGCGCTACGGCCGCGCGAGGGGTTATCCGAAGCTCAGCTGGGAGAACGTGCCGATCGGGCTCCTCGAGAACTTCGACCACACGGAGCGCGACCTCCTCAAGGGCGTCGGCGTCCCCTCGCTCTTCTCCATCGCGACCGCGCACGGCCACCGCTGTGCTTGGGTCGACGTGCCGTGGTATCCCAAGGACCGCCATCTCGCGAAGCTCGAGCACGCGATCCGCGAGAACGACGTGGTCGTGATGTACAACGCGAACATGGACGCCGCCGGCCACTGGTTCGCCCCCGAAGCGGGCTCCAAGTTCGATGCCTGGCTCGAGCGCACGGACGCGCTTGTCGCCCGCGCGCTCGGATGGGCCCGCGAGCATTGGGGCTCCGCGTTCGAAACGATGCTCGTCTCCGACCACGGCATGGCCTCGACGATGCGCCACGTGAACCTCCCGAAGATCCTCAAATCGATCCCGGGCCACGGCAGGGATTTCATCCCGTTCATCGACTCCACGATGGCGCGCTTCTGGTTCCACACGGACTCCGCCAAGCGCCGCGTCGAGGATGCGATGGCCGCGGTCGGAAACGGTCGTTTCCTCGACGAAAGCGACCGCCGCGCGCTCGGCGTCGACTTCGCGCACCGCGGCTACGGCGACGCCATCTACCTTCTCGAGCCCACCACGGCGTTCTACCCAGCCTACGTCTCGTGGGTGAAACCCCGCGGCATGCACGGCTACGATCCGCGCCACCCGACGCAGACCGCGGCGTTCCTGACGACGGGCCGCACGCCTTCCCCGCGGGTCCGCTCCACGACGCTCCTCAACGACATGCTCCACTCGATCGGCATTCGCGAGCACCCGCCGCCCACGCGCGGCGGGGCGACCGCCCTCACGGGGGAACGCCACGCCCATGCGTGCGCAGCGTGCGGCGGACATTGAGCGCGCGCTCGCGGAGCGCCTCGCCCGCGAGAACGGCGTGGTCTCCGTCGCGCTCATGGGGAGCTTCGCGAAAGGCAATCCCGCCTTCGACGAAAAACGCGGCGTGTTCACGAGCGACCTCGACGCCCTCGTCGTCGTGAAGCCGGCCGCCTACCCGCGCTTCGTGCTCAGGCAGCGGGCGATCGCCGCCTCGCTCGAGGGGGCGCTCCGCCTGTCCGTTTCCGTCGCGCCGCTCACGCCTCGCCTCCTCGCGACGGCGCCCGCGAGCGTCTGGTTCGCGGAAGTCCGCTTCGGAGGTCGCACGATCCACGGTCCCGACCTCCTCGCGACGATCCCGATCGCAAAGCCCTCGGACGTCGCGCCGACCGAGGGCGTCGTCGTGGCGCTGAACTACCTGCAGGAGCTCGCGCGCCTGCGCCTCGACGGCGCGAGCGGCGAGCCGGGTCACGTCGCGAAGGTCGCCCGGGCGCTCCTCGGGGCTTCCGACGCGCTTGCGGCCGCAGGCGGGTTCTACGACGCGGCGCTCGACCGCCGCGTTCAGGGCGTCCTCGCGTCGAAGGACCTCGAAGCGCGCGCGCCGGCCTTCCTCGCCCGCTTCCGCGACGCCTCCGCCCGCGCCTTCGCCGCGCGGCGCGACCCCGCGCCGCTCGAAGCAGTCGCATTCGAAGCCTGGTGGAACGAGGCGCGCGCGACGCTCGTCGACGCGACGCTCCTCGCGGCCGGCGCCGCCGAGCGCGACGCGCCCGACGCGGCGCGCGCGACCCTCGCGCAGGCCCTTCGCGCCGCGGACGGCCCGGGCGCCGCCCTCTCCTTCGCCATCCTCTCGGCCGTGCACGCGAAGCGTCCGTGGCCGCTCCTCGCCGTCGCGACCCGGAGGCCCGCCTCCGTCCGGGCCGCCCTTTTCGACGCGATGCGCGAGGCTCCGGGTCCAGGTTGGGCGGGGGTGGTCCAGCCCATCCTCGCGCGATGGCGCGCGGCGAGCCCGGCGTACACGCCGTTTGCGAGGCGTTTGAAGAACGTTTAAAGAGGGCTTCCACGATGGGACACGCCATGGGACCGGCCGGACGCAAGCCCGCGTCCTATGACCTCGCCTTCGCGGCGTTCGTGGCGGCCGCGGCCGGCATCGGGATCGTCATCACGAACCCGGTTTCGATGGTTGCGGCCGCGGTGTTGCTTGCGTGGGCGACCGGCTTCCTCGTGATTGAGACGGTGTGGCCCGGGCGCGCGGCCCCCGTCCATGGACGCGTCGAGCGCCATGCGCTCGCGGTCGGTTTCTCCCTTGTTGTCCCGCCCCTTGTTGCGGCTGCGCTGCACGTCGCAGGCAGCCTGGACCGGGCTAACTTCACCCTTGCATTCGGTTTGGTCTTCATCGGCCTTTGGGTCTCGGCGGCGCTTAGACGCGCCCGAGGCCCCTCCGAGCAGATTGCGCCGGTCCGGCCGGCGCGCGTGCCGCTTGCTCCCCGCGAGCGCGCCCTGACCATCGTGGTCCTCGTCCTCGGCATCGCCGCCGTCGCGGCCGTCGGAGCCAAAATCGCGGCGACGACGGATCCCGCGCCGCTTGCGCTTCACGTCGTGACGTCGGAGAACCGTATTCCCCTTCACCCCCACAACGTGACGGACGCCGACTCGCGGATCCTCTTCGCCATCGTCGACGGCGGGCCGATCGCAGAAGACGTCGTGGTCGTCGCGCGGATCACCAATGGAACGTGGAGCGAGACCCGCACGCTCGCGCTCGAACCCGGCGCTCGGCGGGTTGCCGAATTCGTTCTCCCCGATCGCGAGCCCGGTCCAGCCTGGATGGAAATCACCGCGACGGGCGCCGCGACGGGCGAAACGAGGGCGCTCCGAATTCTCGTCCGTTACGGGAATGAGGGACCTTGAGCGAATTGCGGACGCGCTTGAAACGCCTTCGGAGCGACCCGGTCCTCCAGAACACGGCGTATTTGGTGGCGAACTCGGCATCCCTCGCGGCCTTCGGCTTCGCATTCTGGATCTTCGCCGCCCGACGCTTCTCGCCCGAGGAAGTGGGCGTTGCAACGGCTCTGATCTCGACGACGCAGCTTGTGACGCTCCTCGCCTCCGCGGGAATGAGCTTCGCCATCCTTCGGCAACTCCCCCGCGCGGATCGAGCCGAACGCGACCGCCTCGTGAACAGCGCGCTTGCGTTCACAGCCCTTTTCGGCCTCGTAGCAGGCGTCCTCGCAGGACTTGCCTCGCGGCTGATGATCCCCGCTCTCGCGGAAAGCCTTGCGACCGCGGGCTTCGTCGCGGCCTTCGCGGGACTCGTCGCGTTCCAAACGCTGAGCGGCGTCGTCGATGCCGTCTTCACGGCCGTCCAACGCTCCAGCCTTGTCTTCTGGAAGAACAATGTGGGCAACGTATTGAAGATCGGACTTGTCGCGCTCCTTCCGGTCTCGCTGGGGGCGACCGGCGTCTTCGCCGCGAACTCAGTCCCCTTTGTCCTCACGGTCGTGGCGAGCCTGCTCGTGGCTTTCGCTTGGATCCTGAAAGGGTATCGTGTGATGACCGCTCCGGCACTGAAGACCGCCGCGGGTCTCATGGGATTTGGCCTCGTCGCCCACGTCGCTCATCTCCTCTTCATGGCGCCGCAGCTCGTGCTCCCGCTCATCGCGCTCGAAGCGCTCGGCGCCGCGGAGACCGCCTACCTCTACACGTCCTGGAAGCTCGCTGGACTCATGTGGGTCGTGACGACGGCGGCCTCGGGGCCCCTCCTTGCCTTCGGATCCGCCAACCCCCTGCTCTATCCCGCCAAGGCGCGGAGGACCCTCGCCGTGTCCGTCGGCCTCACGCTTGGCCTTTCGATCGTCGGCCTTGTCGCGGCTCCCTTCGCGCTCGCCCTCTTCGGCGGAGATTACGCCGCAAAGAGCGCTTCCCTCGTTGCCTACCTCTTGTTCTCGAGCATCCCGCTCGGCATCTTCGCCATCTATCAAGCGAGCCTCCGCGTGTACGCACGTACGACGGAACTCGTCGCCGCGAGCGCCGCCTTTGCGGCGCTCACGTTTGCGGCCTTTCTCTGGGTCACGGTATCGCCCACATTGGAGGGATACGGAATGGGTTGGCTCGCGGCGACAGGGGTCGCGGGTCTCGTCGCGACCTGGCGGCTTTTCGGCCCTGACGCCATCCTCGACGCCGGGATTGCACAGGCTCCGGCGAGTGCAGGGGCGGAGGATTGATGGACATGAAGGCAATCGACGGCGCGGAACGCCTGATGATGCGAATGAGCGAGCGCCTGCCTGCGAACGAACACCGCATCCTGGTCCTCGGATCATTTGGCTTCGGCAATCTGGGCGATGAAGCCATTCTCAGCATGCTGCTCGATGACCTCGCGGGTCGGGACCTCACGGTCGTATCGCGCGACCCCGACGCGACGCGCGCCATGCACGGCGTCCGTGCCGTGCAGGCGGTTTCTCCTGCCTCCGGTTGGGCTGCGTGGCGAGCCGATGCCCTCGTCCTGGGAGGCGGCGGCGTCTTCAGCGGGCTCGGCGGGAAGCTTACGAAGGGTCTCGCCTACTATATGCGGGGCTTCCAAGCGATCGGGAAAGCCATTCATTTCCACGCCCTTGGCATCTACCCGGACACGGATCCCGCGACGCTCCGCATCCTTCTCCCCGTTCTTCGAAAGGCCCGTACGCTTTCGGTCCGCGACGAGACCTCGCACACTTTCCTCGAGAGCCTCGGCATCCCCTCGACTCAGATTCCCGATCCCGTGACGGCGCTCGAGCCCCTCGGGCGCGAGGCAGCCGTCAAGGCGCTCGAGGCTGAAGGCATCGACGCGGGCCGACCATGGATCGGCGTTTCGCCGCGCCGCGTCCGCAAGAACCAGGAGCACCTCGAACGCGAGCTTCTCGGCGCGCTCCGGGCGCTCCAGGCTCGCGGACACCCGATCCTCTTCCTTCCAACGGCCCATTTCCCATATGGGACCTACACGAACGATCTGCATTTTTCCCGAGAACTCGCCGCGAAGCTCGACCCGCAGCTGACGGGTGTCGTCGCGGGTCTGCATCACCCGAAGCTCGCCGCGGCGCTGTTCCGGATACCCCGCGTGCACGTTCCCATGCGGCTCCATGCGATGATCTTCGCCTCGCGCGTGGGACGTCCGTCGACGGCGATCGCCTATGCGGACAAGGTCGCCGACGTCGCGGACGAGCTGGGGATCGGCCACGTTTCGATCCCTGAGCTCAATGCCGACGACCTTGTGCGTCGCGTCGAAGGTCTCCTTTGAAGTCGCCGCCTATATAGGGTGACGTCCCGCGGAATTCGTGCGACCGCTTCACCGGATGAAGGGGACGCCGACGCCGCGACCGACCGGCTTGGCCCGACAGACGATGGCGCCTCCATTGTCGAACACGACGCTCGCATCGTCGCAGACCAGACCCGTGATCGTGGAAGGGGCGGCTCCCTCGAGCGCGGCATATGTCACCGCCTGCGCGGTCACGAGCCGCAAGCTGTAGAATTGCGCCTGATCGGGCGCGAGGGCTCGGCCGCCGCCTTGGAGAAGGCCCTTGGCGTCGAGCGGCGCGTTTGCCGCCGTGAAGTGGATGCCGAGCGAAGAACGATAGGCGACCTCGTCCTGGGCGTAGATGTATTCGAAGGCCTGGACCTCAGCGCCTGTCGGCCGATCATAGCTCTCGACGTAGCCGTTGCGGAGAGAGCCTGCGATGCCTGCAAGCACGAGGAGGAAGATTGCGGCGACTTTCCACGTCCGGCGCCAGTCCAGCGCGGCGTAGGACCAGCCCACGACGGCGGCGAGGGGAACGAAAAGAACGAGGATGGGACGGCTGAAGAATTTTCCACCCGCCGTGCCGACGAGGAGGGGACCCATGAAGACGCCCCACAAAATAGCGAAACGACCAAGGTCCGATTTCCAGGCCCGCAGGACGAATGGCGCAAGGGCAAGGGCAAGGAGCGCGAGGAATGTCACGTTTGCAAGGAGGACCCATTCCGTCCCTTCGAGAAGCCTCGTGACGCCCGTCACTTCCTTGTCCTTCTCGAGCGCGTCCACGACGATGCCCCGCGCGTGGTTGAAGATCCAATCCGATCGATACGTGATCCAAGCGATCCACATCGCGAGGACGGTCCCTCCGATCTGCAAAGGGAACGCCTTCAACGCGTTCTTGACGCCGCCGACGATCGCCCCCGATTCCATGCCGAGGACGGCGAGCAGGGCCGGGAGCACGAGCAGCGGGGAAAGGGGATGCGAGACCGTGAGCGCGGCGGCCGCGGCGAAGAACGCGACGGCAAATATGGTGCCGTCGCGGCGTCGCATCGCGAGATAGACCAGGAGCATGCCCATCGCCAGCCCATAGGATTCGGGCGCGAGGTTCGTCCGCATCCACACGAGGGGCGCAACGGCGAGGAGAACGATGAGCGAGATGCCCGTCGCGACCCCGATGACGGGAGAGGACGAGCGCGTCCGCCGCATCGCCTCGCGCAGAACCAGATAACCGAGGGCCGCGTAGGCCGCGACGCTTGCGAGCGGATATAGACGGATGAAGATCCACGGCGCAAGTCCGCTGAGGTAGTGGGCGAAGCCGACGAACGTCCAGAATCCCGGATAGGCGTCTCGGTACATGCCCGACGGGGTTCCCGCGAGCGTTTGGATCGCGATGAGAAGGTTCCGATTCGTGTCGTGCAGATGTCCATACGGGAGAAGAAGCACGACCGGGATGACGGTAAGGAAGCCGGCGGTCATGGCTGCGAGAACGCGCGTGCGAGGCCGCGTCGCGACGAACGCCGCGACGAGCGCGTTTGCATACGCCGCGAAATACGCCGGCGGCATCTGAAACCAGAGGGGCACGCCCGGTTCGTAACGCGGTACGGACGAGGTGACGGCGGTCACCACCGTGAGCAGCAGCGCGATGCCGAGGAGACCGAGCCCGATTTCCTCGCGCGAGACACGAAACGACGTTGCGGCATCCGAACGCAGGTCCGTGGAGAGGCTCACGAGGAAGCCTCCACGGATCGCGCGGCAAAGATGTGGCCGTCGCGGCCCAAGACACGGACGACAAGCTCGCTCGGGTCGAGCCCGCGACCTGCCACGAGCTCGAGAATCCAGGCCTCGCCGGGCGCGAGGCGGTCAGGATTGTGACGGACCGCGAGGCGTTCATTTCCCGCGATGGCTTCGACCGTAAGGGACGCGATGGTGGCGGTGGCCCCGATTTCGTGACGCACCACGACGGCGATGCGGCCGGATGCGGCGTCGTAAGAGGCCCTGTCGATCCCCACGAGCGCATTCACGCGCCCCGGCGCCGGCGCGACCGCCCCCGCGGCGGCGGCGAGCGGCAGCACGGCGACGAGCGCGAGCGCAAGAACGAGGCCGCGCCGCGCCGCGAGCGCGCGGTGGCCGAGGGCGAGGATCGCGAGCAGAAAGAGGGCGAGGACGCCGACGAGGACCGGGAGGGTCCGCGCGAAGGCGAGGTGGTCGGCCGGCACGGTGTATTTCCGAGCGTCGAAGGGATAGAAAAGGGCCGCGCTCGCCGTCGCGCCGCCCGGGGGGACGGGGAGGAGGTCGAGCACGACGTGGCCGAGGAACACGACCGGAAGGGCCGCGAGGAAGCGGACGGCGGCGGGCGACGCCCCCCGGGCGCGCGCGACGAGGTAGGCCGCGGTCGGCAGGACGGCGAGAACGAGGAGATTTGTCGTGGTGCCGCGCGCGACGAGTCCCGGGATCGGGAGATGGTCGAGGTCGGGCGCGAGGCCGGCGCCGATCGCGAGAACGAGCCAGCGGCCGCGCAGTCCCATCGCCCAGGCGAGCGCGAGGCTCGCGACGGCATGGACCCAGACCTCGCTCGTCGGCTCACCCACCTAAGCGGATCCGGCGATCTTCGAGGCGAGATACTCGGCGACGGTGGCGCTGCCCTGGCGCTCGCTGAAGACGAAGAGGCGGGGCACGACCTCGCCCATGAGGTCCATCATGATGCCGCGATGCGCGGAGTAGTCGCCCTCGGCGGGCACGAACATGCTGACGCGGATCCACGCGATGCGGTCCGTCACGTCGCGCTTCTCCTCTTTCATGTAGAAGTAGAGGTTCAGTTCGCGCTGCGTGGCGCCGTCCTTCGTGGTGCGCTCGACGACGAGCTCCTTCGCTTCGATCGCGCCCTTGAACACCCGCCCCTCGCGCTCCGAGAGCCACCCGCTCTCGGCCCAGCTCGAATCCTTGACGGGAACCGTGACGGTGGTGGTGAGCTCGTCGCGGATCGTGAAGCCCTGCGCCTTGTAGCAGACGGGCGCGGGGTGGAAGCTCGACACGTTCGTGGACTGGATGATGAGCAGGCTCACCGGCACGTAGACCCCGGGCGCGCGGTAGTCGCGGCTGAGGAGAAGGTCGGTCGAGAGCAGCTCCTGCAGGAAGTTCCAGTCGTATTCGTACGACATGTTCCAGCGGCCAAGCGACGTCGGGAAGTCGCGCAGGCTCTCGGGGTCGCCGATCGGGTGCTTCGTGTCGACGAATTGCCGCTTCTCGCGTTGGCCAGACTTCAGCTCCGTGTCGATGAACGTGACGCCGCCCGTCTGGAAGGCGTCGACGGGGGACGCGAGGACGACGGCGAAGACGGTGGCGCCGAGCACCACGTAGAGCGGGCGGTAGTTCGGTTTCGTCTCAGCCATTCCGGTACACCTTCGCTTCGATCTTGATGAGGAGCGCGCGCAGGGCGAGGACGCCCGCGAACGCGACGAGGAAGAGGAAGAGGCTCGAGAGCCCGTGGAGGAAGGACTGGCTGACCTCGGGACCCCAGACGACGCCCACCCAGATGCTCGTCGCGACCCGCAGCACGTTCGCGGCGAGCGCGATGGGGACCGCGGCGAGGATGAGGAGGCCGCGCGAGACGTTCCTGAGCGGCGAGACGCCCGCGACGAACGTGCCGAGCGTGAGGATGCTGATGAGGCTCGAGAGGCCGCTGCAGAGCGGGATGACCTCGAAGCGCAGGTCGCCGGCCTGGATGATGAAGTTGTCCTGCACGAACGAGATGCCCGTCACCGCGAGCACCTTCGTCGTGCCCCAGACCGCGAGCTTCTGGAGCTCGACGCCGATCTCGAGCAGGCCGGGGAGCGGGACTGCGAGCAGGAGGAAGAGCGCGGGTCCCGCAAGCGGAAGGGCGCTCTTCGGGCCGATCACGTAGACCGCGACGCCCCAGAGCGCGGCGATGAGGGAAAGCGAGTAGACGAAGGGATCGGCGAGGGTTGCTGCGGTCGCGTAGAGGAGGATCGCGGGCGCAAGGAAGAGCACGGCCCGGGTCGCGCCCGCGCCCTGGCCTGCGCCGAACCGCGCGCGGACGCGCCACGCAAGGAACGTCGCGAGGAGGGGGACGAGGATGCCATGACCGTAGTATTCGTCGTTCATCCACGCGTTGGCGAGCCAGCCGAGGGTGGGCTCGTACAGGAAATAGAGTCCCAGCGCGATCACGAGGAGCGGGATCGCGTGTGACTTGAGCGCCCGCGCCGCCGCGAGGGCCTCGCGGACGAGGCGCGCCTCGAGTCGGGTGGACGACTGGCCCGGGTGCATCGGGGCGGACGTACCTTGAGGACATTAAAAGCGATATGGAAGAGGCCTCCACATGGCCCCTGAACGGGTTTTGTCGAAACCCCGCCCGGACGCACCCGAAATGGAGGTGACTTCTAGCTCAGTCGTCGAGAGCCGGCGTTCCGAAACGCTTTGCCGCCGGTTACATGCTTACCCCCCACGGGCCTCAGGGCTCAGGTTGGCAGTCCATGAACAAGGGACACGTCGTCAAGGCCGCGATGGTCGCGCTCGCGGTTCTCGTTGGCTCATCGGGCACGGCTCAGGCCGCGTCCCAGACCTGGTATCTCGATTTCAACGGAACCGTCTCGTCCGAGGCCATCCGCGGCTCCCCGCCGGAGCAGTGGCAGACCTCGATCGCCGATGGCGGCCTCTACTACTGGTTCGAGCCGAACGCGAACACGGCCAACGTGAACCTGGCGGACGATCTCTGGACCTACTCGCTGCGCCTCGTCACGCATGCGACGGGCTCGTTCAAGCTCCACGTCGGCAAGGGTGCCGTCGCGAACGGCGAGGCCGTCCCGGCGTCCTTCCAGTCGTTCCATGAAGTGACCGTCGCCACGTTCGGAACCGCGACGCTCTACACGGGCTCGCTCGTCCACAACGCCTCGGCCGGCGACTTCTGGATCCACCAGGGCGAGCACCTCATGTTCGCCCTCGAGAATGTCCCGGACGGGGACCAGGGCTCGAAGCAGGCGAACCAACGCCGCACGGTGATCGTCCAGACGGGCGACGAGGCCTCCTGGTTCGCCTCGCCCGCGAGCGACCCCGGCATCCCCACGCCGGAGCTCCCCACGGTGCTCCTCATGGCGGCCGGCGTCGGCCTCTTCGCCTTCGTAGCGCTGCGCCGCAAGGCGTGAACGCTCCCCGGGAGGGCCGGCCCGCCCTCCCGCACCCTTCTCTCTTTTGTTCCGCGCCGCCCGTGACCGAGGTCGGATCGAGGTCTCCTCCATGTCTTCGATCAAGACGCCGCTTTCCAACATGGCTTCCCCTGGAGCACGTTCGTCGGCTCGGGCATCCCGCCCAGGTTGGCTTTGACTCCATGAGCAAGGGGCACGTCCTCACAGCCGCCTTCGTCGCGCTCGCGGTCCTCCTCGGATCGTCCGGCACGGCGCAGGCCGCGTCCCAGAGCTGGTATCTCGACTTCAACGGCACGATCTCGTCCGTCGCCCCCAAGGGCTCCCCGCCCGACGAGTGGCAGGTCGCCGTTGCCGACGGCGGCAAGTACTACTGGTACGAGAAATTCGCGAACACGGCCGACGTGAACCTCGGGAGCGACGTGTGGACCTTCTCGATCCAGCTCACGACGCACTTCACCGGCAAGTTCAACCTCTTCGTCGGCAAGGGTCAGCTCGTCGGCGATGAGGCCGATCCGTCCTCGTTCCAGGCCTTCCACGGCGTCACGATCTTCGCCGGCGGCACCAACACGCTCTACACGGGCAGCCTCCTGCACATGCCCATCACGGGCGACTTCGTGATCAACGAAGGCGAGCACCTCATGTTCATGCTCGACAACATCCCCGACGCGGACCAGGGCTCGAAGAACGCGAACCAGCGCCGCACGGTCATCGTCCAGACCGGCTCGCCCGACTCGTACTTCGCCTCGCCCGCGAGCGACCCCGGCATCCCCACGCCGGAGCTCCCCACGGTGCTCCTCATGGCGGCCGGCGTCGGCCTCTTCGGGTTCGTCGCCCTCCGCCGCCGCGCGGCGTAGATCGCACCCACGACGGGAGGGCGAGCCGCCCTCCCGCCCTCCTTCCTTTTCAGATCCTTCCACGTGAAGGCTTTCTCCTCAACCTTTATCTTGCGCAGCGTCTCCTCGGGTTCGAACATGACGCCGATCGCGCTTGCTTTCTCGAGCTTCGCGAATCCCGTCACCGCGGAGGTCGCGTCGAGCGCTCCCGGCGTCGCGACGCTCTACGGCGCGACGGCGGCCCTCCTCCTCGTGGTCGGTCTCGTCCTGCGCGAAGTCCTCGTCGTCTACGCCGCGGGGCAGCGCGAGCGCGGGACGCTCAAGGCCGAAGCCGCGGACCACGTCTCGACGGCGGCGCACATCGCGCTCGTGCCGCTCGCCGCCGTGTTCCTCGTGGCCTTCGCCCTCCAGGTGCTCGAAACCCTGTAAAGGCCCAAGCCCGACTCCGATCGCGACGCGACGGCCGGCGCTCGACCGGGGTACCCGGCGCGGGCATCGCATCCCCCGTCCCGCGAAGGCGCGGTCTTGCGCAAGCCTGAGCGACGCGGCCGCTCCGCTCGCCTGGAAAAAGATGAAAACAGGAGGCGCCCGCGCCGGGCGCCTGGATTCTCCCGGTCTAGGGGAGGTAATAGCCGAGGAACGTCTGGTCCGCGACCCACCGGTGCGTGATGGGTTGACCGTGGGCGTCGAACTGGACGATGCCGTTGATCGTGACGAGGCAGACGCCATCCGTCTGCTGGAGGCCGGCCCACGTGTTCGTCTCGACCCGGATGTCCGCGTCCGCGCGGATGTAGTACCGCTCCGTCGCGACGAGGATTTCGCCCTCGCGGATCGTCACGGGCGCGATCTCGAGGAGCGCGGTGTCCTGGGGCGGGCAGTCGTCGTCGTGGCCATCGTGCGCGGTCGCGAGCGTCGGCACGGTGAGTGCCACGAGCGCGAGCGCGATGAATCGGTGCATGTCCAGCTCCTCCAAGGGGAACGGCGCGGCGTTCCGTCCTCGCCGACTTCTCGCGTGACGCCATAGCCTTTATCCTCAAGGCCTATCGATCCGCTCGATCGAGGTCGCCTCCAGAGCTGTCCTAGATAGGCCTGGGCGCGAAGCCAATGCCGCATACGCTTTCCTAGTGCGCGCGGGTTCCGAAGCTGGTGACGACAGTGAACAGGATCGCGCTCGCGCTCGTGACGGTGCTCATTCTCGCGCTTCCGACCGCGGCGGCGACGTACCAATCTCCCCCCAACAGCGTCGAGCGGTGGACGCTTGCGGGATCCGGCACCTCGCCCACGGCCCCGTTCACCATGTTCCGCGTCATCCCGCAGGCCGCGCCCCCCTCCGGCGGCGTCGTGACGCTCGCTCCGAACGAGATCGCCTACTGGACTTCCAACGAGTCCGCCCTCGCCAACTTCGAGATGGGCGGCGGCGGCCGCACCTTCACGGTGCGCCTCCAGATCCGCGCCGGTTCGAACCTCGAGGTCGCCGTGGGCGTCTTCAACGCCACGTTCACGCCCTGCGGCGCGCCCCAGCAGATCAACGTCGGCGCGGCCGGCACCCTCCCGCCGCTTGAGATCGTCGACCAGACGCGCGCGGAGATCTTCACCGCCTCGTTCCAGCCGGCCTCCTGCCCCGTGAAGAAGGGCGAGACCTTCGCGATCGCGGTGAAGGCCCTCGGAACGCCGGCCCGCATCGGCACGGAGGACGCCCAGCGCATCAACGGCGCGCCCGTTCCGCGCAGCTCCGTCTCCTACGCCTTCACGCCGCCCGCATGGCCGACGCCTGAGCTCCCGACCGTCGCGCTCTCGATCGTCGGTCTCGGGATGGCGGCCTTCGCCGTCTCGCGCCGCCGCTGAGCCGCCGGTCAAACGACCGGCTCGGACGTTCCGGCAGGCCCGATCGCCCTCCCCCGGGCGGACCCCGGGGGTCCGATCGCCCGCGGACGGCCGCGGGGCGGACGTGTCAAGCCTCGATGTGTTCACTCACTGCCGGTTCTCAGGAGGAGTTAAGAGGAGATCACGCATAGAGGCGTCCTGCAGTCCCGGTTGGCAGAGGCTGGGATGACGAGCCCTTTCAGGGGGGAGCGTCGTCCATATTGCAAGACCGATGCGACGCGAGCCCCCGCTCCGTCGCGCGTCACGGGAGGCGAGGCTGGTTGGCACATTGGCATCCGAGAAGCGAAGCCGCATCGAGATCATCCAGGAAATCATGAGCCTGGTGGCGCAGGGCCACCGCAAGACGAGGATCATGTACGGCGCGAATTTGAGCTATGACATGCTCGTCAAGTATCTCGACCTTCTCGTCGAGAAGGGATTCATCACGGTCGACGACAAGGGCCGCTACGCGGTGACGCCGACGGGCAGCGAGTTCGCGCGCGACCTCGACCGCGTCACGCGGCACTTCCGCGTCGACGAGACCCCCGCGCCCGCGATGCGCCTTTGAGAGGCCAACGAACGTGGCGGAGGGACTGACGGACGTCGTCTGCGCCGCCTGCGGCGCGCGCACCTCGGTCCCCCTCGAAGGCGCCGGTCGGTTCGTCGTGAAATGCCGCGCCTGCGGAAAGCGCGGCGTCGTCGACGTCGCGCCGGAGGCGCGCACGCGCGGCAGGCCCGCGGAGCTCAAGCGCGTTGCGCGTTTCACGGCGTCCCCGGTGTTCGAGCGCATCTACCACCGGCTCGAGGACGTGTCGTCGCACGTTCCCGCGAACCGGTGGGAGATCGTCGGCGTCTACTTCGGCGTGACCGCGCTCGCCGAAGCGGCCGTGTACGTCAATCCCTATTACGGATTCCTCCTCCACGCCGTCGTCCTCTTCGGCCTCCTCATCCACGCGGGCGCCCTCTGGAACCGCAGCGAACCGTTGAGCCGGCTCGCGGTCGCGATCTCGGTCCTGCCCGTGATCCGGCTCGTGAGCCTCGCGATCCCGCTGTCGCAGTTCTCGTTCCTCCAATGGTTCCTCATCCTCGGCGTCGTCGTCTCGCTCGCGACGATCACCGCCCTCGGCGTTCTCGGCGAATCCGCCCGAGCGATGGGGCTTCGCGCGAGCGAGCCCCGCCACCGCGCGCTCGAGATCGGCGTCGTCGCGCTCGGCGTTCCGCTCGGCCTCATCGAGTACCACATCCTCGCGCCGAGCGCGCTCGTGCCGAACGCGAGTCTGCCCGCCCTCGTCGGACCCGCCCTCATGATGATCGTGTTCGGCGGCGTCCTCGAGGAGCTCATTTACCGCGGCCTGCTCCTCAGGACGCTCCTCGGACCCTTCGGAACCGCGGGCGCGGTCGCGATTCCCGCGCTCGCGAACGCCATCCTCGCGATCGCCTACGGCTCGGCCGCGATGGTCTTCGTCGTCCTCGTCGCGGGCCTCGCCTTCGGCCTCGTCGCCCGGCGCACCGGAAGCGTCGTCGGCGTGGGCCTCTCGCACGGCGTCGCGAACACGCTGCTGTTCGTCGTCCTTCCGGTCACCGGGATGCCGTTCTGACTCACGGCCGCTCGTAGGTGACGCGGTACCCCACGAGGATGCCGCGCTCGAGGACGGGCTCTTCGGAAACGATGCGCGCGTCCGGGTTCTCGCGCTTCCATGCGGCAAGCGCCTCCGCGGGCGCCGCCGCGTCGAACGCCTTCTTCGCGTCGAACGCGGCGGGGTCGAAGCCGACGTAAACGGCGCCGCGGCCGTCCTTCCCGTCGTCGAGCGTCGAGGCCGCGACGGTGTTCGCGCGTTCGTCGTGCCCCTGCGAGGCGAGCGCGAAGCCAACGCCGACGAGCGCAACGAGGAGGACGGCGTCCGTGAAGCGGACGCTCCAGGCGGGGGCCTCCGGGCTGTTGATGAACTTGTACGTCCGCACAAGATCCGAGATGCTGCGCACGCGACGGCTCTGTCGCGGGCCCCTCATGAAGCTTCGGCCGGAAACGGCGGACCTTAAGGCGCGAAGGCGCGCTCCCCAAGCCGTGGCGGCCAAGCCGGACCTCGACGCGTTCACCCCGCGCGAACGCGCGCTCGTGGAGCGGCTCGCGACGCCGAGGGCCGTGCAGCGATGGCTTGAAACGGTCCCGTACAACAAGGAGAAGGAGGGCCCGACGTGCCGCTCCTTCCGCGGCGTCGTTCGCGCGGGGACCGCGCACTGCCTCGAAGCGGCCGTGAGCGCGGCCGTCATCCTCGAGCAGCGCGGTTTCCCGCCGACGCTCCTTTCCATCGACTCGCGCGACGGACTCGGCCACGCCGTGCTGCTTTTCGAGGATCGCGGACGCTGGGGGGCGGTGTCGCGATCGCGCTATCCCGGCCTCCACGGCCGGCGTCCCGTCTTCCGATCCGTGCGCGACCTCGCGTGGAGCTACTTCGACCCGTTCGTGGACTACACGGGCGAGATCACGGGCTACGCGGTCGTCGACCTCGCCGAGGCGGTGCGCGGCGACTGGCGGCTTGCCAAGCGCCACGTCTGGCGCGTCGAGCGCGCGCTCGTCGAGGCGCCGCACACGAGGCTTCGCGCCTCGCGCGCCCGCGTGCGACGGCTGCGGTCGTGGTACAAGGCCTGGAAGGCCGAGAACCCCGACGACGAGCCGCCGTTCTACCCCGGCCACGAGCGATGGCTTTGAGACGCGGCCCGCGCATCGGGGGCGCGTGACCGACGCGGACGTCATCGCGACGCTCGACGACCTCATCCGCATCCCGCCCTTCCACGCGTACCTCGGGGTCGAGGTCGTCCGGGCGGCTCCCGGCCTCGCGGTGCTGAGGATCCCGCCGAAGGAGGAGTTCGTGGGCAACCCGCTTGTGCCCGCGGTCCACGGCGGCATCATCGCGGCGCTCGTCGACCTCGCGGGCGGCGCCGCGCTCTTCATCGAGACGCAGATCCCGACCCCGACGATCGACATGCGCGTCGACTACCTGCGGCCCGCGATCGCCGGGCGACCGCTCATCGCGGAGGCGCGCGTCGCGTCGTCCGGCAAGCACGTCGCGTTTGTGGACGTCGACGTGAAGGACGACCAGGACCGCCTCGTCGCGCGGGGCCGCTGCGTGTACAGCGTGAAGGATCGCGCCTCGCCCCCGCCGGGCCGCGCGTACCCGATCGGGTGATCCGCCGAGCGCGAGGAACCTGGTGGCGGAGCCCACCTTGACAGCCTCCCGTCACCCGGACGCGACCCGGGAGGGATCAACGGTTTGCGCGCCCCGTCCCGGACCCGGTCCCGGACCCGACGCCCGGCGCCCGGTCCCGACGCCCGGCGCCCGGTCCCGACGCCCGGCGCCCGGTCCCGGACCCGCCACCCGGCACCCGGCTCCCGGTCCCGGTCCCGGCTCCCGAGGCCCGACACCCGGTCCCGACGCCCGACACCCGGCACCCGAAGCCCGGCGCCCGGTCCCGATGCCCGGCACTCGGTCCCGGTCCCGGCCCCGCCACCCGGCGATCCCCGCGCGCGGGCGCTCGGAATGGTTTTTATAGGGATTGGCCCTTCAACGCTCCGTCCCGGGGTCACCCCGGGCCCCTTCCAGAGAGGGAACTCCATGGGCCGAAAGGAAGACAACATCGCGAAGGCCCGCGACCTCATGCACAAGCCGGAGTACATCCGGAACATCGACATCGCGGCTCACATCGACCACGGCAAGACCACGCTCTCGGACAATCTCGTCGCGGGCGCGGGCATGATGTCGGAGGAGCTCGCGGGCAAGCAGCTCGTCATGGACTTCGACGAGCAGGAAGCGGCCCGCGGCATCACGATCAACGCGGCCTCGGCGTCGATGGTGCACACGATCGACGGCCAGGACTACCTCATCAACCTCATCGACACGCCCGGCCACGTCGACTTCGGCGGCGACGTCACGCGCGCGATGCGCGCGGTCGACGGCTGCGTCATCGTCGTCTGCGCCGTCGAGGGCCCGATGCCCCAGACGGAGACCGTCGTGCGCCAGGCGCTCCGCGAGAAGGTGAAGCCGATCCTCTTCATCAACAAGACGGACCGCCTCATCAACGAGCTCAAGCTCGGCCCGGTCGAGCTGCAGCAGCGCATCGCGAAGCACATCACCGAGGTCAACGGCCTCATCATGAAGATGGTGCCCCAGGAGTTCAAGGAGGCCTGGACGCTGCGTCCCGAGACGGGCAACGTCGTCATCGGCTCCGCGTACAACAACTGGGCCATCTCGGTCCCGTGGATGAAGAAGACGGGCCTCACGTTCAAGGACGTCATCGATCACTGCAACGCGGGCGACCAGAAGGGCCTCGCGAAGAAGGCGCCGCTCCACCGCGTGCTCCTCAACGCGTCCATCACGCACCACCCGGCGCCGCACGTCGCGCAGAAGTACCGCATCCCCCACATCTGGAAGGGCGACCTCGAGAGCGAGGTCGGCAAGGCGATGGTCAACTGCGACGAGAACGGGCCGCTCACGCTGATGGTCACGAAGATCATCATCGACCCGCACGCGGGCGAAATCGCGTTCGGCCGCCTCTTCTCCGGCCGCGTCCAGAAGGGGCAGGACCTCTACGTCATGGGCCAGGCCGGCAAGAACCGCAGCCAGCAGGTCGCGGTCATGGTCGGCGCCGACCGCATCCCCGTGGACCAGGTCACGGCCGGCAATATCGCGGCCGTGCAGGGCCTGCGCGACGCGATCGCCGGTTCGACGGTCTCGACGTCCCCCGACATCGAGCCCTTCGAGCGCATCGTGCACGTGTCGGAGCCGGTCGTCACGGTCGCCGTCGAGGCCAAGCAGACGAAGGACCTCCCGAAGCTCGTCGAGGTTCTCCGCACGGTCGCCAAGGCCGACCCGTCGATCCAGGTCCAGATCAACCAGGAGACGGGCGAGAACCTCATGAGCGGCATGGGCGAGCTCCACCTCGAGATCACGGAGTACCGCATCCGCAACGACCACGGCGTGGACATCAAGACGTCCGCCCCGATCGTCGTGTACCGCGAGTGCGTCCTCGGCCGCACGCCGCAGCCCTTCGAGGGCAAGTCCCCGAACAAGCACAACAAGTTCTACGTCACGGCCGAGATCCTCGAGGATTCCCTCGTCCAGGCGATCAAGAACGGCGAGATCCCCGACTCGAACGGCAAGATCAAGGATGTCAAGGCCCTCGTTCCGAAGCTCGTCGAACTCGGATGGGACCGCGACTTCTCGAAGGGCCTCTTCGGCCTCGTGGGCACCAACGTCTTCGTCGACGTGACGAAGGGTATCCAGGGCATCCACGAGACGAAGGAACTCATCCTCGACGCCTTCAAGGAGGTCTGCGCCCGCGGACCCCGCGCGGGCGAGCCGATCCAGGCCGTCAAGTTCGTGCTCCACGACGCGAAGCTGCACGAGGACGCGGTCCACCGCGGCCCCGCGCAGGTCATCCCGGCCGTCCGCAACGCGTGCTACGGCGCGATGACGGTCGCCGGCACGACGCTCCTCGAGCCGATGCAGAAGGTCTACATCAGCGTCCCGCAGGACGTGATGGGCGGCGCGACGCGCGAGATGCAGCAGCGCCGCAGCGTCATCGAGGACATGGAGTCCGAAGGCGACATGGCGATCATCCACGCGAAGGCCCCCGTCGCCGCGATGTTCGGCTTCGCGGGCGCGATCCGCTCGGCCGCCCAGGGCCGCGTCCTGTGGTCCACGGAGAACGTCGGCTTCCAGGCCCTTCCCCGTGAACTCCTCGACAAGGTCACGGGCGAAATCCGCACGCGCAAGGGCCTCAAGCCCGAGCCGTACGGCGCGGACTACTACGCCGGCTGAGCCGGACCTGAAGTTCCGGGTTGCGCCCCGGGCGGGTCGGAAGACCCGCCCGGCGCGGAGCCGTCGGGCGCGGGGGGCGGCGAGCGCCCCATCCTTTTCCCCTCATTCACCCGTCCAGGTCCATTTTATATCAAAAATGCGAAGCGGCGGGATCGCCACATCCACCGCGCGCGGTGGAACCGTCATCCTCACGTTCGCCTGGAACCATGGGGGCTCCGCTTCGGGTGATGTAGGTTGACCACTCCACCAGGTCTCGCGGACGGACGGCGCCTGCGGCGGCACGACCATGCGGTCTTCGTTTACGGCTCCATGACCGAGCTTTCGAAAGCCCTGGGCGTATTCCTCAAGCGGGGCATCGACCGGCGCGAGGTCGCCGTCTTTGTCCACGCCTTCGAGGACGACGCGCGCGCCCGGGACTTCGCGCTGCGCAGCCACGCCGCCGCGGAACGCCTCGACGCGGAGAAGAGGCTCGTCGTCGCGCATCACGTCGACGCATTCGAGGCGAGGAAGGGCGCGATCGACTACACGCACGTCTCGGAAGTCGTGACTTCCCTCGACCGCATGGCGCAGGAAGGGGGCTGGGACGGCGTCCGCATCTTCGTGGACGCGAGCCGCGTGTACTTCGAGTCGGGCCGCGTGAAGGAGTGGTTCGCCTTCGAGACATGGCTTGGACCGACCCTCCACGCGTCGTGCGGCCTCATCTGCGCCTACCGAAAAGCGGACCTGGCGGATCCCGCGATGGTGCAGCGGGTGGCCGCCACGCACGCCTATCGCTACGGCGACGAGACGTGACGGGCGAACCTTTTTCCGGCGCGACGGGCGTCGCGGCCGCGTGACCCGGATGCCCTCCGAACCCTCGAAGCCGCTGACCTACGCCTCGGCCGGCGTGGACATCGTCGCGAAGGACGAGGCCGCGAAGCGCATCTCGGGCCTACTCTCCTTCGCGCGCCAGGGCGTCGGTCGCCCCCTCGGGGGCTCGGGCCACTTCGCGGGCATGGTCGAGTTCGGCGAGTACGCGCTCGTCCTCGCGACGGACGGCGTGGGCACGAAGCTCGAGGTCGCGAACGCGCTTCGCAAGTGGGACACGGTCGGCATCGACTGCATCGCGATGAACGTGAACGACGTCGTCTGCGTCGGCGCCGAGCCGCTCGCCTTCGTCGACTACCTCGCGGTCGAGAAAGCGGACCCGGACCTCGCGGCCGAGATCGCGAAGGGGCTCAACGAGGGCGCCCGTCGGGCGAACGTGAGCATCGTCGGCGGCGAGACCGCGGTCCTGCCGAGCCTCGTCAAGGGCTTCGACCTCGCGGGGACGTGCCTTGCGTACGTGAAGAAGGACCGCATCATCGGCGGGTCGCGCATCGCGCCCGGGGACGTCGTTGTGGGCGTCGCGTCGAGCGGCATCCACTCGAACGGCCTCACCCTCGCGCGCCGCGCGATCGCCGATGCCGGAATCGCGCTCTCGGACAAGGCGCCCGGCGGCGGGACGGTCGGGGAAGCCCTCCTCGAGCCGACCGCCATATACGTACGCGCCGTGCTCGAGATGCTCGAGGCGGTTCCCGACGTGCACGGCATCGCGCACATCACGGGCTCGGGGCTCCTGAACATCCCCCGCCTGCGCAAGGACGTCCGCTACGTGATCGACCGCCCGCTCGACGTGCCGCCGATCTTCGATCTCGTCGCGGAGGCGGGACGCGTCGAGGCCAACGAGATGCACCGCACGTTCAACATGGGCATGGGGCTCGCCGTCGTGCTGCCGGAGGCGGGCGCCGCGAAGGCCGTCGAGGCCCTCTCCCGGCACCACAAGGCCGCGGTCGTCGGCCGCGTCGAGGCGGGCACCGGCACGGCCGTGCCGTCGCGCGGCGTGGAGCTTCGGGGCGCCAAGGCGTCGTTCTGACCCCCGCGCCGGGGAACCTATTTATCCGCGCCCTGGCATGGGACGCGCGTCGAGGGCCGCCGCCGGCCCGCGGCGCGACGCCGGCCCGAGGGCCCGCGAAGCGGCCGCGGACGCGCCGACGCGCCGCCATCGCGGGTGGGAGAAACGTGACGGTCAGCGAGGAGCGCCTCCTCGAACTCGAGGAGATCGCGCTCAAGGTACGGAAGCTCGTCATCGAACAGGTCTATCACGCGGGATCCGGCCACCCGGGCGGGTCCTTGTCGTCGACGGACGTCCTCACGGCGCTCTACTGGGAGGTCATGCGCCACGATCCGCAGAACCCGAAGTGGGACCGTCGCGACCGGCTCGTCATGAGCAAGGGCCACTGCTGCCCGGCGCTCTACGCGTGTCTCGCGCTCCACGGCTACTTCCCGATGGAGGACCTCAAGACGCTCCGCAAGATCGATTCCCACCTGCAGGGCCACCCCGACATGAAGAAGACGCCCGGCGTGGAGTTCAACGGCGGAAGCGAGGGACAAGGGCTCTCCGGCGCCGTCGGCATGGCGCTCGCCTCGAAGCTCGACGGAACGAAGCACCGCGTGTACTGCATCGTCGGCGACGGCGAATGCCAGGCCGGCATGATCTGGGAGGCGGCCGCGAGCGCGAGCCACTTCCGGCTCGACAACCTCGTCGCGGTCCTCGACCGGAACGGTCTCCAGATCGACGGCCCGACGGAGGAGATCATGAGCATCGAGCCCATCGCCGAGCGCTGGCGCGCGTTCGGGTGGTACGTGATCGAGGTGAACGGCCACGACCTCAAGGAAATCCTCGAGGCGCTCGAGAAGGCGCGCCGCGTCACGGGCAAGCCCACGATGGTCATCGCGCACACGGTCAAGGGCAAGGGCGTCTCGTACATGGAAGGCACGCTCTCCTTCCACGGCAAGGCGCCGTCGCAGGACGAGTACGTGAAGGCCATGACCGAGCTCGACCTCGCAGGAAAGCGCCTTGCGGACCGCAAGGCCGCGGCGGCCCCGGCGGGGGTGGCGTGATGCCGCTCGCGCCCGACGTCGTCCCGAAGATGAACCTGCGGGACGCCTACTCGCACGCGCTCGCGGAGGTCGGCCGCGTGAACCCGAAGGTCGTCGTCCTCGACGCGGACCTCGCGCTCTCGACGAAGACGAAGCGCTTCGGCACGCTCTTCCCCGACCGCTTCTTCGACGTCGGCATCGCGGAGCTCAACCTCATGGGCGTCGCGGCCGGCCTTGCGGCCTCCGGCAAGATCGCCTTCGCGAGCACGTTCGCGACGTTCGCGGCCGGCCAGCCGTACAACGTCATCCGCCAGAGCATCGCGTACCCGAATCTCAACGTGAAGATCGTCGCGACGCACGCGGGCCTCTCCGTCGGCGGCGACGGAGCGACGCACCAGATGCTCGAGGACCTGAGCCTCATGCGAGGGCTGCCGAACTTCAAGGTCTTCGTGCCCGCGGACGCTCCGCAGATGGAGTCGATCATCAAGGCGATCGTCGAGGTCGAGGGTCCGTGCTACGTGCGCTGCGGTCGCGACGACTCCCCGATCCTCCCCGAGCAGCGGCCGGTCGAGGTCGGCAAGGCCATCGTGCTCCGACCCGGGGCGGACGTCACGCTCGTGGGGTGCGGCACGATGGTCTGGGAGACGCTCAAGGCCGCCGACAAGCTCGAAGCGGAGGGGTTCGACCCGCGCGTCATCCTCGTGCACACGATCAAGCCGCTCGACGAGGAGACCATCGTGAAGGCCGCGCGCGAGACGGCGGGCATCGTGACCGCCGAGGAGCACTCGGTCTACGGCGGCCTCGGATCGGCCGTCGCGGAGACCGTCGGCGAGCACCACCCGTGCCGCGTGAAGCGCATCGGCACGACGACGTTCGGCGAGTCGGGCGACGCGAAGGCGCTCATGGCGAAGTACGGCCTCACGGCGAAGGAGATCGCCGCGGCCGCGAAGGAGATCGTCGGCAAGCGCTGAGCCTCCGGGGGAGCGCCGTTCGGACGCGGGCGGCGCGCCAGCGATAGGGTTATCATCGCCCACGTCGGCTTGACGCCGATGCCCCGCGAGCGCGCCGTGCCCGTCGAATCCGTCGAGCCCGCGCCCTCCTCCGAAGAGCTGCGCGCCGAAGCCGCGCGCCGCCTCGTCGACGCCGCAAGCGGCGCGGCCGCCCGCGCCGCCACCGCGGCGCAGGATGCGCTCGACGAGGGGCTCGACGCCGCGCTCGAACTCGCGACCGTCTCGCTCCCGCGACTCGCCCGCCGCGTCTTCTACACGATCTTCGGGGTCGCCGCGTTCGCGCTCGGCCTCGGCCTCGTCGCGCTCTTCAACCGTCCGCTCTTCGAGCTCTACGCCGTCCCGATCGCGGGGATCCTCCTCGTTGCGCTCGGCGTCGGGCTGTTTGTTCTCGGGCTGCGGCTCTACGACGCGACGGCGACCTTGCGCGCGCTCGTCGCCCTCGCACGCCGCTGGCGCGCCCGGCGGGAGCGACGGGCTCGCGAGAGGAGCGAGCCATGACCGACGCGCCCGCGACGTCGGCCGCGGAGGCGGCGCGCACCCTCGTGCCGCGCGGTCCGGTGCCCGACGTCGCGGTGCGCTCGAGTGTCGAGCGCGGCCGCTCCACGGTGCCCGGCATCCAGCAGACGCCGTTCATGTGGCCCGACCTCGACGGAGGACCCCCGCCGCGTCGACGGGGACGGGGCGAAGGGGCTTACGCGATCTACCACGACACGGAGATCGGCAACGACCACCGCGTCACCTACATGACCGTGATCAGCGTGGACCCCGGCCCGGACGCGGACCACGTCCGCGACGACACGATCCACGTCGACGCGCGCCTCATGGTCGAGAAGCGGCTTTTCCTCGAACTCATCGACCGCGAGCGCGCGTTCACCGACCGCGTGACCTCGAAATGGCGCGCGGGGCTCGCGAAGAACCTCGCGATGCAGCGCACCGCCGTCGGCCACCTGCATCTCGCCTGGGTCATCGCCGTCCTCGCGGCCGTCATCCGGTTCGAGGCCCGCGTCGGCCACGCGCTCATCAACGTGTTCCGCGGCGTCATGCGCGGCGCCGTCGGGCTCCCGGACGCGCTCGCGACGCGCATCCAGCGCGCGCAGGGCCACCTCGGTACGCGGCTCGGCCGTCGCCTCCTCAGGAAGGGCATCTTCGAGCCCGTCGTGCTGAACACGGCCGAGAAGGGCGTCATGTTCTTCCTCGCGCTCGCGACGCTCGGCGCCATCGTCCTCTTCCTGAACACGCTCGTGACGCTCCTGACGCCCGAGAACGCGGGCGCCTACCGCAACCTGCTCACGGATGCGAGCCTCATGTTCCTCGGCGTGCTCTGGCTCCCCTACATCGTCGAGCCGGCGATCGCGCTCCGGGCCGCGAACGATGGCCCCGTGGCCGCCCTCGCGGGGCACCTCATCGGAAAGGCCATCGGCGTGTGGCTCCTCTATTTCGTCGGCGAATCGCTCTACGAGACCGTGAAGAAGGCCACGAAGGGGCGTCCGCGCGTCGCGAAGGCCGTTGCCTGGTCGCAGGCCAACGCCGACAAGCACGGCTTCGCCCTGCTCTTCCTCCTCAATTCGCTCCCGCTCATGCCCGACCTCCTCCTCTACGTCTTCGCCCTTTCGGGCATGCGGTACAAGACGTACATGGGCGGCATCATGGCGGGCACCCTCGTCAAGTTCGGCGCCATCGTGATCGGCGTCGAGATGGTGGGGCCCGACAAGGTCACGGCCTTCTTCGCGGACCCGTTCGGCGCCTTCTGATCAAAGGTCGCCGCGCGAGCGCAGGATGACGGCCGCCCCGACGAGCGCGAAGGCCCCCATGAGGAGATGGCGTCCATCCTCCTCGGAGAAGACGGGGGGCGCCTCGGCGGCGGCGACCACGCCGGTGAAGAGGGAAACGCCGACGGCGGCGAGCATCGCGAGCACGGTCACGACGAAGGCGGTCCCGGGGTTCACGGGGGGCCAAGCGTCCTCGCCCGCCACCTTCCCCCCGCGACCGTCGTCGCGACGCGGCCGAAACAGGCTTGAGGGGCGACCCGGGGCCCCGGGTTGTCGGTACGAACTCTCTATATAGGCATCGCCCTTTGGGCCGCGCGTGATCACCCTCGACGTCCTCGACTGGCTCGCGCGCCTCGACGACGCGCTCGAGAACCGGCTCACGTTCGCGGAGCGCAAGCTCGCGCGCCGCGAGGCGAAGAGCCTCATCGAGGACATGGCGTTCCGCTTCGGGATGTTCGAGGAGAGGCCCCTTCCGGACGACATCGATTACGCCCGCGCGCTCGAGGCGCTCAAGGACCCCCCGGCCGCCGCCGCGGCCTTCGTCGCCCGGAAGCCAGTCTACAAGGCGCGGGTCAGGCGCAAGCGCTTCACACGCATCGCCGTGCTCGCGCTCGTCGTCGTCGGAGGATGGGCTTTCGCCGATTTTGCGACGAGCGAGGTGGCGACCCCCCTCGTGAACATCGCCGACGGCGGCATCGATCCCATGACGAAATCGAACGAGACGACCTTCGTGGTGACGCCGGATTTCACGCGCGTCCGTTTCGACGCGAACGTCCGCGTCTTCAACGACGACGGCCTCGTCATCGTCACGGTCCGCGACCCCGACGGCCTCGTCGTCTGGACGCAGGACTTCTCGCGTCGCGGGACCGGCGTCGCGCATCGCAACATCCAGGGCGACGAGCTCAAGGCGGGCGAGTGGACCGTGCGGTACGAGTTCGGCGACGCCGCGGGTCACCTTCACGTCGAAGCGCACGGCGTCACGCCCCGGCGTTGACGAAGCCTTATCGGGGGGTCGTTCGCATACCCGGGACGATGTCGCGCGTCACCGTCCGCCTCTTCGCCGCGCCCCGGGAAGCCGTCGGAGCCCGCGAGGTCACCGTCGAGGTCGCTCCCGGCGCGCGCGTCGCGGACCTCCTCGACGCCGTCGTGAACCGGCACCCGGCCCTCGCGCCGTGGCGGCCCCACCTCCTCGTGAGCGTGAACCGCGCCTTCGCCCTCCCGACGTCGCCCGTCGCCGCGGGCGACGAGGTCGCCCTCATGCCCCCGGTCTCCGGCGGATCCGGTCTCCACGAGGGACCCTTCGACACGGACGCGGTCGTTCGCCGACTCGCGGCTGCGGGCGGCGGCGCCGTCGTGACGTTCACGGGGGTCGTCCGCCCGACCTCCGGAGACCGGCCCGGCGGGAGCGTGGTGCGCCTCGAGTTCGAGTCCTACGAGGCGATGGCGGAGGAGGCGCTCGCGGACGTCGCCTCGCGCGCCCGCGCGAAGTTCGGCGTTCTCGACGCGGTCGCGTACCACCGCGTCGGCGTCCTCGCGGTCGGCGAACCCATCGTGCTCGTCGCGGCCGCGGCCGCGCACCGGCGCGAGGCCTTCGAGGCCGCGCAATGGATGATGGAGGAGATCAAGAGCGTCGTCCCCATCTGGAAGCGCGAAATCGCGCCCGGAGGCGACGCGCGATGGGTCAGGGACCCCGTGGGAGGCGGCCCTTGACGGCGGATCCCTTCTTCGAGGGTCGTGCGCTCGCCGCGGCGAAGGCCAAACGGTTCGCGGAGCGCGACGCGCCCGCGAAGACGCCCCCCGCGCAGGAGGCCGCGCGCCCGATCGCGATGGCGGAGGTGGGCGCGAAACCGCACGTCCGCCGCGAGGCGACCGCGACCGGATTCCTCGCGCTTTCCGCCGCGAGCGTCCAGCGCATCCGCGCGGGCGCCGTCGACAAGGGCGACCCCCTCGCGGTCGCGCGCGTCGCGGCGGTCATGGCGGCCAAGCGCACGCCGGACCTCGTTCCGCTCTGCCACCCGATCCCGCTCACCGGCGTGGACGTGGACCTCGCCGTCGAGGACGCGGGGCTCCGCGCGACCGTGACCGTGCGCGCGGAATACCGCACCGGCGTCGAGATGGAAGCACTCGTTGCGGTCTCGGCCGCGCTCCTCTCCGCGTGGGACGTGATGAAGCCCCACGAGAAGGACGCGAAAGGACAATACCCGCAGACGTCGATCCGGGAGATCCGCGTCCTCGAGAAGCGGAAAGGTGACGCGTCGTGAGCCGAAGTGTCGAGGAGCACCGGAAGCACGCCGAAGGCCGCTCGGTCGCCTTCGCCGTCGTCACGGTGAGCGACTCTCGGAGCGCGACGACCGACGCCTCGGGGGACGCGATCGCGCGCCTCGCGGTCGAGAGCGGGCACGGCGTCGCGCGCCGGACGCTCGTTCGCGACGAGGCCGGGGACATCCGGGCCGCCGTCCTCGACGCGCTCGACGATCCCGCGGTCGAGGCCGTGGTCACGACGGGCGGCACCGGCATCGCGCCGCGCGACGTGACCCTCGAGGCCCTCCTCGACCTCTTCGAGAAGCGCCTTCCCGGCTTCGGCGAGATCTTCCGCATGCTCTCGTTCGAGTCGGTGGGGAGCGCCGCGACCCTCACGCGCGCGGAAGGCGGCATCGCGCGGGGGAAGGCGCTTTACGTGCTTCCGGGCTCCCCGGCCGCGGTCGACCTCGCGATGCGACGGCTCATCCTCCCCGAGATCGCGCACGTCGCCGACCTCCTCGCGCGGCGCGGCTGAGGATCCAACGCCGCCACCACAATCGCCATGGCCTGCCATCGCCGCTTGCGGGGCATGGCCCTCCGTCTCGTCGTCCCTCTCCTCCTCATGGGGCTTCCCGCGATCGTCGCCGCATCGGCTGCATGTGAGCCGGGAAACCCGCCCCTCGCGGACGCGGGTTGGGCCTATGTCGACCCGGACGGGGCCTGGATCGAGACGAACGGCGTGCCGGGCCTCCAGCGCGAGGAGGGCGCCTGCGGCCCCTCCGACACGCCGGTCGTCGCCGTCGCCCATCCGGTCGGCCTCGGGGACGGGTCCGTCGCGCGGTTCGCCTTCAACGGGACGCGCGTCGCGGCCGCCGCCGAGGTCGGGGGCGCGGGCCTGTGGAGGCTCCGGGTCGCGGTCGCGGATGCGGATGGAATGCGTTGCGAGGAAAGCGAGGAGCGAGCGCTCATCGGTTCCGCGCGCCTTCGCGCCGCATGCACCGGGCACGGCGCCGGCGGAGCGTGCGGCGTCGCGGTGCTCGAGCGGCGCGGGCTCGACCGGTGGGAGACCGTCGACGCCCGGGCGCGATGCCTCAGGCCTTGAGACCGAGGACCGTGACGTCGAAGGTGAGCGTCTCGCCGCCGAGCGGGCTCGGGTTCGGATAGGTCGCGACGATCGCGTCGTCGGACACCTCCGTCACGGTGAACTGGCGCGGCTGCTGGAACGGATTCGATCGGTCCGTCCACTGCGTCCCGATGGCGGGCGAGTGGCGGACGACGATCTCCGTGTCGGTGACCGAGACGACCTCGCTTGCGCCGGGCCAGCGGGCGTGGAAGGTGAACGGCTCGCCGAGGGCCTGGGTGGGCGTGACACGGAACTGGACCGCGGTGTCGTTCACGGAGACCACCTCGCTCGCGTTTTTCCAGGCCTCGTAGTCGGGGAGCGTGTAGCGCTCGCCGAGAGCGAACTGGAAGCGGTACGTCATCGACTCGCTCGTGATGTTGAGGACGACCAGATTGTATTCGGATCCCGTCGCGCGATCCGTGAAGCGGAAGGTGTCGCCCGCCTCGTAGTCCGAGGGGACGCCCTGCTTCGTCTCCGAGAGATGGCTCGCGAAGTCCCGGATCGGGATGGGGCCCTGCACGCGGAGCGGGACCTCGTAGATGCGGTCGAGCACCGTCTCGCGCGCCTCGCGCACGGGAACGGACTTGTTCCCGTAGCCGTCCGAGGGCGGGACGACGATCGTGCGCGTCTCGCCGACCTTCATGCCGACGACGCCCTTCCAGAAGCCCGGAACCGTCGTCGCGCCGCGACCCGTCGTGACGTCGAGCGGCTGGTACGCAGGCGAGGGGCGGAAGAGGCCGCTTTTCGGGATCGAGGAGATCGCGACGGCCTGGATGTTCGTGTCGAAGAGCGTCCCGTTCGCGAGGCGACCCGCGTACCACACGCGCGCCGTCTCGCCTTCGTCCACGCTCTCGACGCCCGCGCCCAGGATGCGCACGACGAAGCGCGCGGTCGCCTGGCGGGGCTTCTCGCCGTCCGTCGAGGCCGAGAGCACGACGAGGTGCTCGCCCGGCGCCGCGCCGGCGGGGATCGTGATGGGGAAGAACGCGCCCGTCGCGCCGGAAGCGGAGAGCGTCACGGGCGAGGAGGCCACGGCGAGCGTGTCCGAGGAGGCGACGCGGACGACGAGCGATTCGCCGCCGGTGGCCGTCGCCGAGAACGGGAGCGCGAGCGTCGACCCGGCGGTCGCGTTCAACCGACCGACGACGGGCGTGATGGAGACCGCGCGGAACCCTTCGGTTTCGGGCTCGAAGGCCTGGTACGCTCCGTACGTGGCCCCGCCCATGACGACGAGGAAGACGAGGAACGCGCCGAGGCGCAGGGCGAACGACCCGGCGCCGCGGGGGGCGACCGGGGCCGGGGC
>Ga0247719_1000151_pt1 | contig 49281 bp, 53 predicted proteins | sample 41E_DmetaG_FD_189046 | JGI IMG/M metagenome (GOLD analysis project Ga0247719, IMG submission 189046) | Soil microbial communities from hillslope of Landscape Evolution Observatory, University of Arizona, Oracle, AZ, United States - 4-1-E_D | ecosystem: Engineered > Artificial ecosystem >...
GACGGCGCGGCCTACGGCGAGCTTCACGCGCGCCGCCTCGTCGAGATCGAGCTCGCGGCCCTCCCCGAGGAGCTCCGCCGCGCGCTCGGCGCGTGACGTCCTCCGCGGCCCGCGGCGCGCGCGGCGAGAGCGCGGACCGCTCCGGCGTTCACGGCGCCGGGAGCGGCCGGTCCCGCTCGATGAGCAGGAACTCGTTGCCGCTCGGGTCCGCGACCGTCGCGTAGGTGGGCCCCCAAGGCGCCTTCCAGGGGCCTTCGAGCACGTCGGCGCCGCGGCCGCGCAGCGCCTCGACGGCCTTCGCGCAGTCGTCGACCCCGAACATGAGCCCGCTCACCGTGCCGGCGGGGCGGCCCGGTTCGCCGGGCTCCTGCACGTGCATCGAGAGGCGCGCGCCCCCCGGAAGCGCGAAGACGAGGAGGCCTTGCGCGAAGACGAGCTCGCGAAACCCCATGACGTCGCGGTAGAACCGGCGCGAGGCCTCGAGGTCGGTCACGTGGAGCGTGATGCAGTCGAGTTCCCGGACGATGGACATGCGTCCGCGAGCGCGGGCGGGCGGCAAATCGCTGTCGCCCGCCCTCGGCCCCGGGTCCATGGATACATATGACCCGAGTCCCATCGGCGGGGATACGGAGAGGTCGCTCTGAGGCTCGGCGCCTACGACACGGAAGGATTCTACGACGAGACGTTCGCCCCCGACGGCACGCCGCGGCCCGGGAACGCCTTCCTCGTCGAGGCCTTCTCGGGTTTCTCGGAGGCCGAGCTCGCCCGGCGGCAACGCGCGGCCGACATCGCGTTCCTCAACCAGGGCATCACGTTCACGGTGTACGGCGACAAGGCCGGGCGAGAGAAGATCTTCCCCTTCGACATCGTGCCGCGCATCGTGCGCTGGCAGGAATGGACCCACGTCGCGCGCGGCCTCGAGCAGCGCATCCGGGCGCTCAACGCCTTCGTCGCGGACGTGTACGGCGAAGGGCGCATCCTCAAGGCGGGCATCGTGCCCGAGGACCTCGTGCGATCGAGCCGCGGGTTCAGGCCCCGACTCGTCGGCGTGCGGCCGCCCCGCGACGTGTGGTGCCACGTGAGCGGCATCGACCTCGTGCGCCACGGCGACGGCGCGCTCTACGTGCTCGAGGACAACATCCGCACGCCCTCGGGCGTCTCGTACGTGCTCGAGAACCGGGAGATCATGAAGAAGGTCCTGCCGGAGCTCTTCGAGCGCGCGAACGTGCAACCGGTCGCGAACTATCCGAACCTGCTCCTCGAAACGCTGACGCAGCTCTCCGATCGTCGCGATCCGACCGTGGTCGTGCTCACCCCCGGCATGTACAACAGCGCCTACTTCGAGCATTCGTATCTCGCGCAGAAGATGGGCATCGAGCTCGTGGAAGGCAGCGACCTCGTGGTGGACGGGGACGAGGTCAAGATGCGGACGACGCGCGGCCTCCGGCGCGTGGACGTCATCTATCGGCGCATCGACGACGACTTCCTCGACCCGAAGGCCTTCCGCGAGGACAGCCTCCTCGGCGTCGCGGGCCTCATCGACGTGTTCGAGAAGGGGAACGTCGCGCTCGCGAACGCCCCCGGCACGGGCGTCGCGGACGACAAGGCCGTCTACCCCTACGTCCCGAAGATGATCCGATTCTACCTCGGCGAAACGCCTGTCCTCCCGAACGTTCCGACGCTCGTGTGCTGGGACGACAAGGAGCGCGCCGAGGTCCTCGCGAACCTCGACAAGCTTGTCGTGAAGGCCGCGAACGAATCGGGCGGCTACGGAATGCTCGTCGGGCCGCACGCGACGCCGGACGAGCGCGAAGCGTTCGCCAAGCGCATCGAGGAGAATCCGCGCAACTACATCGCCCAGCCGACGCTCGCGCTCTCGCGCGTTCCCACTCGGGTGGGGGGCACGTTCGAGGGGCGCCACGTCGATCTCCGCCCGTACGTGCTCCACGGCCGCGAGATCAAGGTCGTCCCCGGCGGCCTCACGCGCGTCGCGCTCAGGAAGGGCTCGCTCGTCGTGAACTCCAGCCAGGGAGGCGGGAGCAAGGACACGTGGGTCCTCGGCCCGGAGGGCGCCTGATGCTCTCCCGCGTCGCGAGCCAGGTGCACTGGCTCAACCGCTACATCGAGCGCGCGGAGAACGTCGCGCGCTTCATCGACGTGAACCTCAACCTGATGCTCGAGATGGACGCCGCGCACCAGCAATGGATGCCGCTCGTCGCGACCGCGGGCGACGAGGCGGCGTTCGCGGCGCGCTACAAGGAGCCGTCGAAGGCGAACGTCATCCGCTTCCTCACGTTCGACGCGTCGAACCCGAACTCGATCCTCTCCTGCCTCCGCATGGCGCGAGAGAACGCGCGAAGCGTCCGGGAGATCATCTCGAGCGAGATGTGGACCCAGGTGAACGTGAGCTACCTCGCGGTCGAGGAGGCGGTCGCGAAGGGGAACGTGCTCGACGACCCTCGAGACTTCTTCGCGCGGGTGAAGATGGACAGCCACCTCTTCGGCGGCATCATGGACGCGACGATGTCGCACGGCGAGGCGTGGCATTTCGGCCGCCTCGGCAGGCTGCTCGAGCGCGCGGACAAGACGGCGCGCATCCTCGACGTGAAGTACTACGTTCTCCTCCCGAGCCTCGAGGACGTCGGGAGCCCCTTCGACGACCTGCAGTGGCAGGCGGTCCTCAAATCCGCAAGCGCCCTCGAGATGTACCGCAAGGAGCGGCGCCGCCGGATCACGCCGCGCGACGTCGCAGACTTCCTCATCCTGTCGCGCGACTTCCCCCGCTCCATCCGAAGCTCGCTTGCGACCGCCGAGGAATCGCTCCATCGCATCACGGGAACCCCGGGCCACGCCTTCCGCAACGCGGCGGAGAAGCGGCTCGGCCGCCTGAGGAGCGAATTCGACTATCTGGAGATCGAGGACGTGTTCGCGGTCGGGCTCCACGAATTCCTCCAGCGCGTCCTGAGCGAGATCCGCTACGTGGGCGACGGCATCCACGAGAGCTTCTTCGCGCCGCGGGCGATCCCGGCCGCGACGCGCCGGGAGGCCCCGCAATGAGGATCCGGATCGCCCACCGCACGGCCTACAGCTACTCGGCGCCGGTGCGCCTCGATCCCCAGGTCGTGCGGCTCAAGCCCGCGACCGACGCCCGCCAACGCCTCCTTTCCTGGGCCCTCGCGGTCGATCCCGCCGACGCCAAGGTCGCGGAGGCCCTCGATGCCTCGGGCTTCTGGGCGACGACCCTCGCGACCGAGGCCGGGCTCGAGCGATTCGTCCTCGAAACGGAATCCCTCGTCGAGACGATGCCCCTTCCCCCCATCGATTCCGCGCCGCGTCTGCCGTGGCGGGACCCCGCGCTCCTTCCAGAAGGCGCCCGCGCCTGGCGCCTGCCGCGCGACGAGGACCCCGAGGTCGTGCGGTTCGCCCTCGACGTCGCCCAGGGGGCCTCCTGGGAGACGCTCCCCTTCCTCGGCGACCTCGCGAGGCGCATCCACACCACGCACCAGCACCGGGTCCGCCACGAAGGATCGCCGTGGACGCCGCGCGCGACGCTCGACGCTCGGGAGGGCGCCTGCCGCGATTTCGCCGTCCTCTTCGTGGCCGCCTGTCGCCTCTTGGGCGTTCCCGCGAGATTCGTGAGCGGATATCGCGTGATCGAGGCCACGCGCCAGGGCCAGGAGCTGCACGCGTGGGCCGAAGCCTGGATTCCCGGGCACGGTTGGCGGGGGTTCGATCCCACGGATGGACGCCCCGTCGAGGACCGCCACGTCGCCGTCGCGGCAGGCTCCGTGGCCGAGGCCGCGCCCGTGACGGGAACGTTCTGGGGGCCCGCGGGCGTCGTCTCCCGCCTCGAGACGCGCGTCGACGCGCGGATCGAGTGAAGCCCCTTCACCCCGACCGCGCGCCCGCGACCTCGCGCGCCCGACGCTTCGCGGCGGCCGCGGCCCCCGCGTGCCCGCACGCCTCCTCCGCCGCGGCGAGCGAGGTCCATGCGAAGGCGAGATACGGCGGCGTCTCGACGACCGCCGACTCGAACGTCGCGGTCGCGGCCGCGATCGCGTCGCGGCCCTCGGGCGCGCGGCCCGTCGCGACGCACGCATCCGCGAACCCCGAGGCGGCTCCAAGCTCGAGATACGGGCTTGCGACAAGCCGGGCCGCCTCGATCCCCTCCTTGCCCGCGGCCAGGGCTTCGTCGTGATGTCCCGACCTCGTGGCGAGGATCGCGACGTCGCAGAGCGCGCAGGCCAGAAGCCACGTGTCGCCGAGGCGGCGCGCGACCGCGAGCGTCTCGCGCGCGTGGAGAAGCCCTAACGCGGCCTCCCCGGGACCGCCGCGGATCACGGCCCTCTCGGTGAGCGCCGTGCGCGCGAGGACCTCTCCGCGCAGGTTGCGCGCGACGCGCGCGAGCCTCAGCGCCTCCTCGGCCCAGGCCCGGCCGTCCCCGCCCCGTTGCGTTTCGGCGCGCGCCGCGCCGCTGTAGGCGAACGAGATGAGCCTCGGATCGTCGGTCTGCTCCGCGGCCTCGAGCGCGCGCTCGTGGGCCTCTCGCGCGCGACCGCCATCCGTCTCCTCCAGAAGCAGCGCGCGCGCAAGCAGCGCGTCGGCCGTGAGATTGGGGGATGTCGACTCGGCGGCCGCGCGATCGTAGAGGGCGAGCGCGCGCGGGGGATCCCCCGCGCGACGGGCCTCTTCGGCGCTCTCGATCAGGAAACGCGCCGCGAGGGGGCCCCGGGAGGGCGCGAAGGGTTCGGCCCGCGCAAGGAGGGCGGCGCTGTCGCCTCCGTCCCGCCGAGCGAGGTTCGCCCGCTCGATGAGCGCCGCCGCGCGGATCTCCTTGGATGCAACGGTCTCAGAGGCCTCGAGAAGGAGCCGGGCATACGCGTCCCCGAAGCCGTGCTCCACGAAGCGGTACGTCCGCTCCACGGCCTCCCGCACGACGACCGCGCCTGCGGCCTTCGGATCCTCCCCGGCAAGCGCGAGCCGCAAGGCCTCCAGGCCCCGCGCGGGATCGCGGTCGTCCATGAGCATCTTCGCGGCGCGCGACCGAGCCGAACGGGGGGCGAGCGGCGAGAGGACGCTGCGCACGAGGTCGTGCACCATCCATCCATCGGGCGTGCGCGTGGCCAGTCCGCGCGCGGCGAGGCGCAGGAGGAGGTCGTGCCCGCGCGCGACTTCCGCGACGTCTTCGGCCTCCTTCTCGGAGAACGGGACCTCGAGGACGGCGAGCGCGAGGACGGCGTCCCGATCGGTTGCGGGCAGGGCCGCGAGGACATCGTCGGTCAGGAAGGCCCGCACGTCGTCCCCCAGGAAGAACGGGTCGTCCGAATCCGACGCGAGCCGATCCCGGCTGAGCAGGAGCGAGAGCGGATGACCCGCCGACCGGGCGTGGAGCCGATCGGCCCGCTCCGCCTCCGCGCCGGTCGCGCCGAGAAGCCGCCGCGCGTCCTCCCGGGTGAGCCCCCCGAGCTCGAAGGATGCGAAGTCGCGGGGAAGGGCGCGCGGAAAGGCGCGGGCGGCCACGATGGCGGCGCCCCCGCGCAGGCGGCGCGCGACGTCCGCGAAGGCGTCGACGGCGCCGTCCGTCGCCACTTCGGCGCGGTCGAGCACGAGGAGGGCCCCCTGCGCGGAGGCGGCGTGCGCCACAGCGTGGACGAGCGTCGTGTCGTCCTCGTCGTCGAGACCTTCGACGGGCGCCTTCCGTCGCAGCGCGGAGGCGAGCCGGGCAAGGAGCAGCGGCGCCGATTCGCCCGGCGCCGCCGTCCGCCACGCGACCGGCCCGGGCCACCGCGCGGCGAAGGCGGCAAGCAGGGTCGTCTTCCCGATGCCGCCCAGCCCGTGGAGGCAGACGGCGCGACGATCCATGGCGAGGCCCGAAAGCGCCTCGAGCTCGACCTCGCGCCCGACGATGGAGGCGACGGCCGGCGGCGATTCGGACAGGAAGGCGGGCATTGGATCCCCATCGATGCCTTCGATGCTCAGCCCATCTCCGGTGAGGTTGACCACCAGGCTCTTGCGGACAAGGCGATAGAGCCGCACCGTGCGGCCCACGTTCGCCCATTCCGCCGCGAGGACGCCGAGTCGCTCGAACGACCGCAGGCGACGGGACGTCTCCTCCTCGGAGAGGCCCACGAGCTCCGCAAGACGCCGCGTGTAGAGCGGCTCGACCGCGAGGTGCGCGAGGATCGCCCGGTTGGTCGGGTTCGAGAGCAGCTGGAGGAGGTCGTCCCCGGGCACCTTCCCGCATCGTTTCGCGCGAGGCATGTAGCTTCCGCCGGTCTGCGGTCGCCCCCGCAGACCGCGAGACCATGTCCTTCGCGGGCCTGTGTCCCTTGCCGACAAGGCGACGTGAGACCATGACGACCACGAAATTCCGGAACGAGATCGCGATCGCGCTGAACGAACGCGGCGTCGAGGTGCGGGCCGACCAGATGGGCGACCTGCTTCTCGCCTTCGAGCGCTGGCCGAAGGGCGACTGGAGGCCCGTCTTCGACGGCCTCGCGGACGGGGGCTGCCAGGCCGAACACTGGGGCTACTGCCTCAAGGGCGCGGGCCGCGTCCACAACAAGGACGGGAGCGTGAGCGAGATCCGGGCCGGCCAGGTGTACCACGTTCCGCCGGGCCACACGTTCGAGACGCTCGAGGACATGGACGTCGTCGAATGGACGCGTCCGCACGCGGCGTACGAGAAGGACGTCGAAGTCATGATGGCGAACTTCCACGGCATGAAGGCGGTCGCGCCGCCTTCCCGGCGCTGAACGGGCCCGGGCGGCGCGAACGCCGCCCGACACTTTTTTCCGGCCCCGCGCGCTGGGCCCCGCGTGAGCGGCGGACGCGTCGACGAGCACCGCGCGTTCCTCGCGACGGGCGCCGTGCCGGGCCTCCCCTCGCCGACCTTCGAGGACCGGCTCGCCTATGCGCGCGCCGGCCTCAAGGACGCCTCGTTCAAGAAGCTCGCGTGGCCGCACTTCGCGTGCTTCGTCGACGCCTCGAACGTGGCCCGATGGGACCCGCCACCGACGGCGAAGGTGAACGAGCCGAAGGCGAAGCTCTGGCGGCTCGTCGCGTGCGAGAACGCGCTGCGCAAGCTCGGGTACGTCCCCATCATGGTGAGCGACGGGAACCTATTCCACCTCATGGACGAGCCCTACGAGTACCAGAAGCGGTATACGCAGTATCCCCACTCGGTCGCGAAGGGCTTCCAGGCCGACCGCATCGTCCTGAGGGCGCTCCGCGACCTCCCCGAGGCGGCCGTCGTCTCGCGCGACCGCTTCGACAAGCCTTCGGACGTCAAGGATTTCGCGGACGTCCTCGTCGATCGGCGCGCCTTCTTCGCGTTCCGCTTCGACGAACACGACGCGATCCACTTGTTCCGCGGCTCGGAGCCGATGCCCCGGGCGACGGCGAGGCTCGCGGCGCGTTGGAATCCGTGAGGAGCGCTAAGCGCGGCCCGTCGCGACGTGCGCCTCGCCCCACATCTCGATGGCCCCGTCGGGGCGCGCGAAGCGGGCGCTCGCCTCGAGGACCGCGACGCGCAGCCGCTCCACCTCGCCCGGCGAGAGACCGGTCAAGAATGCGGGGACGACCGGATTCGTCGTGGTGAGCGTCGGCCACTCCTCGGAAAGCGACGGCACGATCCACGGGTGGCGGACGGTCTCCACCCGGACGTCGACGAACCCCGCGTCCTCCATCTCCCGCCTCAGGCGACCGGGATCGGACAAGCTGAAGACCGCGGGCGGCGAGGGCGGCGGGGGGTGGTCCGGGAAGGTACGCTTCATGGCGGCTCCGAAGGCCGCGAACCAGTCGAGCCGGTCCGGGGTCGACCATGCGACGACCGCACATCGGCCGCCGGGTTTGAGCGCGCGCCTCATTCCCCGGAATCCGGCGGCGCGGTCGGGGAAGAAGATGAGCCCGAAGACCGAATAGGCGGCGTCGAAGCTCGCGGGGTCGACCGCGAGGGCCTGGCCATCCATCACGCGCGTCTCGACGTCGACCTTCTCGCGCCTCGCGCGCGCCTCGAGCTGCGCGATCATCTCGGGCGCGAAATCCGTGGCGAGGACGCGCGCGCCGCGGCGGGCGGCCTCGATCGAGAGCGCGCCGGTGCCTGCCGCCACGTCGAGAACGCGCTCGCCGGCCGCAAGACCGGTGAGACGCAGCGCATCCTTCGCGAACTGGACGAAGACCGGGGTGACGCGCGCGTCGTAGGCCTCGGCGACGCGCCCCCAGCCCGAAGGCGTGCGGTCCGGAGGAAGGGGTTGTGCGGTCATGGAGCGAGAACGCGCTCTCCGCGGTTATCGCTTGCGACGGGCGAGCCCGCCTCCGGAAACGTTCATGGGCGATGAGCGGGCTCGGCGTTCGTGCGCGACACGCCACCCCCCGTCGTCCTCGCGGCCGCCGGCGCCGCGCTCCTCGTCGCGCTCCTCGACGTCGCCGACACGGCCATCCTCGCGACGACGGGCGCGCCGACGGGCCCCGTCGTCGGCACGTTCGTGCGCGACGCCGTTCTCGTGGTCGCGGCCGTCTTCCTGCTGCGCCGCGCGCGCTGGGCGCTCTGGACGCTCGTCGCCCTCCTCGCGCTCGGACTTCTCCGCACATTCTCCGCCGACGAGCCGCTCGAGTACGCTGGCGTCATCGTCGCGCTCGCAGGCCTCGCATCGGCGCTCATGCCCGAGACGCGGGCATGGGTCGCCCGCCCCGCTTGACGTCACGGTGGAAGCGCCAGCCACGCCCGGCGCTCCCAGCGGGATTCTCGATCGCGAAGTCAACCTCGACCGCGGCCTGCGCGCCATGCCTGCCGGGGAAGCGAAGGAGGCGATTCTTCCGCGACCTTTCAGCCAGCGCCTGCGTGGATGGCGATGGCGCGCGAAGCCCCTCGGTGTCGTCGCGGCCGCCCTCCCCGGTCCGGCGTGCGATCAGGCGAGGATGTCGTTGATCTGGATGATCGCCTCGAGGTCGGTATAGTTCGGCACGTCCGCCATGAGTTCCGCGCCGTGGGTCGCGAAACCCTTCTGGAACCCATCGACATTCTTGAACACGTAGCTCGCGATGGCCGCGTATTTCGGAGGCGCGCCCGGCTCGACGCCGCCGACGCCCCTCTCGAGGTGGGCGCTCACGAGGCCGAAGCCCGAGAGGCGTTTCTGGACGAGCGGGATGTGGCTCTTCGCGTAATAATCGAAGTCGAATCGACCGCCGGGTCTCTGCCCGTAGAATGCGAGGACACGGATCATGCTATCAGGCAGGCCAGGCGGTCAACGTGCATAACCTTGCGCGTCGTCCTGCTCGCGCCCGTCGGACGCTCACGCCCATACGGTGATGCGCGACGCTCATGAGGCGCCGCGATATCCCGCGTTCATCGAGGAGTTGCACGCGAGCCCGTCTGCGGCGCGTTGGGTGCGCCATCCGAGCTTGCCGGGCACGTCTCCAGTCACGCGTCGATCAGGACCTCGAATCCGCCGTACGTGAACCGGCCCATGTCGTAGATCGGCTTTCCGCCCATGATCTTGCCCATCCGCGGGTCGGCCATGACCTTGGCGTTCACGCGGTCGCGGTGCGCGCGCGATCGGAAGGTGATCTGCGCGATGACGAGGGTCTCGCTCCTTCCGAGACCCGCGAGCGCGGCATAGGCCCGCATCGGCATCCCGCCCATGTCTGGGGTCAGGTCTTCGCCCACGCATTCGCGGTATCGGAGCGCGCCGTGGTCGCGCCAGACGCGCGCGGCCCGCTTGGCCATTTTCTTGTAGGCGAGGACGTTCTTTTTCGCGATCGGGATGAATGCGATGTCGACGTACTTCGCGGCCATCGCGATCTCGTACGTATCCGCTTCGCATGAAGGCGGCGTCGATCCTCGCGGCGGGATCGACCGATGCCTGCCGGAGCGTGGAGGGTCTCGGATGCGCGACACCTTCAAGCGAGCGTAGCGGGCTTGTCCGCGCGACCTCCATGCCGCGCCTCCTCCTCCTCCTCATCGTGGTTCTCTGCGCTCCGGCCGCCCTCCCGCTGGCGGCCGCCTCGGACAATCTCCAAGTCCACGAGATCCGCGCCGTGCTCCAACCGCCCTTCACCCACTACGAGATCGAGGCCATCTCCCCCGACTTGCAGCCGCTCACCTACCGGTGGACGCTCGCGCAGTCCGGCGCCTGCGACGATTTCGAGCCGTTCGGCTCCACGGCGCGCTGGCGGCACGACCACGAGACGCGCTGCCCGCACGACGCCGCCGCCCATCCGGGGACGATCTCGGTCGTCGTCTCCGACGGACGGACCGAGGTCACGCGAACCTACGCGGGCGGGTCCGCCGCCTTCGACCCGGGGCCTCCCGCGTGGACCCGCGGCGAGGGCCCGGGCCCCTTCATCGGCGGCAACGAGAATGGGGACGACCCGCGCGACGTCCCCCCGCCCGCGATCTTCGGCGAGGCGCTCGAATGCGGCGGAACCGCGAAGGGAGCCTTCGAGCCCGTCCAGGCCGTGTGGCAGGACGAGAATCCGGAGATCTTTCCCGACCTCGCCGGGAAGCAGCTCACGGTGCTCGATGACAGGCGACTCCGCGCGGAACTCGACATGGTGGTCGGGAAGCTCACGCAGCTCTTCGGCGTGCGCGGCTCGCGGGATCGCATCCTGTTCGAGGGAACCGTGACGGGCAGCGTCGCCGCGCCCGCGGTCGTTCGATGGACGCTCCGGGACGGGGCCGGTGCCAACGTGCTCGGGGAGATCGCGGTCGGCGACCTTCCGATCCTGGGCGCCTGCGGTGCGCCGCGCGCGTTCAAGGCCGCGCTCGACACATCAAAGGGTCTCGCGATCCCGCACTTCCTCCCGAAGGCGGCCGGGGGTTACACGATCACGATGGAGCTCGCCCGCAAGGGCGGCGAGCGCATCCCCGGAACGCAGATCGTGGTCGAGGGCGCGGCGACGAAGGTCCGCGAGCCCCTCGTCTACTTCGTCGGCGTCACGATGCGCCCGGAGGCCTCCGCGCAAGGCATCGCTGCGGCCGCGCGACGGATCGCCGACGAGAGCGCCGCGAACATCCCCGATTATTTCCCGCTCCCCCCGGGCGGGTTCCACGTCGTGACGAGACCCGTCGTGCGCGACCTTCGCGCCGTCACCGCGCTCGCCGCGACCGACTGCGCGCACCCCGAAGGGATCGGCGCGTTCGATTGGTGCTTCGTCGAGCGCGTCCGTGCGGGCGTCGAGACGCACTTCGCGGCCGGGTCGTGGCAGCTCGGCACCGGGGCGACCGGCGCGACGCCGGACCGCATCGCGATCGTCGTCACGAAGGCCGAGATGGATTGGCTCTACCCGCCCGTCGGGACCGCGGCCGGCTTTGCCGCGAGCACGAAGGTCTTCTTCGTCGCGGACGACACGGGCCACCGGGTCGTCGCGCACGAGTTCGCGCACACGACCCCCGCCTACGCGTGGCTCCACGAGGCGCCGGCATGCACGGTCGACTACCACAACAAAAGGGTTTCCTACGGACACGGGTTCCAGGTGAGCGCTGGCACGAAGCCCGCCCGCGTCCCGAGACCCGTCCAGGGCGGCGTCATGAGCGGGACGGCGCCGCATTGGATCGAGCAGTGCACCTACTGGCACCTCCTCAAGCAGATTCCCGCGCTCACCGACCCGACGCTCGTCGGGATCCGCGGCTGGATCGCGAAGGACGGCGCGTTCCTGGCGGCCGCGTTCGAGCCCGGATTCACGTTCGAAGGCATCCCGGACCGGGAGCCCGGCGTGGAGGGAACGTACCGCGTCGTGCTGCGCGACGCCGGGGGCGCCGCGATCGCGACGTACGCCTTCGACCACCCGTTCGCCGACACGGTGGGACAGCCGCGTCACCTGATCCCGTTCTCGATGGCGGTCGAGCGCCCCGCGGGCCTCGCGCGGATCGACCTCGAAGGCCCTGCCGGCCCGCTCGCGACACGCAACGTCACGGCCCATGCGCCCGTCCTCGTGGTCACGACGCCCCCACCCGGGGCGGCGGTCGGAAGCGGCCCGCTCCCGGTCGCGTGGACCGCGACGGACGCCGACGGCGACGCGCTGCGCTACGGCGTCGCCATGAGTCCCGACGGCGGCGCCACGTGGCACGACGTCGCCTTCGACCTCGCAACGCCGGCCGTCACGATCGATCCCGCCTTCTTCGCCGGCGCTGAAGCGCCGCGCCTGCGCGTCACCGCGACCGACGGGGTGAACAGCCACACCGTGGAGGTCGCGCTCGCGGAGAGCGGGGTGCCGTCGAAGGGCGACACGCCCTCGACGCCGCCCACGGGCGGGACGATCGGGACGCCGACCCAGGCCACGCCCGGCGCCGCGCTCGCGCTGGTCGCGGGCGCGCTCGGCGTCGCGGCGCTCGCGGCGAGACGGCGAGCCTGAGACCCCCCCGGGCGCGCGTCCGTCACCGCGCGCGCGGAAGCGCGTTCGTGGTGCGCCGTGCCGGCGACGCGTGGACGCGCGGCGGACCGTCCTCGACCGTCCGCGCGGCGCGGGGCGCGTGCATGGCGCGCGCGACGTCCATCGCACGAAGCCACTTGCGGCACACGGCGCAGGCGATCCCGCCGGCCCGGCTGAGGGCGATGAGATTCGTGGCGTTCGCGCCCGCGCAAGCGGGACACACGAACGAGACGGTCACGGGAATGCGCGTCGCGGAAGTCTGCACACCTAGTGCAGCCGCCGCGACGCTCCCACCATAAAAAGGGAGAGGGCCGCGTTGACACGGCCGTCAACCGTAGAGCGTCGAGCGCGCCGCATGGATCGTTTCCATGTGGAGCTTCGCGGCCGCGGGCTTCTCAGGGGCGACGCGCGTCTTGAGCAGGTGCGCGATCGCGTCTTCGGCGACGGCGCCGTCGAAGAAGCCCCATCCCCACTGGAGCCACGGAGCGGCCGGGTTGACGGGGATCTGGTTCGCGGGGTCGATCCAGACGTGCCGGGCCTTCGGGGTGTAGGTCGCGGTGCGGTTCATCGCGTCGCGGAGGTCGCCCGCCTTGATCCCCAGGCGGGGATCCACGTAGCCGTCCGCGGTCAGGCCGCCGTCGTAGCCGCTCGCGCGGCGGACCTCGAGGATGACCTTGCTCAGTGCGCCGGCAATCGTCGGCGTCGCGAAGCTCGTGCCTCCCCAGGACCCCGGAGCGTGGACGTTCGCGACAGAATCGCGGGCGGCCCATGGAGGCATCATGTAGCTCTCGACGTCCACCACGTTCGCGGAGAGGACGTGATGCGTCGGGGGCGAAGGGAAGCCGCCGCCGGCTGCGATGACGTGGGAGGCGCCCGTCTGGCAATCGGTCGGCACGGCGCGCGCGTCGTTGCCGGCCGCCTTGACGAAGACGGGGGCGTGGCGCTGCGCGCGGCACGGGAGCGTTTCCCGGGCCGCCGCCGGATACGGCATGGGCGTGCCCGAACCCCAGCTGTGGCTCACGACGTCGACGGGAATGCCCGAGGCCGCGAAGACCGTCGGGTCGTAGCCCTCGTTGAAGGCGACGAGGACGTCGGGATTTTCCCAGACGGCGATGCTCACCGTGCCAGTGCCGTGGCCGGCCCACCAGCCGTCGCCCTCGTCGAGGAGGCACACGTCGCCGAAGAGCGAGCCGAACGCGGAGGACGACTCGTACACGCGGTCACACCGGACCGCGACGAACACCGTTTGCGGAATCCAGTAGATGGTCTCCCGCGCAATCGACTTCCAGACGGCCTCGTCGGCCGCGACGGCCTCCTTCCAGTTGTCGCCGCCGACCGTGAGGTTGAGCGCGGGGATGTCGCACGAAAAGTCGCGGATGTACGTGCACGGGTGCGCCGTGAGGTGCGGGCGGTAGAAGGCGCGGTGGTAGGGGTTCACGCCCGTGTCGGTGAGCGCGAGGATGACGTGCGGCCCGAAGCCCGCGGGCGCCGTCGCGTTCGGGGGGCCTTCGGGACGGGGGAGAGGCCCGAAGTCCACCTCGAGGCGATAGCCGACGGAGGCCATGACGCGCAGCGTGTAGTCGCCCGGCGCGTCGAGGCCCCAGCGGAGGGACAGGTTGGTCGACGGGGCTCCGCGCGCGATGAACGCGTCGGTCACGATCCGATCGCCCTCCAAAAGATGGAGGGTCATGCGCGCGCCCGGCTCGCTCCACCTGAGCCGCGCGTCGACGACGCCGGGGCCCTCGAGCTTGATCGGATAGTCGAAGCAGGCGCGCGTCGAGTACGACACACACGCGACCGTGAGCCCACCCGCGAGATCGGTCACGGCCTTCGCGTCGCGGATGGGGGTCGGGAACACGGGCGCGACGCCCGCCGCGTCGACCGCGCCCGCTTCGAGCGGCAGGTCGGGGGCGCCGAGGCAGCCGGCGAGGGCGAGGGCGGCGACGACGAAACAGGGACCCGGGCGGGCGTGCACGGGGACGAGGAGACCCGGGATGCCATCAATCTTTTCGCGCCGGAGGGTCCATGGCCCCGGAGGCGGATGGGGCCGCGTGCCCGCCTACGTCGTCGCGCTCATCGAGGCCGTCACGGATCCGGAAGCCTACCGGGCCTACGTCGCCCGGGTGGAGCCCACGCTCGCGCCGTTCGGCGGGCGGTTCCTCGCGCGCGTCCCCGGCCCCGCGCTCCTCGAAGGCGGCCCCGCGCCCGCGCGCGCCGTGATCCTGGAGTTCCCGAGCGACGCGCAGGCCCGCGCGTGGCACGCGTCGCCCGGCTACAAGCCCGTGATGGACCTCCGTCAGCGCGCCTCGAAAGGCACGCTCCTCCTGCTTCCGGGCTACGTTCCGTCCGCGTGACGCGTGTAACGTTCTTGCGTCAGTAGGACTCCCAGCAGGCAAGCGGCGGGGAGCCCTCGACCTCGAACCAGAAGAACCGGCCCATGTCCGGCACCTCCGTGACCGGGAGCACGATGCGCGCGCCCGCCCGCCGGCAGGCGTCCTGCACGCCTTCGATGTCCTTCACGTTGATGTACGGCGTCACCCCGACCGGCTGCTCCTCCCTCGTCCTCACGACGCCGCCGCCCGTCCCGCCCGGCGTGCGGAACATGTGGTAATCGCCCTGCGTCGTCTCGAACGTCCAGTCGAACTGCTCGGCGAGGAAGGCCTTGAGCAGCTCCGGATTCTTGGTCGCGATCTCGATGTGCTGCACCGCGTGCGGGATCTCCTGCGGCTCGCGCTGCGTCTCGCGTTGTTCGGCCATGCCTCGCGCGTTCGCGCGCGGGAACCAAGATCGTTCTGGCGTTTCCCGCGGCAGGCGCGTTCACGAGCCCCAGCCGGGGAGCCTCGCCGCCTGCCGGACCCAGTCCGCGAGCTGACCCTCGTCGAGGTCCGCGAGCGTCGCGTAGTTCACGCTGCGGCCTTGCTTGCCGCCGCCTTCCGGGGGAACCGGTTCCATCACGGCGCCCTGGAAGAAGCGCACCGCGCGGTGCTTCGTGAACGACGCGAAGGCCGCGAACCAGCCGCGGCCTTCGACGCCGTAAAACGGCATGCTCCACTTCACGGCCCGCTTCACGCCGGGGATTTCCCGCGCGATGATCGCGTCGACGGCCTCCGCGATGGCGCGGTGCTCCGGCGAGAGCGCGGCGATGTACGCGGCGACCGGCGCGTCGCCTTCCGCCTTCCCCGCGGTGCCCGCGCGGCCGAACGGGGGCTTCGCGGCCTTCGGCGTCGCGGTGGGCCGCTTGACCTTGGTCGCTGCGCGCTTCGCGGCCAGCTTCTTCGTTGCGCGCTTCACGGGCGCCTTCCGCTTCGCGACGGGCATGATGGGGCATCACGGGCGCGGCCCATCAAGATGACGTCATGCGAAGCCGTCGCGCCACGACCGCTTCGCGCGCCACCCGACCGCGCCCTCGGCCTTGCCGCTTGCGGCGGCCTGCTCGCGCGCGAGCCACGCGGCAAGACCGCGGCCCACGGCGAGGGCCGCGACCCATTCGGGGATGCGCCGCGGCGGCGGCGCGCCGATCGCGCGCGCAAGCGCCGGCATCCACGCGTCCGCGCGCGCGGCCTCGCCGGCGACGTTGTAGGCGCCGGGCGCGCCCGCCTCGACGAATCGCGCCGTCGCTTCCGCGGCGTCTTCGACGTGCACGAACGGGCTCAACGCGGCGCCAGACCCGACGATCGGGAGCATCCGGCGGCGGAGCGCGGTGGCGAAGCCGCCGTCGGGCGCGACGGCCGTACCGGGCCCGAACAGGACGCCATACCGGAGCGCGACCCCCTCGAGGCGGTCCGAGGCCAGGAGCGCGCGCTCGGCCTCGGCCATCGTCCGCACCGCCGCGCCGACCGGATCCGGGAGGTCCGTCCACCAGCGCGCCTCCTCGCTTTTCGGCGCGTCGGTCCCGTCGGGCGCGTACCAGAAGGCGCTGCTTTGCGCAACGAGGCGGCGGACGCCGACGCGCCGGCTCGCCTCGAGGACGTTCGCGTAGCCGACGCGGCGGATGCGGTCGTTCGCCGCGTAGGCGTCCCGGATGCCGCGGCGACCGTCCGCAGAGGCGAGGCCCGAGAGGCTCGTGAGCTCGTTCACCACGACCTCCGGTCGGGCGGCCTCGAAGGCCCGGACCACCGAGTCGCGGTCGAGCGCGTCCGCCGCGACGACGCTCGCTCCGGCCTTCCGGAGCGCCTCGCCCTTCGCGGGGTCGCGCGCAAGGAGGCTCACGTCGTGGCCGCGTTCCAGGAGGATCGGGACGAGTCGCCGACCGATCGCGCCGGTTGCGCCCGCGACAAGGACATTCATGTGAACGAAGCGTCGGAGGCGCTCCTGACCTTTCGGTCATTACAATGCCCGATCCGTCGGATTCATGCGTTCCGGCAACGTGCCGCGACCATGCCTCGCCCGGGCGGATGGGGAGGACACGGCCGCGATGCTTTCGGACGCCGATCGCACCCGCCGCGGGTCGCGACGCGCCTCCTCGCGGCCCTCGCCCTCGCCGTCGTCCTCGCGCCCGCCGCGCGCGCCCACCCCGATTTCGCGCTGGCGGACGGGCCCGTGACGCTCGCGCCGGGCGAGAAGGCGGCATGGACGTTCGAGAACCACTATCATCGCGTCCTCGGCCTCGTCAAGGCGCCCGCGGGCGCCTCGCTCACGGTGCGTGTGGAAGGCGCCGAGGGACCCGAGGCCGGGCCGGGCCACGACCTCCGCGTCGACGCCCTCCTCGCCTGCTGCAAGGGCACCTTCTCGGCCCCGCGCACGGTCGTCGTCGAGAACGTCGGCGCATCCGCCGTCACGGCCCAGGTCCGCCTCGCGGCGGTCCACGACGGCTTCGCGGTCACGAACGACGACGCGGAGCCCGGCGCGCTCGCATCCACGGCCGGATTCGGTCTCCTCGCCGCGTTCCTCGCGGGGCGCGCGCGGCGTCGCGACGTGCCCGGGGCACACCCGCGGACCGCGGTCACGGGGCTCGTCGCGCTCTGGACGGTATCCGCGCTCCTCGCGCTCGCGGGGATGCACCTCTACGGCGTCGGCCCGCTCGTCGGGACCCTTGCCGCGACGGCCCACCTCCCGGCCACGGGCCACGCGATCATGACGACGCACGCGATCATCCTCCTCGTCCTTGCGGCAGCGTGGATCGCGTGCGCCGCGCTCTGGGGGCGGCTCCGCGGCCGCGCCGCGGTCGCCTACGGTTTCGCGATCGGCCTCGGGGCCTTCGTCGCTTGCGTCGCGTGGGCTCTCGAGTACGGGGCGATCCTCGCGCCCGCGGTGACCTTCGCGGCCTCGGGCGTGTACCCGCTCGTCGCGGCCGTCCGTGAGGCTCGCGGCCCGAGCGGGTGAATGCCGTCACCGGTGGAGCCGCGCCAGGTCCTCGACGAGGGCGGCGGCTTTCGTCTCCGAGATGCCGCGGGCCGCCAGGAGCGCGCGCGCCTTCTCGGCATCCGGCGCCGAGAAGCGCGGCGCGTAGCCGACGTCCACGGGATGTTCGAGGAAAATGCTTCGCACCTCCGCAGCCTCGGGCATCGACGCGCCGAGCGCGCGGAGCGCGGCCTCGAGCGAGCCATGTTTCTTCACGAGCTTCACGGCCTTCACGGGCCCGATGCCTTGGAGGCCCTCGTTGTAGTCGGTGCCGATGAGGATGGCCGCGTCGACGAGCTGTTCCCTCGTGAGGGCCGCGGCAGCAAGCGAACCGGCGAGGTCGAGGATCTCCGGCGCGCGCGTCTTCGATCCCGAGAGGTTGCGGAGCGCGCGCGGCGCGCCGAAAAGCGCGATGTCCCAATCCTGCGTGACGGCAGCCCAGGCCTTCCCGTCCGCAACGAGGCGTGCGCACTGCGCGTCCGATTCGCCGGGCGCGACCATCGCCGGGATGCCGAGCGCGGCGAGCAACGCGCGGCACTCCGCGAGGTCGTCCGCCGTGACCTCGATTGCGGCCTGCGCATCGCCTGCGACCCGCGCGGCCTCGATGCGCTCGGCGCGCGCGACGAGCGTCGCCTCCTTGAGGCCGGGCTGCGCGCCGTCGAAGATCCAGACGCTCCGCGCGCCCCATTGCGCGTAGAGCCGCAGCCGCGCGACGAGGCCTTGAAGGTGCGCGTTCGACCGCCCGTCGGGACCGGTCGTCCAGTTGCCGGTCGCGGCGAGGGCGGTCGCGAAGCTCCAGACGAGGTTGTCAGCGTCGACGGCGACCGTGCGGCCCGCAAGCGTCGCGGGGTTGAACGGCTGCGGAGCGAGGATCTTGCGGAGCGCGGAGAGGCCCACGCGGGGCGCACGCGGTGCCGCGGGATGGAGCTTGCGTTCCGTCAGAAGCGGTTGAGGTCGCCCGCGAGGCACTCGAGAGACGTGTCCACGGCGATCGTGACGACGATCTCTTCCACGCGCGCCCGCATGGAGCACGAGCCGCGGTGGACCTTGCCGTCGGTCGTCCTCATGACCTCGACCTCGGCGCCGGGCGCACCTTGAGGTCGAGCTTCCTGCGCGACCGCCTCGTTCGTGACATGGGTGAGCGGGTGGCCCTGCGCCAAGCAGACCCATGCGGGCGAGGCGCCGGTGCTTTCCCCCGTGCGTTCCACGACCGGGTGGCCGGGCGCAATCCAACCGTCTCGACGGCGCCCTCCACGCACGCAAGCGCCAAGCGGTCCTTCACGCTGCCCGTCGGGTTCGCGCCCTCGACCTTCTAGAGGATCCGCGCGCCGCCTTCGGGGCGACCCTTCGCGTGCTCGACGATGGGCGTGCTGCCGATGGACGCCGCGGGCCACGGGGCGCGCAAGGCGCGCGGCGCGGGATCAGCGATCCGCCGGCCTCGCGCGGGTCAAGCGCCGACCATCTTGAGAAGCTCGTACACGAGGATACCGGGCCAGACGATGGCTTTCAGGAAACCCACGAGCCCGTCCCAGAGATTTTCCGCCGTTTGGATGTAATACACGACCGCGCCGATGAACCCCAGGCCGTAGATGGCTCCGCCGCCCGCGCCGCTCGATCCCATGCGTGCCGGGACGCCCCGGCGAGGTTTCAACCGCGCGCCTTGCCGCCTGGGTGAAGGCTTTTGTCCCGGACACCCTTCGCGGCTCGTGGACGGCCTCGACATCCGCATTCTCCGGGCGATGGGCCCCGTGCCCTACGTCGCCCGCGAAATCGGGGTCGACGCCGTGCGCCCGGCACACCTCGCGCGCATCCTCGGCGTCACCGCCGAGACGGTGCGCGACCGCATCGCGCGGATGGAATCGTCGGGCGTCATCGCGGGCTACGACGTCATCCCGAACCTCCGGCACTTCGGCCTCGAGGCGACCGCCTACCTCGTGCGGCCGCCGGACGAATCGCACCGTGAACTCATCCGGGCCGCGGTCGGCCACGTCGAGGGCCTCCTCGAGGTGACGTACTTCCTCGGACCCGAGTTTTGCGTGGACCTATCGTACCAATCGGCAGCGCAGCGCGATCGCCGGATGCGCGCCATCGCCGAAGCGGCGGGCGACCCCCGACCGGTTCCCTTCATGGGCTGGATGATGCCGCCCGTTGCGCGCAAGCTCACCGCGCTCGACTGGCGGATCATCCGCGCGTTGCGCGGCCGCGCGAAGCGCTCGCTCGTCGATGTCTCCGAAGAGCTCGGCGTCGGATATCGGACGGCGAAACGGCACCACGACCGCATGGTCGAGGAGGGGTCCCTTTTCGTGAAGCCGAAGCTCGACCCCGGCGCGGAGCCCGGTCTCGTGCCGTTCGCCCTCCTCGTCTTCTTCACGCCCGAGGCGGACAGCGAGACGGCCGCGCGCGTACGCCGCGAACTGGACGACCACTTCCTTTTCGCGCAGGTTCCCCTCTCCCCGCAGTACGGCCACCTGTCCGCGATGGTCTTCGCGAACGCGGTGCGCCACGTCGAGGACCTGCGCCAGCGCTGCGACCGCGTGCCCGGCGTGGACCGCGTGCAGGCGCTCGTCCTGTCCGAGATCGAGGCCCGGACCGACTGGGTCGATGACCTGATCGAGACCATGATCAAGGACACGACCCCCGCGTTTTGACATCCAGGCCGCTTCCGGCGTCAAGGTCAAGGATCGTCGCTTCCAGCGAGAAAGAAGCCCTCCCGCGTCCTTCCGGTCCTGGGCCCCCCGCGGGCCCAGGATGAATCGTTGACGCAACCCGCAACCCCGACGAAGACGGTCGCCGCGATGGTCCAGGCCGCGAAGGCCGCGATCGAGAACCTCGATCCCGAACAGGTCGCGAAGGAGATGGAGCGCGGCGCCGTCGTGGTCGACCTCCGCGAGCCCGCCGAGCGCAGGCAGAACGGCGCGATCCCGGGCGCGATCCACGCCACGCGCGGCATGCTCGAGTTCCACGCCGACCCCGCCGCGCCGTACCACATCCCGGCGCTGCAGCCGAACAAGCGCACGGTCCTCTACTGCGCCGCGGGTGGTCGCTCAGCCCTCGGCGTGCGCGCGCTCAAGGACCTCGGCTACACGAACGTCGCGCACCTCGACGGCGGCTTCAAGGCGTGGGCGGGCGCGGGGAAGCCGGTCGAAGAGGTCAAGGAGCCGTGAGGTCCGACCCCGGCGTCTTCCCCCTGCGAGCGGGGAAGGCGTCGCGGATCACGCCTTGCCCGCGCGCTTCGTGTGGAGCATCGTTTCGAGCTTGTTGAAGCACGACCCGAAGCCGCCCTTCGCCATCTCGATCGGGAAGTCGCCGGGGAGATCGGTCTCGAAGTGGACCTTCGTCTTCGAGGGCCCGACCGCTTCGAAGCGGCCCTTCATGCGCTGGGGCTCGCCCTCGAACACGTCGCCGCGGCCCTCGTTCGCCGAGAACGTGACGATCTCGTGGGGCTTCCGCACGACCTCGTACTCGCCGACCTCCTCGGGGTAGCGCTTGCCCGTCGCGTCGATCATCGTGAATCGGAGCCGACCGCCCACGCGGACGTCCATCTCGTGGATCTCCGCGTCGATGCCGGGAAACGGCGTGATCCATCGCTTGAACAGCTCCGGGTCCGTCCACGCGGCCCACATCTCGTCGAGGGTGCAGTCGAACACGCGCTCCATCTTCAGGACTTGCTTCTTCGTCGTCATGTCGGTCACTTCCGCTTGCGCTCGAGGACGTCCGCGAGGCGGTCGAACCGGCCCTCCCAGAGGAGTCGGTACCGGACGAGCCACGAGAACGCCTCGCTGAGCGGCGCCGCCTGGAGCGCGCATCGGCGCACGCGGCCGTCGGGCGTCTGCTCGAGCAGGCCCGCCTCCTCGAGCACCCGGAGGTGCTTGGAGATGGCGGGGAGGCTCACGTCGTGCGGCTCGGCGAGGTCCCCCACCGCGCACTCCCCTTCCGCGAGACGCTCGATGATGGAGCGCCGGATGGGGTGGGCGAGGGCGGCGAAGATCGCATCGAGATCCGCGGGACGCTTAACCACAAGGTTCAGTATGCGCTGGGCCACCATTAACCTATCGGTTAATCGAGGCGAAGGACGCCCCCGGACCGGCAAAGGCTTAGGGTTCCGAACCGATGGCCTCGCGATGCCCGGGAAGGACCGCGCGACGGAGACGCTCGACCCCGAGGATTGGGAGGTCTTCTCCCGAGCGGCGCACGCGCTGCTCGACGAGCTCATCGCCTACCAGCGCGACGTGCGCGAGCGGCCCGTCTGGCGTCCCGTCCCCGCGGACGTGGCGAAGGACCTCGCCCGGCCGCTTCCGGCGACGGGCGCGCCCGTCGAGGAGGTCCTCGACGACGTTCGTCGCTTGATCCTGCCTTACCCGCTCGGAAACCCCCACCCCCGGTTCTGGGGATGGGTCATGGGCAACGGAACCCCGGATGCCGTGCTCGCCGACGCGATCGTCGCGACGATGAACCCCAACATGGGCGGCGCGGACCACGTCGCGCACCGCGTCGAGCAGGTCGCGCTGCGGTGGCTCCGCGAGATGCTCGGCTGGCCCGCGGACGCGAGCGGCCTCTTCGTGAGCGGCGGGTCCCTCGCGAACCTCACCGGCATGGCGGTCGCGCGCCACGCGAAGGCTGGATGGGATGTCCGCGCGGAGGGGCTCGCCGGACACGCTCCGCTTGCGGCGTACGTCTCCGAGGAGGCGCACAGCTCCAACGAGCGCGCGCTCGAGATCCTGGGGATCGGCGCGCGCCACGTCCGCAGGATCCCCGCGGACGAGACCTTCGCCATGGATATGGGCGCGCTCCGGGCCGCGATCCGCGAGGACCGCGCGCGGGGGCTCTCGCCTTTCCTCGTCGTCGGTACGGCGGGCACGACGAACACGGGCGCGATCGACCCGCTGGACGCGATCGCGGACGTCGCGCGCGACGAGGCCCTCTGGTTCCACGTGGACGGCGCCTTCGGCGCGCTCGCGTGGCTCGATCCCGAATTCAGGCCCCGCCTCGCGGGGCTCTCGCGCGCGGACTACCTCGCCTTCGATCTCCACAAGTGGGGATGGCTTCCGTTCGACTGCGGCGTCATCTTCGTGAAGGACGCGGCGAGCCACCTCGCGTCGTTCACCGTTCATCCTCCCTACCTTCATCACGAGCCGCGCGGCGCCGCGGCGCAACACGGCGACGTTCCGTGGTGCGGCGACCTCGGCATCGAGCTTTCGCGGAGCTTCCGCGGCCTCAAGGCGTACGTGGCCTTGCGCACGCACGGAACGGAGAAGTGGGGGCGCATCGTCGCGCGCAACGTGGCGCAGGCGCGGCGCCTCGCGGCGCGCGTGGACGCGACGCCCGGCCTCGAACTCCTCGCGCCCGCGACGCTCAACATCGTCTGTTTCCGGGTCCGCCCGGCCGGCCTCAGCGAGAAAGCCCTGGATGCGCTCAACGAGGAGATCGTCCTGCGCATCCAGGAGTCGGGCTTCGCCGTGCCCACCGGGACCCGTGTGCGGGGACGCTACGCCATCCGGTGCAGCTTCACGAACCACCGCACGACCGACGAGGACGTGGATGCCTTCGTGGAGACCGTGAAGCGGACGGCGCAGGCGATCCCCGTGCCGTGACTCAAGTCAGCGCGCGACGGGAGCCCGCGTGACCCGGCTCAGCGATTCGAGGACCGCGTGGGTCGAGACCTGCACGTCGCTCAGGTTCGGATCCTTGCGGAGGCCCTCGATGATGTCTCCACGCGCGAAGCGGTCGGCGCTCGCGGGATTCTCGAAGAGATAGACGCTCTGGAACTCGCGGATGGACTCCTCGAAAGCCCAGATCTTCCACCGCATGCCCGGAAGCTCCGCGATCGCAGGGGCATCCGGCATGAAGGATTCCTCAAGTTCGCGCCGCGAGAAGGTCACCCGGAAACGCACCGTGACGATCGTGGGATTGTGGGCCGTCATGATCCCCAGAGACCCTCGCGGAGGCATGGCCTTGACGCAAGCCGGGTTTGCGCCCTTGGACAAGGTCAGCGTCCGAGACGCTCGGCCATCGCGCGGTCGAGCCAGTCGCTCTCCACCCGCGCGCCGGTGTAAAGGAGGGTCTCGACCTCAGCGACCCCGGGAACCTTGAGGGCCCGGTCACGCATCTCCTCCACTTCGCCGGGGGTCCGGGCATAGAGGCTCATGTCGTAGTGCCCGAGCGAGGCGGACCAGGGGACCCAGGCCGCGATCGTCCGGTCGTCGAAGAGGTCGAGGAGCGCGGCCGCGGTCGCGCGCCCGCCCTCGGGCGTGAAATGGAACAGGAAGGCGAAGGGGATGGGATAGGGTGATCGCTCGAGGGCGACGTTGGCCGTGACGTCGAAGGCGCGCTCCGCCGTCATGCGGGCCACGCGACGCTTCACAGTCCGCACGCTCACGCCCGCCTCGCGGGCGACGCCCTCGAGAGGTCGGCGCGCGTCATGCCGCAGCGCCGCGAGGATGCGCCAATCGAGGGTCGTCAGGGGCTCCCGGACCGGTGGCATCTCGCGGGCCCAGAGCGTGGCCGGACGCCCGCCGCCGACGGCCTCCGTCACGCGGGCGAGGGTCCGGGCGCGGTCCTCCGGATTCCTCGATTGGATCGCGACGCAGAGGTCCGGACCGAGGAAGGAGAACACCGCCACGATGCCGTCGGCGAGCGGCAGCGAACCGTACGCCGAAGCCTTCCGCGCGGGGTCGGGAACCTTCCAATGATGGATCTCCCACGTGAGTCCGAGGTGGCGAAGGTTCGGCCACACCTGATAGCCCTGGAGGACGCCCAGCTCCGAGAGGCGCGCGAGCCGCGCCTCGACCGTCTGTCGCGTCGTTCCCACACGCTCGGCGAGCCGCGCGGGCTTGATGGCGTCGAGCGAGCGCGCCCCGTAGGCGAAGGGGGTCGTCCCCATCGCGCGCAAGAGACGCATGTCGAGCGCGTCCACGGGCGGGGGAGGCTTGTACGGCCGCATCAACGTGCCGTCGCGCGCGCAGCCCCCCGCGCGCGTCGACGGATGCTTCTTGGAAAGGGCCCCCTCCGCTCCCGCGTGTTCCGCGGCCGTGGTCGACCCTGGCGCCGACGCTTCTCCCGTGGAATCAATCGATTAAGCCACCTTCGACGAAAGGCATCGGGGAGGCCGAACGGGGCCGCGCGCTCCCGGTCGGGGCAATCCATTCCGCGGCATCGGCGCTCGAGGTTCAGTCGCCACACGACCGCCGAGGGCCCTGTCGAGCTCCGGTACGACAGCGCCAAATCCAACGACGCGGCCCCCGTCGCCTTCACGGTTGACCCGCCCAAGCGGACGCGGCACGCGTTCCTCGTCCTGCGCGGCACCTTCCGGATGACCGGCCCCGCCGGGGAATGGAACCGCGGCCGGCTCGGGGCTCCTCTTCAGCACGCTCCCGCGCGACACGTTCAACGACGTCGTCGCGTGAGGCCGAGCGCATCACCGCGCCGCCACCGCCCGAGATACCGCTCCCCGGCGTCGCCGCCGAAAGGGACCGCGGGGCCACCCGTCGGAATGGCGTCTGCCACCCGAGTTGCAATGAGAGGAGGGTTCAATAGCGGATTATCCCTTCGAGTGGTCATGAGACGCCGCCTCGCCCTTGCCGCCTTTGCTCGCCACCATCGCCCTCGTCGCTCCGACGGTGACACCGGGGGCCGGCGCGGCGCCTACGGTCACCGGATCCATCCATCTCGTTACGGTCCAGCGACTCGTGGACAACCTTCTCGCGGTTCAGCAGGTCCGTGATTCCTTCAAGGACGGCGAGACTCTGATCGTCCGCTTCACCGACATCACATCCCCAACACTCCATCGATTCGAATTCTTCGGAACGCTCAGGGACGGGGGCGCGAGGATGGAGACCATCGGCCGATACCGGGATAACGCGGCCACTCACATCATCACGATCAACGAGGCGGCCGCAATCTCGCTCGCCAACGCGTTCGACCCCAGCAATACGGGGATGCTCATCCTCACCGGCGGGCACGCGAGCCTGACGAGCCAGGATCTTGCGACCCAGGCCGGGTTCAACGCGATCCTGAAGACCCCGGCAAAGTCCGGCCTCAGCGTCTACATGCCGACGGTCGGCCGCAACATCACGTACGCAGGCTGCAGCGGCACGCTTGCGGCGAGCCAGACCGAAGGTTACCTCGTCGTGCCCTTGTGCGGCGCCGACTACGTCGTCAACGCGCTCGGCGGCGTCAATGGACGAATCCCCAACAAGAAGCTCGACGATTACATCTGCCGCGTGACTCGTTCGGAGTTTTGCGATTCGGTGCTCGTCACCGTGGCCGCACTCAAGGCCGTGAAGGACGCTTGCAAGGCGGGAATCGGGCCCAAACCCGGCCCCCGTGCGGAGGGCATGGCGTGGATGAAGCGGTACAACGACTGCCTGCGTAGTTCCAATGAGGTGGCTTCGTGAAGCGCGGCCTCCTCATCGCGGGCGGCATCGTCGTCGGAATCCTTCTCGTGGTGGGGCTCGGCGCCGCCTGGCTCCTCGCGCCCGCCGAAGTGAAGGCCTTCCACGAGCCCGGCCCCTCCTTCGAGGCGCGCCACCGCGGAGGCCTCGTGGAAGCGGGGCTGGAACTCGTGGGCGTGACCGATGTCCTCTACGCCGAAAGCGACGGGCTGGCCTACGTGGGTTACAATGTTCCCGCGAACGCGACCGCGACCGTCGACGAAATGCAGACGGCCGCCCTCGTCGCCCTCGCGAGCGCGAACCCGGACGCGAAGACCGGCATCGCGGTGCTCCACGAGTCCGACGTCGCGAAGCTCGAGTGGAAGGCCGACCTCGACGCGCTGCGCGCGGCCGTCGAGGACGCAACGAAACTCGAAGCGTGGCTCGCGAGCATCGAGAAGAAGACGATCTGAACGCCGGTTCCGGGCGCGGTCCCAGCACCGCGTCCCGGAACGCGCCTGCAACGCCCGGTATGGTCGGTCGGCGCAATCCCTTTCCGTGCGACCCGCGCTCGGCCCTCGTGGACCGCCCCTTCCTCGCCGGCGTGCGCGCGATGCTGCCGGTCACGTTCGCGATGCTCCCGTTCGCGATCCTCCTCGGCGTCACGGCCGCGAACCTCGGGTGGCCGTGGTGGCGGGTCCTGCTCCAGTCCGTCTTCATCGTCGCGGGCGCGGCGCAGCTCGCGATGGTGCGCCTCCTCGACGAGGGCGCGCCCGCGATCGTCGTCATCGCGACCGCCGCGCTCATCAACCTCCGCTTCGCGATGTACGGCGCCGCCCTGCGCCCGTGGTTCGCCGGCGCGCCGCGGCGCCTGCGCGCGCTTGTGGCCTACGTCCTCACGGACCAGGCCTTCGCCGTCGGCACGCGCGACATGCCCGCGCTCGAGGCGAAGGACCGCTGGCCGTTCTACCTCGGAAGCGCCCTCACGCTTCCCGTCATGTGGTTCACGGTCACGACCGCGAGCGCCATCGTCGGCGCGCGCCTCCCCGCCGCGTGGCCGCTCGAATTCGCGGTCCCCCTCACGTTCCTCGCGCTGCTTGCGCCCGCGCTCAGGACGCGCGGCGCCTGGATCGCCGCGGGCGCCGCGGGCGCGATTGCGACCGCGGCGGCCGTCCTCCCGTACAACGTGAACCTCCTCCTCGGCGCCCTCGCGGGCATCGGGCTCGGCGCCGCCTTCGAGGTGAAGCGGTGAACGAGGCCGACTTCTGGATCGTGCTCGTCGGCGCGGCCGTCGCGACGTACGCCGCGCGCGCCGTCTTCCTCGTGCCCGACGCGACGAAGCCGCCCGCGCGCTTCGAGCCCGCGCTCCGGCTCGTCGGCCCCGCCGTGCTCGCGGCCCTCGCGATCCCCGCGATCCTCCGGGCGCCCGGGACCGGGTCCTTGGACCTCGCGCGCGTCGTCTCAGGGGCGATCGCTTTCGGCGTCGCCTGGCGGACCAAGAGCGTCGCGTGGACGATCGTGGCGGGCTTCGCGGCGCTCGTCGCGGCGAGCGCCGCTTGGCCTTGACGCGGTCCAGCTTCCGCCCGAAGCCCTGCGGGCTTCGGGCTCGACTCGACATGGACGAGGCCTTTGATCGCGCTGTCGCGCGATCAAAGGTTGCTCACCGTGCCTGCGGGCACGGTGGCCATCTAGTGCCGCCTCCAGGCGTCACAAGATGATGTCGATGTCCAGCTTCTCCGCGAGTTCCTTGTACCGGTTGCGGATCGTGACCTCGGTCACGCCCGCCACGTCGGCGACCTCGCGCTGCGTGCGGCGCTCGCCGCAGAGGATCGACGAGATGTAGAGCGCGGCCGCCGCGACGCCCGTGGGGCCGCGACCGGACGTGAGCTCCTTGTCCGCCGCCTGCTTGAGAATCTCGACCGCCTTGGCCTGGATCTCGCCCGAGAGCTTGAGCTCCGAGCAGAAGCGGGGGATGTAGTCGATCGGGCTCGTCGGCATGAGCTTCAGCTTGAGCTCGCGCGCGATGAAGCGGTACGTGCGGCCGATCTCCTTGCGGGAGACGCGGCTCGCGTCGGCGATCTCGTCGAGCGTGCGGGGCACGTTGCACTGGCGGCACGCCGCGTAGAGCGAGGCCGCGGCGACGCCCTCGATGGAGCGGCCGCGGATGAGGTTCTTCTGGACCGCGCGGCGGTAGACCATGGCCGCGGTCTCACGCACGTTCCTCGGGAGACCCATGCGGCTCGCCATGCGGTCGAGCTCGCTCAGGGCGAAGGCGAGGTTGCGCTCGGTCGCGTTCGAGACGCGGATGCGGCGCTGCCACTTGCGGAGACGGTAGAGCTGGGCGCGGGACTTCGTCGGGATGTTCTTGCCGTACGAGTCCTTGTTGCGCCACCCGATCTCGGTCGAGAGACCCTTGTCGTGGATCGTGTAGGTCATCGGGGCACCGACACGGGCGCGCTTCTCGCGCTGCTCGTGGTCGAAGGCGCGCCACTCCGGGCCCTGGTCGATGAAGTGCTCGTCCAGCACGAGGCCGCAGCTCGAGCACACGAGCTCGCCGCGCTCGTAGTCGCGGGCGAGGTGCTTCGAGCCGCACTCGGGGCACTGGCTGATCTCCTCGACCTGCTCTTCGGGGTTCTTCGCCTTGGTGTCAGCCACGATGTCATCTCCTTGAACGGGAATCAGCGGCGGCCGCGCGGCGGGGGGCCGCGGGGGCCGGACCGCTCCGAGGGGAAGAGCGCCTTCCCGACGAGGCGGTGGAACTTCGCGCCCTTCGCGGGCGCGACGACCAGGTACGGGGCCTTGACGGGGCCGATGACGTCCGCGACGCGCCCCACGGGCTCGCGGCGCTGGTCCACGAGGAACGTGCCGACCGGCACGAGGGCGGGCGCCTTCACGATGAGGGAGCCGCGCGCCGTCACGTGGAGGACTTCGCCGGCGGATGTCGTGGCCATGGTCCGACCTGATCGACCGGGTCACGCCCGGCCTCAGCCTACCAAAGCATGAGCAACGATATAGGGTTTGCCCCTGCGTTTATATACTTCCGCGCCTCGCGGAGCATAAACAATGGCGTTCGCCATCACCTCGAAAGGGAAAAAAGGGTTCCGTTCCGCTCGCGACGGCATCGCCTTGAACGTGAGGGTCGCGCGAGGATGAACCCTTCGGCGGGGGCGCGGGCCCGGCAGGAATGCAGGCGGCGGCACGGCGACGGACGGCCCGGAGCGGAGGCTGGCGCGCAGCCCCGCCCGCCCGTCCTGCAGCCGAGAAGCGAAGCGCGGCCCGACACGGGCGGCGCGGCGCGGGGCGCGGGGCCCCGGGGACGCCCTACGTGCCTTCCTGCCAGCCTTCGAGGTACTTCGTCTGCGCCTCGGTGAGGCGGTCGATGCGGACGCCCATCGCCTCGAGCTTGAGCGCGGCGACGCGCCGGTCGATGGCCTCGGGCACGACGTACACCTGGGGCTTGAGGTCCTTCCCGTGCTCGACGAGCCAGCGCGTCGCAAGCGCCTGGTTCGCGAAGCTCATGTCCATGACCTCCGGCGGGTGGCCCTCGGCTGCGGCGAGGTTCACGAGGCGACCCTGGCCGAGCACGTACACGTTGCGGCCGTCCTTGAGGTGGTAGCGCTCGACGTTCGGGCGCACCTCGACGACGTCCTTCGCCATCGCCTTGAGCGCCTTGAGGTTGATCTCGTTGTCGAAGTGCCCCGAGTTCGCGAGGATGGCGCCGTCCTTCACGTTCGCAAGCTCGCCCTCGCCGAGGACCCACTTGCCGCCCGTGACCGTGACGACGATGTCCGCGTGCTTCACGGCGTCCTTCATGGGCGCGACCGCGAAGCCGTCCATCGACGCTTCGAGCGCGCGAACCGGGTCCACCTCGGTGACCGTGACGTGCGCGCCCATGCCGCGGGCGCGCATCGCGAGGCCCTTGCCGACCCAGCCGTAGCCCGCAACGACGAAGGCCTTGCCGGCGAGGAGGATGCTCGTCGCGCGGAGGATGCCGTCGAGCGTGGACTGGCCCGTGCCGTAGCGGTTGTCGAAGAAGTGCTTCGTCATCGCGTCGTTCACGGCGACGATGGGGTACGTGAGCGCGCCTTCCTTCGCCATCGCGCGGAAGCGGTGCACGCCCGTCGTCGTCTCCTCCGTGCCGGCCTTCGTCGCGCCGAGGAGGTCCTTGCGCGTCGTGTGGAGGCGCGTCACGAGGTCGCCGCCGTCGTCCATCGTGTAGTGGGGCTTGTGCTCGAGCGCCCAGTCGACGCACTGGTAGTATTCCTTCTCGTTCACGCCGCGCCACGCGTACACGTGGATGCCGCTCTCCGCGAGCGCCGCCGCGACGTCGTCCTGCGTCGAGAGGGGGTTCGAGCCGCAAAGGGCGACCTTCGCGCCGCCCGCGGCGAGCGTCTCCATGAGCACCGCCGTCTCCTTCGTGACGTGCAGGCACGCGGCGAGCGTGAGACCCTTGAGGGGCTTCTCCTTCTCGAACTCGCGGCGGATGAGCGCGAGCACCGGCATGTGCGCGGCCGCCCAGTCGATGCGGGCGCGGCCCTCCTTCGCGAGCGCGGGGTCCTTGATCTTGTGGGGCGGCGGGGCCATGGGGATCGACCCCGGGACGCCCCTCCCCCCGTATCTAGCTAACTCCCGGAACGCCGCGGGAACCGGCGGTCGCCGCCCGACCCGGGCGCGCCCTTCGCGTCCCGGACGCTCTCATGGGTCGGCCGGACCGGGTCGCTCAGCGGAGGCGGGCGGAGCCGGCCACCCATCAGGCCTTCGTCTCGTGCATCTCGGGCGGGAGCAGGTTGGGGATCCCGCCCGCGATGGGGTAATGGAAGTCGCACCGCGCGCAGTAGAGGTCGCCTTCGAGGATCTCCTCGGCGTTCTCCTCCTTCGCGGTGAGCGCGAGGTCCGTCTTGTGGACCGGGCAGCAGAGGATGTCCATGAGGTCGCGCTTCATGCGATCGTCAAGCTGGACGGGATTGAAAAGCCTTCGCTCACGAGCCCCTGGCGTGCCGCGGACCGGACGCGGCGCGCCCGCGCGCGACGTCCCGGCCGCTTCGAACGAGGCCCCACCCGGCGATCGCGAGGATCGCGCCGAAAGCCAGGAAGGCGAGGTCCCAGACGAGCGCGCCGCCGGGGCCGGACGGATGGACGTGGTGGATCCCGAGGAGATGATGGTTCACGAGCCCTTCGACGAGGTTGAAGAGACCCCACCCCGCAAGGAGGCTGCCGGTCAGCACGCGGCCGCTCGGGGGCACGTCGCCGCGGCGCCAGGCGCGATGGAGCATGAAAAGCCCGATCGCGACCAGGATCCACGTCGCCGCGTGGAAGACCCCGTCGAGCAGGGTATTCACGGACAGGTTCTGCGCGATCGCCGGATCGGGATGGCTCGACGCCATGTGGTGCCATTGGAGGATCTGGTGGAGGAGGATGCCGTCGACGAACCCGCCGAGGCCGAATCCGAGGACGAGGCCCGCCGCGACGAGCGGCCGGGTCGCGGGCGGCGCCGGCCGGGGCGCGGGGCGCGCCGGTTCCATGCGGCGTCGTCCGTGCGCCCCCCGTTTGAGCCTCGTCGCGCGATCATCTGTGGCGTCGAAACCGTGCGCGATCCTTTTTGCACGCCTCCGATGCTCCCGGATGGATGACGGAGGGCGGGACCGCGCGCCGCAGGTGGACGGTCCGGGTCGTTTCCGGCGTCGCCGGGCTGCTGCTTTTCATCCTCGCGCTCCAGCTCATGCGTCGCGGCGCGGGCGGCCTCGAGCCGTTCGTCCGCGACCTCCTGGGCGTCGACGACGCCGCCTCCGCGCTCGGTTTCGGGTGGGCTGCCGCCTACCTCGTCATGAGCGGTTCGCCCGTCGCCGCGATCTCCCTCACGCTGTTCGTGAGCGGCATCCTCGACGACATCCAGACCTTCGTCATGATCGCGGGATCGCGGCTCGGGGCTTCGCTCATCGTCCTCGTCGTGGGCTTTCTCTACGCCCTGCGCGGCCGCGACCGCGGCGCGAGCCTGCAGATGGGGCTCCTGTCGCTGCTCGTCACGTACACCATCTACGTTCCAGCGATCGTCATCGGCATCCTTCTCCTCGAATCGGGCACGTTCGACGCCGTCCGCCTCGCTCCCCCGGCGGGTCTTGTCGACGCGATCGGACTCGTCTACGATCCGATCGTCGAGCTGCTCGCGCGACGCCTTCCGTTCTGGGCGCTCTTCATCGCGGGCGCCGCGGCCGTCGTCGCCGCGCTCCAGGTCTTCGACCGCGCGCTTCCCGACTTCGAGAAGCGCTCGCCGGTCCGCGGCGTGGGCGTGCAGATCTACCGCCCGGCCGTCATGTTCGCGCTCGGGTTCGTCGTGACGCTCTTCACGCTCTCGGTCTCCGTCTCGCTCGGCATCCTCGTGCCGCTCAGCGCGAAGGGGCTCGTGCGCCGGGAGAACGTCATACCGTACATCATGGGCGCCAACGTGAGCACGTTCATCGACACCCTCTTCGCGGCGCTCCTCCTCGACGCGCCGCGGGCCTTCACCATCGTGCTCGTGGAGATGGTCGCCGTGGCCCTCGTCTCCGTGGCCGTCCTCGTCTTCTCCTACGACCGCTACCAGAAGACGATGCTCGACATCCTCGATCGCATCCTGCGATCGCGCGCGACGCTCGCGGTCTTCCTCGCAGTCATCCTCGTGCTGCCCTTCGTGCTCCTCAGGACGTGAACAAGATGACGAACGAACCGACCTTGGAGGTCTCGGCGTGAAGGTCCTGTTCGCGATCGATGCGACCGACCACTGGCACGCGGCGGCGAAGGCCGTCGGCCGGTTCGTGGCGGCCGCCGGAGGCGAGGTCGCGATCCTCGCCGCGGTCCGCCGCGAGAAGGCCCGCAGGACCGCGCTCGAAGCCGCCCGTCGCCTCCTCGACCTTTCCGAAGGCGCGCTTTCGACGAAGATCCGCCGAGGCTTCCTCGAGACCGCGCTTGCGGAGGCCGCCCGCGAGGAGACGTTCGACCTCGTCGTCGTGCCGCCGCTCGGAATGCGCGACACCCTCACGGGCGGCCACCTGAGGAGCACGATCGCGCGGCGCGTCCACGCTTCGACCCTGCTTTTGCGCAGGGGTCGTGGACACCCGCGGCGGATCCTCGTCTGCACGCAGGGCCCGCTCCACGGCCTCGACAACCTCGAAGCCGCCTCGACGCTCGCGCGCGTCTTCGAGGCCGAGATCACGGTGCTCCACGTCGCAAGCGCGTTTCCGCTCACGGCGGAGGCGACGGCCGAGATGGAGCGTCTCACGGAGCATTTCCTCGAGACCGACACCCCCGAGGCGCGGCACCTTCGCGAGGTCGAGCAATCGCTTGCGCGGCGGGGGCTCGCGGGCCGGCTCAAGGTCCGCTTCGGCGTCGTCGTCGACGAGATCCTCGACGAGGTGGTCGAGGGGAAGCACGACCTCCTCGTCGTGGGGGCGCACCACCCGACGCGGGACGACTATCTCCTCGCGGACGTCACGGGGAACGTCGTTCGGGACAGCCCCGTCTCGACGCTCGTCGTGCGCAAGCGCGCGTGATCACGCGCGGCGGCGGGCGACGGCCGCGACGACCGCGAGGGCGGCGAGCGCCGCGACGGCCTCGAGGCCCGGGAGGCCCGTCTTCTTGTCGCCGTCGGGCTTGGGCGTCGGCTCCGTGGGACCCGTCGAGGGCTGCTTCGTGGGGTCCGTCGGAGGCGTCACGACCGGGGCCGACTTCACGACGATGACCCCGAACTCGACCTTGTCCATGCGGTCGCAGCCCGCGGTGCACTTCATCGTGTACGTGCCGGCCGCGCTGAAGGTGACCTGCCGGACGACCCACTCGGCCGGGTAGAGGTTCTCGCGGAACTCGAGGCCGCCGACGTCCATCGAGACGGCGTACGGATCCTTGAGGCCGCCCGTGCCGTCCTCGTGGACCTGGCCCGAGGCCTCGTCGTCGTGGCTCATGAAGCGGAAGGTGATCGGGAGGAAGCCCGAGGGGGGAAGCTCGACGACGCGCTGGAACGCCTCGAAGCCGGAGTCCGGCATCTGCATGACGTCGATCGAGACGGCATTCGCGGGCGCGGCGGGGATGGCCGTCGCGGGCCAGCCGTAGGTCGCGGAGGCGGCGTGCAGGACGCCGAGGCTCTCCTTGCCGGAGAGGGTCGCGTTGACCTTGAGGACGCTCGGCGCCTTCGTGCTGCCGACGAGGTAGACGAGGGAGCCGCTTTGCGCCTGCGGCCACGTGAAGCGGAGCGCGACGCCGATCTGGTCGCCCGAGGCGGCCGTCACGTTCGCGCCCGAGAGGGGGACCGTGAACGCGACCGGGGTGGCGCCGGGCATGTAGTTGCCGATCGACGCGGTGCCCGACATGTTGGCGACGATCTGGCCGTTCTTCGTGATGTTGGCCTGGAAGGGCGCCGAGTTCGGAATGCCGATGAGGGGAAGGGCGCCCTTGTTCAGGGCCGTGACCGAGAGCGCGGCCGAGCCGAAGGTGAACGCGCGCGCGGCCGTGAAATTCCAGTGGACCGCGCCGTTCGCGGGGGCCGTGATCTCGGTCGAGTTGCTGGCCGTCGGCGCGACCGGGCTCGTGGCGCCCGCGGCTCCGAGGTAGTACGTGAGGGTGGGCGTGAACGGGTCGTAGAGCGGGCCGGCACCGTGACCCTCGTGGCCGCCGTCGGCGGCGGCGAGGGGGGCGATCAGGAGCGCGATCGACAGGAGGAGCGCTGAGCGGGGTCCGCGCATGGCAACCACCCGGACAGCCGGCTCCCTCCCGTATGAACCTTCGCGTTTTGCTGTCGCGCCGATCACGTCAGGCGAAGCGGCTCAGGTCCGCGAAGGCCCGGATGCGCGCCTCGAGGTCCTTCGTCGCGACGCGGGCCAGACGGCCGACGCCGAACTCCTCGACGGCGAACGACGCGAGGGCGCTCCCGACGATGACCGCGCGGCGCAGGTCCTCGGGCTCCGCGCGGTTGACGCGCGCGAGGTGGCCGATGAAGCCGCCCGCGAAGGCGTCCCCCGCGCCTGTGGGGTCGTAGACCTCCTCGAGCGGATAGGCCGGGGCCGAGAACACCTGGTCGCGGTGGAAGAGGAGCGCGCCGTGCTCGCCCTTCTTGATGACCACGGTCTCGGGGCCGAGCTTCTGGACCGCGCGCGCGGCCTTCACGAGGTTCGCCTGGCCCGTGAGCTGGCGCGCCTCGGCGTCGTTGACGATGAAGGCGTCGACGTGCGTGAGGACACGCTCGAGGTCCGCGCGGCGACCTTCGATCCAGAAGTTCATCGTGTCGAGCACGGTGAAGCGAGGCCGCTCGACCTGCCGGAGCACCGAAGCCTGGAGCGCGGGGTCCACGTTCGCGAGGAAGACGAACGGCGTCGTCCGGAAGGGAAGCGGGACCTTCGGGTCGAAGTCCGCGAGGACGTTGAGGTGCGTCGCGAGCGTGTCGCGGCTGTTGAGATCGTAGTGGTAGCGACCGGACCAGCGGAACGTCCTGCCGCCCGGAACGATCTCGAGGCCCGCAAGGTCGACGCCGCGCTTCGCGAGGAACTCCGTCTCGGAGGGCGCGAGGTCGTCCCCCGCGACGCCCACGACGCGCACGGGCGCGAGGAGGCTCGCGGATGCGGCCGCGTACACGAGGCTCCCGCCGAGCACGTTCTCGGCGCGGCCGAAGGGCGTCTCGATGGTGTCGATGCCGACGCTTCCGACGATGAGGACCTGGGTCATGGCGCACCTTCCACGTTGAAGTAATCCGCTTCCGGATGATGAAGGACGAGGGCGGAGACGCTCGCCTCCGGATCCATCATGAAGCCTTCCGTGAGGCGCACGCCGATGTCCTCGGGGCGCAGGACGCGGAAGAGCTTCTCCTGGTCCGCGAGGTCCGGGCACGCCGGGTATCCGAACGAGTACCGGCAGCCGCGGTAGCGCTTCGCGAAGAGATCCTTCGGCCCGAGGCCCGGCGGGTCCGGGATGCCCCAGAGGTTGCGTAGCCGCTGGTGGAGGCGCTCCGCGAAGGCTTCGGCCGTCTCGAGCGCGAGGGCCTGGAACGCGTGCATCGCGAGGTAGTCCCCCGCGGCCTTGAGCGCCTCCGCGCGCTCGCGGACGCCGGGGCCCGCCGTGACGCAGAAGAGCGCGACGGAGTCGGGCTCGCCGCTCCCCACGGGTCGCACGAAATCGGAAAGGGCGCGGAAGGGCGCCGCGGGCTGCCGCTTGAAGGTGAACGACTCGAGCACCTTCTCCCCCGGCGCGTCCGGGTCGTAGAGAAAGAGCGTGTCGCCGTCCGAGTGCGCGGGCAGGAAGCGGTAGACGCCGTTCACGGTCATCCACCGCTCGGCGAGGATGCGCGCCTTGAGCGCCTCCACGGCGGCGTACAGCTTCTCGGCCTTCGCGTCGCCCGCCGCGCGCAGCTTCGCGACGTCGCCCTTGAGCCCCAGGTGCTTCGCGTAGAGCATAGCCGGATTCACGTACGGCCACACCGTCGCGGGATCGACGTCGCTCAGCACGTGCCGCGACCAGTCGGGCGGCCGCGGTCCGGGTTTCTCGTGCGAAAGCGCCGCGCCGCGCCGCGCGGAGGCCGCGGCGACCGGCGCCGCGCGCTTCGCGTCGTCCGCGCGCATCGCCTCCTGCTCGCGCGCGACGCGCTCGGCGAGGCCGGCCCGGTCGCCGCCCATGAGGCGGTTCGCGAGGTCGAGGCCCGTCATCGCGTCCTTCGCGTAGAACACCGGCTGCCCGTAGGCGGGCGCGATGCGCGTGCCGGTGAAGCGGTTCGTGAGCGCGGCGCCGCCGACAAGGAGCGGCACGGCGACGCCCGCGGCCTTGAGGTCGGCCGCGGTCGCCACCATCTGCTGCGCGCTCTTGACGAGAAGACCCGAAAGACCGATCGCGTCCGGATCGTGCTCGCGCGCCGCCCGGATGAGGTCCTCCGGCGGGACCTTGATGCCGAGATTCACGATTTCGTAGCCGTTGTTCGCGAGGATGATCTCCACGAGGTTCTTGCCGATGTCGTGGACGTCGCCCTTCACGGTCGCAAGGAGGATCTTCCCCTTGCGGGCGCCGTCCGCGCGCTCGAGATGCGGCTCGAGGTGACTCACCGCGGCCTTCATCGCCTCGGCGGACTGGAGCACCTCGGCGACGATGAGGCGGTTGTCGTTGAAGAGCCGGCCCACCTCGGCCATGCCCTCCATGAGCGGGCCGTTGATGATGTCGAGCGCTTTCGCGCCCTCGAGCGCGAGGTCGAGGTCCGCGGCGAGCCCTTCGCGCGTGCCTTCGACGATGTAGGCCGCAAGTCGCTTCTCGAGCGGCAGGTCCGCCTTCGCGGAAACCTTGACTTTCGCGACGCGGCCGCGGAAGTGGGCCGTGAAACGCGCCACGTTCTCGTCGGTGCCGCCCTCGAAGATGAGCGCCTCGGCGAGCGCGCGCTCCTCCTCGGGGATGGAGGCGTAGCGCTCGAGCTTCTCCGTGTTCACGATCGCGTACGTGAGGCCCGCCTGCACGCAGTGGTAGAGGAAGACCGAGTTCAGCACCTCGCGGCCCGCGGGCGGGAGGCCGAAGCTCACGTTCGAGATGCCGAGGATCGTGGAGCACGCGGGGAAACGCTCGGAGACGAGCCGCACGCCCTCGACGGTCTCGCGCGCGCTCGTGCGGTACGACGCCTCGCCCGTGCCGACGGGGAAGACGAGGGGATCGAAGATGATGTCCTCGGGCGGATATCCGTGCTTCTCGACGAGGAGCCGATAGGAGCGCTCCGCGACCTCGAGCTTGCGCGCGGCCGTGACGGCCATGCCCTGCGCCTTGTCCTCGTCGATGCAACCCACGACGACGGCCGCGCCGTAAGCCTTGAGGATCGGAACGATCGCGTCGAAGCGCTCCTCGCCGTCCTCGAGGTTGATCGAGTTCACGATCGACTTGCCCTGGGCTTGCTTGAGCGCGAGCTCGACGACCGCGGGGTCCGTGGAATCGATCATGAGCGGCGCCTTGACCTTGCGGACGAGCAGCGGGAGGAACGTGGCGACGTCCCGGGCCTCGTCGCGGTCGGGGTCCGCGAGGCAGACGTCGAGCACCTGGGCTCCGCCTTTCACCTGGGCGCGGCCGATCTCGCTTGCCTCCTCCCAGGCGCCCGCCGCGACGAGGTCCTTGAAGCGTCGGGATCCGATGACGTTCGTGCGCTCGCCGACGAGGACGGGACGGTTGTTCGGGTCCACCTCGAAGGCCTCGATGCCGCTCACGATGCGGCGCCGCCGCGTCGCGGGCGCGCGTGGCGCGCGGCCCTTCGCGAGACGCGCGATCTCGGCGATGTGGGCGGGCGTCGTCCCGCAGCATCCGCCGACGACGTTCAGCCACCCCTCGTCAAGGAAGCGCGCGAGCTTCCGCGCGAGCGATGCGGGCGTCTCGTCGTACTGGCCGCGCTCGTCGGGGAGGCCGGCGTTCGGATAGACGGTGACGGCGGTGCGCGCCTGCTCGGCGAGCGTGCGCAGGTGATCCGTCATGAACTCGGGCCCGGTCGCGCAGTTGAGGCCGACGCTCGCGGGGTCGAAGTGCTCGACCGCCGCGAGGAAGGCGTCGACGCCCTGTCCCGCGAGCATCGTGCCCGTGGGCTCGATGGTCGCGCTCAGCATGAGCGGGACGCGGAGGCCGAGCGCGCGCTCCGCGTCGCGGATGCCGAGGGCGGCGGCCTTGACGTTGAGCGTGTCCTGCGAGGTTTCGACGAGGAGCGCGTCGACGCCCCCTTCGAGGAGGCCGAGCGCCTGCTCGCGGTATCCCTCGCGCAGGGTGTCGAAGGTGGTTCCGCCCGTGACCGAGAGCGACTTCGTCGTGGGGCCGATGGATCCGGCGACGAAGCGCGGCTCGGCGGGCGTCGCGTACCGCGCGGCGGCCTCGCGGGCGATGCGCGCGGCTTCGCGGTTGATCTCGCGCGCCTTCGCCTCGAGCCCGTACTCGCCGAGCACGAGCGGCGTCGCGCCGAAGGTGTTCGTCTCGACGACGTCCGCGCCCGCGGCGAGGTAGGCCTCGTGGATCGCGCGGATCACGTCGGGCCGCGTGAGCACGAGGTTCTCGTTGCATCCTTCGAGGTGCGCGCCGCCGAAGTCCGCCGCGGAAAGGTCCGCGGCCTGGATCATCGTGCCCATGGCGCCGTCGAGGACGAGCACCCTGCGCGCGAGCGCTTCGCGGAGGTCCACGTCAGGCCTCCCGGGCCCTCCGCACGATCTCCGCGCCGAGCGCGTTGTCGTTGATCGGGAGCACGTGCAGCCCGACCTTCGTGCGGATGCCGCGCGCCTTGAGCCCGTCCTTGAGCGAGGCCACCGTCTCGGCGACGACTTCGACGGACTCCCAGCCGGGGTCCTTCGCGTCCTTGAGGCGCGCCTGGACGGCGGCGGGAACCTTCACGTGCGGGATCTGTGTATGCATGAATTCCATCGTGCGGAGCGTCTTGAGCGGCGCGACGCCGACGAGCACGGGGACGTCCGCGAGCATGTCCGCGCCTTCCTCGAGGAACTTCAGGACCGGGTCCGCGTCCCACGTGATCTGCGTCTGGAAGAACTGGACGCCCGCGTCGATCTTCGCGCGAGCGTAGTGGACCTCCTGGTTGCGCCACGGGATGAGCGGCGCGCCGACGAAGAAGTCGACGGGCGGCACGGACTTCGGAGGCTTGGGCGCGTTCAGGCGGTTCGAATACCGGCCGGCGGCCATGGTCACGTCGGGGATGAGGTAGCCCTTCGCGAGATAGTGCTTGAGGCCGTGGATGAGCTCGATCGCGTTCAGCGAGTCGACGCGCTTCTCCTCCGGGTAGTCGCCCTCTTTCGGGTGGTCGCCCGTCATGACGGCGACGTTGCGGAGGCCGAGGGCGTGCGCGCCGAAGAGCCAGCGCTGGATGCCGGGAAGCGTGTCGTCGCGGCACGTCACGTGCGGGATGACGTCCACGCCGAGGTCGAGGAGGAGATGCCCGAACGCCGCGGGGTCCACGCGCACGCGGGCGCTGGGATTGTTCGTGACGTTGAGCGCGGCGAGGTCGCCGATGCAGGGGAGGTTGCGGACATCGTCGATGTGCTTCGCGACGTCGGCGCCGCGCGGCGAGATGACCTCGTAGGTGATCGGGAAGCGGTCCGACCGGACGCGCTCGCTGAACGGGCGGACGCTCAACGCGCGCCCCCGAACCGCGTGAGATCCTCGACCTTGTCGAGGCGCTCCCACGGAAGGTCGAGGTCCGTGCGGCCGAAGTGGCCGTACGCCGCGACCTGGCGGTAGAGCGGGCGGCGGAGCCCGAGCGCGCGGATGAGGCCGCCGGGGCTGAAGTCGAAGGTCTTCCGCACGATCTTCTCGAGCTCCTCGTCCGTCGCCTTGCCGGTGCCGAACGTCTCGACGTTCACGCTCACGGGCTCATGGTGTCCGATCGAGTACGCGAGCTGGATCTGGCATCGCTTCGCGAGGCCGGCCGCCACAACGTTCTTCGCGGCCCATCGCGCGCCGTAGGCGGCCGAGCGGTCGACCTTCGTCGGGTCCTTGCCCGAGAACGCGCCGCCGCCGTGCGGGGCCGCGCCGCCGTACGTGTCGACGATGATCTTGCGGCCCGTGAGGCCGGTGTCGCCGTGCGGTCCGCCGATGACGAAGCGCCCGGTGTGGTTGATGTAGTATTCCGTGTTCGCGTCGAGGAAGCCCTCGGGCAGGTGGCCCGAGGCGACGTACTCCGCGATGACCGGCTCGACGACCTTCGCGCGGATCTCCCGGCGGAGGTTCTCCGTCGAGACCTCCTCGTCGTGCTGCTGCGCGACCACGATCGCGCGCGCGTGGACGGGCTTGCCGTCCTTCCATTCGACCGTGACCTGCGTCTTGCCGTCGGGGCGCAGGTGCTGGATGCGGCCCGATTTCCGGACCTCCGCGAGCTTGCGCGCGAGGCGGTGCGCGAGCTGGATCGGGAGCGGCATGAGCTCGGGCGTCTCGTCGGAGGCGTAGCCGAACATGAGGCCCTGGTCCCCGGCGCCGATGTCGCCCTCGCGCGAGACGCCCATCGCGATGTCGGGAGACTGCTTGTTGATCGTCGTGATCACGCTGCACGTCTCGGCGTCGAGGCCGTAGGCGCCCTTCGTGTAGCCGATGTCGCGCACGATCGAGCGCGCGAGCTGCGGAATGTCGACGTACGTCTTCGTCGTGATCTCGCCCGCGACAAGCACGAGGCCGGTCGCGGTGAGCGTCTCGCACGCGACGCGCCCTTCGGGGTCGTCCGCGAGGATCGCGTCGAGCACTCCGTCCGAGACCTGGTCCGCGATCTTGTCGGGGTGGCCTTCGGTGACGCTCTCGGAGGTGAAAAGGAAACGGGTCGCCATGGGATCCCTATCGGATGCTCCGGGATGGCGGCCCCGGCCATTAATAGGTTATGGCGATGGCCATACACGGCAGTAATCGGACGGAAACGAGGCCCTTTAGCCCCCGAGGCCCCTCGCGCGGCCCGTGCGACGCCGCGTCGACCTCCACACGCACAGCACCGCGAGCGACGGGACGCTCGCGCCCGCCGCCCTCGCGCGCGCCGCGGCCGACGCGGGCCTTGCGGCCTTCGCGCTCACGGACCACGACACGGCGGCGGGGCTCGCGGAAGCCGCCGACGCCGCGGGCGCGGCGGGCGTCGAGCTTGTGCCGGGCCTGGAGCTGAGCCTCGACGCGGGCCCCGGCGAGATGCACCTGCTCGCCTACTTCGTCGACCCCGACGAGCCGCGCCTCGCCCGAGCCCTGGAGGCGCTGCGACGCGGCCGCGAGGCGCGCGTGCCCCGCATCGTCGCGCGCCTCGCCGCGGAAGGCGTCGAGCTCACGGTCGAGGACGTCATGCGCGAGGCGGGCGGCGCCGAGAGCCTCGGTCGTCCCCACGTCGCGCGCGCCCTCGTCGCGCGCGGTCACGTCGCGACGGTCGCCGAGGCCTTCGACCGGTACCTCGCCGTCGGGCGCCCGGGCCACGTGCGCAAGCCTGAGCTGCGACCCGACGAGGCGATCCGGCTCGTGCGCGGCGCGGGCGGCGTCGCCGTCCTCGCGCACCCGTTCACGATCCCCGAGGCGTGGCGCGAGCGCGCGGTGCGCGGCCTCGCGAGGCTGGGCCTCGAGGGCCTCGAAATCGAGTACCCGAAGCACGACGCGGCCCTCCGCGCGACCCTCGCCGGCTGGGCGAAGGAGCTGGACCTCGTCGCGACGGGCGGAAGCGACTTCCACGGAACCTCGAAGCCCGACATCGCGCTCGGCACGGGCCGCGCGGGCAACGTCTCCGTCGACGCCGCGGCGCTCGACGCGCTCAAGGAACGGCGACCTTGACCCAGCCGCGGCCGACCACGTGGTCGACGACGCGGGCCGCGCACGCTTCCGCGTCCTCGACGTCCGTGTCGCACACGACGTCCGGCGCCTCGGGCTCCTCGTAGCCGGTATGGAGCGACGCGAGGTCCTTGACCTCGCCGCGCGCGGCTTTCGCGTAGAGCCCTTTCGGGTCGCGCTTCGCGGCCGTCTCGACGGTCGCCTTCACCCAGACCTCGGCGAAGGCCGGCGCGAGGGCCCGCGCGCGTCCGCGGTGCGCGCGCCGCGGGGAGACGGCGCCCACGACGGCGAAGACGCCGTGCCGCGCAAGGAGCGCGGCGACCCACGCGACGCGGCGCGTGTGCTCGTCCCGGTCCTCCTCGGTGTAGCCGAGGCGCGGCGAGAGCGCGCGGCGGATCTCGTCCCCGTCGAGGACCTCGACCTCGGCGCCCATCGCCCGGAGCTTGTCGGCGACGAGGCCGCCGATCGTGGTCTTCCCCGCGGCCTCGATGCCCGTGAGCCACACGACCGCGGCCGTCAGACGAGGGACACCCCCTCGAGCGAGGCGGGCTTGGGAAGACCCGCGAGGTCGAGCACAGTCGGGGCGACGTCGAGGATGTCCGCGGCGGGCGGCGCGACGAGGCGCGGTCCCGCGCGTCCCGCGTGGAGGATGCAGACGCCCCACGCGTCGTGGTTCGCGTCGTCCGTCCCCACCTCGGCCGTCTCGCTCACGAGCGACGCGTGTCCCACGGACTCGTGCGCGCGGTAGCGAAGGTTGCCGAGGTAGACGAGCAGGTCGGGGGCCTCCTTCGTCGCGGGGCCGCGGTACACGTCCTCGGGCTTGAGGACGCGGGTCCCCGGCGCGAGCGCGGCGAGGCGCGACGCGAGGTCGTCACGGAATGCCTCGTATTCGCCCGGCCTCACGCAGCCCTCGGGCTCGCGCCCCTTCAGGTTGACGAAGACGCGCGCGTAATAGCCGCCGAGCGCCCAGGCCTTCGTGCGCGACCAGTCGACGCTCGCCGGCGAGAAGCGCTCGACGCCCGAAGGCGCGCGCTTCAGCGCGAGAAGCCCCTCGGAGACGAGCCAGTCGTTGAGGTTGATCGCGCCGTCCATCGCGCGGGCGCCGTGGTCCGAGACGACGAGGACGGCGGTGTCGTTGTCGAGCTTCGCGAGGAAGTCGCCGAGCCGGCGATCGACGTGCGCGTAATAGTCCGCGATCGCGGTGCGGAAGGGCGAGTCGGGCTCGTGGAGCCGGTGGGCGGGGTCGTGGTGGCGCCAGAACCCGTGGTGGACGCGGTCCGTGCCGATCTCGACCATCGCGAAGAGGTCCCATTCGCGCGTCGTCGCGAGCCGCTCCGCGACGTCGAAGTGGCGGTCGAGCATCACGTGGAGCGCGTCGAGGAGCTCCGCGCGGTCGCGCGAGCGGAACCCCGACACGTCGAACGGATAATCGCCCCCCACGACCTCGCGCACCTCGTCCTCGACCGAGGGCGGATACGCGAAGGGCGCGCAGTCCGGCGTGAGAAGGCACGTCGTCATCACGCCGTTGACCTTCCGCGCGGGCCACGTCTGGGGCACGCCGTGGACGACGACCTTTCGGTTGGCCTCCCCGAAGAGATCCCACAGACGCGGCTCGGCCACGTGCGTCGCGTTCGCGACGTACTGGTCGTCGTACGTGCCTCGCCGCAGGTTGCGGAAGCCCGTGAAACCGAGCGCCCCCGGATTGCGGCCGCTCATCATCACGCTCCACGCGGGGACCGTGATCGGCGGATCCGTGGAGCGCATCGGGAGCGCGAGTCCGCCGCGCGCGAGGCGCGTCAGGTTCGGCATCGCGGGCGCGAGCTCCTCGAGAAGGCGCGGCGGCATCCCGTCGAGGCCGATCACGGCGACGCGCATCTCAGGCACCCGGCGGGGCGACGAGCTTCGGCGCGGGCGCGCTCAGGACGCGCGCCACCTCGGGCCGCATGATCTCGGGCGGAATCTCGCGTCCTTCGCGCAGAGCGGCGCGCACGCGGGTCCCCGAGAAGGGAATGCGCGCGGCTTCGCCGTGCGGGCACGTGCGCTCGCTTTCGACGCCTCCGCACGCCGGGCACCACCCGTGGTCGCCCGCGATCGCGAGCGGCTCGATCGCGAGGTCGGGGTAATCCTCGAAGGCCGCGATCGCCGCGCCCGGCGCGTAGAATCCGCCGACGCCCGCGTGGTCGCGGCCCACGATGAAATGCGTGCAGCCGAAGTTCTGCCGGAGGATCGCGTGGTGGACCGCCTCGCGCGGGCCCGCGTAGCGCATCGCGTAGGGCACCGGCGCGAAGAGGACGCGCTCCGCGGGGTACGCGGCCGCGAGCGCGGCCGCCCACGAGGCGAGGAGCATGTCGTCCGGGAAGTCGTCGGCCTTCTTCGGACCGAGCGCGGGCATCACGACGAGGCCGTCCACGAGCGAGAGCGCGACCTTGTGCACGAACTCGTGACCGCGGTGCGGCGGGTTGCGGGTCTGGTAGCCCGCGGCCGCGCGCCAACCGCGGCTTGCAAGCGCGGCGCGCACCTCGCGCGGCCCCGCGAACGGCGATCGGCGGGCGGCGAGGACGGGTCCCGAGACGAGGACGTCCCCGAAGGCCGCAAGCGCCGCGACGCCCGGATGTCGGGGGTCCTCGGTGCCGTAGAGGCCGCGCGCGAACGCGGCGCGATCGAAGGTCCATCGCGCCTCGACGTCGAGGACGGCGACGGGCGCGCCGCGCGCGTCCGCAAGGAGCGCCGTCGACCCCGGTTCGGGGGCGGTCTCGCGCGGCAGGTCGAGGACGATCGGGACGGTCCACGGCCGACCGGAGGCAAGGCGTCCTTCCGAAAGCACCGCCGCGAGGTCGCGCTCGCCCAGGAAGCCCCTGAGCGGGGAGAGCGCGCCGGTCGCGAACCCCTCGAGGTCGGGGAGCAGGCGGTCGGGGACGGCGAGGATCGGCAGGTCGCCTCGCGCGGCGGCCGCTTCGAGGCGGGCCGCGTCCACGACCCGTTCCACGAGCCGGCCGCCGTGCGGGGGTGCGGGAAGGCGGCTCATTCGATGTAGCCCAGGGCGCGCAGGCGCTCGACCACCGTGCCTTCGTCCCCCGCGAGCGTCTCGCGGGTCACGAAGACGATGAACTCGGTGACGCTCCTGAAGCCCGTGTTCTCGATGCGCTGCTCGACGTTTTTGTAGAGCTGCGTCGGAATGCTGATCGTCGTGTATTTACGCTCGAGGCTTTGACCACTGGCAACCAAGGCTGGATCCCTCCACGTCCCGTGGCGAGGGTGTCACGCACCCCTGCCGCAGGAGACAGGGGAAGACACCCCGGGGACACGGGAAGGCCATTTTGGTACAAGGACCGGAGCCGGGGCGCCCGGCCCCGTCCGGACCGTTGATGGATGTCACAGGCGGTAATCTTGTACAACCGTCACCGGGGTGACATTCCGCTAGAAGGGTGTGAGAAGCTTGATATCAGGCGCGCCTCACCGACCGTTCCCGCCCTCGGAGGCAAGAGGCATATGTTGAGGCAAGGGATCGTCAGGATCAGCGTGAGCGCCGTCCTCGCAGCGGCCGCCCAGGCCGCCCTCCCCGCGGAGGGCGCCGGGATGGCTGCGGTGGCGCTCGCGCTCTACCACCGTTTCGGGCCCGCGGACATCGTGGATACGCCGTCCCGCCGCCGGCTCCTCGCGCTCGTCGCGGAGCGACCCGGCATCGGGATCGCGGACGCGGCGCGCGTGCTCGGCGTGAACATCAAGACCATCGTGTACCATGCGCGCATCCTGCAGGGCGCCCGCGCGCTCGTGATGGCGCAGGACGCGTCGAAGCGCATCTACCTGTATCCGCCCGGCGGGCGTCCGAAGGACGGCGTCGTCGCCCCGGCCCTCCGGCAGGTGCTCGAGGCCGTCCGCCGCGCGCCCGGGCTTTCGCAGGCGTCGCTCGCCCGTCGCCTGGGCGCGCCGCGACCCACGGTCCGCCTCAGGCTCGAGCGGCTCGAGGCCGCGGGGCTCGTGCGCTCCAGGCCGCACGGGCTCCTGCGCATCTACGAGCCGACCGAACCCCCTCGCGGCGCCGACGGGCCGTTGCGGTGATCAGGCCTCGGCGACGCCCGCCGCCATGGCCATGATCGGGTACCGCAGGACCCAGGCCGTCTCCTCGAGGCCGGGTCGGCCGCAGGCGGTCATCCTCGGGCACTTGAGGCCGGTGAGCGCGGGCACCAGTCCCGCGCCACAGGCTTCGCATCGAAGTCTCCCCAGCATTTGGGCAACACCCAATCCGTGCTACGCCGTGGCACGGGCTTAAGTTTTGTGACACCCATCGGAACCCGAGCCGGAAGACCCAAGGACCGCTCGATGGACGACCGGACAGGCGCCGAGCGCCGGGTGATCCCATGTCCTACCGCCGATGTCTCGTCGCGACCGATTTCTCGCCGAACTGCGAAGCCGCCGCCCGGGCCTCCCGGAGCCTCGTCGAGGATCCGACCCTCGTCCGGATCGTCCACGTGCTGCCGGACCTCGTCTACGGACCCTACATGCCGATCCCCGACGAGGCCGTGATCGTGCAGTCGATGCGGCGGATGGAGAACGAGGCCTTCGCGCGCCTCGACGGGTTCGCCCGGGACGCGGGCCTCGAAGGCGCGACGACGCGCGTCCTGAGCGGATCGGTCGCGCGCGCCGTCACCCGCGAAAGCGACGCGATCGAGGCCGACCTCGTCGCGCTCGGGGCCGGCACCAAATCGCCGGTCGCGCGCTTCATCCTCGGGTCGAGCGCGAAGGCCATCCTGCGCTCCGTGCACGCGGACGTGCTCATCGTGCGCGCCGACGAGGCCGCGGCGTCCCGCGCGGAACCCTTCGAGCGCATCCTCGTGGCGACGGACTTCTCGCCCGCTTCCGCCGCCGCCGCGCGCCGCGCGGCCGAGCTCGCGGACGCGACCGGCGCCTCCATCGCGGTCACGCACGCGCTCGACCCCGCGGTGTGGGCGAGCATCATCCAGGCGCCCGACGTGCTCGCCGTCTCCGACACGACGGACGTCATGGACCGGGCGCGCCTCGAACGCGCGCTGCGGGCCGCGCTCACCAAGTTCAACGACGAGCACCTGGGCGGGCGCGCGGAGGAGATCCTCGCGTCGGGTCCCGCCGCGAAGGCCGTCGCGAAGGAGGCGGAGGACCGCGGCGTCGACCTCGTCGTCGTCGGGACGCACGGGCCGGGCATCGTCGAGCGCGCGCTCCTCGGCTCCGTCGCCGAGGGCATCGCGGTGAAGGCGCCCTGCTCCGTGCTCGTCGCGCGGGCCCGCGCGGGCGGCGAGGCCGGGGAGACGGAGCGCGTCCCCGCGCGCGCCTGACGTCGCGAGCGCGTCGGAGCCCCGTCGCCTTCATGGCCGAAGCGCGACATCCACGCCGCGTGCACCGCGCGGTCGCCTTCCTCCTCGTCGCGACGCTCCTCGCCGTCGCGCTGCCGTCCCGCGCGGGCGAAACGACCTACCCGGCGAACACGCCGTACGCCGTCGAGGAGCGCGGCGGCTGGCGCGTCGAGGTGTGGATGAACACCGCGCCCGGCAAGGACCGCCCCTTCAACGTCACGGTGCTCGTGTACGACGCGGCGACGCGCGCGCGGATCGAGCCGGCCGCGACGCTCGAAATCCTCCGGCCGAACCGCACCGCGCTCGCCTCCGTCGACGTTTCCGCCGGCGAGCGCATCGGGGTGCTCACGCGCCCCGACGCGGCGGGCACGCACACGATCCGCGTGGCGTTTACCGACACGGACGGACGCCACGACCTCGCGGTCGCGGTCGAGGTGAAGGCGTTCAAGGAGCGTCGCACGCCCGGGCTCGAAGGGCCCGCTGCCCTCGCCCTCGCGGCCGTCGTCGCGGCGGCGTCGGCAAGGCGCGTCCACCCCCGGCGTTGACGCCGCGCGGACCGGCCCGTTTCCCAAGCGAAAAGGTATTTAGGCCGCCACCCGTCCTACCGATCGAAGGTGACGTGTTGGACGTTCCCCGCGCGCTCGCGGATGGCCAGGCGTTCGTGAAGAACGCCGAGGAAGAGATGGACCGCAAGATCCTGCGCGAGGACCAGCTTTACTTCATCGACAACCAGGTCGAGGCGCTCGACACGTTCCTCGCGGACACCGAGGACCTCTCGCAGGAGAGCGCGGAGCTCGCGGCCCTGCGCGGTCAGCTGCGCGACCTCAAGGGCAAGCTCGAGAAGAAGAGCATGGAGTTCCTGACCTCGCAGGAGGGCAGCGAGCTCCCCGAGGACCTCCCGCCCGCGGAGATGGCGGAGGCCCTCGTCGGCTACGGACGAGACTTCATCAAGATGGCCGACGACGCGCTCAAGACCAACATCGGCAACATCGAACGCGTCTCCGAGTGGGAAGACCCGCTCAGCATGATCAACTCGTTCCTCGCGGACTCCGAGATCTACGTCCAGGAGCACCCGGACCTGCCCAAGGTGCGCAAGGAGCTGAAGTCGCGCAAGCGCGAGCTCCAGAAGCGCATCGCGGACGTCGTCGCGGCGTGGCGCGCGGCCGACCTCACGGGCGGCGACGAGGACGAGGACTGACGGAAACCTTCAAATCGGGCCCATTCTTTCCCCGCCCGTCGGGCTCGTGGTCTAGCGGTTATGACGCCTGTCTCACACACAGGCGGTCACCGGTTCGAATCCGGTCGAGCCCATGGAAGGGGGTGGCGCGCGAGGCGGGGCGCTCGACGAGCCTGCGTCGGCGCCTTGAGGCGCCTGCAGGCGCCGTCTGCGGGAAGGCCGAATCCTTCCCCCTCCTCGACCGCCCCCGCTCAATCTTCCCCAATCTTCTCGGGAGGTCTACCTTCCGATCGCACCTGAGCGAAGGCTCGCCGAGCGCGCGGCGGTGGGCGGAGGGCCCCACCGCAGCCGCGCGGGCCAGCGGAAACTCCGACGCAAACCCCGCTCGAACCGGCAAGCCGGACGTGCCGACGCGAGCCTATTCCCAAGGGAGCGCGCTCCGAACCCCCCA